>Ga0302290_10000228_pt1 | contig 11961 bp, 5 predicted proteins | sample III_Fen_N1_3_FD_194547 | JGI IMG/M metagenome (GOLD analysis project Ga0302290, IMG submission 194547) | Peat permafrost microbial communities from Stordalen Mire near Abisko, Sweden - III_Fen_N1_3 | ecosystem: Environmental > Terrestrial > Soil > Wetlands > Permafrost | place: Sweden: Abisko... | reverse complement strand
AACAGGCGCACTTCAAGCATGTTGTGGATGCGGGTTTTCACCTCCACCAGATCAAACGGCTTGCTGATGAAGTCCTTGGCGCCCGACTGCAAGGCGCGCAGCTTGTGGCCGGGCTGGGCAGTCAGCACAATCACCGGCAGGTAGCTATCAAAGGTGTTGGTTTTCAGGCCTTCCATCACCTGAAAACCATCCATCACCGGCATCTGCAAGTCCAGCAAAATCAGGTCGTAGTGGTTTTTGCGATGCAGCGCACATACCTCTTCGGGGTTCATGGTGGCGCTGACCTGGCTGTAGCCAGCCCCGCCCAGCAACTGCTCAAGCAATTGCACATTGGCCGGTTGGTCGTCAACGATCAGGATGCTGGCCTGGAGAATTTCATCTGCAAGTGTCATGTCGGGTTCCTCTTGAGTGATGAGGTGTGCCGAATTGCTATTTTAAATATAGCTGTCAGCGCAATTAGAACAAGGGATAGAGCCATATTTTTTATAAATTTACGAGGAAATACCGGGCGCCAAAGGCGGCTGTGCACCCGATTGCATCTGTGCAATTCCCACAATTTCCTTGGCAATGTCTTCGGGTGACAGCACAAAGTCAATGCAGCCGCTCTCGATCGCGCTTTGTGGCATGTCGGGCTGGCTGGCAGTGCTGGGTTTTTGGGCAAGGGTGATGCCACCCACGGCACGGATGCCACACAGCGCCGCAGCGCCATCGCCGTCATACCCCGAGACAATCACCGCGATCAACTTGCCGTCCCAATGCTGCGACAAGGAGCGTAAAAACACCGTGATCACATCCGGCCAACCTCTGGGTTTGGAGATCGGTTCAAGCTGAAACGTGCCGTCTTGCACATGCAGGTCGCGGTTGGACGGGATGATGAACACACAGTTGGGCGTCACCGGCAAGCCGTCGCTGATGAGCACCACCGGCATGCTCGAAAAGCGCAGCAACACCTCGTGCAACTGGGTCGCGGCGATGGTGATGTGGTTGACGATGACCACCGCCACGCCCATGTCGGGCGGCAGGTTTTTCAAGAGCCGGATGTAGGCATCCAGCCCACCGGCCGAACCGCCGACACAGACAATCGGAAAGTCTTTCATAGGGACCCTTCAGCCAGCGCCAGCTCAAACCAGAACACACTGCCAACGCCGACCCGGCTGCTGACACCAATGCTGCCGCCCATCATCTCAACCAGCCGCTTGCTCACGGCCAGGCCAATGCCGGTGCCCTCTTGTGCCCCGCCCTCCTGGCCGAGGCGGTTGAACGGCTGAAACAGATTGGCCACCTGTTCCGGTGTCAGGCCAAACCCGTCGTCCTGCACACGCACACGCACACGCTTGGGTGCCGGTTGGATGAAGCTCACGTTCACCGTGCCTTGCTGGCGGTTGTATTTGATGGCATTGGACAGCAGGTTGATCACCACCTGCTTGAGCCGGCGGCGATCGGCCTGCACCAGGCAGGGCTGCTCGAACACCGGAAAGCGCACCACGATGCGACTGGCCGCAGCCTGTGGCTCGATCATGGTCTGGCAGTCGGCCAGGATATCGGCCAGCGACTCGCGCGCCATGGACAGGGCCATCTGGCCGGACTCGATGCTGGCCAAGTCCAGAATCTCGTTCACCAGGTCCAACAGGTACCAGCCGCCATGCAGGATCTGGTCGATCGACGACTTCTGTGCCGCGGTCGGCGGCGGGTTGCCGGCCTGCATCAATTGCGCAAAACCAAGGATGGCGTTGAGCGGTGAGCGCAGCTCGTGGCTCATGCTGGTCAAAAAGTCCGACTTGGCGCTGTTGGCCTTGTCGGCCATTTGGCGGGCATGTTCCAGGTCGGTGTTCTTGGCCTGCAAAATGGCGTCCAGCCGCACCCGCTCAGACACATCCTCCAACATCACACGCAGGGTGATGACACCGGCCAGGCCGCGGGCCATGTTGGCCGACAGCCTGACCCAGATCGGTTGCCCGGCGCCGGTGATCATCTGCAACTCGCAGGTCTGGGTCTGACCGAAGGTCTCCAGCAAATCGCAACACTGCTGGTATATCTTGCGCTGCGCCATCGGCAGGAAGTGGGTGATGCGCAGTTTGACCAGGGCGCTGCGGGTCACGCCCAGCAGCGTGGCCGCAGTCAGATTGGCCTCCAGAATCTGGCCCTGGTCATTGACGGTGCAGTAACCTACGGGCGCCAGGTCATACAGGTCAAAGTAACGCTCGCGCGCTGCTTCCAGCTCGACCTGGACGCGGCGCAGCTCCTCGTTTTGCAACTCCAGCTCAATCTGGTGCACGCGCAACTCATGGTACAGCAGCTGTGCATCTTCGGGCTGCATCGCCTTGAGCATCTCCAGTGGCAGCGCGAGCTTGGTCTGGTGGCTGTCCTGGGCCCGCCGACGCAACGATTGGAGCGTGCCAACCATAGCCGCCGTCTCGTCGAGAGCGTCGGGTGAGATGGTATTGTTGTTGTCAGACATCACAAATTAGCTCCCATAGTGATAGCTATCTGTTCTTTCCCGACAAGGGCTGGAGGCCTATTTTTCATATAAGCCTCAACCATCTCGCCCGGTAGCGCCGCGGCGCCGATGTGGTGGCCCTGAAACGCACGACATCCTATCGCCAGAAAGAAGTCCCGCTGCTCAGCGGTTTCCACCCCTTCGGCGATCACCGGCAGGCCCAGGCTGGCACCCAAGGCGGTGATGGCACGGGCAATCACCGCCACGCTGTCATCACTCACAACACTGTGCACCAGCGCCTGATCCACCTTGATTTGTGCCAGCGGCATGCGTTTGAGGTAGGACAGCGAGGCCAGGCCAGCGCCAAAATCGTCCAGACAAAAACCGACACCCAAGGCACAGATGGTCGTCATCTTGGCCACGGTGTCGGCCACATCAGACACCAGTGTTTCCTCGGTCAACTCCAGGATCAGCTTATCGGCGGGGGCACCGGTGATCTGCAAGGCCAAGGCCACACTGCTGGCAAAGTCGGCTTGCGCCAGCTGGATGGCACCGATGTTGACGGCCAGCGTCCAGTGCGCGGTTTGCGGGTCTTGCGCCCACAGCAGCAGTTGCCGACAGGCGGCCTCCAGCACCCAATGGCCCAGCGGCAGGATCAGACCGCTCTCTTCGGCCAGCCCAATGAACTGGCTCGGCAGCAGCAAACCTTGCTCACCATGGCGCCAGCGCAACAAGGCCTCGGCGCCCAGCGCCACGCCTTGGGCATCCACTTGAATCTGGTAATACAGCACAAACTCGTTGGCAGCCAGGCCGTGTCGCAGGTCGCGTACCAGCGCCTCCTGAGCCAGTACCGCGGCTTGCATCTCCGGGTCAAAAAAGCACAGCTGGTTGCGCCCCAGTGATTTGGCGCGGTACATGGCCCGGTCAGCTTTTTTGAGCAGATCCGTCACTGGCTCATGCACTCCCACAAACACCACCGCGCCGATGCTCAGCGATGTCTCGTAGTTGTGGCCTTGCAGGTCGAAACTCTGTTGCAGCGCCAACAATATTTTTTGCGCCACGCTGTCGGTCTGGTGAACGGCGTCGGACGCCTGCTGGCCCAGGGCGTCCAGCAGCACGACAAACTCGTCGCCGCCAAAACGGGCGACACAGTCGCCCTCGCGCACACACGACAACAAACGCTGGCTCACCTGTTGCAACAACAAGTCGCCTGCATCGTGGCCCAGTGTGTCGTTGAGTTGTTTGAAGTGGTCGATGTCCAGGAACATCAAAGCACCGTGGTTGTGGGTGCGCGCCGATGACAGCCGGGACTGGTTGAGCCGGTCCGTCAGCAGGCGCCGGTTGGCCAAGCCGGTCAGGGCGTCGTGCAGCGCAAACGCTTCCAGTGCATTCACCGCCTCGGCCTGCTTCTTGTAGAGCAGGCGCACTTCAAGCAGGTTGTGGATGCGGGAGCTGAGCTCGTCCAGCTCAAACGGCTTGGCCACAAAATCTTTGGCGCCAGCGGCCAGCGCGCGCAGCTTGTGCTTGGGCTGCACGGTGATGGCCAGCACCGGCACATAACCATCTTTTTCAATGGGCTCCAGCCCCTCCAGCACCGAAAAGCCGTCCATGCCGGGCATTTGCAGGTCCAGCAAGATCAGGTCAAAGTGATGGGTGCGGTGCAGCTCACACACCTCAAACGGATTCTGTGTGGACCGCACCTGTCGGTAACCCAGGTCGTGCAACATCTGCTCGAGCAGCGCCACATTGGCGCCTTTGTCGTCCACGATCAGGATGTGGGCATCCAGCACATCGATGTTATTGGGCACTCAACACCTCCCGGCCCAGTCCGGCGGCGCGCTGCGTCTGTGCCAGTGCCAGTCCGGCATCGAGTGCGTCCATGAATTCGGTAACACGGATTGGTTTGGTCAGGTAGCGCATGAAGCCGGCCTCCAGGCCGCGCTCGATGTCGCGTGGCATGGCGTTGGCGCTCAGCGCAAGCACCGGAATATGCCGGGTACCCTCGTCCTCATGCAGGATTTGCAGGGCCTGCAGGCCGTTGATGCCAGGCAGGTTGATGTCCAGCAAAATCACATCGGGCCGGTGCTCGCGCGCCAGCGCAATGCCGCGCATGGCGTCTTCGGCGCCAAACAGGCGCAGGTCGGACCGCCGGGCAATGAGTTGGCGCACCAGTTCCATGTTGGCGCGGTTGTCTTCCACATACAACAGGGTACGCACCCGCTCACCGTTGACCATGGGCGTGATGTGTGAGAGCAGCATCTCGGCTGCCACATCGTTGAACTGCGGCGCACCTATCAGCGCCATCTCGACCCAGAACACGCAGCCTGCACCGACGGTGCTGATCACACCGATCTCGCCGCCCATCTGCTCGACCAGGCGTTTGCTCACCACCAGGCCGATGCCGGTGCCTTCTTCGTCACTGTCATCCTTGCCCAGCCGGTTAAACGGCTGGAACAGCTGCGCCAACATCTCTGGCGCCAGGCCCTCGCCAGTGTCCTGCACGCTCAGGCGGATGCGCCCCACCTGACGCTCGCTGCAGCTCACGGTGACGCTGCCGCCGCGGCGGTTGTATTTGATGGCATTGGACAGCAGGTTGATCACCACCTGTTTCAGGCGGGTGTGGTCAGCACTGACAAAACACAGCCCGGCCAAAGGCACAAAGTGCAGGCTCACCTGCTTTTTCACCGCCAGCGGTGCCATCAGGGTCTGGCAGTCCTGCAGCACCTCGGGCAGCGACACCGGCTCGCGCGACAGCGACATCTGCCCGGACTCGATCAGCGCCAGGTCCAGCACCTCGTTGATCAGCTCCAGCAAATACCAGCCGGCACGCAGGATCTGATCAATGCTGGCCTTTTGCGACGGCGTTGGTGTCGGTGTGCCGGTCTCCATCAGTTGGGCAAATCCCAGGATGGCGTTGAGCGGCGAGCGCAATTCATGGCTCATGCCCGACAAAAACTCGGACTTGGCCAGGTTGGCCTTGTCAGCACCGGCGCGGGCGGCCTCCAACTCGGTATTTTTGTCGCGCAGCGCTTGATCCAGCCGCTCACGCTCGACCTCGGCAGCCCGCCGGGCGGTGTTGTCGGTGCCAATCAGCAGGTAACCGATGATGGCCTCAGCCTCGTCGCGCAAAGCGGTCACCGACACCATGGCGGGCAGGCGGCGCCCGTCCTTGCAGATGTAAGTGCGTTCGTCAATGTCTTCGATGCCACGTGAGGCCTTGAACACCAACGACTCAAAACCCGGCGCAATCTCGGTCCCGAGTTCGAGGCTGAGTGAGGCGGCGCGCGCCGCTACCTCCTGCGGGTCAGAAATGTCGGCCGGGGTGCGCCGGTTCACCATCTCGGCGGCGGTGTAACCCAGCATGCGCTCGGCACCGACGTTGAAGATCTGGATCACACCCTGGGCGTCGGTGGCAATGCTGGAGAAGTTGGCGCTGTTGAAAATGGCCTTTTGCAGCGCGCTGACCTGGCGCAGCGCCTGCTGGGCCGCGTATTCCTCGGTGACGTTGCGAAACACCAGCACCGCACCCACCACACCCCCCTCAGCATCGCGGATCGGCGCGCAGCTGTCGGCAATGTCGTACTCCGGGCCGTCACGCGCCAGCAGCAGCGTGTGGTTGGCCAGGCCCTGCACGGTGCCGTGCGCAAGCGATGCCAGCACGGGCACCGTGAGCGGCTCGCGGGTGGTCTTGCGGACAATCCTGAACACCTCATCCACCGGCTGCCCCATGGCCTGCGCCAGCGTCCAGCCAGTGAGTTTTTGGGCCACCGGGTTGAGCAAGGTCACGCGTGCCTGGGCATCGGTGGCAATCACCGCGTCACCAATCGAGTCGAGCGTCACCGCCAGTTTCTGGGCCACCTCCTGCGCTTTGGCCGTGGCTTCCAACAAGCGGCGGTTGCTGTCTTCCTGCGCCGCCAGCAAGCGCCGAGTGTCCAGATGTGCCAGCTTGTTCTCCACCTGCTGCTTTTTTTGAACACGCCAGAATGCCAGGAACGCCACCAACAGCAAGGCCAGCAGAATCAGCGCCTCCAGCCGGGGATAGACCGACCCATAACTGAAATAGGCGGCCGCACCCAGTAAAACCAGTGCAGCGGCCAGCCAGATGAATGGTTTGGAGATGTTTTTCAAGAAGTGACCCAACAAGACCGGACCATGACAGCCCACAAAAAAGATGTCGCAGCATAGCGGTGCCTACCCGCGGCTATCGTGCGCTGGCGCACATAGCGGCCATATGCAGGAGATATTGGCCCGTAGCCCTTGTCAAAAAAGGGCATGCAGCTATATTTTTTATAGAACACCCAAAAGCCTACACTGCGGTTTGTCGCCGACGCGGGGCGCTTGCGCGCACCACCGGCCAGACCAGGAGTCCAGCATGACAAAAAAAGCAACGAGCCCAGCGGCCGAACCACCGCCTGCCGCCACGGCCCAGACCACACCCGACACAGCCGCAACCGCCAGCAGCGAACCCGCCGCATGGCCAGAGCAGCCCAGCAGCTTTCCGATCGTTGGCATTGGCGCCTCGGCCGGTGGGCTGGCGGCGTTTGAGGCGTTTTTCTCAGGCCTGCCCCAGGACAAGATACCCGGCATGGCCTTTGTGCTGGTGCAACACCTGGCACCCGACCACAAAAGCTTGCTGGCCGAGTTGATTCGCCGCTACACGCCGATGCCGGTGCTGGAGGTCGAAGACACCATGGTGGTGGCGCCCAACTGTGTCTACATCATCACGCCCAACCACGACATGGCCTTGTTAAACGGCAGCCTGCAGGTGCTCGAGCCCAGCGCACCACGCGGGCAGCGCCTGCCGATCGATTTTTTCTTCAAGTCACTCGCTGCGGATCTGGGTGAGCGGGCCATTGGCATCGTGCTCTCGGGCACTGGCAGCGACGGCACGCTGGGCGTGCGCGCCATCAAGGATGCGGGTGGCATGGTGATGGTGCAAACGCCTGACAGCGCCGAGTTTGGCGGCATGCCGCGCAGCGCCATCGCCACCGGATTGGTCGACTACCAGCTTGACGCCCCCCAGATGCCGGCGCAGCTCAGCACCTATGTGAGCTACGCCTTTGGCAAATTTCCCTTGCGCACCGACAAGCCGGTGCTGATCAATGAGAGCGCCTTGAAGCGGATTTTTGTGTTGCTGCGAACCCAGACCAAACACGACTTTTCGCAGTACAAACCGAGCACCATCCACCGCCGTATCGAGCGGCGCATGGCGGTACATCAAATCAGTCTGATTGACGACTATGTGCGCTACCTGCAGCAAAACCCCGACGAGACCCAGGCGCTGTTTCGCGACCTGCTGATTGGTGTGACCAACTTTTTCCGCGACCCCGAGGCCTTTGAGGCGCTTGAACAACAGGTGATTCCGCTGTTGTTTGCGGGCAAGTCTGCGGTCAGTGGGGTGGTGCGCATCTGGGTGGCGGGCTGCTCCACCGGCGAGGAGGCCTACACGATTGCCATCTTGCTGCAAGAGCGCATGGAAGCGCTCAAACACAGCTACACGGTGCAACTGTTTGCCACCGACCTGGACAGCCGCGCCATTGCATTTGCCCGTATCGGCTTGTACCCGGCAGGTATTGCTGCTGACATCACACCGGCACGCCTGTCGCGGTTTTTCTCCGCCGAACCCCATGGCGGCGGCTACCGCATCCACAAAAGCATTCGTGACATGCTGGTGTTCTCCGAGCAAAATCTGATCAAGGACCCGCCGTTCTCCAGGCTTGATCTGATCACCTGCCGCAATCTGCTGATTTACCTTGGGGCCGATCTGCAAAAACGCCTGATGCCACTGTTCCATTACGCCCTGAACCCGCAGGGCCTGCTGTTTTTGGGCACCTCCGAGGGCATCGGTGATGCGCTGCCGCTGTTTTCTACGCTCGACCGCAAGGCCAAGATTTACCAGCGCAAAGACACCGAGGTCGGGGCGCTGCGCGCGCTGAGCCGTTTTTTGCCAGCGCAGTCCGGCCTGCAGTCGACACTGCCGCGTGGCTCGGGGCGGGATGCGTTCCCAGCCAAACTGCCACTGCGTGAACTGACCGAGCAAGCCCTGCTGGCCCAAGTGGCCCCGGCCGCAGCGCTGATCAACACCCTGGGCGACATTCTTTACCTGCATGGTCGCACCGGTTTGTTCCTGGAACCCACACCCGGCGAGGTCGGTGTGGCCAACATCCTCAAGATGGCCCGTGATGGCTTGCGTGCCGCCATGTCCAATGCCTTGCACCGCTGTGTGGCGCTACAACAACCGGTGCAAATACCGGACCTGCGTGTCAAGACCGGCGGCCACTTCACCCGCGTCAAGCTGTGTGTGCGCCCGGCGGCCAACAACTTGACGGAGACCGATGCCCAGATCAAGGCCGATGCACCGCTCTATCTGGTGATTCTGGAAGAGGTGCCGGACTCGGTGCCAGAGCTGTTCCAGCCCGTTGGGGCGGTGGCAGACATGACTACGCCACGGCATACCGATGCCGATGCCGAAACAGCCGCGCAGCTGACCACCCTGCGCGAGGAATTGCGCGCCAAGGACGAGTACCTGCAAAGCACGCTCGAAGAACTGGAAAGTTCCAACGAAGAGCTCAAGTCCAGCAACGAAGAAATGCAGTCGGTCAACGAAGAGTTGCAAAGCACCAACGAAGAGCTGGAGACCTCCAAGGAGGAACTGCAGTCGGTCAACGAAGAACTGTCCACCGTCAACAACGAGCTCAATCTCAAGGTGGACGACCTGTCGCACCTGAACAATGACATGAACAACCTGCTGGCGGGCACCGGCATTGCCACCGTGTTTGTGGATCACCAGCTGCGCATCCTGCGCTTTACGCCCACCGCGTCTCAACTCATCAACCTGATCACCAGTGACGTGGGCCGCCCGGTCGGGCACATCGTGTCGAACCTGGTGGGCTACACCAGCCTGGTGAGCGACGCGCAGGAGGTGCTGGACACCCTGGTGCCCAAGGATGCACAGGTGCAAACCACCGACGGTGCCTGGTTCACGCTGCGCATTCGCCCCTACCGTACGCTGGACAACGTGATTGAAGGCGCGGTGATCACCTTCAGCGACATCTCTGAACTCAAGCGCGTGGAGTTGGCGCTGGAACAGGCGAACCGGCGTGCCCGCCTGGCGGTGGTGGTGCATGACGCCTTTGATGCCATCACCATGACCGATCTGGAAGGCCGCATCCTGGCCTGGAACCCGGCTGCCGAGCGTCTGTACGGCTGGACCGAGGAGCAGGCACTCAAGATGACCCTGCGTGAACGTATTCCAGAGGTGCAGATTGACGAGGCCATGAACCGGCTCAAACAGCTCAGCCAAGGCCAGGTGTTGGCGTTGTACCCGACACAAAGGCTGACAAAAAGCGGCAAGATTGTGGACATTTCTCTGTTGGCTACCGCACTGATCGATGCCACAGGCAAGGTCTATGCTGTGACCACGACCGAGCGATTGCGCCAATCGGACACCTAAACCACGGAGGTTCTGTCATGCTTGGTCCGACGACCACCCCTGCTGTGCGCACGCTGGCAAACCCAGCGCACCCCGAGGCACTCGCCTTGCGCCAGCGTGCCGAGACGGCGCTGCAGCAGCGCCAGGGCAGAAACCACAGCGACACTGAACTCTCGCCGGATGAGACCCTGCGCACCCTGCACGAGCTCAGCGTGCACCAGATTGAGCTGGAGATGCAAAACGAGGAGCTGCGCCGGGTGCAGGTCACGCTGGAAGCCTCACACGCCGACTACACCGATCTGTACGACCATGCTCCGGTGGGTTATGTCACCCTCAATGACAGAGGATTGATGCTGCAGGCCAACCTGACGGCAGCCACCCTGCTGGGGGTGACCCGCCAGGCCATGCTGGGTATGGCGCTGAGCGAGTTCATCCATCGCGACGACCAGGACGCCTACTACCTGTTGCGCAGACGGCTGCAAAAACATGCCGAGTTATCAGCAGAGTTGCGTTTGAAGCGCCAGGACGGCAGCTTGATCTGGGTCAGCTTGATGGCCACCGTGGCACAGGCTAAGCCCGATGCGCCCCTGCTGCGGGTGGTCTTGGTCGACATCAGCGCGCGCATCTCGGCGCAGGAGCAGCTTTTTCTGGCCGCCAGCGTGTTCAGCCAGGCCCGCGAGGGCATCATGATCACCAACACCAGCGGCCAGATCGTGAACGTCAATGCCGCCTTCACCCACATCACCGGCTACAGCTATGACGAGGTGCTGCATCAGAACCCGCGCATCCTGGACTCTGGACGCCAGAACGCGAGCTTCTATGCGGCGATGTGGCACGACATCCTGCTCAAAGGTCACTGGTACGGCGAGATCTGGAACCGCCGCAAAAATGGTGAGGTCTACGCCGAGTTGCAAACCATCACCACCGTGCGTGACGCCAGAGGCCAACCCACCCATTACGTGGCGCTGTTTTCCGACATCACCACGTTCAAGGCGCACCAGGCCCAGTTGGAGCACATTGCCCATTACGACTTGCTGACCAATCTGCCCAACCGAACCCTGCTGGCTGACCGCTTGCGCCAGGACATGGCACTGGCCCAGCGGCACAGTGTGCTGCTGGCGGTGGCCTACATTGACCTGGACAGCTTCAAGGCGGTCAACGACCAGCATGGCCATGAAACCGGTGACCGGCTGCTGGTGGCACTGGCTAACCGCATGAAAGAGGCGATGCGTGAGGGCGACACGCTGGCACGGATTGGTGGCGACGAGTTTGTCGCGGTATTGACCGATCTGACCGACAGCTCGAGTTGCCTGCCGATGCTCAAGCGGCTGCTGGCGGCGGCCAGCCAGAACTTTCAGATTGGCGATCTGCAGTTGCAGGTGTCGGCCAGCCTGGGTGTCACCTTTTACCCGCAAACCGATGCCATGGAGCCCGACCAGCTGCTGCGCCAGGCCGACCAGGCCATGTACCAGGCCAAACAGACCGGCAAAAACCACTACCACCTGTTTGACGCGGTGCATGACCGCAGTGTGCGTGGCCACCACGAGGGCCTGGAGCGCATCCGTCTGGCCCTGACCAGCGGTGAACTGGTGTTGTTTTACCAGCCCAAGGTCAACATGCACACCGGCCAGGTGGTGGGTGTCGAGGCGCTGATCCGCTGGCAGCATCCCGAAAAGGGCTTGTTGTCCCCGCTGGCATTTTTGCCAATGATCGAAGCCGACCCGTTGGCCGTGGCGGTGGGCGAATGGGTGATTGCCACCGCACTGACGCAAATTGCGCTGTGGCAGGCGCAGGGCCTGAACATGCCGGTAAGCGTGAACATCGGGGCGCAGCAATTGCAACAACCTGACTTTGTCGAACGCCTGCGCAGCCTGATGCAGGCGCACCCGGGCGTGCCGCCCAACAAACTGACGCTGGAGGTGCTCGAAACCAGTGCCCTGCTCGACATTGGCTACGCCTCGCAGGTGATCCAAGACTGCCAGAACATGGGCGTCGCGTTTGAGCTGGACGACTTTGGCACGGGCTATTCGTCGCTGACCTACCTCAAACGCCTGCAGGTGTCGACCATCAAAATTGACCAGAGTTTTGTCCG
>Ga0302290_10000225_pt1 | contig 12013 bp, 7 predicted proteins | sample III_Fen_N1_3_FD_194547 | JGI IMG/M metagenome (GOLD analysis project Ga0302290, IMG submission 194547) | Peat permafrost microbial communities from Stordalen Mire near Abisko, Sweden - III_Fen_N1_3 | ecosystem: Environmental > Terrestrial > Soil > Wetlands > Permafrost | place: Sweden: Abisko... | reverse complement strand
TCCGATGCTGAATGCGCTGATGATCGTGCCGCCGATACTCCCGATACCGCCAACGACCACGACCATGAACGAATCGATGATGTAGCCCTGGCCGAGCGACGGACCCACGTTACCGATCTGACTGAGAAATGCGCCCGCCAACCCCGCGAGCCCGCTGCCGAGTCCGAAGGTGAGCATGTTTACGCGATCGGTGCGCACACCGATACAAGACGCCATGGTGCGATTCTGCATCGACGCGCGGATGAGGAGTCCGAGCGGTGTTTTCGAGAGGACGAGCCACATTCCAAAAACAATCAGGATGGCAAAACCGATGACGAACACTCGATTCCACCCAAGAATGACATCGTTCACCAGCCAGTTTCCGCTGAGATATACCGGACTGGAAACCTGCACGTTGTTCGCACCAAACATGAGCCGAAAGCACTGCTGCAACACGAGCGACACGCCCCAGGTCGCGAGCAGGCTCTCGAGCGGCCGCTTGTAGAGAAACCGGATGACGGTGCGCTCAAGCGCGATGCCGACCAACGCCGCCGTGACAAAGCTCAGCGGGATCGCAGCAATGAAATACCATTGATACGCGGCACCGGTCAGATTGAGACCGGGCAATGGCAGGCTAAAGCCGAAGAAAGGAATCGTGATGCCGACACCAAAAATATTTTGCACCAAATAAGTGGTATAGGCCCCAACTGCGATCATCTCACCGTGCGCCATATTGATGACGCGCATGAGACCAAAGGTGATCGCAAGCCCGAGCGCGGCCACAAGCAGAATACTGCCGAGGCTGATGCCACGGAAAAGCGTGCCAAAGAAATCCACGAACGAGCGGTGCTGCTCCACGGCGAAGAGCGCGGCACGGGCAGATTTGAGTACTTCGTTATTCTTCGCCGCCTCAGCCTCCTTGATCGTGCGGTTGAGAAAATCGGCGCTGGCGAGAGAATGAAGCGATTTGAGCTGGGTGAGAGCCACAAGTTTCACCTCTGTTCTTGTGTCTTTTAACTGGATCAAGGCCACGGCTTCAACCAAGGCTTTTTGCACCCGTGGATCCGTCTCCTTGGAAATGCGCGCCTGGAGGGCTGGCAGTTTCGTCGCGTCCTGCCCAAGCCCGATCGTCTGCACCGCCTGGAGACGTTTGCCAAAATCCGCCGAGGCAACGTCGACCAGATCGAGCACGAGCTTCATCGCGCGTCGGATCGCAGTCGTGTGCTCGACGGCGGCCAGATCGCCCGCGACGAGACGGAGCGGTTTTCCGTCTGGTCCGGTGAATGGTTTGTCGTCGTCAACCCGAATCGCATTCTGGGTGCCGTCGCCATCTATTTTACCGATCAAATGAACAGGAGTTTTTGTGCCGTCCGGTGCGGTGTACACGAACAGCTCGTCTTTGCGCCACGCAATGAACAGATCCCCGATCGATTCGTCGGCCTGTCCCATCAGAGAGGAAATCAACTCGCGCTTGCGACTGTCATCGGGACTCAAGATAGCCTCGACGACGGTCTGACGTGGCGAATCTGCGGCGAGCACCGGCGCAATCACAAGCAGCAACAAAGCAGCGAGCTTTAGAAACTTTCGCACAAGTCGGATCACGGTCGTATGAAAAATATAAATACAGGTTTAAACCAAACAGGAGGGATGGATTCATCTCGGGGAACCCACCCCTCCTGGAGTGAAAGGAACTACAAACCCAATTGGGTGGAGGTCGCGTCAGGATGGCCGATCACTTGAACTTTCCTTTGAGCCAGGGCTCGCCGTAGACGCCCTCGAAGCTCTTGAGAATCTTGAACTGTCCATCGGCTTTGGTTTCTCCGATGTAGACGTTCTTGGTCAGATGCATGTTCGGCTGAGTCGTGACCTTGCCGCCAGGACCGTCGAACGAAAGGCCCGATTTCCAAGCTGTGCGCACGGCGTCGACATCGAACGTACCGGCTTTTTCAACCGCGGCTTTCCAGAGGTAAAGACCGTCGTAGCTCAGCACCATCGGCGAGCAAGTGACGCGGCCTTCCTTGACGATGCCCTGCACGGTGCTCTTCGCGAGCCAGGCCTTGAAGCTCGCAACAAACTTTTTGTTCGCCGGCGTGTCGAGCGACTGGAAGTAAGTCCAGCAACCGAGCTGGCCGACGAGTTTGTCGGCGGGCAAACCGCGAAATTCGTCTTCGGAAATCGAGAACGAAACCACGGGACAGGTTTCAGCAGTCAGACCAGAAGCGGCGTATTCCTTGAAGAACGGAACGTTGGTATCGCCATTCAGAGTTGAGATCACGCAAGCGTCACCCGAAGCGGCGAACTGCTTAATCTCAGCCACGATCTGCTGGTAGTCGGTATGGCCGAACGGAGTGTATTTGCCCGCGGAGATGATCTTGCCGGACTCGTCTTTGCGGAAGCCGCCGCCGATATTCTCCAACGGCACGCCTTTGCTCAGGAGATACTCGAGCAGCACGAGGTTGGTGGTCTGCGGATAAACGTAGTCAGAGCCCAACAGGTAGAATTTCTTTTTGCCCTCGGCGAGATAGTAGTCGACCGCAGGCGTGGCCTGCTGGTTAACGGCCTCGGCGGTGTAGCATACGTTCTGACTTTCTTCTTCACCCTCGTATTGCACCGGGTAGAAGAGCAGGCCGTTGTCTTTTTCGAAAACAGGCAGCACGGACTTGCGGCTGACCGAAGTCCAACAACCAAAGACTACCGCCACCTTGTCTTGCTCGAGGAGCTGCTTGGATTTCTCGGCGAAGAGCGGCCAGTTCGAAGCGCCATCGACAACGACGGGCTCGAGCTTTTTACCCATGACGCCGCCCTTGGCGTTGATTTCGTCGATGGTGAAGAGGAGCACGTCGCGCAGCGAGGTTTCGCTGATCGCCATCGTGCCAGAGAGAGAGTGGAGGATGCCGACCTTGATGGTATCAGCCGCGCGCAGGGAACCGAGGAACAAAGAGCCGAGCGCGAGTGCGCCGACGAGGAGTGACTTGAACAATTTTGTTATCATGTGAGATGCAGAGATCGTAAAAAGCTGCAGGGTATGAACAGGCCGGGCTCAATCGCGCAGCCTGTTTCAGTGGGGGGGAAGTACGAGCAAAAAAAACGCGCCGCCGAAAACCGGACTCGTTGAGGGAACGGGAATTCGGCGACGCGGCGATGAAACGTTGTCGATTAGAACTTGAAGCGAACCTGGGCGGCGACGAAGTTGCCACTCTTGAGACCGTTCTCGTTATCAGCATCCTTGTAGTGGGTGTACGAATACTCGAACACCACCGACAGATTAGCCGTCAGTGTCAGCGTTGGCGCGACGGTGAAGGTGGTAGCCGAAGGCTTCAGCGCACCAGACGTCTTGTAATCCTTGCCGATCCAACCGATGCGAGCCATGACTGCCCACTTTTTGTCGAGCACCTGCTGAACCTCTGCGAGGCAGAACGTGCTATTGATTTTATGACCAGCGCTCTCTTCTGCGAAGTCAGCCTTATAGTCATCGACCCGGTAGGAGTATTCTGCCGCATACGTCGTATCACCAACCACGTATTGCGCCCAAAAATCGACAGCCGTCGCGTCCCGGTCCGCCCCATAGTTGTGGGAAAGCGCACCGTTGACACCTGTATTGTGCTCATAAGTCAGACCACCAAAGAGCGTGAGATTCTTAACGCCCTTGTAGGTGTAATAGGCCTCAAAACCGGGACCGTTCCTCAAGTCACCGTCGCCTTTATCGGCACCAGTTTTAGCGGAAGGACTTGGATCGACTGAATCAAGCACGGCCACACCCACAGTGTACGTGTCATCGCCCTGCTCAACCTTAACACCCGTGTGGTAGCCGGGAATGTTACCCACGCTAAATCCCTGCGGGGTCATCCATCCATAGGAGACCTGCGTCATATTGATCGGGTCAAACGCCTCGTAGCCCATCCAGCTGAGGAATTTTCCGAATGACACTTTGACGCCGCCGCCCGCATCGTAGGTCGCGTAAGCATCGAGGATGACAGGATCTCCCGCTTGGCCAGCATAAAGGCTGATCGTGCCGGTGACCGGAGCAAACGTAATGCTGCTCCAGAGCTTGTACGCATCGCCATCCAATTTGGATGTCGTGGAGCTTGAGCCTGTGACAGGTTTTGCTTGGTTGATGTTGGCCTCACCTACAGCATAACCGCCGACGCTGAAATTGTCGTTGATTTTGATGTCGGCGAATGCTGGAGCCGAGGCGGCAAGCGAGAGAGCTACCGCGCCGGCCAATTGAGTAATACGTTTGGTCATGGGCTTGTGTGTATTGTTGGATTGATGCTTGGCTCACGGCCGCAGCACTGAAGCGACCGCGAACTGATTTCCCAAAAGCAGGATGCTTGCCAGCTCCTCATTTTTTGCGCTTTTCGCAAAACAACCTCTCAGCCAACACCATCAGCGGCTCACCCATGCGTGTCGCCCACAAGCCCCCCTACCCGATCATCCCACGAAACCGCCCCAAATCAACCACCCCGAACAATTTCACGAACGATCGACTGCGGCCGCTGGTTAATGGTTATAAACATCCGGCCGATGTACTCGCCGATCATGCCAAGCATAACCAGCTGTACTCCGGAAAAAGTCAGCAGCGCAGCCATCAGTGAACCCCAGCCAAATGCCGGCCCACGATCGTTTAACCACCAATAGAAAACAACGCCGATCGCCGCAAAACCCGCCAGCGCCATAAACAAACCAAGCACCGTGGCCAGACGAAGCGGCATGATCGAAAAATTCACGAAAGTACTCGTCCACAGCCGCAAAAGTTTTCTCACCGTATAACCGCTGGCACCAGCAACCCGGCTGGCGTGGTGAACCTCCAGTGAGCCGATGCGCTGCGTCACCTGCAACAACAACCCGTCAATATAGGGAAACGGTCCCTGGTTACCCGTCACCGTTTTCGCCACAAACGAGGTCACACAACGAAAGCTTGAGAGATAAAACCCTGCCGGTTTGTCGAGTGCCCAGTCGGTGAGGCGGTTCGTGAACCAGCTACCGGCGTTCCGCCAGAGCGCGTGTTTCTTTTCCGCGTAGTGCCCGTAGATGACATCGTAGCCGGCCTGTCTGGCGTGTTGCCAGAGTCGTAACGCCTCCGATGGCGGGTTCTGGCCATCATCGTCGATATTCACAATGTGAATACCGCGGGCGTGGCGCCACCCGGTCAGCACGGCGTTGTGCTCGCCAAAATTGCGTGCGTGTTCCACCAGAACGATCGGCACCCGAGCCTCCTTGACCAACTCCCGGCAAACCGCAGTCGTCGCATCACGACTGCCATCATTCACCAGGACGATCTCAAGGCCGCCTTCAACCACCAGCTGTTCGATCTCTTTGACCAGCGGACGGATCGTCTCCGCGCTGTTATAGAGCGGAATGACAAAACTGACCGCAGGTTGGAAATCGTTCATACAGATGCCAACCAACGAAGGATCTCGTCACTGACTCTGTCAACGTCAGCCGCCGTCAACGCCGGGTGGCAAGGCAGGCAGAGCACTTCTCCGCAGGCGCGTTCCGTTTCCGGCAACACCAGCGCAGCGTTGGCAAAAGCGGGCTGCCGATGAACCGGCACCGGATATAATACGCCACAACCAATCTCCCGCTCCAGCAGCCACGAACGCAACGCCTCACGCCTTGGAGTGCGCACCGTGAACTGGTGAAACGCATGCGTCGTATCGTTGCTCGTGACGGGCAGGCGCAAAGCTGAACCGGCAAGGCGCGACAAATAGCGTTCGGCCAGCGAGCGCCTTACCGCATTTTTCCCCTCCAGATAACGAAGTTTCACCCGCAGGATCGCCGCCTGCATTTCATCAAGCCGGGAATTGCGCCCCGGAACTTCGGAAATATAGCGCTCACGCCAGCCATACTGGCGTAGCAGACGCACCTGGGCGGCCAGTTTTTCATCACGAGTGAATACCGCGCCGCCGTCGCCCAGCGCCCCGAGATTTTTTGTCGGGTAAAAACTAAACGCCGCCAAATCGCCGAACGTGCCAACCTTGCGTCCGGCCTGAGTCGCACCATGAGCTTGAGCACAATCCTCGACGATCTTTACTCCATGCCGTTCCGCGACCTTCAACAACGAGACCATGTCCGCTGGTTGGCCATAAAGATGAACCGGCACTACCGCCTTAATCGCGGTTTCGCGGGCCAGCACCGCCGCCAACGCCGCCGGACTCATGGTCATCGTCGCAGAGTCAATTTCGACAAATACCGGGACTGCCCCGATCTGCTGGATCGCCGACGCCGTGGCGGTGACGGTGTTGGCCACCGTGGCAACGAGATCGCCCGGCTGGACTCCAGCGGTACGCAGCGCCAGCTCAAGGGCCTCCGTGCCGTTGGCCACCCCGATGGTGTAACCACCGTCCTGATACACGGAAAATTCCTTTTCAAAACCTTCAACCTCAGGCCCGAGAATATAGTGTCCACTCGCCAATACGCGTTCAATTGCCGCACGGATTTCGCCCGCGTGGGCGAGAAAACTGGCTTTGGGATCGGCGGGGAGCAGCATGCGCGTCAGGCTCACAGATAGCGAGCGAGCTCCCCGCGATAAAAGGCGAGCGTTTGGGTCAGAGCTGTCTGCAAAGACGTCCGGGGTACCCAACCAAGTTTTTCCGTAATCAGCCGGTAGTCCGCATAGAAATCCCCGATGTCGATCTTCTTGCGGTCTCCGGGGAACACCCGCTGCACAAACTCACCCGATCCATTCGCAATAACCAAGAGCTCAGCCAGTTGTTTGAGGTTTACCGGCTCGGTGCCGCCGACGTTGAAAATCTCGCCCAGAGCCTCCGGCTTGCTCGCTGCCAGAAGAAACGCCTCCACCGCATCATCGACGTAGGTAAAATCGCGCAGCTGTTCCCCACCCCAGACTTCGATCGGCTCGCCACTGAGGATTTTTTTGATCCAGACACCGACAAACGTCTGCCGTGCGTCTTTCACCCGCATGCGCGGCCCGATGGTGTTGGTCAGCCGCAGGACCGTGCTGCGAATGCCATGCACCCGGTGGTAAAGCAGATGATACGATTCGCCTGCGAGCTTGTTGATGCCGTTGACGTCAACTGGACGCAGCGGGTGCTTCTCATCAACGGGCAAATAATCCGGCTTGCCGTAAATTTGGCGTGTACTGGCAAAGACAATACGGATGCCGGGATTGTGAATCCGACAGGCTTCGAGGATGGACAACTGCGCGCGGGCATTGATTTCCAAATCCGTCTGCGGATCGGTCATCGAGTCCATGTGGCTGGTCTGCCCAGCCAGATTAAAGAGAAAGTCCTGACCGCGTATGAAATGAGGCAGGCTGTGACTGTCGCGGACATCGGAGATATTCACGCGAACATTAACCTCCACTCCGTCGAGATTGTGCAAGTTGCCGCCGTACTCGGGAATCAGCGAATCGACCACCGTCACCACGGCACCGAGCTTAACCAGAGCCCGAACCAAATTGGACCCGATAAACCCGAGCCCACCGGTCACCAGAACACGTTTATCTGTGAAGTGCTTTCGCATGGTTCCAAGTTGGGGTACGTTCAACAACGGTCATGAAATTGGAATAACGCGTTCGCCACAGGCTACAAGCTCTCGCCATGCTGAGCACTCGCTTCCGGCGCGATCCGCAAATTCAGATGCTCGACCGCAAAGGCCTTCAGGCTGTAGCGCGCCTGACTGACACGAACCGCTGATTCGGCAGTAAATAGATCGATCCGGTTGATCCCGGGATACAGTTCGATTTTTTCGATGACCACCTGCGTCGGGTTTTCATTAATAGCCGTTTGGAATTTTTCCCGATCATTCACTAACAATGAGAAATGCCGCGTATCCACACCGCGCACATCAAACTTTAGCGAAGCAACGAGCGGTTTGGAAAACGGATTGTAGTAAGTCCACACGGCAGGTCCATTGGCCCAACTCACGCCGTCATCACCAGAACGAGTCCAACCTTCGCCGAACGTAAGCTCGTGCGCCAGAGGCGGCTTGGGCCTCGCATGTGGTTGCAGGCGCACCACGACAAAGTCATCCAAATCATTTTTCAAGGTGACCGGACGCCCAGCGTCGTTCAGCCCGGCCAGCAAAGCTTCCGCCCGGTCGGAATAGCCTCGTCGATCGATGCAGATGGCCGCAAAACCCGCCTCCTCAAGTGCGGCGACCATCGCTGATGGCGCAAGCCTGCCGTAATCCTGCTGCCATTGAGCAATGGCCCGCCCCTTAAGCATGCCATAGGTCATGCGCAGGGAGTTGGTCGAAAGATACAGACGAAAAGCGTCGTATTGCGGGCACAACGGCGACGGCCAGCATTCCGGAAAATCAACGGCGGGCAGTTGGAAAACCATGGCGGCACGAGGCAGGGCGGCTTCCAATTGCGAGCCGAAGCGGGCATCCGCCAACACTGGTTTTCTCTGCTCAGCACGGAGGTGACTGCCTGGGAGGTTGGGGATTTGGTCATACAGCCCGATCGCCGCGATCACCGCTGCGCACAGCACGCTCAACATGGACGGCCATTTCCGTGATAACCGGGACATTCGCGATGCCACAAAGAAACAGACGATCGCCGATATAAATATACTAAACCGATTGGTCGCCCTAAACATATGCAGGCCAAAAAAGAGCGACAGGATGCTGTTGATCCCCCCGATCGCGGCAAAAATTAGAATCCAGGCAACCTGGGGGCCGTACGCGGGCAGCTTGACCCGCCCCCGGCCGCCCAGCCGCTTAAGTAACTCGACCAAAATCCAGATCAACCCTATACCGCCAACAATGCCGAGGTAGGGGTAGAAACTCTCCCCCCGAAAACCCGACCAGCGCAAATATCGGTAACCCAGCTGGGCAAAAGCTTCCACGTGGTGATTCGGCGGCGTGGTCAGCAACTCCACCGGCTTCAAGGCATACAATTCTGTGCCGCTGTAGTTGCGCGCGATGAGCGGGCTTGCGCCCTCGTGCGTCGCATACAGCCACGTGTCACTTTGCAACAACGCCCAGGTACCAACCGCTACAAGCAGACAGGAACAACCGAGCCAGAGGTTGGGTCCGCGCCTGTCCCCCAGCCACTGCGCGACGACGGCGAGTCCAAGCAGTTGAAGGAAAAAATAGAGATTGTAGGGGTTGCTTGCGCCCATCACCGCCGCGGTCAGGAGGCAGAACAGGAAAACGGGGGCCGGCCACCGGATATATTTCGCGCCACCGACAATCCAGCACGTGAGCAGAGCGCAGGGAACCGTGTAGGCATACGCCAACCAAAGGTGCGGCAACCCGCGCATCACGATCTGGTAGGTGAAAGCGAACAGAAGAGCGCCGCAAAACGCCCACTCGCTGCGCACCCGCAAAAAACGGGCACAGCCAAAGAAAGCGAGCGCCGCCGTGAGGTGCGCCAGCAATACAGCGAGATTGCTGGCGGCATATACTCCCAACAAACGCGTGACCTGTCCGTAGAAGAGAAAGAGCAATTTGTCCGAAACCGGATACTCGCTCCAATCAGCGCCAAAGGGCGCGCCCAACCGGCTGATGACCTGTGGCGTAAACGGAGTCATTTCTCCCGCAGCCACCGCCTTAAACCGAACCAGGATTTCCATCTCGTCGCCACTGAAGGTCAGCGGGTATTGCCAGTTCTCCAGCGAAAAACGATCGTGCAGCTGGCACCAAATACCGATGGTCACCAAGCTTAATGCCAGCGGCAGCAACCAGAAGGCCAGCCGTGGTCGGGAACGAAAGAAAATTACGAGCGAGCGGGACAAGGAAAAGGCCGAGTGTTAAACCGCGACAGACTCAGTCAACGGCATATCAGCAAACTCAACGATATTTTCGGCCAGCCGATTGCTGTGTTTTCATCGCGCCAGGAGACCTCGGTCTTTTAGTCGACATGGCCTCTAGCGGGCAGCTACAACCAACCGCCTTCATGCTCCTTTTCGACGTCTCGCACACCAGCCACACCCACGCGCAAACCGGAGTCCAGCGCGTTGTCCGTTCGATGTACGCGGCCTTGTGTGCCAGAGAAGTGATTGAGCCGGTTACCTACGATCCGCATCAGGAAACTTGGAGGTCGTTAACTCCGCGGGAAAAGGAAACACTCAGCAACACGACGGGGGCAGGCTCCGCCCATCGGAGTGCCAGCTGGCCGCATCGAGTCAGATTCGAAGGGTACGCGCGCCGGCTGCTCAATGCCCGCTCGAGCTGCCCGACAGGTACCGCGCTGATCGTTCCTGAGATTTTTTCGGCCAAGGTCGCCCGCGCCCAGCCTCGCCTTTTCGCCCGAGTCTCGGGTCCTCGCGTCGCCGTTTTTCATGATGCCATCGCGCTGAAGCTGCCCGAGTTTACACCGGCCAAAACCGTCGCACGGTTTCCCTCGTACATGCACGAGCTGCTGATGTTCGATGGCATCGCCGCCGTATCCGAAGACTCACGACAATCGTTGCTCGACTACTGGCAATGGCTGGGGGTACACGACGTGCCTCAAGTGGTCGCGATCACCAATGCGGTCGAAATCGGAAAACAGATCGCCGTTCCGCCAATCGGGCTGCCTGCGAAGCCCGCCCACCCCACGATCCTTTCCGTCGGTTCGCTCGAGGGGAGAAAAAACCACCTCGCCCTGCTCGACGCGTGCGAACAGCTCTGGGTTCAGGGCCAGCGTTTCAATTTGCATCTGATCGGCCTCGCGCATCCCCAGACCGGCCGGGCCGCGCTTGAAAAAATCGAGTCGCTGCAAAGGGCCGGGTATCCAGTCCGCTACGACGGCCCCGTCGATGACGCCTCATTGGTCGCCGCCTATGGCGCATGCACGTTCACCGTTTACCCTTCGCTGATGGAAGGCTTCGGGCTGCCGGTTCAGGAAAGCCTCGCTCACGGCAAACCGTGCATCTGTTCGGGTCGCGGCGCGATCGGCGAAGCAGCCTCCGGGGGCGGATGTCTGACCCTCGACAAGGTTGACTCAACCAGTCTCTGCACTGCCGTAAAGCAATGGCTCGGTCCGAACGCCGTGCTCACCTTGGCCACTGAAGCGGCCCGAACCAGACGCATGAAATCATGGCGGGAATATGCAAATGAACTCAGTGGATGGATACACGAGTTACCTCGCCGCACGTAATTTCCGGTTCTTAACTTTCCCCTTTCATTCCCCCTCCAGAGGCGATTAATCTCTGTGTTATCCATGGCGTTCTCCCTGTTTTCCAAAAACAAAAAAGTAATCCTCGATCGTTGCCACGATGATTATGCGACGAAAATGAGGCTCAAGTACGCGCCTTATTACCACGCGATGGAGGCACAACAGGGCACAAACGTGCGCCTCGACGGCAAAGACATGATCATGCTCGCGAGCAACGATTACCTCGGGCTTTCCTTCCACCCCAAGGTTATCGAAGCGGGTCGCGCCGCCCTGTTGAAATGGGGCACCAGCACCACCGGCGCCCGCACCTCGAACGGTTCCCGCACTTATCACCTCGAGCTCGAAGAAAAAATCGCTGCATTTCTGGGCCGTGAAGCCTGCCACGTCCACGCCGCCGGCTACCTTTCCTGCCTTTCGAGCGTAGCCGCGTTCGCCCAAAAAGGGGACGTCGTGCTCGCCGACAAAAACATCCACTCCTGCCTCTGGGATGGCATCCGCCTCTCGATGGCGCAGGTCGAGCGTTTCTCTCACAACAATCCCATCGATCTGCGCGAAGTTGTCGCCACGGTCGACCCCAAGGCACCGAAGATGCTGGTCGTGGAAGGCGTTTACTCGATGGAAGGCCACATCGCAAAACTGCCCGACCTCATTGCCATCGCCGAACAATACAACTGCTTCACCGTCTTGGACGATGCCCATGGGTTCGGTGTCCTCGGCAAGCAGGGCCGCGGTACCGCCGATCACTTTGGACTCAACGACCAGGTCGACATCGTTTGCGGCAGCCTCTCAAAATCGCTCGCCAGCACCGGCGGATTCACCGCTGCTTCGCGCGAGGTGATCGAATACCTGCGCACGAATTCCAAGCAGACCATCTTCAGCGCCGCCCTCAGTCCCTGCCAGGCGGCCTGCGCTCTTGCCTCTTTGGAGGTGATGCAGACCGAGCCAGAGCACCTCGAACGTCTCTGG
>Ga0302290_10000221_pt1 | contig 12131 bp, 7 predicted proteins | sample III_Fen_N1_3_FD_194547 | JGI IMG/M metagenome (GOLD analysis project Ga0302290, IMG submission 194547) | Peat permafrost microbial communities from Stordalen Mire near Abisko, Sweden - III_Fen_N1_3 | ecosystem: Environmental > Terrestrial > Soil > Wetlands > Permafrost | place: Sweden: Abisko... | reverse complement strand
CGTGACGATCCTGATTTCCATCGATGGATTCCGCGATGACTATCTACGGCGCGGCGTCAGCCCGACGCTGTCGCAGCTGGCGGTCAGCGGCGTCACGGGCGTGATGCACCCTTCATTCCCGTCCAAGACATTTCCCAATCACTGGACACTGGTGACCGGCCTGCGCCCGGACCGTCACGGCATCGTCGGCAATCGGATGGAGTCGCCAGAACGCAAAGATGTCTTCACGATGGCCACCGACGATCCTTGGTGGTGGAGCGCGGCACCGCCGATATGGGTGGATGCAGAAAACGCTGGCATACGCAGTGCCGCCATGTTTTGGCCGGGCGCGAACGTCTCCGTCGGAGAGGTGAAGGGCGATTCGGACAAGCAAAGCGTTCAAGGCACGCGCCCTTCGGACTGGGTGCCATTCAACAAGGCAGTGAGCGATACACAGCGCGTCAATGCGGTGCTTGATTGGCTACGCCGGCCCGGGCAGATTCGCCCGAAGTTCGTGACGCTGTACTTCGACGAGGTCGACTCCGCCGGCCATGACCATGGCCCTGACAGCTCACAGACCAACCAAGCCGTGGCCCGGGTCGACGGTGCGATCGGGATGCTCTTGGCGGGACTGAAGGCGCTGGGCCAGCCGGCGAATCTCGTCATCGTGGCAGACCACGGCATGGCCGCCACCAGCAGCGAACGCGCGATTGCGCTGGACGCGCTGGTGGACCCAACGCTCTATCACCTGATCGAGACCGGCACCTTTGCCAGCATCGCACCGTTGCCTGGCAGTGCCGCCGAGGTGGAGCGCGTCCTGCTCGCAGCGCACGAGCACATGCAGTGCTGGCGCAAGGCCGACATCCCGGCGCGCTTTCACTACGGCTCGAATTCGCGCATTCCTCCCATCCTCTGCCTGGCCGAGCCCGGCTGGCTCGTGCAGGCCAGTGCGCCGCGCAAGTCCAGTACCGGTGGCAACCACGGCTACGACAATCTGGCACCAGAGATGAACGCGCTGTTCGTCGCCAACGGTCCAGCCTTTGCGGCCGGCCGGATGCTGCAAGACTTCGACAACGTGGACGTCTACCCGCTGCTGCGCAAACTGCTAGGCCTGCCCGAGGCCAGCGGCATCGATGGCAGTGACGCCGTATTCCGGGACGTCTTCAGCCCGCCATGAAGCCCATTGGGGAGTTCAGTGGCGTTGCTTCGCTGACGCATGTTGCAAGATCTCCCCCCGAACTCCGCTGAATTCAGTTCTCAAGCGTCTTGAGCGCGAGCTGGCACAAAAAAGCCCCGCTCGTTACCGAGGGGGCTTGCGTTCAATGTGCAGCCGGTTTACTTGGCAACCACGCGTACCATTTCGAGCACCTTGTTCGAGTAGCCCCACTCGTTGTCGTACCAGGCCACCAGTTTAACGAAGGTGCCATCCAGCGCGATGCCGGCATCGGCGTCGAAGATGGAAGTGCGCGGATCGCCGCGGAAGTCGGTGGCGACGACCTTGTCGGTCGTGTAGCCCAGCACGCCCTTGAGCTCGCCCTCGCTGGCGGCCTTGACTGCGGCCTTGATCTCGTCGTACGTCGCCGACTTGTTCAGCTCCACCGTCAGGTCAACCACCGACACATCGCTGGTCGGCACGCGGAAGGACATGCCGGTGAGCTTCTTGTTCAGCTCAGGAATGACCTTGCCCACGGCCTTGGCCGCGCCCGTGCTGGAAGGGATGATGTTCTCCAAGATACCGCGGCCACCGCGCCAGTCTTTGTTGGACGGACCGTCCACCGTTTTCTGCGTAGCCGTGGTGGCATGCACCGTGGTCATCAGACCGCGCTTGATGCCGAAGTTGTCATTGATCACCTTGGCCAGCGGGGCCAGGCAGTTGGTGGTGCACGAGGCGTTGGAGATGATGGCTTGGCCAGCGTAGGTCTTGTGGTTCACGCCGAACACGAACATTGGCGTGTCGTCCTTGGAGGGTGCCGAGAAGATCACCTTCTTGGCGCCGGCAGCCAGATGCTTCTCGCCGCCGGCCTGGTCCAGGAAGATGCCGGTGGCTTCGACCACGATGTCGGCGCCGACTTCAGCCCACTTCAGCTCGGACGGATCCTTCACGGCGGTCAGGCGGATCTTCTTGCCGTCGACGATCAGGGTGCTGCCCTCAACTGAGACATCGCCCTTGAACTTGCCATGCACCGAGTCGTACTTGAGCATGTAGGCCAGGTATTCGGGATCCAACAAATCGTTGATCGCGACCACCTCGACATCCTTGAAATTCGCGATGGCTGCGCGGAACACCATGCGGCCGATACGGCCGAAACCATTGATACCAATCTTGATCGTCATGCGGAAGTCTCCGGTGGATAAAAAGATTAAAAGATCCGATTGCCACGATTTTCACTGATTCCTGCCAATTCGGCGAAATCAGCAGCAACAACCGAGGTACCAACACGCGATACCTGATCTGGCGCAAGAAGCAAGGTCGACCGCTGGGAGCTAAGGCTCACTGAGCCTGGGGCTGCAGATTCAGCTCGCCGCAGGGCACGGTCAGTTTCATTGACTGACCTGTGAGCTGTTGGCGTGCGACGGGACTCAGGTCAAGCTCCAGTCCACGCAAATAGGCCATCAACCCGGCCCGCCCGGCGTCGTGCTCGCCGAGCTCGGAAACATGGTTGCTCCCAGCAGGCTGGAGCAGCATCCATTCGAGCTGGAAAGGGCAGCCCATCGCGGTCGTATCGAAATAGGCCTTCAGCTGCTGGCTCTTGGCAACAGCAAGCAGATCGAACAGCGAACCGTCCTTGAAGCGGGGCGCATCATTGCGCCGTTCCCCTTGGGTATACATATGCGGCAAAAGATAGCGTCCATGTCGCACCGTGCCACGCTGGCAAGCTTTGCTTCCACCATAGTAGCTAGCGAGTTCGCGCGCCAAACTGCGACCGAGACTTTGGTAAAGAACCTCTACGGCCGGTTCAGTTACACCGCCGACGGGAAAGCGCAGGCCGAAAACCACCGTCAACGCGTTCATCGACATGCTCTTCGGATACTGAAATTGCTCAGGCGGCACCAAGTCAATGCAGGCCCGTTGCATGGATGGGCCAATTACATCGACAACAGCGGCGGACTCCACCTGTCCGTCCTTTGCGGGAATCAGGAACTCCTGCAGCAGCTCAAACGGCCCCTCGGTCGCATCGAGACAGGGCAAACGGTACTCGGACAGATAGGCCTCGAATAAGGCCGGCGTTCCGCCTTCTATGCGTCCTGCCAGCAGTTCGATCACGGGCGGCTTGTCCGCTGCCTCGAAGCGCAGCAGATAGCGCAGGTGGCGCATGCCCGCTTCGGCCCGAAGCGCTCGGGCAGATGGCACGGCTGCAGAGCCACGCTGCAGGCATTGGACATGACCATCCGGCTCGAAGCGCAACTGCTGCTCGGTGGCGCGAGCGCATGCGGGCCAGAACGCAAGCGCCATCAGCAGCGCCGCAACAGGAACGAAGCGGCCCTGCATCATTTGTCAGACCTTGATTGCTTTGAGCCGTGCCTCGCCGATCGCCACCTTCACGGTCGCGGCGACGTTCTCGGGCGTAAAGCCGAAGTGCTTGAACAGCACCGGCGCGGGTGCCGATTCGCCATAGGTGTCGATGCCCACGACAGCGGCGCAGCCGTACTTCCACCAGCCGTCGCTCACACCCATCTCCACCGCGATGCGCGGCAGGCCGGTGGGCAGCACAGAAGCCTTGTAGGCCTTGTCCTGGCGGTCGAAGACATTGGTCGAGGGCATGGACACCACGCGCACGCCAATGCCGTCCAGGGCCAGCAGCTCCTGCGCGCGCAGGGCCAACTGAACCTCGGAGCCGGTCGCGATGATCACGGCGCGGGCCTTCTTCTTGATGCCCACAGACGCGGGCTCCGCCAGCACATAGCCGCCCTTGGCGATATCGTCCACTGCCGTCTTGGGCGCATAGGCCAGGTTCTGGCGCGACAGCGCCAGGACGCTGGGGCGCTGGGCGTTGCCGATGGCCATGGTCCAGGCGACGACCGTCTCGGTGGTATCGCCCGGACGCCAGACGTCCAGGCCCGGGATCAGGCGCAGTGAGGCCACATGCTCGATGGACTGGTGGGTCGGGCCGTCTTCGCCCAGGCCGATGGAATCGTGCGTGAACACATGAACGACGCGCAGCTTCATCAGCGCGGCCATGCGGATGGCGTTGCGGCTGTAGTCGCTGAAGGTCAGGAAGGTGCCGCCGTAGGGAATGAAACCGCCATGCAGGGCAATGCCGTTCATGATGGCGGCCATGCCGAACTCGCGCACGCCGTAATTGATGTGTCGGCCGCCATTGCTGGAGCCATCGGCTTCCAGCCGGAAGGGCGCAGTGCTCTTGGTATTGGTCAGGTTGGAGCCGGTCAGGTCGGCCGAGCCGCCCAGCAGTTCAGGGACCGCAGACGTGAAGGCCTCCAGCGCCAGCTGGCTGGCCTTGCGGCTGGCCACGGTTTCGGCCTTGGCATGGGCGGCGATCACGGCGTCCACGGCCGTCTGCGCAAAGTTGGCCGGCAGCGCGCCAGAGATACGGCGTTTGAACTCGGCGGCTGACGCAGGGTGCGCGGCGGCATAGGCGGCAAAGCGCTGATCCCAAGCCGCCTCGTGAGCGGCGCCAGCTTCCCTGGCGTCCCAGTCGGCATAGACGTCGGGCGGAATCACGAAGGGCTCATAGGCCCAGCCGAGTGCTTCGCGAGTCAGCTTGATCTCCTCGGCACCCAGCGGTTCGCCATGGGCCTTGGAGGTATTGGCCCGGTTGGGCGAGCCCTGGCCGATATGGGTCTTAGCCATGATCAGCGTCGGGCCGTCCTGGTTCATCTTGGCGGTGGCGATCGCGGCATCGACGGCATCAACGCTGTGGCCATCCACCGGGCCGATGACGTTCCAACCGTAGGCCTCGAAGCGCTCTGCGGTGTTGTCGGCAAACCAGGGCGCGACCTGACCATCGATCGAGATGCCGTTGTCGTCGTAGATTGCGATCAGCTTGTTGAGCTTCCACGCGCCGGCAAGCGATGCGGCCTCGTGGCTGATGCCTTCCATCAGGCAACCATCGCCCAGGAACACATAGGTGTAGTGGTCGACGATATCGTGACCGTCGCGGTTGAATTCCTTGGACAGGAGCTTCTCGGCCAGCGCCAGTCCGACGGCGTTCGTGACGCCCTGACCGAGCGGCCCGGTGGTGGTTTCGATGCCGGGGGTGACGCCCACTTCGGGATGGCCCGGCGTCTTGCTGTGCAGCTGGCGGAAGTTCTTCAGCTCGTCCATCGACAGCTCGTAGCCGCTCAGGTGCAGCAGCGCATAGATCAGCATCGAGCCGTGGCCGTTGCTCAGCACAAAGCGGTCGCGGTCGGCCCAGTGCGGATTGGCCGGGTTGTGGCGCAGGTGGCGGCTCCACAGCGCCACCGCGATATCGGCCATGCCCATGGGCGCGCCGGGGTGGCCCGAATTGGCCTGCTGCACGGCGTCCATGGCCAATGCGCGAATGGCGTTGGCCATCTGAGTGGGGTTGCTTGCAGCAGTTTGAGCCATGGGTCTTGGGTGCGGAGTTGCGGGAAACCCCGGATTTTACTTGGGTGCCGCCAACTCCCTTGCGGCCTCCAAGCGCAGTCCTCTTGATCCTGAGCAATGCCGAAGCCACACACAGGCATCACGCTCGCTATTGAACGGAGATGACGATGTCGGCACGCCTCGCACTCACCATCATTCAAGCGGAGCATCAGGCTCTGTCCGTCTTGCTCCGTGCGCTCCCGCAACTGCTGGTGGAACAGCGCCAGCAAGGCTGCGGGCTCGACTTCGAGTTGCTGCGCTCGGCACTTTTCTACCTCGACGAGTTCCCCGACCGCTTGCACCATGCCAAGGAGTCGGAGTTGCTGTTTCCCAAGCTGCGCGCACGCGCGCCGCATCTGCGCGGGACGCTCGACCGACTTGATCACGAGCACTTGCTCGGCAGCCGCTCCGTGCGCGACCTGGAGTTTGCGCTGCTTGGCGTCGAAATGCTGGGCGAGACCAGACGCCAGCCTTTCGAGAAGGCACTACAGCGCTTCGTGCATGGCTATATGGCCCATATGAAGCTGGAGGAAGCAGAGATCCTGCCAGCCGCCATCGCCCTGCTCAGCGATGAAGACTGGAACGACCTGGACGAGGCCTTCGCGGCCAACAAGGATCCACTGACAGGAGCCGAGCCCAGTGCCATCTACCAGCCTCTGTTCGAGCGGATACTCGACAGACTGCCGCCGCAGCCACCGCGACCTCGGTCGTCGACTGACTGAGCGCGTGCAGTTTTCACGCTCGCGGCGAACGCGCGCGTGCATTTGAGGTGGCGGAGCTCGCGATTTGCGGCAAGCTCGGCACAGGCTGTAACCCAGTGATCGCTGTGGCTCCATGTCGAGCGGGCCGATCGCAAACGGAAGCGAATCATGCCGACCGAATCCACTCAAGTGCAGGCCGTCATTCTTTTCGTCGACGACGAGCCTTCCATCCTGAGCGCCTTGCGTCGACTCTTCAGACCCCAAGGCTATCGTGTGCTGATGGCCGAGGGCGGAGCCGCAGGCCTGGCACTGATGGAAGCCGAACCAGTCGATTTGGTCATCTCCGATATGCGCATGCCTGAAATGGATGGCGTGCAGTTTCTGGAACAGGTGCGCCAGCGCTGGCCCGAAGTGATGCGCATCCTGTTGACCGGCTATGCCGATATCGGCTCGACCATTGACGCCATCAATCGTGGCGAGATTCACCGCTACATTGCCAAGCCCTGGGATGATCAGGACATCCTGTTGAGCGTTAGCGACTGCCTGGCGCGCGGCCGCCTGGAGCGTGAGAACGCGCAGCTGCAGGCATTGACGCACGAACAGAATGCCAAGCTGAAGGATGTCAACGACCAGCTGCAACTTGCAATTGACCGCCTAGAGGACGTCAACACCGAGCTGGATGCCCGGGTCCAGGCCCGCACCGCCGAACTGGAACATGCCGTGGCGCAGCTCAACACGGCCAATGCACAGTTGGAAGAGAACTTTGCACTCTCCATCAGCGTGTTCTCGGGTCTGCTCGAACTGCGCGACGGCAGCGTTGCCGGTCACGGTCATCGGGTGGCCGAACTCTCGCGTCGCATGGCGCAAAAGCTGGGCTTGAGCCCGCAGGAGGAACTCGACACCTACAACGCCGGCCTATTGCATGAGATCGGCAAGATCGGCCTGCCAGATGATCTGATGCACAAGAACGAATCGCTGATGACGGCGGACGAGCTCCACCGCTATCACTCGCATCCGCTGCTGGCTCAGAATGCGCTGATGCCCCTGGGGCGGCTGCGTCAGAGCGCCATCATCATCCGCTCGTACCAGGAGCGCATTGATGGACAGGGATTTCCGGACGGGCTGCAGGGCCTGGAGGTTCCTATCGGCGCACAGATCGTCAACCTGGCAAGCACCTACGAATCCCTGATTGCCGGTTTGATTTCGGAGAAGGCCCACTCCACGGAGAGCGCTGCCAAGCTGATTCACGAAGCGGCAGGAACCCGCTATGACGCCGAGGTGATTGCCGCTTTTGACCAGGTGCTCAAGGAACTGACACTCGAAGCCCTGGCAGACCAGGAGATCGGCGTGAAGGAACTGCGCTCCGGCATGGCACTATCCCGCCCCCTGCTCAGCCCACACGGCAGCGTGCTGCTACCGACAGGCTTCATTCTGACGTCCGCTGTCGTGCACCAGTTGCAAGAGTTCGGAAAGCGCAACGAACTGGAGCTGAGCCTGTTCATCAGGGTACCCACGGCGCCAGCCAAAGGTCGAGCAGCACTCGGGCCAAGAGCCTGACCTGTCTGAACGCCACCGGGGCTGTAGTTCATGGACATAGGCACCAACACCAACGTTGCTCAGGCTCTCGAGGCGGTCAGCGCACCTATCCTGGTCCACGCGGGCGAGCGCGTCTTGTTTGCCAACGCCGCCTTTCAGCGCCTGCTTGGCTACCCGCTGCAGACACTGCGTGAGATGCCGCATCAGGACTGGGCCACCGCGCCTTTCAAAGAAGCCCTTCGCGAGTATGGCCAGCGCTGCATGGAAGAAGCGGACCCGCCGCCGGCACTGGAATGCGAAGCCCTGACCGCCAATGGTTCGGTCCGATTCCTGGAGATTACTGCGCGCCGGCTTGACAGTGCACAGGGCCAGCAGGTAATGATCACTTGCCAGGACCTCAGCGACATACGCTTTGTGCAGAACAGTCTGCTGGAAGTCGGGCGGGTGATGCACCAGATCCTGGAGAACAACCCCGTACCCACCTTCGTGATCGACACGCAGCACCGCGTCACACACTGGAATGCGGCTTGCGCACAACTCACCGGCGTGCCCGCAGCGGAGGTCGTGGGCAGCGACGAGGCATGGCGCGCCTTCTACGCGCAGGCTCGTCCGCTGCTGAGCGATCTGATCGTTGACGGCCGCGTCGAGGAAGACGGCGCGCTTCTGTACCGCGAAAACCTGCACCCCTCGGCCACGGTGAGCGGAGCCTATGAGACGGAAGACTTCTTCCCTCAGTTCGGCTTGGGCGGACGTTGGATCTTCTGCACTGCTGCACCGCTCAATGACGTCCAGGGGCAGACCATGGGCGCCATAGCGACCCTGCTGAATGTGACCGAGCGCCGCCGGGCCGAGGAGCAATTGCGCCGGCATCAGATCGAGCTGGAGGAGCTGGTGAGCGCGCGCACCGACGAACTTGTGCGCAGCCATCGCGAGTTGCAGGGCTTTCTGGAGAACGCCTCGGTGGGCATTGTCTACACCAGCGGCACCCAGGTCGTCCACAGCAACAAGAAGTTCATCGACATCTTCGAGCTCGAACCGCAGAGCATGCAGACGCTGGACACGCAGCAGCTGTTCCCCAGCACCGAGGACTACAAGCAGCTGGTACGCACCTCGATGCCGGTGCTGCGCAGGGGCCAGTCGCTGGTGCATGAGATGCATATGTTGACTGCCAAGGGAGCGCGGATCTGGGTGCAGATCATCGCCTACTCGTCCACACCGGGAGACCCTTACTCGGGCGTGTGGTGGTTGCTGCAGGACCGCAGCGAGGTCATGCGCGCGCAAGAGGAGCTGGTGCGCAACTACCGCGAAATGAAACAGACCAATGCACGCCTGGCCGAGGCGCAGAGCCAGTTGCTGCAGTCCGAGAAGCTCGCGTCGATCGGCCAACTGGCGGCTGGCGTGGCCCATGAGATCAACAATCCGGTCGGCTTTGTTGCCTCCAATCTTGGCAGCCTGCGCCGCTACATGGAATCCATGCTGGAGCTGATCAATCTCTATGAAAGCGCCGATGCGCGGCATCTTCCCGCCGAGCTGCGAGCGCAGATCGAGGAGCTGCGCAACAAGGCCGACCTGTCCTTCATCCACGAAGACCTGCCCGAATTGCTGAAGGAGAGCGAAGACGGGTTGCAGCGCGTCAAGAAGATCGTCCAGGATCTGCGAGACTTTTCGCGCGTCGATCAGGCCGACTGGCAGGATGCCGACCTCAATCAAGGCCTGGATTCGACGCTCAACGTGGTGATGAACGAGGTCAAGTACAAAGCCACAGTCAAGAAGGACTACGGCCCCTTGCCGGTAGTGCGCTGCCTGGCTGCGCAGCTCAATCAGGTTTTCATGAACCTGATCGTCAACGCCAGCCATGCCATCGAAAAACGCGGAGAGATCGTGCTGCGCACGCGCCAAGTGGATCGCTGGATCTGCGTCGAGGTGAGTGACAACGGCAGCGGCATGAGCCCCGAGGTCCAACGTCGGATCTTTGATCCCTTTTACACCACCAAGCCGGTGGGCAAAGGCACGGGCCTCGGACTCTCGCTGTCCTTCTCCATTGTGCAAAAGCATGGCGGTCGCATTGAAGTGGCGTCGACCGTCGGCGTCGGCACGACCTTCCGAGTCTGGATACCGCTGGACGGCCCAAAACTCAAGCCCACCTGACGGCGACCAGCGCAGCGCCAGATGCGGGGATGCCACACCGACCTCCCCGGCTTGCTCGCCCCAGACCGGTTCAGGTTACGCCCTGAGCCGCCTGCACGACAATGCGCGCCATGGCAATCGATGCACTCCGCTCTGACACGCCGTCCACCGACACAGTCTCCCGCTGGGGCGCGGTGGCCAGCCTGTGCACGGTACTGGACCTGGGCCTGCTGCTGACCGCAACCTGGTGGCCCGTGCTCAACAGCCAATGGCTGGTCGCTTTGCACCTGTTGACACTGGCGGCCATGGTGGCACTGCTGTTTGTGTTGCTGCGCGATCGCCAACAGTTGCTGGTGGCGCGGCGCCAACTGCGCGATGGCATCGACGCGATGGAGGAGGGTCTGGTCTTGTACGACGACCAGGATCGACTCGTCACTTTCAACCCCGCATTTGCCCGCCAATACGACCATCACGCGCGCATCTGGCGAGCCGGCATGAGCTATGAAGACATGCTGCGCGCCAGCGTCGCGACGGGCATGATCGTTGAGGCCGTCGGTCGGGAAGAGGCATGGATCAGGCGGCGCATGGACATGCACCGCCACCCAGGCGAGCCCTGGCTGCAAGAGCTGGCCGGTGAACGCTGGATGCGTGTGCATGAACACCGCACGGCAACCGGCGCCTACATCAGCCTGCGTACCGACGTGACCGAGCTGATGCGCATTCAGCATGAACTGACCAAGGCACGCGAGCAAGCGCAGCGCGATCGCCAGTTGTTGGAGCGCGCTGTGGACGCCATGCCGGCAGGCATCGAGATCTATGACGAGCAAGACCGGCTGCTGATGGCCAATCGCCGCATGATCGCGTGGCAGCCGCACCTGAACTATGAGAGCGCTCGCGGCGAGACCTTCGAGACCCTGGCGTACCGCACCATGGCGGCCGGCGCCCTGCCTAGTGATGCGCTGGGCCGCGAGGAGGAATGGCTGGCCGCTCGACTGGCGCGCCGAGGCCGCCGCGATGAGCCGATGCTCAGCGAACTGAGCGAGGGCCTGTGGATCAAGACTTACGAGACCCGCACGCCTGAGGGCTATCTGGTGGCGGTGCGGCAGGACGTCACCGACCTGATTGCTGCACAGTCCCAGTTGCAGGCCATCATCGGCACGGCAGGCGTGGCGATCCTGACAATGTCCCTTGACGGCCAGATCCTCAGCGCCAATCCGGCCGCCGAACGCCTGCTCGGCTACACCCAGGCCCATCTGCAAGAGGATGGCATCGGCATGCTGGCCGAACCACAGGAGCGTGGCGCCCTGCTCAGCTTCTTGCTGGAAGATACCAGCGACGCACTGCACGCCCACGGCAGCCTGATACGCGAGTTCCATCTCGTCCACCACGGCGGCCGTGAGCTCATCGTGCAGTTCTCTGCCTCACAGGTGCGCGGCGGCCAGCAGCGCCTGGTCGTGGCGGTGCTGCTCGACCTGACCGAACGCAAGCAGTTCGAGAACGAGCTTCAGTTGGCCAATGCCCAGTTGCGGCGCCTGTCGACCACGGACGCGTTGACCGAGCTGGCCAACCGCCGCCTGCTGATGCAGAGACTGGAACAGGAATGGCATCGCAGCCAACGCGCGCTCAGCGCCCTGAGTCTGATGGTGATTGACGTCGACCATTTCAAGCTCTTCAACGACCACTACGGCCATCAGGCGGGCGATGCGTGCCTGCGCCGCGTCGCGAGCGCCCTGCGTGACAGCGTGAACCGCAACACCGATCTGGTGGCGCGCTATGGTGGAGAGGAGTTCGTGCTACTGCTCCCGCAGACCGAGATCGAGGGGGCCAAGGCCGTGGCACAGCGCTGCCACGAAGTACTGGAGGCGGCGGCCATCGAACATGCGCTCTCTCCACTAAGTGAGCATGTCACGATCAGCATCGGTGTGGTCAGCGGCCAGCCACCGCGCGGCAGCTCAGCCTCGCAGTGGCTCACGCGCGCCGACCTCGCGCTCTACCAGGCCAAGGCCCAGGGCCGCAACCGCTCGGTGGTGGCGGATTAGCGAGGCGGTGTTGAGCGCTGCGAGCCCAGCACGAGCAGCTCGCCGCTGCCCAGCCACTCCGCCGCCGGCAGCGGTCGCAGCCCAGGCCCCGCTTGCGCCACGCCCAGTACACCGACCCAACGATCCCGACCTGCCTTTTTGGCTGCATAGAGGGCTGCATCGGCCAGATCGACCGTAGCGCTC
>Ga0302290_10000213_pt1 | contig 12566 bp, 12 predicted proteins | sample III_Fen_N1_3_FD_194547 | JGI IMG/M metagenome (GOLD analysis project Ga0302290, IMG submission 194547) | Peat permafrost microbial communities from Stordalen Mire near Abisko, Sweden - III_Fen_N1_3 | ecosystem: Environmental > Terrestrial > Soil > Wetlands > Permafrost | place: Sweden: Abisko... | reverse complement strand
TCTGCTGCTGGTTTTGCTGTATCCGCGCAGTAGCTGGCGCGACGCGCCCTTGTTCCCTACGCCTGCTGCTGGGTTGGATGGTCTGAATGAACTCGTTGTACTGCCGAAGGGTGCTCGCGTCCTGGATGCGGGCTGTGGCCTGGGTCACGGCCTGGCGGCTTTGCGGCGTGCCTATCCGCAGGCTAGCCTGGCCGGCATCGAGTTCAGTCGTGTGCTGGCGCGTCTGGCTGCCTGGCGCTGCCCCTGGGCCGAGGTGCGGTGCGGCGACATGTGGTCGCAGGACTGGCGCGGCTTTGACTTGATCTATGTTTTCCATCGGCCGGAGACCATGGCCAAGGCCTGGGCGAAAGCGTGCCAAGAAATGCACGCCAATGCCTGGTTTGTGAGCCTGGATTTCGAGGTGGTGAGCACGCAGCCGCTGGCGGTGCTACAAAGCAAACGTGGACACCGGGTGCTGATTTATCAGGTCCCGGGCTTCAGCCAAGGCTGAAGCTGTCGATATCCAGTTCAGCAGGTCCCATGGTCTTGCTGATGGCCGGAAGCCTGGATTTTTTTCTGTTTGAGTTTCATGCTTGTTTCCTCCCAGTACGCCTTAGGGTGTGCTTTCAGCGCGGGTCCTTCATCGGATCCGCGTTTTTGTTTTGTGCGATCAAAACCGTCCAGATGCGGCGATTGGTGGCGCGGTGCATCTCAGATACTTCTTTCACCCGGCCCGGTATCAAGGCTGAGGTTGTTGCGCCGATAAGCGTTAAGCATCCATCAAACAAATAAACCATGTTCGTCATCATTGGCTGGCTCGTCGCAATGGGCTGCATCTTCGGCGTGTTCATTGCCCACGGCGGCAATATCGCCGTGGTTCTGCATGCATTGCCCTTCGAGATGATCACGATCTTCGGCGCTGCCATTGGGGCATTTCTGGCCAATAACCAGATGAAGGTGGTGAAGTCCGCGATGAAGGGCTTGGGCACCTGCTTCAAGGGCAATAAGTTCAGCAAGGCGCGCTATATGGAGCTCCTGGCCCTGATGTACGACATCCTGCAGAAGGCGCGCAAGGAAGGCCTGATGTCGATCGAAAAAGACGTCGAGGATCCCCATTCATCAGCGCTGTTCCAGAAATATCCGACGGTTGGCAATGACCACCATGTCACCGAATTCATCACCGACTATCTGCGCATGATGGTGTCGGGCAATCTGAACGCCCACGAGATCGAGTCGTTGATGGACAGCGAGATCGACACCCATCACCAGGAAGAGCATGCCGCAGTGGCGGCTCTCCAGCGCGTTGCTGGGGGGCTGCCGGCTTTCGGCATCGTGGCCGCCGTGCTGGGGGTGGTCAACACCATGGGCTCGGTCGGTCAGCCGCCGGCCGTGCTGGGCGGCATGATTGGCTCGGCCCTGGTGGGCACGTTCCTGGGCATTCTGCTGGCCTACGCCTTTGCCGAACCGCTGGCGGGGCTGCTGGAGCAAAAATGCGATGACGCTGCCAAGGAGTTGCAGTGCATCAAGACGACACTGCTTGCCAGCATGCAAGGCTATGCGCCGCAGGTGGCGATCGAGTTTGGTCGCAAGGTGTTGTTCTCTGGTGATCGACCGACGTTCGTCGAACTCGAAGGTCATGTGAAGGGCAAGAAATGAGGCACTTTGACCTGCTTGGCAGCTTGTCGAATGATCAGATTCGACGCCCACCGGGCCCTGCCGAGCGCCGGGCCGCGCCCATTCTGGTGCGTGTCAGCAGTGCCACCCAGCTGTCACTCTTTTCACCCAAGTTGGAGCCTCCCGGCCGTCGGGCACTGATTGCGCCGCTGCCCAGCTCGTGCACATCTGAAGCGAGGCTGATCTATGGCCGGTGACGCCAAGAAGCTACAGCCCATCATCATCAAGAAGGTGAAGAAGGGCGGCCATGCGGTGCATGGTGGCGCATGGAAGATTGCCTATGCCGACTTCGTGACGGCCATGATGGCGTTCTTCCTGCTGATGTGGCTGCTTGGCTCCACGACCGAGGGCGACAAGAAGGGCATTTCTGACTACTTCTCGGCGCCGCTCAAGGTGGCGCTTTCGGGCGGCTCAGGGTCGGGTGACTCGTCCTCCATCGTCAAGGGCGGTGGCAAGGACCTGACGCGCCAGGAAGGTCAGGTCAAAGGGGGTGACGTGCAAGCACCGCACCACACCATCAACCTTCGCGCACTCAAGGAAGAACAGCGCCGCGCCGAGCGTACGCGCCTCAAGGAACTCAAGGATAAGGTCGAGGATGTGCTGGCAGCCAATCCGCGCCTGGCCTCGCTGGGCGGCCAGATCCGCCTGGACATGACCCGTGAGGGGCTGCGCATCCAGATCGTCGACGATGGCAACCGCCCGATGTTTGACAGCGGCAGTGCGGTTGTGAAGCCTTATATGCGCGAATTGCTGCGTGAACTGGGTTCGGTCTTGTCCGAAGTGCCGAACCGGCTTACGCTTGAAGGGCATACCGATGCGCAGGCGTTCTCAGCCGGAGACCGCGGTTACAGCAATTGGGAGCTTTCGGCTGATCGTGCCAATGCATCGCGTCGCGAGTTGATTGCGGGAGGCATGCCCGACGCGCGTATCCTGCGCGTGCAGGGCTTGGCGTCTAGCAATCTGCTGGAACCCAAGCAGCCGGCCAGTCCGGCGAATCGCCGCATCAGCATCATTGTGATGAATCGAGATGCTGAGGATGCGGTTCTTAAGAATTTGCCAGATGACGAAGAATCAGCCGAGACTTCTGACACACCAGAGGCGAAGAATGACTCAAGTTCTCCGCCCAAGACCCGATAGACCGTCGATACCCTCTGACAATAACGGCACGACCCTGCGAGGACAGCTATGAGCACAGACATGAAATTTTTGGTTGTTGACGACTTCTCGACCATGCGCCGCATCGTGCGCGGTCTGCTCAAGGAGATCGGCTACAACAACTGTGAAGAGGCCGAGGACGGCGTGGAAGCGTTGAACATGCTCAAGCAGTCCAAGTACGACTTCGTGGTCAGCGACATCAATATGCCCAATATGACGGGCTTCGAGTTGCTCAAGGCGATCAAGGAAGACCCCACGCTCAAGCATCTGCCGGTGCTGATGGTGACGGCCGAGGCGCGCAAGGAAGACATCGTGCTGGCCGCACAGAGTGGGGCGGCTGGCTACATCGTCAAGCCTTTCACCAAGGCGACGCTTGAGGAAAAAGTCCAGAAGATCATGCAAAAACTGGCTGCTGCCTGAGCCGGGAGATCAAGATGCAACTGGACGAACTCAAACTGAATACCGGTGCCAATGGCGAACCCCTCGTGGTGTCGCCGGAAGTATTCCAGCAGATTGGCAGCATTACGCGCGTGCTGCATGACACGATGCAGCAGCTCGGCGTGATGCCCAAGCTGCAGACGGCCACCGATGGTCTGCCCGACGCCCGCAGCCGGCTCAGCTATATCGCCACCAAGACGGCCGAGGCGGCCAACAAGGTGCTGAACTCGGTGGACCAGGCCAAGGCCGAGCATGCGCGCATCACCAAAGCCACCAACGACATGGCCGCGGCCATCGTGGCCGATCCGGTGAAGGCCGTAGCCAGCGGCGCCGTGCTGAACTTCGTCAAGCAGGTCGAAGCCTCGACCAGCCATATCGACCAGCACCTGACGGACATCATGCTGTCGCAGGACTTCCATGATCTGACTGGCCAGGTGGTGGCCAAGGTCGTGACACTGGCCAACGATCTGGAAGACAGCCTGGTCAAGCTGCTGGTGTCGGTAGTGCCGCCCGAGCAGCGCGAGAAAGTCGACCCGACCATTCTGCAAGGCCCGGTGGTGAACGCCGAAGGCCGCACCGATGTCGTAACCAATCAGGGCGAGGTCGACGATCTGCTCGCCAGCCTGGGCTTTTAGGCCCCGCGTCTTTCAATAACAGCAACCCGCTGCGCTAGCCGCCAGCGGGTTGTTTTTTTGCTCCTCGTCCAGCAGAGGATGGCCGGATTTGCCGGTCTTATCTCGCTAAAGTCCCGAGCCGGCCCGGCCAACAATGCCTCAGCGCGTGCACTCCTGCACGCCTGCTGCATTCGCCATGGCCGACCAAGACGCACAGGACAGAAACCTACCGGCCTCCGCCAAGAAGATCAAACGATCTCGGGAGGAGGGTCAGCTGCCGCGTTCGCGAGACCTGACCCATTTCGCGATGATGGCAACGGCCGGCGTGGCCCTCAGTGCGGGCGCTCCGACCGCCGTCGATGCGATGCAGCGCATGCTGGTCGAGGGCCTGCAGTTCAATGCGCAGATGCTCGCCAGCTCGTCTTTCATGGGCGAGCGTCTGTCCAGCATGACCTTGCACTTTCTCATGCTGATGCTGCCCATAGGCCTGTTGCTGTGTCTGGTCGCCGTGGCTTCGCATCTCGCGCTGGGCGGCTGGAACTGGACGCTCAAGCCGCTGGCTCCGAAATTCTCGCATCTTGACCCGCTCGCGGGCCTGGGCCGCCTGTTCACCGGCCAGGGTCTGGGCCAGGCGCTCAAGGCGGTGCTGCTGGCCATCGTGCTGGCGGTGGTGGGTGCCCTGGTGCTGAAGGACAGGGTGGCCAATTTCATCGGCATCATGTCGGTGCCGCTGCCCGGCGCTCTGGCCTATGCCGGCGATCAGCTGATGACCGGACTCTCCTTCCTGGGCCTGGCCCTGGCCCTGTTTGCCGTGGTCGACGTACCGCTGCAATACCAGCTCTATATGCGCCGCATCCGCATGTCGCGCGAAGAGGCCAAGCAGGAAATGAAGGAGAGCGAAGGCAATATGGAGATCAAGGCCAAGATCCGCGCCAAGATGCGCGAGATGGCCAAGCGCCGCATGCTGGCTGCGGTGCCCACGGCCGATCTGGTCGTGATGAATCCGACCCACTATGCGGTGGCGCTCAAGTACGAAGAGGGCCGCATGGCTGCGCCGCGCGTCGTGGCCAAGGGCGCCGATCTGCTGGCAATGAAGATCCGCGATCTGGCCACCGGCGCCAAGGTGCCGGTCCTGCAGTCACCGATGCTGGCCCGTGCGCTCTATGCGCATGCCGAGGTCGATCGTGAAATCCCGGCGGCGCTCTTCGCCGCTGTGGCCCAGGTGCTGGCCTATGTGTATCAGCTGCGTGCGGCCATGGCCGGCCGTGGCACGCCGCCGGCCTTCGTGCCGGATCCGCAGGTGCCGGTGGAACTCGATCCGCACCACAAGCCCGTGGCAACACCCGACGAGGAGGATGAGGTATGAATGCGCTGATCGCCCAACTGCAGGTGCTGCTCGGCCCGCGCGCCGCCGTCCTGCGTGCCCTGGGCGCACCGATTGCGGTGATCCTGGTGCTGTCGATGATGGTGCTGCCGCTGCCGCCCTTCGCGCTGGACCTTCTGTTCACCTTCAATATCGCGATGGCGGTGATGGTGATGATGGTCGCGGCCCACATGATCAAGCCGCTGGACTTCGCCGCTTTTCCGACGGTGCTGCTGCTGACGACACTGATGCGCCTGTCGCTGAACGTGGCATCGACCCGCGTGGTGCTGCTGCAGGGGCACACCGGCACCGGTGCGGCCGGCCAGGTGATCGAGTCATTTGGTCACTTCCTGATCGGCGGCAACTTCGCCGTGGGTCTGATCGTCTTCGCCATCCTGGTGGTGATCAATTTCATCGTGGTCACCAAAGGTGCCGAGCGCATCGCCGAGGTTGGCGCCCGCTTTACCCTGGACGCGATGCCCGGCAAGCAGATGGCGGTGGACGCCGACCTGAACGCCGGCCTGATCGACGAGAAGGAATCCAAGCGCCGCCGCGCCGAACTTGGCGACGAAGCGGACTTCTTTGGTTCCATGGATGGTGCCAGCAAGTTCGTGCGTGGCGATGCGGTCGCCGGCATCCTGATTCTCTTCATCAATATCGTCGGTGGCTTCATCATCGGCGTGGCTCAGCATGGACTGTCGGCCGGCCAGGCAGCAAACTCCTACATCCTGCTGGCGGTCGGTGACGCGCTGGTGGCTCAGGTGCCGGCCTTGCTGATCTCGGTCGCCGCCGCCATGGTGGTGTCGCGCGTCGGTACCGACAAGGACATCGGCAGCCAGATCGGCCGTCAGGTCTTCGGCTCGGCCAAGTCGCTGGCCATCACCTCGGGTGTGATCGGCATGTTGGGCCTGATACCGGGCATGCCGCATGTTGTCTTCCTGTTGATCGCCGGTGGCATGGGCTATCTCGCCTGGTGGCTGCGTCAGCGCCAGCAATCGGACGACAAGGCGGCACAGGCTCCCCCGCCGGCGCCGGTGGTCGAGGCCAATGCCGAGGCGAGCTGGGACGATCTGGTGCCCATTGACACCCTGGGCCTCGAAGTCGGCTACCGCCTGATCACGCTGGTGGACAAGACCCGCGAAGGCGACCTCTTAAGCCGAATCAAGGGCGTGCGCAAGAAATTTGCCCAGGAGGTCGGCTTCTTGCCGCCCGCCGTGCACATCCGCGACAACCTGGAGCTGCGCCCCAGCCAGTACCGCATCTCGCTGCGTGGTGCGGTCGTAGGCGAGGCTGAGGCCTTCCCGGGTATGTGGCTGGCCATCAACCCGGGCCATGCGACCCAGAAGCTCATTGGCACCCAGACCACCGACCCTGCCTTCGGCCTGCCGGCGGTGTGGATCGAGGATCGCCAGCGCGAAATGGCCCAAATGGCCGGATTTACCGTGGTTGATTGTTCGACCGTGGTGGCCACCCATCTTTCACACTTGATGCAAGTCCACGCAGCCAAGCTGCTGGGCCGTGTAGAGACCCAGGCGCTGGTCGAACACCTCACCAAACAAGCACCGCAACTGATCGAAGACGTGATACCCAAAATGGTCGGCATCGCAACCCTGCAACGTGTACTCCAGCTGCTGCTGGAGGAGGGCGTGCACATCCGCGATATGCGTTCCATCGTCGAATCGATCGCCGAACATGCCAGCGCGGCCGCCGATCCGCTGGAACTCGCCCGTCGCATCCGCACCCATATCGCGCCGGCCATCGTGCAGCAGATCTACGGCCCGGTGAAGGAGCTGGACGTGATCGCGCTGGAGCCCGAACTGGAGCGCCTGGTCACCCAGGCCCTGAATTCCCCGCATGGCGCCGCACTTGACCCCGGTGTGGCCGACACGCTGGCACGCAGTGCAGCAGAGACCAGCCAATCGCAGGAGGACCGTGGCATCCCGGCCTGCCTGCTCGTGCCAGATGGCATTCGTGCGCCGATGGCACGCTTGCTCAAGCGTGCCGCACCGCGCCTGAAGGTGCTGGCGCACAGCGAAATTCCTGAGACCCATTCCATCCGGATCGGCTCCATTATTGGAGGCACAGCATGAACGTCAAGCGATTCACAGCCCGTACATCGCGCGATGCGATGGCCCTGGTCCGCCAGGCCTTCGGTGACGACGCCGTCGTGCTGTCCAACAAGCCCTGCCCCGAAGGCGTGGAAGTGCTGGCGATGGCGCCGGAAGGCATGTCGCAGATCGAGCGCGTGGCCGCCAGCGCGCCGCGCGTGGCCGCACCCAGCCGCGTGCAGGCCCGTCCTGCCAATGCCGGCATGACGCCGCCGCCGACCAGCTTTGCCGCCCGCGCGGCCAGCAAGGCCGGCAGCGTCACCAGCGATGTGCAGGCCGACGTGGAAACGCTGGCAATGAGCACCCTGGGCTTCCAGGACTATGTGCGTGAACGCATGCTGCGCCGCCGCCAGGCCGAGCTCAACGCCCTCAAGGAGCCGACCCTCGACGCGGCACCCGAATATGCAGCGATGCCGGAGGCCCCGGCGCCCGGCGTGGCCTCGATTGCAGAATTGCGCAAGCAGCGCGCCCAGGCTGCCATGCAGGCCATGCAGCCGCGCCGCCCCGACGCTGCGCCCGCACCCGTGGCACGTCGCACGCCGCCGGTGCTGCGCGATGAGATCCATGTGCCCGATGCCCGCCGTGATGTGCCGCTGCTTGCCGATCTGCCCGATCTGCCCGGCACAGGCCGCCGCGACCAGCAGGACATGATGAATGAGCTGCGCTCGATGAAGGGCCTGATCGAGGAGCGCTTCGGTGCCCTCGCCTTCATGGAGAAACTGCAACGCCAGCCCGCCCAGGCGCGTCTGACGCAGAAGATGCTGGAGGTCGGTTTCTCGCCGGCCCTGGTGCGCAAGCTGGTGGAAGGCTTCCCGGCCGACCACAAGGAAGGCAGCGACGAGACCCACTGGGCGGCCACTGTGCTGTCACGCAATCTCATCACCGACGAACAGAAGCCGCCGCTGGAAGAGCAGGGCGGCGTGTTCGCGCTGATCGGCTCCACTGGTGTGGGCAAGACCACCAGCACGGCCAAGATTGCCGCCGCCTTTGCCACCCGCCATGGCGCGTCGCAGTTGGGCCTGATCACGCTGGACGCCTATCGTGTCGGTGCCCACGAACAACTGCGCGCCTATGGCCGCATCCTTGGCGTGCCGGTTCATACCGCGCATGACCGGGCCTCGCTGGAAGACCTGCTGGAACTGCTGTCTTCCAAGAAGATGGTGCTGATCGACACCGCTGGCATGGCGCAACGCGACAGCCGCACGGCCGAGCTGCTGGACATGCTGGCCCATCCGAGCATCCGCAAGATCCTGGTTGTGAATGCCGCGCAACAGGGCGAGACCATCGAGGATGTGGTGGTGGCCTGGCGTGGTGCCGAGTGCCAGGGCCTGGTGCTTTCCAAGATCGACGAAGCCGTCAAGCTGGCGCCAGCGCTGGATACAGTGATCCGCCACAAGCTGCGCATCATTGGCGTGGCCAACGGGCAGCGAGTGCCGGAAGACTGGCACCGCCTCTCGGCCCAGGCCCTGGTCCAGCGCGCCTTGCGCAGCACCTCGATGCCGGCCTGGCGCATGGACAGCTCCGACGTGAACATCATCTTTGCCGGTGGCCCCGCGCTGACCGTCGGCAGCCCGGCCGCCATGGGCGTCCACTGAGTATTGCCAGAGATTCGAACCCCCATGCGCGACGCCTACAACTCCAACAAACCTCAGGACCAGGCCGATGGCCTGCGCCGCCTGTTCGCCACCTCGCGGGTGCGCTTTGTGCCCGTCGTCAGCAACCCGCACGTGGTGGGTGCCGGCGCCTTGCTCGAAGGTCTGTGTGCGGCGTTCTCCGAGCTGGGCCTGCACACGCTCGTGGTGGATGCCGGTGAAATGTCGTCCAAGCCCTCCGAGCTGGCTGCGGTTGATCTGAGTGCCTGCATCGAGCGGCTCTCAGATAAGGTCTCCTTCCTGGCTGCACGTGGTCTGCCGATGAGTTATATCAACGCCAATGGTTCGGCAGCCCAGTTTCTCGAAGCCCTGACGGAGGCGGCACCGTTCGCTGATGTGGTGCTGCTGCACGCAAGTGCTGCTGAGCTGGCCCGCGTGGTCGCGCTGCGCGAGGTTCGCCCGGTGCTGCTGGCGGACACCGATGCGCAGAGTGTCACCCATGCCTATGCCGGCATGAAGTGGCTGGCACAGCGTGCCGGCCTGATGGTCTACAGCCTGCTCTTGGCCTGCTCGCCGCGCCTGCGCGTGGCCGAGCGCATTGCGCAGCAGATCAGCAGCTGTGGCGACGGCTTCCTGGGTGCCGTGCTGCGCGACTGGGCCTGTGTGGACCCGAAGACGCCGCCGACGGCGCCGATGTCTGCCGAAATGCGCCATCTGGCGCGTGAACTCTTGATGGCGGCGCCTCCGGGCGCTGCGCTGGAAGCGTCTGTCGATGCCGTGCCTCTGCGCCCGTTGTCGCGCAGCAACCGTTGGCAGGCGGGCGTTGCCGCCGCCGCCAACTGACAAGCCGCTGGAGCTGAAGATGTATACCGCCAAAGGTCGCCTCGATAACTCCTCGATGATTCGCCAGTACAGCCCGCTGGTGCGACGCCTCGCGCACCAGATGATTGCCAAGCTGCCGGCCAATGTCGAAATTGATGATTTGATCCAGGTCGGCCTGATTGGCCTGACCGATGCGCTCTCGCGCTTCGACGTTTCGCAAGGCGTGCAGTTCGAGACCTTCGCGACGCAGCGCATCCGCGGCGCCATGCTTGACGAGCTTCGCGGCAGCGACTGGCTGAGCCGTGGCACGCGCCGCCAGCAACGCGATATCGAGCGGGCTGTGCACAAGCTGGAGCAAAAGCTAGGCCGTGCGCCGCACGAGTCGGAGATAGCCATCGAGATGGGCATCAGCCTGGTCGAATATCAGGAATTGCTGGGCAAGGTGCGCGGCACCCAACTGGTCTACCTGGAAGACATGTCCGGCGACGAGGGTGATGAGGACTTCCTTGACCGCCACATGGTCGATGAGAGCAACAATCCGATGGCGATGTTGCAGGACCATCGCATGCGCGTGGCGCTGGTCGGGGCTATCAAGAACCTGCCCGAGCGCGAGCAGTTCGTCATGAGCATGTACTACGAGCATGACATGAACCTGAAGGAAATTGCCGCCGTGCTCAAGGTCACGGAATCGCGCGTCTGCCAACTCCATAGTCAAGCGATTGCCCGTTTGCGCGTTAAGCTTCGCGACTGGTAAGTCATCGCACCGGGGTCGTCTGACCCCACTCAACACGCGGGAGACAACATGGCACTTTGGGGTCGCGCAGGGCGTGAGCATGTTGATCAGCGTGAATCCGGCGACGTCAGCTCAGCGCCGGCCTCGGCCTTGGAACTGCGCGCGGTTCAGGTGGTCGAACGGCTCTCCAAGTCTGTTTCCACGCTGGGGCGCGACGCCGCCGAAGTACGCGGCGTGCTGGAAGACACGCAAAAAGTCGTTGTCCAGCAATCCGACGCGATGGGGGCTCTGGGGCTTGAGCTCAACAAGGTGCAGCAGGCCCAGCAAGCCATCAGCCACGCAACCGATCAGACCCGCCACGCCGTGCAGCGTGCTCGCAGCGCACTCGAAGGGGTGGGCGCCGAGGTCGGGGGGCTGGTACAGACGCTGCGCGAAGTCTCGGATGCCGCCTCAGACATCACCAAGATTGCCTTGCAGACCCGCCTTGTGGCGTTCAATGCCTCGGTCGAAGCCAAGCGTGCTGGCGAGGCCGGCCGCGGTTTCGGCGTGGTGGCTGATGCTGTTAAGGACCTGGCCTCCAAGGTCGAGCAATCCTCCAAGGCCATCATGAGCACGGTCACGGCGCTGGATGCCAAAGTCAATGCGCTGCGCCGCGAGCTTAGCAACGAGTCGGACCAGGCCTTGGCTGCAAAGCCCGGGCCAATTGGTTCGGCCGCAGCGCTTGGCAGCAGCGGCATCCACAGTGCCTTTGCCGATGTCGAGCGCGATGTGGCCTTGATTGCTGATTCGGCCCGGCAGTCGCAGGTCACGACCGTACAACTGGGGGAGCGCTCGGTCGTCTTGGAGAATGAAGTGCAGCAGGCCATGCGCAGCCTTGAGGTGGCATTTGCCGGCAGCGACAAGTTCCTGCGCCTGTCCGAAGAATTGATCGAGCAGATTGCTAGTTCGGGTGTGCGTGTGGCCGATTCGCTCTATATCGATGCGGCGCAGCAAGGTGCACGTGAGATCGCTGGGCTGCTGGAACAGGCACTCGAGACGCGCCAGATCAGCCCAGCCGATTTATTCGATGAGCGCTACCAACCGATTGCAGGTACGAACCCGGCCCAACATCTGACGGCCTTTGTACCCCTGGCCGACCGCCTCTTTCCTGCCGTGCAGGAGCGCATGCTGAGCCTGAGCGACAAGGTGGTCTACTGCATCGCGGTCGACCGCAACGGCTATGTGGCGGCCCACAACAAGAGCTATTGCCAGCCCCAGCGCGCCGGTGATGTGGTCTGGAATACCGCCCACAGCCGCTACCGCCGCATCTTCAACGATCGCACCGGCCTGGCCTCGGCCCGCAACACGCGGCCCTTTCTGCTGCAGACCTATCGCCGCGATATGGGCGGCGGGCGCTTTGTGCTGCTGAAGGAGGCCGCCGCGCCGATCACGGTGCAGGGGCGCCACTGGGGCGGCCTGAGGCTGGCCTTTGGCTTCTGAGCCTGGCCGGGCCCGCTCAGTTCTCAGTCCGCAGTAACGGCCCGGTTCTTGCCCGTGTGCTTGGCGACATATAAAGCCTCGTCGGCACGGTCCAGTGCGTCTTCCAGCCGCTCGCCAGGTCGGTAGAGCGTCACACCGGCCGAGAAGGTGACGAAGACATTCTTGCCCTCGTGCATGAAAAGGCTGGCCGAGAGCGCCCGCTGCAGACGCATCAGCACCTGCTGTGCCTCGTCCAGCGGGGTGCGTGGCAGCATCAGGACGAATTCTTCTCCGCCATAACGCGCGACCATATCGCCGGGGCGCAGCGATTCGGAAACGCGCGCTGCCAGCGATTGCAGCGCGATGTCGCCAGCCTGATGGCCCAAGGAATCATTGAGTTTCTTGAAATCGTCCACGTCCAGCAGCGCCAGTGCCAGCATCGAGCCGTCACGCTCCTGTTTGGCCTGCTCGGTGGCAAAGGCCGTGGTCAGGCCGCGCCGGTTGGCAATCTGCGTCAGCTGGTCGGTATGCACTTCGTCCGATAGTCGGCGCAGTTCGCTCTCGAGTTCATCAACTCGCTTGGTCAGCGAGCTGGCTTTTTCGTGTTCGCTGTGCAAGCGTTCCTGGGTC
>Ga0302290_10000209_pt1 | contig 12708 bp, 14 predicted proteins | sample III_Fen_N1_3_FD_194547 | JGI IMG/M metagenome (GOLD analysis project Ga0302290, IMG submission 194547) | Peat permafrost microbial communities from Stordalen Mire near Abisko, Sweden - III_Fen_N1_3 | ecosystem: Environmental > Terrestrial > Soil > Wetlands > Permafrost | place: Sweden: Abisko... | reverse complement strand
GGGCTCAGGCAGCAGGAAGGCGCGCGCGATCTCGGTCGTGGACAGACCGCCCAGCAACTTCAGGGTCAGCGCCACGCGTGCTTCGCTGTTGAGCACGGGATGGCAGGCCGTGAAGATCAGACGCAAGAGGTCGTCGCCAATGTCGTCCTCGCGCGCGGCGTCCAGTCCATCGACGAAGTCGGGCACCACGGCCGCCTGCTGCGCATCGAGCTCGCGGCCGATCTCCTCGTGCTTGCGCGCCTGCATCGCGAGCTGGCGCAGCACATCGAGGGCGCGGTGCTTGGCCACGGTCATCAACCAGGCTGCAGGCTTGTCGGGTAGGCCGTCCAGGGGCCAGCGTTCGAGCGCGAGCAAAAGCACATCCTGGGACACCTCCTCGGCCAGGCCCACATCGCGAAGCAAGCGCACCAGCACGGCGATCAGCGTGGCCGACTCCTCGCGCCAGACCGCAGCGATCCGGCGTTCGACCTCGGCACGCTCCACGGCCGGCACGGCTGAAATTCCCCTACCGCTGCTACTTACTCAGGCGTCACTGGTGGCGTTGGCCTCGGGCAGGGCGCTGGCATCCATGAAGGCCAGCTCCCAAATATGACCGTCCAGATCCTCGAAGCCGTGGCCGTACATGAAGCCGTGGTCCACAGGCGCACGCGGCGCGGTGCCGCCCGCCGCCACAGCCTTGGCCACCAGTTCGTCCACCTCGGCGCGGCTCTCGCAGGACACACACACGATCACCTCGGTGGCCTGGGTCGCGTCGACGATGGGCTTGCCGGTGAAGCCCTTGAAGAAGGGCTCGGTCAGCAGCATCGCAAACAGGTTCTCGCCGAGCACCAGGCAGGCGCCCAGCTCGTTGCTGAACTGAGGGGCGAAGGCATAGCCCAGGCTCTCGAAGAAGGCCCGCGAGCGCGCCAGGTCCTTGATGGGCAGGTTGACGAAAATCTGCTTGTGCATGCGGTTCACCTTGATCATGGCTGCTCGGCGAGCGCCTTCAGATTGAGCAGGCCCGCTTCAAAGTCGCTGCCCACCATACGATCCATATTGAACACCAGACCCATCAGCTTGCTGATGAAATTGGCCGGGCCGTGCATGGCCCACGTGACTTTGCTGGCTTGGCCAGAGCCCGCCTGAGCTGCGACCGGCTCGATGTTGAACTCGGCCATGTTGTGCGCTTCGAAGGGGCTGATGAAGTCGAGCTTCATTGCCACCCGCATGGCGGGCTGCGATTCGACGATCTCCAGGCTGCCCACGCCAACCTCTTTGCTCTCCCAGGCATAGCGCGCGCCGGGGCCGGCTAGCGTCTGCCCATAGCTGCCCTTGATCGCCGGGTCCTTCTTCTCGTAGGGGTTCCAGCGATTGAACTGCTTGAGGTCATTGATCAGCGCGTAGAGGCGCTCGGGACTGGCCTGCACCGTGATGCTGCGCTCGACGCGGAAGCTGTCGGGCCGCGTGGCGGCCACGATCAGCAGCAGCGCCAGCGCGGCCAGCAGGATCAGGGCAATGGTCTTGAGCATGGGATTCTCCTTTCGCGTGAGTGCAGCGGTAGCGCCTTGTTTTGCTCCCGACTTGCTGACGACGAACGGGCGGTGGCGATTTCGACGGCCGCCGCTGCGAATCAAGGTTTGACCAGGGTTTATCCGAGGGCATCTTCGTAGCAAGGCCCGACCTGGCGCACTTCGACCGTGGCCCATTCGGCCGCCGGGCATTGCGCCGCAATCGCCAGCGCCTGCTCGCGCGTGGCCACGTTCAGCAGGAAGAATCCGCCGACCATCTCCTTGGTTTCGGCAAAAGGCCCGTCGAGCGTGCGCAGCTCGCCCGCTCGACGCTGCAGGCGCACCGCGCGCTCGGTCGAGGCCAGCGAGTTGCTGGCCACCAGTTCACCGCGCGCCTCCAGCTCGGCGGTAAAGCCCAGCATGCGCTCATAGACGGCCTGGCCGGCCTCCTGGCCGCGTTCCACGCGCTGGCCGGTGGGCTCGATAATCAGGAGCAGATAGGACATGGCAGCCGGCGAAGAAGTGATGTGGACATTCGATTGTCGGCCGGGCCGCAAGGTGGCGGGATGGGTGGCATCCCTCGGCCTGCCTCACAATCGCGTTTTCCGGACCGCGACTTCATACCCCCAAATGACTCCCTCGCTAAAGCGCCTGAGCGCCGCCCTCGCCTTCTGCGTCCTGCCACTGCTCAGCAGCACGCAGGCCCACGCTTTCGCCGCCGTCGGCCACTCGGCCGTGGGCGACATCGCCGCCGAGCTGATCAAGGGCAGCCGTGCAGAAAAGGAAGTCCAGCGCATCCTTGGCGCGACCTCGCTGCACGACATCGCCGTCTGGGACGATTGCGTCAAGGGCATCGATGCGCTGAACGAGTTCAAGTACACGGTGACCGGCCGCTACCCCGAATGCGCGGTCTTCGAGAACAAGCCCGACGAAGAGGAGCGCATGCGCGACTACGTCAAACGCAATCAGGACGCCTGCAGCCCCAAGGCCAACGAGGAGAGCTGCCACAAGCAGTACCACTACACCAATCAGGCGGTGCAGCGCGGCCACTACACACCAGGCTCGCAAGGCACCAGCGACCACGACATCGTGGCCAGCCTGGGCGTGGCGATCACGCGGCTGCAGGGAGGCAAGGTGCCGGCACCCTATAGCCTGACGAACGAGCGTGAGGCCCTGGCCCTGCTGGTGCATCTGGTGGGCGACATCCACCAGCCCATGCATGTGGCCTCGGTCTATCTGGATGCCGAAGGCAAGCTGATCGACCCCGACCAGCCCGGCGCCGACCCGCTGTCGCATACGGTGGGCTCAAACGCCATCTCGATCACCGGTGGCAATCTGCACGGCTACTGGGACAACGCGCCGAACCGTCTCGTGCCGGCGGATCTGGCGGCCTTGCCGGCCGCTGCCCGCGCTGTGCCGGCCACCGCCGGCAGCATCGAGCAATGGCCCGTCACCTGGGCCAATGACAGCATCGCCCAGGGCGCCAAGGCGTTTGAAGGCGTTCACTACGGCCCACGGCTGCCGGGCCTGCGCGGGCCGCGCTGGATCGGCACGCTGCCCGAAGGCTATGACGCCCGCTCGCTGGAACAGACCCGCGAGCAACTTGCCAAAGCCGGCGCGCGCCTGGCCCAGCTGCTGAAGGCAATCTGGCCCTGATGCATTGATGCTCTGACGTCCTGCTGCGCGATTGCGCAGCTTCGGACACGCGCAGCGCGGCTCCCAGCCCGCAGAATGCGGCGCATGCCCAAGCCCGCCCGCCGGATCTTCTCCACCGCTGATCGACACGTCGAGCTGATTGCGCGCGCGCTGGCGCATATCGACGCACAGCTCGATGGGCCGCTGGATGCGGCCACCTTGGCGGATCGCGCGGCGATGTCGCGCTTTCACTTTCATCGCGTCTTCCTCGCCCATGTGGGCTGCAGCGTCGGCGCCTACGTCAGCTGGCGGCGGCTGCTGCGTGCCTGCGCCTTGCTGGCCAGCGGCCGCGAGCCGGTGCTGGAGATTGCGCTGGTGGTTGGCTATGACTCGGCGCAGGCCCTGGCCAAGGCCATGCGCCGGGAGCTGGGCACCACACCCACAGCGCTGCGCCGTGGCGATGCGGCCGCCTGGACCAACCTGATGCAGCCGTGGCGGCTACCCGCCATAGCTTCGTCATCCTCATCGACATCCAACGCAGGAGCTCCGCCCATGCAAGCCAGCCGCTTCACCACACTGCCCGCCGGCATCACCGCCCTGACGGCCACCGCCAGAGGCATGGTCCAGCACAACATGACGCGCGCCGCGCAGCAGGCCTTCGGCGAACTGCTCGCCGCCCTGGATGCCGCCGACCTGCGCAACCAAGTCGCCAGCTGGATGTGCATGGTGCCGGACGCACCGAAGGGCCCGGACGATCCGCATTGCCGCTATGTGGCCGGCGTGGTGTTTGGCTACGAGATGGCCTCAGGCACTGGCGAGTGCCAGCAGCCCGACGTGGCACTTCTTGGCTCACTGGTCTGGCAGCCATTGGCGCCAGGGCGCTACGCGGTGTTTTCTCATATCGGGCCCTATGAAGCCCTGCATCGGAGCTGGTCCGCGATCTACCGCGACTGGCTGCCCGGCTCGGGCGAACAGCTGCGCGATGTGCCGCCGCTGGAGCTGGTGATGAACAACCCGCACACCACGCCGCCCGAACTGCTGCATACCGAAATCTGGCTGCCGCTGGCTTAAAGAGGTTCCAGTGCGTGTGTCCTCTACTCTATGTTCACCCTGCCCGTTATGTACTCCGGAATAAAGCATGTGACGGTCAGCGCCACCATCGCTTCGCCGTCCTTTCCCGTGCTCGTTCAGTATCCAACGCTGCTGGCGCCGCAGGGAGCGCAGGTCGGTCCCTATCAATTTGAGGCAACACACGAAGCTGCGATTGCAGAGGGACGATTCCCCATATGTCTCATCTCCCACGGGGGCGGAGGATCACACCTCCTCTATCGAACGATAGCTACACATCTGGCAAGGAACGGCTACATCGTGGCGTCCCTTGAGCACCCAGGGGACAACAGGAACGACAGATCACTGTGCAACACGGACCTGGCTGCTGAGCGCCGGCCGGGGCAGGTTTCGAGCGCCTTGGATGCCGTTCTCACCAACCCGTTCTTTCAGGCGTCCACGGACGCGAGCCGTATCTGCGTAATTGGCCACTCAATGGGTGGATACACGGCGCTTGCCCTACTCGGGGGCCAGCCCTGGAGTCGGACCGGGGTGCCACTCAAGGTCAAATCAGACCAACGGTTTACAACTGCCGTGTTACTTGCGCCTGCGACCGACTGGTTCCTCGCGCCTGGGGCTCTGGCAGCCGTATCCGCGCCCATGCTCGTGATGACGGGAGAACACGACGAATTCACGCCTACAGCAAAGATCGCGCGAGCACTAGCCGGACTGCCTACGTCCACGCCCTTTGTGCTGCATGAGGTGCAAGACGCCGGACACTACGCCTTCCTTTCTCCATTCCCTCCGACCATGCGGAGTCCAGATTTCCCTCCGGCGCTTGATCCGGTTGGTTTTGATCGGGATGCGTTTCACCTGCGCTTGCCAAATCAAATTCTTGCCTTTCTAGCGAACGCCTTGCCGCGGTGACGACACCGGTCGACTTCCCAGACACCGAGATCTGGCTGCCGCAGCAGTGAACCGCCGTTCGTGAAATCCTGCGCTGATTGCCGGCTCTATCGAAGTCGCCGGCCCCACCATGGGCCAAAGCACTGCAGAATTTGTCTGAGCATGGCCCTGCATGGCCATTCGGCACTCATCGAACGAGAGCGATCGCCATGAAGAGAATTCAAAATGCGCGCGAGAGGTCCCGGCTGGGCCAGCTGCTGGTGGCCAAGGGCATCATTTCCGAAGACCAGCTGCGCAAGGCCATCGAGCAGCAGCAGCAGTCGGGCCAGCGTCTGGGCGAGATCCTTACCGAATGGAACCTCGCCACCCGGCGCCAGATCAACAACGTGCTGCTCAAGCAGCGCAGCGTTCGCACCTCGGCCGCGCTGATCACGGCCCTGATGGGGCCGCTGCAGGCCTTTGCCGCTGTGCCCGCGCCGCTGCCGCAATTTGCCGGTGCAGCGTCTTCCCAGCGTTCGTCGGGCATGCAGGCCCTGAGTGAAGAAGAGCTCGGCGATGTATCCGGTCAGGGCATCACGCAGGACAGCATCCGGGCCCTGGTCAGCAATGCCAAGGACGGCTCCATCAAGGACCTGGCCAAGCTGATGAATCCGTTGCTGATGATGTTCGAGTCGGAGATGTCGATCAAGAACGTCGCCTACGACGCGGACAGCGCAATGAGCGTGATCAACCCGGACGGATCGATCACGCTGCACTTGTCCACTACCATCGGTGAGTTGAAGTTCAGCCATATCCGCGTGCGGGGCACCAGCATCGACGGACCCAGCTTCGGCACGCTGACGATCAGCAATCTCGATTTGCGCGGCACCACCATCACCATCACGCCGCGCTGAACCGCGCACGCGCTCCTGGCGCCCTGATTGGAAGCTCCCGATTCGGGAGCTTCCAATCAGGGCGCCCCCGGCAACTCGCACACGAAAGATGTCATGCCGGGCTATCAGCTCAAACAGCAATCCGTCCCCGTGCTTGGCGTTGACGCGCTGCAGATCCGCAGCCTGCTCGATCGCCAGCAGTTCAGCGACCCGCTGGGCCAGGCCCTCGCTGTGGGTATCTCCTCGGGCAACTGGCCGCTGTTCGGCCTGGTCTGGCCCTCGGGCCTGCAGCTGGCCGCTGCGGTCGCGCTGCGGCCCTTGAGCGCCGGTGAGAGCATTCTGGAGATCGGTTGCGGCCTGGCCCTGGCCAGCCTGGTATGCCACCGGCGCGGCGCCCTGGTCACCGCCAGCGACTGCCACCCGCTGGCGGGCGCCTTCCTGCTGGAGAACCTGCGCTTGAACGGTCTGGCGCCGATGCGCTACTGCCATGGCGACTGGGCCAGCGTGCCGACTCAGCTGGAGGGACAGGACCTGGCCCCGGCGGTCCAGGGCCGCTTTGATCTGATCATGGGCAGCGATGTGCTCTACGAGCGCGACGATGGCGGCGCGCTGCCGAGCTTCATCGAGCACCATGCGATGCCGGTCAGCGAAGTGCTGATCGTCGACCCCGAACGCGGCAATCGCGCGGCCTTCACGCGGCGCCTGCTACAGCTCGGCTATGAGCTGGACGAGACCTTGCTGCGCGACGCAGCCGTCGCACTCGCGCCGGCCTATCGCGGGCGGCTGCTGCGCTACCGGCGCAGCTGAAAAGCCGCCTCGACGGCGAGGCCTCCCAGACCCGTCGAGCGCCCCACCCGCAGCGTGGCGCCATGCACCGCCGCAATGCGGCGCGCAATCGACCAGCCCAGGCCGCTGCCCGACTGCTCGGTGCCCAGCACACGAAAGAAGCGTTCGCCCAGGCGCAACGCATCGGGCTCACTGAGGCCGGGGCCACTGTCTTCGACCCGCAGAACCAGCTGCCTGCCGGACGCCGCTACGCTGACGCGCAACCTGGCTTGGGGCGGGCTGTAGCGGATCGCGTTGTCCACCAGATTGCGCACCAGCACGGCCAGCAGGGTGGCGTCACCGTCCACCTGGCTGGCCGAGGCACCATCGGCATCGAATTCGATCTGCTGCTGGCGAGCAAGGGCCTGCGGCGCCAGCTCGGCCACCACGCTGCGCGCCAACTCGGCCAGGGCCACGGGCTGCAGGGCAGGCGCTGCGCCACCTTCCAGCCGCGCCAGCGTCAGCATCTGCTCCACCAGGCGCGTGGCGCGGTCACAGCCGGCCAAGGTGGCCTGCAAGGCGTGGGCACGCGCAGCATCGTTGGTCTCAGCCATGGCCACCTGGGCCTGCGCGCGGATCGCTGCGATCGGTGTGCGCAGCTCGTGCGCGGCGTCGGCGGTGAAGCGGCGCTCGGCCTCCATCAAGGCGCTGATGCGCTCAAACAGATCATTCAACGCGGCGATCATGGGCAGCATCTCATCGGGCAAGCCACTCATGTCGATGGGCTGCAGGGCCTGTGGCGCCCGCGCCGACAGCTGCCTGCCGATGCTGCGCAGCGGCGCCGTGCCACGCCGCACCGCCCACCATGCGGCCAGGGCCAGCAGCGGCAAGGCCAGCAGCAGCGGCCACAAGGTGCTGCGCAGCACCGCCCACAGAATGGCCGCACGCGACGCCAGTTGCTCGCCAACGAAGACCCGCACATCGCGCTCGGCGCCCTGCGCGGCAAAGACACGCCAGGCCTGACCATCGAGTTGCACCGTCTGAAAACCCGAGGGGCTCATCGCGCCTTCGATCATGGGGCGCAGTGGCGCATTGGCCGAACGCAGGCTCAAGCGCCCCTCGTGAAAGACCTGGAAGGCCACCTTGGGCGCATAGCGGTGCAGCGTCGGTGCGTCCACACCGGGCGCGTCGTCATCGATGTCGCCCGTCTGCTTGACCACCAGCAGCGCCGCAGCCTGCGCCAGGTGGCCGTCGAGCAGTTCGTCGAGCTCGTGGCGCGCGTCCAGCCAGGTCAGCGCGGCGGCGGCCAACCACACGCCCGCCATCAGACCCAGCAGCAGCAGCAGCAGACGCGCCTGCAGCGATCGCGGCGCGTGCATCATGCCGCACCCCTGGGCGCCTCGCGCAGCAGCATATAGCCGACGCCGCGCACGGTCTGGATCAAGGCACTGCCCAGTTTGCGGCGCAGATGGTGGACGTGGACCTCGACGGCATTGCTCTCGACCTCCTGGCCCCAGCTGTAGAGATGCTGCTCCAGCTGCTCGCGCGTGAGCACGCGCCCGGCGTTGAGCATCAGCGTATGCAGCAGATCGAATTCACGCGCCGACAGCAGCACCGGTTCGCCGGCCCGCAGCACGCTGCGCGCGGCGGGGTCCAGCACCACATCCTGGGCCTGCAAGCGCTCCTGCGGCTGACCGTGGGAGCGGCGCACCAGCGCCCGCAGCCGCGCCGCCAGCTCGTTCAGATCGACCGGCTTGAGCACATAGTCGTCGGCGCCCAGATCCAGGCCCTTGACGCGATCGGGCACACCGTCGCGTGCAGTCAGCACCAGCACGGGCAGGGTGATTCCGGCCCGACGCACGGCGGCCAGCACCTCCATGCCGTCCTTCAGCGGCAGACCCAGATCGAGCACTGCGGCGCCGTAGGGCTGGGCGCGCAGTTCGCGCTCGGCCGCTTCGCCATCGCGCACCCAGTCGACCAGAAAGCCGTGCTGGCGCAGGCCGGCACGCAGGCCATCGCCGAGCAGCGGGTCGTCTTCAGCCAGCAGGATGCGCATGATGCTCACGATTTTGCGCCCTGGCGTCAGTCATCGTCGTCTTCATGATGGCCCGAGGAATGGACGGCAGCAGCGCTGTCTGCCTGCGGCGGCGCCTGCCATTGCCACCACCAGAATCCCAGCACCGCCACCAGCATCAGCACGGCGACGCTGCGCCAGGCGCTGCGCACGCCGTCCTGCGGCGCACCGCGTTTGCGGCCGTGGATCATGCTCGCCACCAGGTTCTCGCCATGCGCGCGGCTGCTCAGCAGCACGGCCGCAATGTGAACGCCCACCAGCGCCAGCATGCTGTTGGCCACCAGCTCATGCGCTTCTTCCAACCATTCACCACCGATCTCGTTGTACGTGGCCCAGCCGCTCGCCACCAGCACCGCAGCCAGCCCCAGCAGCGCCAGGATCGCCAGCGCACCAGCCGGGTTATGGCCGGTGTGATGTTCGGGCCGCCCCTGCAGCAGGGAGCGCAGGTACTTCAATACCGCAGCCGGGCCGCGCACAAAGCTGGTGAAGCGCGCGTGCCGCGTACCGAACACGCCCCACAGCAGACGGAACACCACCAGGCCGGCAAGCGTGTAACCCAGCGTCACATGCAGCAAGCGCCAGCGCTCGCTCTCAGCGCTGAGGTAGGCGCCGGCAAAACTCAGCACCATCAGCCAATGGAAAACACGAACCGGCGCGTCCCAGACGAGGATCTGGCGCGGCGCGGCTTCAACGGAAGAACGAGATGGGATTGGGCACATGACAACTCCTTTGTTGTCATGGTCGGGGTTGCGGCTTAGGGCTTTCTTAAGGCGACAAGCGCTCGACGCGCTCAGGCAAGCTTAAGACGCAGCACCCAAGATTCAGGCACCACCACAGCACTTCAAGGACAAATCATGGATTCAAGCCTGTTGCTCTTCCTCCGCCAGTACCTCGGCTTCATCGGCGCGGCCCTCGTTCCCGTCGTGCTGATTGCCTTTCTGAGCATTCCAATGGCGCTCGGCGGCCATCCCGGCGAACTACGCCCGAGCGGCTCTGGCGCCGCAATGCACATGACCTGAGCCCTGCCGATGAAGTCAGGTTCAGGCCAGCCAACGCTGCAAATGCGCGTAGACCTCGGGCCGGCTCAGCAGGTCCAGGTGGCCGCAGCCGTAGACGATGGCCTGGCGGTCTTTGGCGAAGGCGAGCTCGCGCTCTGAATCGGCGTGGCGGCCCAGGGCGCTGTCCAGCGGCACCAGACCATCGCCGAGCAGGCGGTCGGCCACATCGCCGCCGCGCTTGCCCAGCGTGGCGGCCACGGCAAAGCAGCGCTTACCCTCAGGCAGCGGCACCGGCTGGCGGCGGTCGGCGCCGCGCGCGAAGCGATCGCGTCCGACCCAGTCTTCGTCGAGCAGATTGCCGTGGCGCAGATCGGTGATGCCGGCACTGCGCAGCTTGCCCAGGCGCGCAAACGGAGCCGCATAGGGCGTGGCGCCCAGCAACTCGTGGACCCAGCTACCGGCCCGCTCCAGCGGCGCCCCGTGTTGCGGCGTGCCCAGAAAGACCAGGTCGCTGAGCTGGGTGGCCCACTGCATCGGCGTCGCTGCCTGCGTCGCATGGTGCAGCGCGCTGCGCGCCAGCAGGCCGCCCATGCTGTGGCCCAGCAGCACCAGGCGCTCGACCGGCTGTGGCCATTGCGCCACCACCTGCTCCAGCAGCTGCGACAGCGCTCTACCGTTCAAGGACACATGCTGACCGCTGTTGTAGTGCAGATAGAGCGGCGTGTAGCCGAGCTCACGCGCCAGCGCTGCGCCGTGGTCATGGCCGTCACGCTGCCATTGCAGATCGCTCATGCACAGGCCATGCAGCAGCAGCAGCACACGCGGCCCAGCCTGCGGCAGGGCATCGGCCAGCGCCTGTCGCTGCAGGCTCAGCGGCCGGCCGGCCACGCGCAAGCTCATCGTGATCGCCAGCGGATTAGCCGTCGTGGCGAGGTAGTCGCCCAGCACGCCATTCAGAGAAGCCACCACGGCCTCGCGCTCCGGGCTCAGGCGCGTGGGGGTGGATGAAGGAGCGAACGAGGGAGCGAGGGCGCCCAGCAGCGCATCGATGCTGCCGCCGGTCAGCCGCGTGACGCCGCGGATGCTCTTGTAGACCAGGCCGCTGATGCCGCCGGTTCGACCGGCGTCTGCAGGGGCACTCGTACCCGGCACGCGCGCAATGCGCTCATGCATGGCCTCGACCAGATCGGCCAGGCCCAGGGTCGCATCGGTGGCCAGGCGTGCGGCACCGCGCAGATCGCCTCCATGCAAGGGTGAAGCGCGACGGGTCATGCGAAGCCTCCGCTGGGTGGCGACCGCCAGCTTGCGGTCTGAGGCCAGTGTGCCACCAGCACTCGCGTGTCAAGTGCGGCTTGCGCAAGAAAGCTTCAGGCCTCGCTGCGCTCGGGGGCCGGCACCACGCTGTAGGCCCAGGCGTGCTCGGCCAGCCATTGGCGGGCCGGCACATCGCTGGCCGTACCCGGCCCGGCGGGATGAAAGCCGGCACTGAAGTAATGGCGCCAGGGCTTGAAGAGCTGGCGCAGCATGCCGCGCGGCCCCAGCACCGTGGCCCAGCCGCTGCGCCAGGTGTTCCAGCGCCACAGCGTACCGTCACGCCAGAGGTTCAGCGTGGTCTGGCGCATCAGATCGCTGAGGAAATGGAAGGTCACCAGCCGCATCAGATGGCGCCGCCAGCGCTCATTGCCGCCCATCGCGCGGTAGATGTCGAGCGCCGTGCTGCGGTGCTCCAGCTCCTCGCAGGCATGCCAGATCCACAAGGTCTGCAGACGCGGCTCGGTATCGGCGATCAGCGCGGCATCGCGCAACAGCCAGTCGGCAAAGATGGCGGTGAAGTGCTCGGTCGCGGCGGTGGCGGCCACATCGACGAGCACCGGCAGCTTCTCCAGACGCTTGAGACGACGCGTGATGCGCGGCTCCCAGCAGTTCACCAGGCCGTGGGCCTCAATCTGCCGGTTGAACAGGGCATGGATGCGGCGGTGCGTGGCCTCCTGGCCGATGAAGCCGCGCAGCTCGGGCGCCAGCCGCTCCTGCTCCGCCTGGGGCAGGGTCTTGATGCCCTCGCGCAGCGAGTCGATGAAGAACTGCTCGCCGCGCGGGAAGCTCATCGACAGGGCGTTGAAGAAGGCGGTCCGAAAAGCATCGCCGCCATTCCAGTGGCGCGCCACGGGGGCGTCGAGATCGATCAGCAGGCGACGGACGGTGAGCTCGGACATATGGGCGTAGGCGGCACGGATTCGAACTGCGATGATGGCGGCATCACGGCTCACTGTCCATCATGATGCGCCCTATCCTGCGACGACTCATCCCATGCCTGCTGCTGCTCGCCTATGCCTGCAGCGCCTTCGCCACCGAACGTGCCGCCACTGCAGCCGCCAATGTGCAGGTGCTCGACACCTTGCTGCCCATGCCGGGCCTCGCACGCGAGCGCCGTCTGCGCCTCTTCCTGCCCAGCAGCTATGGCAGCGCGCCTGAGCGCCGCTATCCGGTGATCTATATGCACGACGGCCAGAACCTGTTCGATGACCGCAGCTCTTACGCCGGCGAATGGGGCGTCGACGAAACCCTGCTGGCGCTGGAGCGCAGCCATGGCTTCGAAGCCATCGTCGTGGGCATCGACAACGGCGGCGAGAAGCGCATGAACGAACTCAGCCCTTGGCCGAATCCGAAGTTCGGTGCTGCAGAAGGCGAGGCTTACGCCCGCTTTGTGGTCGAGGTGGTCAAGCCCTGGATCGACGCGCGGTACCGCACGCGGCCCGGGCGCGAGGCCACCGCACTGATCGGCAGTTCGATGGGCGGCTTGATCACGCATTACATGCTGCACCGCTATCCGGAGGTGTTCACCAAGGCCGGCGTGTTCTCGCCCTCGTTCTGGTTCTCCGCCAGCGCCTACGACTATGCCCGCCAGCACCCGCTGCCCGGCGACA
>Ga0302290_10000208_pt1 | contig 12734 bp, 14 predicted proteins | sample III_Fen_N1_3_FD_194547 | JGI IMG/M metagenome (GOLD analysis project Ga0302290, IMG submission 194547) | Peat permafrost microbial communities from Stordalen Mire near Abisko, Sweden - III_Fen_N1_3 | ecosystem: Environmental > Terrestrial > Soil > Wetlands > Permafrost | place: Sweden: Abisko... | reverse complement strand
AGCGTCTCATCTGTAAAGGTCAGATCGTCCTCGTCTAGGACATCGCGGGAGATTTCGAGCAACGTGGTGAGCAGTTCTCCGCGAGTCATGCCTGTGCATCCTTGTTGTCGGGTGTTTTCCGTCGTGGATTATGCAAGTTAGGAAAGCCAGACATTCCTGTCATTCAAACCACATCCTGGCGGGAATGCTGCCATCGTCAGCGATTGATTGCTAGACGTGCAGGCAACAAAAAAGCCCGCCCTTCCGAAGAAGAACGGGCTCAACATTCGATCCGGAAAGGATTAGGCCTTGACCGGCACCAGGCGGATGGTGTTGTGGGTCGACTGGCCGACCGGTGTTCCGTAGAGGAACACCACGCGGTCGGTGTCTTCCACCAGTTCCAGCGCCTTGATGTCCTTGAGCGCCGAGGGGATGGCCTCGTCGATCTGGGTGTAGGGCTTGATCAGGACCGGCACCACGCCGTACATCAGGGCTGCGCGATTGAAGGTGCGCTGCTTGGTGGTCAGGGCCACGATGATGGCGTCGCTGTGGAAGGCGGCGGCGTGGCTGATGATCTCGGTCTCGTCCGAGAAGATGCCGATGACCGGGGCGCTGGCGTGCGTGTGCAGGCGGATGGCGCCGGCAAGCATTTCCTGGCCCTGGGTGGCGACGTCGGGAGCGGTGAAGGCCGCGTCGCCGGCGATCTCGGCGGAGCGAGCGATGAGGTCCATGGTGCGGACCACTTCCTCGGGGTAGTCACCGGCGGCGGTCTCGCCGGACAACATCACGACCTGGGTGCCATCGAACACGGCGTGGGCCACGTCGGAGGCCTCGGCGCGCGTCGGGCGGGGACACGAAGTCATGCTCTCGAGCATCTGGGTGGCCACGACCAGGAGGCGGCTGTGCTTGCGGGCCAACTTGATGGCGCGCTTCTGCACGATGGGCACTTCTTCGGTCGGGCACTCGATGCCGAGGTCACCACGGGCGACCATGATGCCTTCGGTGACCTTGACGATCTCTTCGAGGTTCTCAACCGCGAACGGGGTCTCAACCTTAGCGATCAGCGGGACGTTGTGCCAGCCGATGCTCTCGAAGTAGGCGCGGGAGTCGTGGATGTCCTGGGCGTGACGAACGAACGACACGGCCACCCAGTCGATGTCCTGGGTCATTCCGAACAGGGCATCCTTCTTGTCCTTCTCGGACAGGATGGCCAAGCCGTTGTCGGCGCCCGGAGTGTTCACGGCCTTGCGGGGCTTGACGGTGCCGCCAGTGCGGACGGTGCAGACCATCTCTTCGCCTTCGACAGCGGTGACGATCACGTCCATCTTGCCGTCGTCGAACAGGATGACCTGGCCGGGCTTGACGCACTTGTAAAGGGTGGGGTGCTGGATGCCCATGCGCTTCTGAGCAGGGTTGCCTTCGGTGGGCACCAGACGCCAGGTCTCTCCGACGGCGATCTCGTAGGTCAGCACGTCGGTGCGGACCTTGGGACCGCAGAGGTCCATGATGATCGCGACAGGCCAGTTCAGCTTGGCCGAGACTTCACGGATGGTCTTGATGCGACGTCCGTGTTCCTCGTGTGAACCGTGCGAAAAGTTGAGGCGGCAGGCGTTCACTCCGGCCTTGAAGAGCTTTTCCAGCATCTCAGGGGATTCAGAGGACGGCCCAAGGGTGGCGAGAATTTTGGTGTGACGCTTGTACATTTTGGGAAAAGTATCACAAGAGGAGAATATCGTGGAGAAAAAAAGCGTTTTTTCGTCTAAAGCCCCGGCCCCCATCGGCCCCTACTCCCAAGCTGTGGCTGCCGGCGGCTTGCTGTGGTGCTCCGGCGCCATTCCTCTGGATCCTGAGACCGGTCATGTAGTCGGCGAAAGCGCCGCAGAGCAGACCGAACAGGTAATGAAAAACCTGGAAGCGGTGCTCACGGCGGGAGGAAGCAGTTTCGCGCAAGCGGTCCGCTGCGGCATCTACTTGTCGGATCTCACCGACTTTTCTGCCGTGAACGAGGTCTACGGACGTCACTTCCCCGAAGGTCAGGCTCCGGCGCGTTCAACCATCGAGGTTGGGCGACTGCCGCGCGACGTCAAGGTGGAGATTGATTGCGTGGCCGTGATCGGCTGAGTCTCTAGGAACGCCTGGATCTCCAACAAGCGTTCCCAACCGCACTCCGATACATCCCCTTGCAGGCACAACGCGAACCATCCCAGCATCGCTTGGAGGGAATCCAAGCCTTCGCATGGGATTTCACGTTCCTGGAGCCACAGCCGCCTGGCCTGAAGATCCACCACGACATTGCCCTGAGAGGTCTCCAAGCTCCATTTGCGATGCGCAGGCTGCGCCCAGCAGGCAGACAAGTCAATGCGCATCTCACCAGCGTCTCCCGCACATTCGACCCATCCCTGCTCTGTCGACATTCTCGACCACGTCGGCATTTCCGGGAGGATGTGCGCCAGCAGATCCAGATCGTGGATGGCAAGATCCAGCCCCACCGGAACGCTGCGATCTGAAGGCTCTCGTCCGCCTTGCCGCACCACGTTCAAGAAACGGATCTCTCCCAGCGTCGGCAACAGGCGCCGCAAGGCCATCATGGCCGGATTGAAGCGCTCGACCATCGCTGGGACAAGCGGTACCCCGGCCAATGCAAAGGCCGCGTGCACCCGTCGGGAACTCGCAAGACTGGGTGCCAGCGGCTTTTCGGCCAGCACAGCACAGCGGGCGCGTAGACATTCCATCAAACAGGTCTCGTGTTGAGATGGAGGCGTCGCCACAATCACGGCGTCAGGACGGAAGCGCTCCAACGCATCGGACAAGCGCGCTTCCGAACGGATCTCCTGCGCCTGCACCCAAGCTTGCGCCTGCGGATCGGGATCACAGATCCCTACCAATTCGAAGTCGGAAGACGACCTGACAGTCCGCACATGATGCTGTCCCATGCGGCCACAACCGCAGACCAGCAATCGCATTGTCCTCACTTGGCTCTTGGCTTCGTGGTGTCCACCGGGGGCACCAGATCGCGTGCACAGCGGAATCCCACATTCACGAACCGTTCGGCCGGCGGGTAGTGCAAGCGGCTGGAGGAGCGGACCAGACCTTCGAAGTTGTACCAGGAACCACCGCGCGCCATGCGATCCACCACTTGTTCCGGCCCTTTCGGGTTCTCCTTAGGACTGCGCGCGTAGTACGTGGAGTCCCAACCGTCATTGACCCATTCCCAGACGTTCCCCAGCATGTCGTGCAATCCCCATCCGTTGGGCTTCAAGCTGCCCACAGGATGCGTCTTGGCCTCGGAATTTCCATCGTACCAAGCGTGCTCGCCGTCCAGGAAGGGGCCGCTGGGATAGGGGGTCTTGGTTCCGGCGCGTGCCGCGCATTCCCATTCGGCTTCGGTAGGCAGGCGCAAGCCCCGCTCCCGGCACGCCTGCTCGGCCTCAAACCAAGTGACGCGCTCCACCGGGCATTTGTCACAGCCCTTGAAGCCTGCGGGATTCTTGAGGTGGTTCTTCCCCCACAATTCTTGGGAGACTTCGTGCGTTTCGATCAGGAAGGATTCGAGGCAGACCTCATGGGCTGGGCGTTCATTGCTCTCGCCATCATTGCTGCCCATGACAAAGCAGCCTTTGGGGATCCGGACCATGCCTTTGGGCACATCCACGGGAGCAGCTCCCGATGCCAACGCGCCGCTCAAGACCAGCGACAGACCAAGGATTTGCATGCATTGCCTTTCGCATCTTCCATTGCAACCGACCCCATCCGACACACCCCATCAAGGTAGTTTCCTGCGGGAATGCAGTCGGCTAGAGAATCACCAAAAAGAGATTGGAACGCAATCTCTTCGATTATGTTATTCTTAGTTTGTGAAGCCCTCGCCTGGCCCGTATCCTTTATTCATCACAAGCGATGGTGTTTCCTAGGTAGAACTGGACACCAGAGTGAAGCTGGCGGCGTCGGAAGCTATTTCCTCCGGTCAGCATACCATAAGCAAGACTTTCCGCCAATCCCTCCGCGCAAATAATAAACCACCCGGTATCTGCAAAGATCCGGGTGGTTTTGTTTTGTCTCCGTGTGATCCGGAACGCTTTCGCGAGAGCGCTCAAAAACGCCTCTGCAAAGCCTCCGAAGGGGGCTGAGCCACAGGAACATCATCGGCGTTGGGCTCCGACGGGGAGGGCATCTCGGCCGGGACATCCTTGAGGATCGCCTTCAAGGCCGGAGCGGCCAGAGCAGGTGGAGCAACCGGATGCGCCGGCTGCAGATCCGCGTCTTCCGGAACCAGTTCCTCCTCGGCGATGTCAGGCAAGTCGCCGTCTTCCGAACTGTCCGCATCATCACCATCCAAGGAATCCACCACGGAAGTGTCCCGGGGGGAGGCAAGGAAGTCCCCTGGGAATGGCGGGAGACTGTCCTGATGACTGGAGCGGATGGTGTAGTAGCGGCGCCCCAGACGGTCATTTTCCACCGCAACGGTGTCCAGCGCGGTGTCCTTGGTAAAGGCAAGCTCCGTGGGGGCGACAAAGCTGCGGTCGCTCCACTCCAGCAACTCCAGATCCAGGCTCGATGCCGTATCGAATTCCCGCCGCATCCGGCTAGGGACCGGAAGATCCTTCAAAAAGGCCAGGTTTTGAAGGTCGGCTTCCTGCACCGGCCCCTGGAATCGCTGCACCCGCTGCAGAAGCCCGGTTTCCTCGTTCACATGCAAGGCCCAGCGTCGTGACTGCGCATCCGCTTCGGTCAGGAGCACTCGCACACCCTTGCCCACATAGAGCTGCGACATGGCTTTCCCTGACACTTCCGGTGGCACAAGCAGTCCCCGCGCCAGCCGGTCCAATTCCTGATACGGGAAGGCCACGATCCCAATCATGGGCAACGGCACGATTCCGCCCTGCCCTTCCACCAAGGTCGCCTGCCCCGGATACAGGACTTGCCAACGGTCACCTTGCCAACTGATCGAGGCCAGCTGCGTGCCGGAGGGCATCGCCAAATCCATCCGCCCGACACTGCCCAAAGTGCGCAGGTTCACCAAGAAGCGAAAGTCGCTGCGTCCATGGATCCAATGCAAGTCGTACTTGGCGCGCACCGAGGCCGCCGTCCATTGGGATGGAGCGACACTGCGCCCTAGAAGAGCTTGCCCGGCAGGATAGGTGTAGCTCGAGGCACATCCGGACAGGAACGCCAAGGCAAGAATAGACAGGATTCCAGGGATCTTCACGGCTTGCTCCGCACGGGTTCCATGCCCAAGCGCTTCAAGGCAGCCAAGGCCGAAGGGTAGCCGGGAATGCGCTCCAGGAGTAGGGTCCAGTCCCGACGGGCCTGATCCTTGCGATCCAACGCCTCCAGGACAAAGGCACGGTGCTCCAAGATGACTTCGTCGCTGCGCTGCCGCTTCATCGAAGAATCGATGTCAGCCAGAGCCTCGGCATAACGCCCTTGCCGGTAGCGGAGCCAGCCTCGGGAATCCAGATAAGCACCATTACCTGGAGACAGCGCTAGTGCCCGTTCCAGCAGCGCATCGGCTTCATCCAACTGCAAATTCCGCTCGGCCAGCACGTAGCCGAGGTAGTTCATGGCCATGTGGTTGGTGGAATCCAACGCGACGACCGCCCGCATCTCCTGGCAGGACTCCTCGAAACGGCCCACCCGCTCCAGCAAGCTGGCCCGCTCGAAGCGCAGCTGAGGAATGCTCGAGTCTAGATGGGCGGCAGTGTCCAACTGCAAAATGGCTTCCTGGCGCAAGGCGGTAGCTTCCGGCTCGCTCTCGGGAGGAGAATTTTCCCAAGGCTTGCTGTGCAGACGTCCTTGGGCCAAGCGCTCCAGCGCCTGCACCATCACCCACCTCGCCCTTCCATTCGAAGGCAGTCGCGAAACGAAATGCCGCGTCAACTCCACTGCGGCGGCGGGTTTTTCGGCTTCCAGTTCCACCAAGCAACGCCGAGCCCAAGTGCCGGCACGCCCCGAATCCAGCGCCAAGGCCCGATCCAACCACGGCCGTGCAGAGTCCCATTGCGCTCGCGCCAAATGAATGCTTCCGATCAGGTCAGGATAGCGCGGATTGCCAGGGACTTGCCTCGCCAGCTCCAGCAAGAGTCCGCGAACAGCCTCGGCCGAGTCGCCTTCAATCATCAGCCCGCCCACCAGGCCCTGATCCGCCTCTTCCGGAGAGGCCATCATGAGCGCTTGCAAGCGCCGAGCTGCCGTGTCCATGCGGCCGGCCTGCATTTCGCAGCGCACAGTCAAGAGCGCCGGACGGAGGCTGTCTTCGTCCAAGTCGCGATGGCCGATGGTGTCTAGGATCGCCAGCGCCTCCTGAATCTTCCCCTTGCGGGAGAGGAGCTCCGCCGCGAGTTCGCCGTCCGATACGCTTGCGTGCTGGAGCCAAAGCGACTGGGCCAAGCTGAGTATGCTGTCGGTGCGTCCGATCCGTCCCCACAGTTGGTACGCCTTCTGCGCCAATGGGGCGGGATTCTCTGACATGCGCGCCAGCAGGGCGTACTGCGCAGCGGCTTCCATCGGCTTGCCGTCACGTTCGGCAAGAAGCGCCAGGCCTGCCAACGCCCCTTTCGAGGTGGGATCGGCCGCCACCGCGCGGGACAAGGCCGTGCGCGCAGAGTCCTTCTCCCCGAGATCAAGGAAGACACCGGCCAGCAGCTCGTAGTCACCGGCTTCCGGTGGGGTCTTCAAGGCAATGGCCTTGCGCACCAGCGGAAGCGCGTCCTGACTGCGCCGGAGGTCGCGCAGCATGCGGGCGGTCTTGAGGTGCAGCCACGGATCGGAGTCGTCGTAATACAACCCCGAAAGCAGGGCCTGGGCAGCGTAGGGGTATTGCCCCTCATCCTCCAGCAGGATCGCCTGCAAATAGGCCTCGTGGGCCGTGGCCAAGCGCTCCACCGGAGCCATCTGCGCCCGCACATCCGGGACGTCTAGGCTCCCCGGTGCATGCCCAGCGCAGGACGCCAGCAGAAAGGATGCCGCCAAGCCCGCCCCGATGCGGAGCCTCAGAAGAGCCTCCGAGCCTTGGCGGTATCGGCAGGGGCCGTGGCGGTATCTTTTCCCAGACTGATCACCAGACGCACCTTGGCGCCGGGAGCCAGGCTTGCCCCAGCCGAAGGATTGGTGCGGAGCACCTTGCCCGACGCCAGCGAGGAATCGATTTGATGCTCTGCCTCATCCAGGGCCAGCCCCGTCTCCTCAATCTGGCGCGCCGCCTTGGAACTGTCCAGGCCCTTCACGTCCGGAACGGCAAAGGAGGTCCTGCCGGCAGAGGTCCAGAAGCGGACGGAATGGCCAGCCTTGACCTTGCAGCCCGCCACCGGCGACTGGAGCGCCACCAAGCCCTTGTCCACGCGCTCCGAGCGCTTGAGTTCCGGGTCCAGGACCGGCTCCAGCCCTTGGGCCTGCAGGATCGTGCGCGCTTCGTCCAAGGTCTTGCCCTCGATGGACGGGACGCTGACCAGCTCCATGCCTTGGCCGACCACGCGCGGCATGATCACGTTGTCAAAGACCAACCAGACCACCAGCCCCAGCGCGCCGACAGCCGCAGCCGCCAAGGCCACGTGCACGGCAAAGCGCTTCCAGCCCGTGAGTTCCCGCGTGCTCCCGCCCGTAGGCAGCGAGCCGGCTTTCCAAGACGTCATGCCGGTCCTCTCAACTTTTCTTCGTCCAGGATAACCATCTCCCGGCCTTCCACATTGATGATGCCGTCCTTTTGGAACTGCCCCAGCACCCGCGACACCGTCTCGCGCGTGGTGCAGGCAAGTTCCGCGATCTCGGCTTGGGTGGGACGCTCACGCAGGAACAGTTGTCCTTTGAGGCGCACACCATGGGTATCGGCGATCTGCACGAGGGCTGCCGCCACGCGGCCGTTCACGGGCATCAGGGCCAAGGCCTCGATGCGGCGGTTGGCCTGGCGCAGCCGCAGGGAAAGCTCCGCCAACATCCCGATGGCGATGTCGGGAAACTCGCGCAGCAGGTTCACGAAGGCTTCGCGCCGGATGTGCAGGAGGCGAGCATCGGTGGTCACGCGCACCGTGGCCGAACGGGGATCGCCGTCCAGGAGCGACATCTCACCGAAGAAGTCTCCCTCGGTGAGCAGCGCCAGCACGGCTTCGCGGCCATCGGGTCCGGAAATTGCAACCTTGGCCTCGCCGTCCAGCAGGACGAAGAAGCCACGATTGGTGTCGTCGTCCTCACGGACCACGGTTTCCCCACGCGCCACCAGAAGAACTTCCGCAACAGCGGCAATGGCTGCCTGCGGAGTTGCTCCCATGGTCGCGAAGAGAGGCACGTCACGCAACAGCTGCGGGTCTAGAGACACCTTCATAGCTCTCAAATTAGCCTCTTTGGCCCAGTGTGCGAACCACGATTGCGTGAAAAACCCGGTTTAGTCCTGAGGCTGCATCCCCATCGCAGCCCATTCCTCGCGGGCCGGTCCACAGACCCCGGGAACGGCAAGCCCGGCCTGGCGCATCAGGACGGTCATCTGTCCCCGATGGTGGGCCTGGTGCAGGAGCAGAACCTGGAGCGTGTAGCCGCGCGCCCAAGGGGCACCGTACATGTTCGTCACGCTCTCCAGGGCGGCATCGTCCCACTGGCTGGCCACGGCCTCGCCCAGGAGCACGGCCCCGGAACGGTAGCCAGCGACGATCTCGGAGGCGCTGGCAGGAACCACCGCAGGATCGATGTGAAACGCCACATCCAAGCCAGCAGCCGGCAGCATTTCCTGGAGAGTTTCCACCAAATGCCAGGCCAGTTTTCCCAAGGTGCGGCCTTGGGCATCGACCTTCTGGGAAAGTGTCGCGTCGGTCAGAGCCGAAAACACCTTGAGGGTGGATTCGACCTCTTGGGCCCAGGCGGTATGGAAGTCGTCGATCTTTCGAAACATGGCGGAATCTCCCTTCGTACGGTTTCAGGACTGGCCGATGGAATTTACACAACCGTTCCTGAAAACAAAAAAGCTCCACTGGACGGATCCAGCGGAGCTCGATTGCCTGGAAAGGCAAAAAGCTTACTTGGCGGCCTTGGCGGTGTCGGCGGCCTTGGCCTTCTTGACGTGCTTCTTGTGGCTCTTCTTGGCCTTCTTCTCGGTCTTCTTGGCGGTGTCGGCAGGAGCGGACTCGGCGGCGAAGGAGGAAGTGGCGAAAGCAGCGATCACGAGGGCGGCGAGAATCTTCTTCATGGCGTTTTCCTTTTTCTTGAGTTCAGGCCCCCGGACCCCGGGAGTCGTCGGCTGGCGACGCAATAGGTAAGATCAATAGCCGTGCCAATTCCACATCCCTGCCTCCGCCCGGCACACCGCCGAAAACCGGCCGAGGAAACTGGAACGGACGGTTCCATGGAAACGCCAAGGTTCCGGAAGTGGCAAATCGGTATACTGCTTCGGGTACGACTTCAGAGGGGGCACGCAATGGTTGCTTGGAGAATCCTGGCGCCGGTCCTGGCGGGAATGCTCGGTTCCTGCGCATCGGCCCCGTCAGGAGCGGTGGATGGATTTGAGGCGGACAGGTACCTGGGCCAGTGGTACGAGGTGGCGCGCATGGACTTCTACTTCGAGAAGGGCATGAACAACACCACGGCAAATTACGCCAAGAATCCCGACCGGAGCATCCGGGTACTGAACCGCGGCTTCGACACGCTCAAGAAGCAATGGAAGTCCGCCGAAGGGACGGCGAAGTTCCGCGGCAGCGCAAGCAAGGCGGAATTGAAGGTGTCGTTCTTCGGGCCGTTCTATGCGGACTACAATGTCGTGGCCCTGGACTCGCTGTATCGCCATGCGCTGGTGACCGGCAGGAACCTCGACTACCTGTGGATCCTGTCGCGGGACAAGAGCCTTCCGCCCCAGGTGCGGAAGGACTACCTGGAACGTGCGGCGGCGCTCGGGTACGACACCGCCAAGCTGGTGTGGGTGCGGCACGACTGACCCCGTCGCGCCAGGGATGCCGGCCGAAAGGCCCGGGACCCCGCAGCCGGTCCGCACGGGCGTTCCGAAGGACGCTCCTGCGGCAACCGGCGAGGAGGCCCGGCAGGCAGCCCGGCCCCGCCGACGGCGGGGAGGCGCCCTCAGGCTTCCAGGCGATCGACGATGCGGATGCGGGTGCCTTGTTCGGCTTCGGTGGCGGTGGCCGCGATGCGCTTCACGACCTCGGCGACCTGCGAAGGCTCGCGCAGGGCTCCGGTCTCCTTGCGCTGGATGAAGTGCCCCACGGCGGGGAAGTCCTCGGGACTGGAGGCGCGGATGGTCTCCTGCATCGAGGTGTCCATCACGTCAGGGTCCACATTCAGGGCCAGCCAGGGGAACTCCTGGCCCTTCTGCTCGGCGGCCACGGTGCGCACGTAGTTCTCGAGGCCCGCCTTGGCGGCGCAGTAGAGCGACCAACCGGGATAGCCCTTGAGCGCGGCGCCCGAGGAGATGTTCACCAGCACCTTGCGGCACGGGTGGTGTGCGAAAGCCGTCTGGGCCTGGGTCAGGAACAGGATCCCGGAGGCGAAGTTGGCGTTCATGTTGGCGATCAGCTGGGCCGCCGGCTTGGTGCAGGCCGGGCCGACGGGCTCGAGCGTGCCCGCGTTGTGGATCACTGTGATCGCGCTCCACTCGTGGGCCGCCAGTGTCCCCAAGGCCCGGGCGATGGTCCGGAAGGCCTCCTCGGGACGCGACAGGTCGGTGGCGACAGAAAACGGATACGGAGCCGAACGGGAGAACTCCACCACCTCGGCGCCCGCACCGCGATACAGGGCACACAGCGACTTCCCCAGGCCGCGCGAGCCGCCGGTAACGACCACGAGAGGGCGGAGTTTGACGGATTCTGTCATGGAGGGGCCTTTCGGAGGTCGGTGGGACCGTACCAATCTAACCCCGCAAGCGCCCTCAGCGCACCACGCGCCGTTGCCCACTGCCATGGCGGCTTTCCCATTCCACCAGAAACACCCCGTGCCCGGCCAAGGGCAAGAAGCGTTCCGGAGAGCTCATCGTCTCTTCTGACAGGACCTGTCCCGAGACGGAGCGCACGCGCAGCCGCAGCTCCTCACCTGCAGCAACATCGACCAGGATGCGCAAGCCCCTCGGCACATTGACCACGCGAACGCCGCCACCATCAGACTTGCGAGCAATTCCAAGCGTCTGTTCCAAGGAGGCCAGCGCCAGCTTGACGCTCCCGAAGACGACCGAGTCGTTCACGACGCGGAAGGCACGGTTGCGGTAGGTGCCGCAATTTCCCCTGCTCAGGGTCGCGCCCAGGCGGCCGTGCGCCACCTCACCGCTGTCGGGCAGGAGCAGCCAATCGCCCGTCTTCAGGTCGATCGCGATGGTCGGATCGATTTTCATCCCGTAGCTCGAACATTGCCCGATCGAGTCGTTCGAGATCTCGAGATCCGGCCCGTTCGAGGCCAGCGTGTCGCCACCCGGATACGGTGCGCAGATCGTGTCGCACAGTTCGCAGCACGATGGACGCGCGTTGTTCCAGCGATAGAACCGGCGCCCCGTGGCAAGATCGAGCGTCTTGGGGACAGAGGCGCCCCAGCTTCGTTCCACCGTCACCGGCAGGATCTCGCGCCAGACCTGGTGCCCCGCACTCCACGGCGAAAGCACCCCTAACCCTCGCACCTCTCCGTCGACGGGAGCTTTCACGATCCGCCGCTCCGGAGCCCCTTGGGAGCGGCCACGGGTCAGCAGCACCGCCTGTCCCTCCCGAGTCCTGCGAAGCAGGGAATCGAGCCAACGGGTCGGCGATGGCTGCGGCGCATCCAGATCGACAACGGTCCAGCAGACGATGTCGTACATGACGCATTCCTCGCCTTGCGACATGCCGGCGTGGTCCACGGTCCTTGGCACGAAGCGCACGTCACGGCCATTGCCGTGCGCCGTCACGCGATCGGGCAGCCAGCGCACCAGGATCAAATCGCGGATCCCGGCGACACCGCGCGCCGTCGGCAGCTCCGTCATGGTCCGCGCCCTGCGGGTGGACTGGCAATGGCGTCGCGGCGAAGCCTCGACCAGCTTCCACCAAACCTCCACGTCGCGGGCGGGATCGCCGAAGGACAGCCGCAGCGAATCGGGCCCCGCCACCTTGATGGAATCCACCGCGATCTCTTGGCAGGCTCCAACCGAATCCACCTGCAGTTGCAGCCAGTTGCGGCCGGCCTGGTGCAGCACCGTGCCCGAGACACCGACAGAATCCGTCGCATGCGCGAAGGCGGCGCAGAGGAGGAACGGAAGGAAACAGTGTTTCGGGAAGGACCGTATCGTTGCTATTTCTTTAGCCACGAACCCAATGAGCCGGTTCATGTCCATGTAGATCGAGATGGTTGTTCTGCGAAGTTTTGGATTGAGCCCGTTTCATTGGCGCAGAATCTTGGATTCAAGGCATCTGAGTTGCGGGAGATCGAAGTGCTGGTGAGAAAACATGCACTTGAGTGTAAGGAGGCTTGGGATGAATTCTTCGATGCATAAGCCTGGTGACAAAATCGTTGATGCTCATTTTTCCGAAGATCGCTTGGTCATAGACTTTTGGGATGGACGTACATTGGCGGTGCCGTTGGCTTGGTATCCGGCACTCCTGCATGCGACTGCAGACCAACGCAATCATTGGGAACTTTCGGCGGCAGGGTTTGGACTGCACTGGCCAGAACTTGACGAAGATCTGTCTGCTGCAGGATTGTTGCAGGGCATTCCATCGACACGCAAGCACGCACGCGCAGCCTAGAAGGCACGGAATCAATCCGAGGCGCTCCCCCCCCAAATAAAAAAGCCCGTTTCCAGTCGGAAGCGG
>Ga0302290_10000206_pt1 | contig 12744 bp, 6 predicted proteins | sample III_Fen_N1_3_FD_194547 | JGI IMG/M metagenome (GOLD analysis project Ga0302290, IMG submission 194547) | Peat permafrost microbial communities from Stordalen Mire near Abisko, Sweden - III_Fen_N1_3 | ecosystem: Environmental > Terrestrial > Soil > Wetlands > Permafrost | place: Sweden: Abisko... | reverse complement strand
GCCCGGCATTAGGTTGGTGTAGCTGTTACAGGGCGAGATCGGCTGGAGATCCGTCACGGTGATGGTCGAGCCCTCGTCGGCGTTGGGATCAGGATCTGGAACCTCGGTGGTGCTCTGCTCGTAGGTATCGAACTTGATCTTGGTTTTTTCGACGCGGACGCCGGTGGTGATCGTGAGTTTGTCCAACACGATCTGCCCCATGAGGTACGTCGCCAGGATGTCTTCCTTCGCCGAGTAACTATAGAGTTTGTTGGCGTCGGCACTCAACCCATCGAGGTCGAGCAGGCCCAGGCCAATCAGGCGTTCGGCGACGCTCCGGACCTTTTTGGGATCGACGTAAAAGCCGTAGTCGTAACGCCCGTCGACGAGCGCCTTCGCGCGGTAATCGGCCACCACCGAGGGGATGCTCGAATCGCCATCGTAGCCGGCAAGGGTCCAGTCGCGGTTGCGGGTATAATAGCGATCGTTGTGATCGCGGTCGCGTCCACGCAGGCGGGCCTTGGCGCCGATCTTTAGGAAAGCGGGATGGTTCGAAATCTCGGTGTCGTACTTTGCATCGAGGCCGACGTCGGTCTCTTTGTCGGTGATGACGTCCGTGCTGAGATCAATCGATTTCATCATGTACAGCGAGGGATCGTTGCGATTTTCGCTGGTGGTGAAGGTCGGGAAATATGCGTCGCCGGGGTTAATCTTGTAGGCGTTGGTGCTTTCGGCGAAAGTCTGAAAACGGGCTAGGACGTCGCGTTCAGGATCGCCTCGGTACTGGCCGCGATTAAAGCCAGCCAGATAGTTGAGTGTAAGGTCCGAAAACTTCGATTCACCGGTGAGGGACAGGTTGAGGTTGCTCTGCTGCTCGTGGAACTCACGCGCCTGTCGCTCCATGGTGTTATGCGTCGTGGCAACCTGGGTAACGGTGTCGCCCGTGGCCACCGGCGCAGCGTCGAAGAAATCGTCCTCGCCTATCCTGTCGTCGAACCAGATCACCTGCCTCTGGCGGCCACGTTCGGTTTTGCGCAGATTGTAGGCGGCGTTGAACTTGAATTTATGGTCATCGGTCGGGCGGAAATCCACCGCGGCACTCACCCCGCCGTTGTCGAGATGGTCAAAAAAATCCTGAAGAATCAGACCTTCCAGCAGGTACTGCGGCTTCGCGGTCTCGCTGACGTCGATCCAGTCATACACGCTCACGCGCTGTTTCTGCGATGTAAGTGCGCGCATGTTGCCGGAGAGTTCGAGCGCCCATTTACGGTCCTTGTCCAGCACCGTGCTATAGGAAAAGGCACCTTCGTAATTGGGATTCTTATACCGGTAGTTTTCGTAGTCGGTGAGAATTTTCCGATAGCCGACGGCGAACTCGGCGGACGCCGTCGTGCCCTCGCGCTCGAGCGCACTCCGGGTCTTGATGTCGACCGAACCACCAATGCTGTCACCATCCTGATCGGGCAACAGGGACTTGGTTACAATGATTGTATCGGCTGATTTCGCCGAAATAACGTCGAGCGGAACCTGGCGGGAAATGGTATCGTCGGCGTTGGCAATGCCCACGCGCACACCGTTGACCGAAACGGCGTTGAAGGCGGCCGACATGCCGCGAATCGTGATATACCGGCCCTCGGAACCACCCGTGTCGGTGTCGGTTTCAACCGTCACGCCCGGAAGACGCTTAACCGCATCTGCGATGGTTTTGTCGGGGAACTGCCCGGAAAGGTCGGAGGAGACAATCGACGTCATGTTCTGCGCCGCCCGCTGCTGGTTGAGTGCACGAGCCTGGCCGGAACGCGGCGACTCGACCTTCATCGAGTCCAAGACCACGACCGCTTCGCCCAGCATCGTATCTACCCGCAGCGATTTGCCCGCCTCGATGAGCACCGGGACCCGTTTGCTCGGCAAACCGAGATAAGTGAAGACCAGCGCGTGTTCTCCCGCGGATACGTGGCGCAGGGAAAATTCGCCGTCGCGGTCCGTGGTGGTCTGAAGGTCGGTCCCTTCCAAGACTACCGACACCGCGGCGAGGCGCGCGCGCGAAGCGTCGTCCGCGACCGTCCCGGCGATTTCGCCTTCGGCCCCGGCCTGCGCCCGGGCTAGCGAACCAACAGCGAAAAGGACCAAAACGAGGCGAAATAATCGCACGCTGGAAATCCTGAGGGTGGCGGCGGAAGGAACATGCATGAGTTTGTAGGTATTAGCGGTTGCCCAGAAGTGCTGGTGTGGCGGGCCTTCGCAAGCAGAGCCATAATCATGCCCTCAGGATACAACCAAGGTTGTAACTTAGCCGGCAGCGGCATAACAACTGCAGCGATTTTCCCACCATGCCAAAGCCCATGCCACCCGTCTCGCTTGCTTCGGTCGACCATGTGCGGCTGCACAAGCCGCTCCTCGCCATGCACGCAGCGATGGAACTGGAATCGCTCTGGAAAGCCGTGGCCAGTGTCCTGCGTGCCGCCGTCGAAACGCATCGTGTGACGCTGTTCCTCGGGCATCTCGGTTTGGGCGAGGCGCGTTTTGTCCGCACGGATCCGCCAATCGAACATACCAACGAGTGGTATTCCGCCCGCGGCCGCGAAAATCCGTTTTCCGCCCACATCGATTCACACCCGGGCCTGAAATATTATCTCTTTTCCGATGTGCTCCCACCGCACGAGGAGTTCCTGCGGTCCGAATTCTACCGACAGTTCGCCAAACCAGAGGGTTGGGACAAGGGCATCTCGGTCCTCTTCTGGGAAAAGCAGTCGATCCGGGCGATGTTCAGCCTCTACCGGTCGCCGCGCCAGCCGGAGTTCGATCCCGCTGAAATCGCGCTGCTGCACTACCTCTACCCTTTCATCGAGACCGCCATCAGCCGTGTCCAAAAACTCCATACCGAACGACTCGCCCGCCGCAATCTTGAGGAGTTCGCCTGGAACATACCGGTCGGGCTGGTCCTCCTCGACTGGACACTCAAGGTTGAATTTGCCAACCCCGAGGCCCGTCGCCTGTGTGCCGACTGGAACTACGGCCCCGAGGCCGCCAAGGTTTTCAATGCACGCGACGTCTTCGCCCTGCCTGCGTCCATCCTCAACCAGTGCGCACAACTGCGCGCAACCATCCTCGCTCGCGACGCCAAGAACCTGGTCTTCCTGCCCGGCGACTTCGCTCGCGTCGATCATGCCGCACAACCCGGTCGACACGCTCAAATCAGCGTCCTCAACAGCTCCGGCAGCGCCCTCGCAACTCCGCGCTTCCTCATCGTACTCGATGAACGCCCAACCTCCCGACAGGAGCACGCCGCGCCCTCACTCCGCCTGGCCCAGCTGCCCATGCTGACCCCCAGCGAACGCATCATCGTCGAACACGTTTGCGCCGGCCAGACCAACGCCGAGATCGCCCGCCTGCTCAGTAAGAGCATCCTCACGGTGAAGACCCAGCTCAACTCCGTCTTCCGCAAACTCGACGTAAAGTCCCGAGCGAAGCTCATGGCCTTGGTCGCGTCCACTTCCTGAGCACCGTCCGCTCCGCAGTCTCGCGTTTTTTTCCCTCAAAAAGATCACGAGGTAGGGACGACCCGCCGGGTCGTCCGAAACCGTCGCCCACCGCTAACTGACATCGAACCGGACGGCCAAGGCTGGCCGTCCCTACCCCTCCCATCGCCAGAGGTTACTATAGGTTGGAAGGAGAAATGGCCTCACGCCCGTCTCCTACAACCTTCGTTCGAAATCGCGCGGCTCTGCAGTTCACGACTCGCATCGGCCGGGCTACCCGCGCAAAAATTCTCGTCATGCTCACACGCCGCCCGCCCGGTTGGTCCTGGTTGAAGATTTCCGCTCTTGTCGTGCTCGCCGCCAGCGGGCTTGCACCGGCCGGTCACGCGCGCGAGCTGACTTCGGAAGAACAGGTCTGGCTGAAACCCGCCTACCGCCACGAAAAAGCGGGATGGCATTTCGTCCATATCGAGGGCAACGCGCACGTCCGCGGATTCCAGCACGGTTACCTGCTGGCGCACGAAATTGAGGATTCCCTGCGCGTCACAAAAATCCTTTGGGCGCACAACACCGCCATGGACTGGTCCTGGCTGCTGGAGCGAACGACGCCATTCCTCGAACCGCAGACTGACGGGGAAATTCTCGCTGAGATCGACGGCCTCGTGGCCGGGCTCGACGCCGCGGGGGTGAAAACCTCCCGGGCTGAAATGCTGGTCTATAACGCTTGGGTGGAGATCTCAGGCTACTGGTGGCCGGTCGAAAAAGCGAAAATCCAGTCCGCCGGCGGCCCACCGCCGAAACGTATTTCGTGCAGCGCCTTCATCGCCACCGGCAGCGTCACCGCCGACGGCGGCATCGTGCTCGGACACAACACCGTCTCGAACTACGTCGACGCCAACGCCAACATCATCCTCGATCTCGTACCTGAAAAAGGCCACCGCCTCCTCATGCAGACCGCCCCCGGCTGGGTGCACAGCGGAACGGACTTCTTTATCACCAGCGCCGGACTGGTCGGCGCCGAAACGACGATTGGCGGTTTTGAATTGTTCGACGAAAAAGGCATTCCCGAGTTTGTCCGCATGCGCCGGGCCATGCAGGACGCCTCCTCGATCGACGAATGGAGCGCGATCATGCAGCGCGGCAACAACGGCGGCTACGCGAGCTCCTGGCTCGTGGGCGACGTGAACACGCGCGAGATCGCCCGCCTTGAGCTGGGCCTGAAACAAATCGGCTTTGAGCGGACCCACAGCGGTTATTACACCGGCTCCAACATCGCCGAGGACCGCCGTCTCCTGCTCTGGGAAACCAGCGCCAGCGAAGACGACATCCGGCTCGCCAACATCGCCCGACGCGTACGTTGGCATCAGCTGATCGATGACCATGCCGGCAAAATCGACCTCGCTGCTGCTCAAGGTTTCGAAGCCGACCACTATGATCCCTTCCTCGAAAAGATCCACCCGGGCGGGCGCAGCCTCTGCCTGCACTACGACCTAGATCGTGAGTTCACTGACGACTGGCACGGCGGCCCGTTTGTGCCGACCGGAGCCTTCGACGGCAAAGTCGTCGACGGGCGCATGGCGAAACAAATGAGTTTCTCCGCCCGCTGGGGCTCGGCCTGCGGCACCGCCTTCGACGCCGACAAATTCTTGAAACTGCATCCCCAGTTCTCCTGGCAGCGCGGCATCCTCTACAGCCGCGATGCCCAGCCGTGGGTGACGTTCACCGCCGGCGAAAAATAGCCGGCCGTTTCACGCCAGAGCGCTAATCCTTAAAACCCAACTAAACTACCAAGAACAAAAGAAACGAAGCATGCATAGTAAGTCATGTTTTTGGACTGTTTCACGTGCCGGATGAAACTAGGCCAAAACACTTCTCGTAGCTAATCGATTGCTCTTAGGCTTCTTTGTTTCTTGGCAGTTCAAATCCAACTTCGGAATTTAGGTTGATGCAACCTTCGCTGTAATTCGCACCGGGCGGTCGTTTCCGCCTTGGACCTTTTCGTTGTTGGAGTAAAGCAACAGCATGAGTGATGTCCCTGTGTCGAACGCGACCCCGCTGCCGCGGTTTCCCGGTGCCGCCAGCGCCGCCATGCTCGCCGAACTGCGGCGCTACGTGATCGCCGATCCCTACCCCTTCGTGGTCGATCTTCCGAACTGCAGCGGCATGGAAATCGCAACGATCGACGGCGACCGCCTGATCGACTGGGGTGGTTACTACGCTTCAAAATGGATCGCGCACAACCACCCGCGCCTTTTCGAACCCGACTATCTCCGGCAGCTCGGTTATGCGGCCAACAACAAGATCGCCAACGTCGACTTCCTCACGCCCGAGTGCCTCGCCTATTACCGCGCGCTCCACGCCGAAGCTCCACGCTGCATGCGCAACGAAAACCTCGAGATCTACGCCGTGAACTCCGGCGCCGAGGCGATCGAGAACATGATGAAGTACCTCATCAACCTGCATGACAAAAAACCAAACGCCCGGCAGGGACCGCGTCGCTTCATCTATTTCGATCAGGCATTCCACGGGCGGACGATTTTCGCCCTCAACATCACCGAACTCTCCCACGATCCGGTCATCACCCAGGATTTTCATGGCTTCGTGCGAGGCAACGTCCAGGTGCCGTTCCCTACGGTAAACAATGACGAAGCAACGACGGAAAACCGCTATCGGACCCAGGAAGCGCTGCGTCGGGTCGAGCGCAGTCTCGAAGATTGCCGCGGTGAAATCGTCGCGATCATCGTGGAACCCATCCAGGGCGCCGGCGGCCATCGCGTGGCCGAAAAGGAATTCTTCCAGGGGCTGAGCCGCCTCGCGCACGACTACGACGTCTTTCTCGGTTTCGACGAGGTGCAGACCGCTGGCGGCCAGACCGGCGAGTTTTTCATGGTCGACCAGCTCGACCTGCCGTATCCACCGCAGGCAATCGCCACCGCCAAAAAGCTCGGCAATGGCGTGCTCTACATGCTCCATCCGATGGAGGACGAAGGCGTGCTCGATTCGACCTGGGGCGGCTCGCTCGCCGACATGGTGCGTTTCGTCCAGGAATTGAAAATCGTCCGCGAAGAAAAACTCATCGAGGCGGTGCCGGCCAAGACCTCGCACCTGCTCACCCGACTGCGCGAGCTGCAGACAGAGTTTCCTCGAAAGATGAGCAACATCCGCGGCGCCGGTCTTTACCAGGGTTTCAGTCTGTCCTCGCCCGCGCAAAAAGCAGCGCTCGTCGAGAACGCCCTCCAGCAGGAGTCGCTCATCCTCCTCGGCGCCGGACGGCAAAGCGTGCGGTTCCGCCCAAACCTGAATGTCACCACCGCCGACATCGATGTCCTCTACGCGAAACTCCGGCAGCTGCTGCGGCAGGTCGACTGATCTCGAAACTTTGGAACGCGGACCGATGATCGTCTTGAGTCTTAACTGAAAAAGCCCAACCGATCTTTGATGCTTAGCGCGCTGGAAAACATTAAGTCGATCCGCCTGGCCAACCTGCCGACACCGCTCGAGGAAGCGCCGCGTCTGGCCTCGAAGTACGGGCTCGAAAAACTCTACCTCAAACGCGACGACCTGACCGGTCTCGCTGGCGGTGGCAACAAAGCGCGCAAGCTTGAGTACGATTTTGCCGAAATCCTAGCCGGTGGTTATGATGTCGTGATCACCGCCGGCGGCGCCCAATCCAACCACGCGCGCATGACCGCAGCCGCCGCCTGCAAACTCGGGCTTGAAACAAAGCTGGTGCTCGGCGGACCGGATTTTGCCACGCCACAGGGGAACCTTTTGCTCGACACCTTCTTCGGCGCCGAGGTGCGTTATCAGATCGATGACGACGCGAACGACTCGTTGACGCGCGCGATGGAGCAATGGGCCGGCGAACTGCGTCGCGCAGGACAAAAACCTTTTATTCTTCCTATCGGCGGCAGCTCGGGACGGGGTGCGCTCGGGTACGTGAAAGCGATGCGCGAGCTCGCGGGCCAGTTGCCCGATCCGAAAGTGCAGATCGTCGTAGGCGTGGGCTCTTGCGGAACGCTCGCTGGGATGATGGTCGGCGCGCGCGAGTTTCTCCCGGGCGCACGCATCATCGGCATCAGCGTCTCCCGCACTCGAGACGCCATCGTTCAACGTACGCACGAACTGATTCGTGAATGCCGCGCCTTGATAAATCTCGGCGACGACTCCCGTTCGACGACCATCGAGTGCTACGATCACTATCACGGCAGCTACGGTGAAATGACTGCGTCCGGCAAGCAGGCGATTCTGGACTGCGCCCGCTTGGAAGGCTGTATTCTCGATCCAATCTACACCGGCAAAGTCATGGCGGGGTTGGCCGATCTCGCGGCAACCGGCGTGCTCGATCGCAAACAACCTGTCGTGTTCATTCACACCGGCGGTCTTCCCATTAATTTCGCCTTCGGCTCCGACTTCGGCAGCTGCACCCGCATCATTCGCAAACACCCGAAGACGCCCACCGCCCCATGACGCGCCACTCGCTCATCGCCGCCTCCCTGTTGCTCGGGAGCACCCTCCCCGCGCTGAACCTTTTGGCCGAGCCTGCTAGCAACGTATTACGTTACAAACCACCTGCTATCGCCAGCTCGGCGACCGCCACGCCGGAGAGCATCGCAACCCTGATCAACCAGCTGTCGGACCAAGATCCGTTCGCGAATGGCGACGCCGCCACCCAACTGGCAGCGATCGGCGAACCAGCGGTCAGCGCTCTTCTCGCCGCTCTGCGCAGCGATGACGTCAACGTCCGCCACGGCGCTGCCATCGCGCTTTGGAAAATAGCACCACTCGGTGGTCTCTCGACGCTGGTTCCGCTGCAAGCTGCGCTACAGGACAAATCCGCCGACGTCCGCTGGTGCGCGGCGCTTGCTCTCGGCAAGTACGGTGCATCCGCCAAAGATTCGGCGCCGGACCTCGCTCGCCTGCTCCACGATGCCGACCGCGATGTGGCTTGGGCCGCCTACACCGCGTTGTTGAAAATCAGTCCAGCTTCGCTCCCAGGCGCGCCGGCTGGCGATGAAGTCATCGCTCAACTCGAATCGCTGACGCCAGAAGTGATGCGTGAGATGAAGGTGCCCGGCGTGTCGATCGCACTGATCAAAAATGGCGATGTTTCTTGGGCCAAAGCATTTGGTTTAGCTGATGTTGCCGCGAACAAACCAGCGACGTCAGACACGGTTTTCGAAGCCTGCTCCATGAGCAAGCCGATGCTCGCTTACCTCGTGTTGCATCTTGTCGACGAGGGCCGACTTGAGCTCGATCGTCCGCTCGTCACCTATCTGCCGAACAATTTCGTAGGCACCAACGAAGATTTTTCAAAACAGATCACCGCGCGCATGATCCTCGCCCATACCAGCGGACTGACGAACTGGCGGAAAGGCGGCGAGGAGCGCGACGGCCCCGTGCCGATCTTGTTCAAACCTGGTACGCGTTTCGAGTATTCCGGCGAAGGATTTCTTTATCTGCAGCGCGTCGTGGAGCACATCACCGGCGAACCGTTGGACGCGCTGGCGAAGCGATGGTTGTTCGATCCCCTTGGCCTGAGCGCGACGAGTTTTATCTGGTCGCAAGCACTCGAAGCGCACATTGCCATCGGTTACGACGACACTGGCGCCGCACGCGCCGGCGGCCACTACACTCACGCCAACGCCGCTTACACACTCTACACGACGCCGACTGAGTACGCGAAACTCATGCTCGCCATTGTGCAGGGCAATCCGACCGCCGGAGTCAGCCTCTCTCCCTCAGTAAAAAAGGACATGTTCACGCCGCAGGTCCGCGTGGAATCGCGTGAATTCATTGACCGCCCCGGTCGCGCGCTCGGACAGCAAGCTTTTCGCGGACTCGGCTGGTGCCTCGACGACACCATCACCGGGGACATCGTCTATCACAGTGGGGCAAATCAAACCGGCTTCCGTTGTTACGCGCAGCTCAATCCGCGTGACGGTTCAGGCTTGGTGATCATGACCAACGGCTACCGTGGAAATGACCTCTGGCACCGTTTGATCAGCGCGGTGGGCGATTGGTGAGTAAACCAATTTGGTGTAGCCGAGATCGCTGACCGCGGAACTTTTCGGAACCGGCCTCAGCGAGGCCGGCTACAACCAAACCGAAGCGAGCTTCGGAGAATGTGCCCCAGAGGGAATCAACCTACGGTGTCGCCTTGGCAGCGGGCTTCTGAATCTGCTGGCGCAGGATGGTCGCGGCCAGGGCATCGTTTGCGCCGTTGCCACCCGTGCTTTCGACGAGCACGTCGGGTGTGATCCGGATGTTACCTTCCTGCACGAGGCGCAGGCTTTCGAGAAGCGTCACGCCCTCTTTGCCAATGGCGGACGCGAGCAGGTCGTAGCTTTGTTTCCGCGCGTCGGCGGTGATGCGAATACGTTCCGCTTCACCTTTGGCGGTTTCGACCTGGGCCTTGGCGCGCTCGCCTGCAGTCTTCACAGCAAACTCCGCCTCAACGAGCTGCTTCTGCTGATCTGCCTCTTCGCGCGAACGGATAAATTGCTGACGCGCCACTTCGGCTTGTTGCTGCTGCTGGTAGGTTGCGCGCTGGTTGCTGGCGACTTCTTTGTCGGTTTGCGTGAGCAATAGTTTCTGGCCGGCATCGTTGGCATCAAGTCCGATGGCGCCGATAAAAGCGCCGAGAAACGTGAGGTTGTACGGGCGGAATTCGCTCTCCACGAGTTTCGATGTCATCGTCTCCACGCGGCTGCGGCTGGCGACATATTCGAGCGCACCGAGTGTTTCGGCAACGTTGCGCAATGCCGCGCGAGCGGTGGGCAACACCAGGCGCGCCTCCAGAATTTCAAGCTCCTCGTCCTCCTGTTCGTCCTTCGACACACGATCGGGATCGCCGAGCAAGGCGACGAGATAAGGAGCATTTTCCGCGGCGACAGAGAGCGACAAACGCACGTCAACCGGGAAGGTAAACCCGTCCTTCGAGCGCACGCTGATTGAATAGTCAGAGCCGGGCTGATTCTGCCCACGACGATCACGGCCAGGCGTGGCGACGCGGTCGACCCGTTGGTAGGTATAAACGCGCTGCGTGGTTTTCACTTTGATGACTTGATAAGCGTCGGGGTGAAGATTGTAGGCACCCGGCAAAAGCGGTTGCCGCCAGATGCCGCGGAAGCCTTGCGGCACGATGTCCACGCCGTTCACCGTGATTTTTTCGGTGCCAGAATATACCTCGCCGGCATTGGCCTTCACGACCGCAACCTCGCCGGCCGCCACAAGCGTGACCGGCTTCAGCTCGATTCTGAAAAGACGCGGATTGATGCGGTAATTACCCGGCGTGAGAATTGTGAGCTGAGGGCCGCGATAGCCCGCGCTGTCGGTCAGATATTTCGTGGCATCGAGCATGTCGTCAGCCGATTTCCAGGCGGGCGCAAACACGGTGCCGCCCGGCAACACCTTGCCGTCGAGCGCGGTGACAACGCCGATCTGGCCGTTGGGCACCATGATCGTGCCAACTTTTTCCACTTCATAGGACCATGGCCAGTAACCGAAATGCCAGCCTGGCCCGAGGACCTTGGCCTGCGGTCCTTTTTCACCGGAAACCGCCACGATGTGTCCGGCCGGCAATTCCGAGCCGAGCGTGCGGATGACCACACCCGTCTGGTCGGAAGAAATGCTGACCGCGGAAGCCATGACAAAAACGCCGACACCCGAAATCGCCAGCGCCACCGCCAGCGTGGTCGCCGAAGCGCGCGTGACAGCCGATTGTGTGGAGTAGCGAACGACAAGGGCGATGAGACCGCCGAAGATCAGTAACGAACCAAGGAATAGGGCAAACATAAGGATTGGTGGGTTAAGCTAAACAGCGCGTAAACTACGTAAGGCTTCGGCTGGCGCCACTGAAATCAGAGCGTTTGGAAACTATCGGTTGGTTTTCCAACCGTGCGATTTGCGCAGAGCGCGCACGCTCACCGCTTGAGCGTTTCAAAAAATGGTGTAGCCGCGTCAATTAAGACGCAGGATTGCGTTCTCCTCGGGAGGCCGCTGCTTAATTGCAGCGGCTACGGCAACAGTTTTACTGGATATTCTCTAGTCGATGGTGATCGCGGGCTTCGCAGGACCGGTTCGCACAGAGCGAAGGTCAAGCTCCGCTTCTGCCCGCAGACGCAGAACTTCTCCCTTTTTCGCAAAAAAAGGAGCGGGGTTTCCCCCGCTCCTTTCGGTCAATAAACTATATGCTACGATTTAGAAACTGACGCCGTAGGATAGGCTGAACAAGGCGTACGTCGGCACCTTGTATGGATCCATCGCAACGTCATTGGCGGTCGCGGCGTTCTTCCAGCCGAAGAAGTCGGACTGTTTTGTCAGATTCTTCACGTTGAGCTGAACGCTGTGAGTGAGCCCAATCGCCTTGAACGTATAACCAACGAAGGTTTCCAGGTAGAACGTCTTTGGATAAAAGCGGGTGACGGTCGAGCCGTCGGCCGCCGTTTGATAATCGGCCACCGCTTTTCCGGCGTATTGGTAACCCAACCCAACGTACAAGCCCTTGAGAGAACTGTCATCGAAGGTGTATTTGACGAGACCAGCCAACTGATCCTTCACGTGCCCGCCGTTGACCTGGCCCATGGTCGCCCCCTTTGTCGATTGCTCGGTGTTATGGGCATAGCTGACGACAAACTGGAGGGTTTTCGTCGGCTGAACTACGACATCTGCTTCGAAGCCCTTGGACTCCAGTTCCGCCGGTACGAGGTCGCCCAAAGCGCCGGTGACACCGTCAGCCGTGGTCACCTTGTCGCGATCGTGAGACCAATGCTTGCTGTCGATCGTTGTCCAACCGTCGAGCGCGCGGTACTGGTCCCACGACAATTTGTTTTGATTGTCAGCATGGGCATCGCGCACACCGCCGCCGGACTTCTTGATCTGATAATAACTCAAGGTGCCTGAGATTTTGCCGTTGAGCAGTTCGACCTTTACGCCGCCTTCATTGCTCTTGCCGATCTCGGGCGGCATCTGAACCCAGAAGTCATTCTTGTCCGTCGTCGGGAACAGCGAGGTCGAGTGTACGAAGAACAGTGACACCTCCTTCGTGATATCGAACATCGCGCCCAACATCGGCGAGGTTTTGGAGATATCAACCTTATTGGAATAATCCCTGGTCGTGGTCACATCAGGCCAGATCAGGTTGGTGATCTGGGTATGGTTGATAGCTGCGTTCAACTTCAGACGATTGTCGATTGCGGAGACCTGCCAGCTGCCGAAGTAGTAGCTGTTTTGGTTGTGCTCACGATTTCCACCCGGAACGACGAGCGAATAGTCGCTGGGCTCG
>Ga0302290_10000203_pt1 | contig 12787 bp, 8 predicted proteins | sample III_Fen_N1_3_FD_194547 | JGI IMG/M metagenome (GOLD analysis project Ga0302290, IMG submission 194547) | Peat permafrost microbial communities from Stordalen Mire near Abisko, Sweden - III_Fen_N1_3 | ecosystem: Environmental > Terrestrial > Soil > Wetlands > Permafrost | place: Sweden: Abisko... | reverse complement strand
GAGCAACGCCCAGGCTGAAACACCGTAAAGCGCGCCGCCGATATGTGCGACTGTGGCGACGTGGATGGTGGAATCGTCGAAGCGAATCGCCCCGCCACCGGTGCCGTGGTTGTGGATCTCAAGGAAGACCTCGACCACGTGGATTATGAGGATCGCGGGCCAAAACCAATCGAGCCAGTCTTTCTGCCAGCCCCGGCAGGCCATGAACACGAGCAGCCCGACATTCACGCCGGACAGCCCGCCATAGATGTTCATCGCCGGGTCGAACCAGAACAAAGAGGTACTCACGACCGCGGGCAACACGAGCAGCGACCACCGCCCGAAAACAGGATGCGAACGCTCCAAGGCCCAGCCAATCACCACAAAAAGTGCGCCATCGGCCAGCCCATGCGGCCAGCCAAAATGCACGACATGGCCGGTCCAGATCCGCCAGAGTTCACCTTGGGCGATGGCCGAACGATTATAAACGAGCGCGGGCCGGATCGCCGGAACCGCCACAGCCACGGCAGCAAAAACCACGACGCCGAGGTAAAGCCATGGCAGCCGTTTTGGGTCGAGAATGTCTTTGATCAAGGCGCGCATTTATAAAAGCGCCCCGTCCCTCGAAAGGAATGGGGTGGAGGAACGAACGATGAACAACAATTACTGGCGTCGGCGAGCCAAGAACGAGGTCAGACGCAGGAACGCAGCCGACAGCCGCTTGCACAGGCCGTGCGGGTTCAGCTCTGCGGCTTGAGCTGGTCGAGCAGTCGCACGAATTCAGGATGATCTTTCAAATCTTCAAGATCGGGGTCCTGCGTCATCCAATCGAAATCGGTATAGCCGAGCGCGACGGCGCGTTTGAGCGAACTCATTGCGTCGCTGCGGCGCTTGGAGAGCGCGAGGCTGCACGCGAGATTGTAGTGCGCGGTCGCATTGTCGGGCAGGAGCCGAACGAGCTTACGATCCATCTTAAGGCCATCGGCCACGCGACCGACTGTGGTGTAGAGGCCACCGAGGATTTCAACGACGTCGGTGTAGTTCGGGTCGCGGCGTAGAATCGACTCGTAGAAATTGATGTCGAAGGTCGGATCTTCTTTTCGTCCCATGGTGGCTTAACCTTGCATCCGGTTTTTGCAGGTACCGGTTGCACGCAGGGTGTTGCAGTGCGCTGAAACTTGCAGGCGTTGCGTGACGGGCGTGAGGTTCAGCTTCGACGAGACGGAGTTGCCATACCATTCCATGAAGGGGGCGCTGATTTCGAAGATTTTGTCGCAATCCATACAAATTACCTGGGCTACCTGTGAGTTATTATCGGTATTCGGGCGATAATACTTTAGGTTTTTGCCAATATCGACCTCACGAAGCAGCGCGCTTTCGGTCATGATCGGGATGCTGCGATAAACCGTCGCGCGGGACACTGAATCGTCGATCGCGCGGGCATGGTCGAGCAGTTCTTCGGCAGTAAAATGCTCCTTTTGCGCGAAAGCTGCTTCGAAAATCGCCAGGCGCTGATTGGTCACGCGCAGACCTTTGGTGGTCAGGTAGGCTTTGTATTTTTCGCGGGCCGCGTCGTTACTCACGTGGGCAATGTCAGTACGGCAGAAATCGCTGTCAAGCCGCGCGCGCCGGGAGCACTGCGCGTTTCTTGCTCAACAGATCAAATCTTTGCCACAAAGCTCTGACCCCAGGGCGGCCTGAGACACACAAGCCAAGCAGTCCAAATTACCCCAATCCTTTTTAACGCAAAGTCCGCCAAGAAAAACTCGGACGCAAAGATCACAAAGTAAGCCCTCAGACCTTTTGCGTTCCTTCGCTGCTTCGTGTTCAAAATTCCGTATCCGTGTTTCTTGTCGGCGTCACCATCAGGCGACTTCGCCTTTCTGCAGAGCCAAAATCCTACGGCTTCCTTCCCGAGATTTGATTGGTTTTCTCGGTGAAACTCTGTGTCTGAGCTCGGTGGACTCTGTGACAATACTCCGGTTCGGCTTAATATGGTTTCCGGTTTGCCTCAACGCGTGCCGGGCGTCGTCATACGCGACATGATCGTCGGTGTTCACCCGCTTGCGGGCTTCGATAAACTCCTGCACTACCGCGTGCCGGAGCACTTGCGGGCCGATATTTCGGTGGGGGCGCTGGTGCGCGTGCCGATCGTCAACCGCCTGCATCTCGGCCTTGTGGGTGAGATCGGCGCGCCGAAGGATTTCCCGGTGGATAAACTCAAATCCATCGTCCAACTCGTCTACACGTTCCCAGCCCTGCCGCGCGACTTGCTGGAACTCGCCCGCTGGATGGCCGCCTACTACGCCTGTCCGCTCGACGCCGTGATCGAGACGATGCTGCCCGCGCCGGTGCGCAACGGTGCCGGCATCAAAGAGGAGAAGCTCCTCGCCATTGCGGCCAAACTCGCGCCTGACGAACTAGAGAAACTCGCCAAACGCGCTCCGCAGCAGGCGAAGCTCTACCAGTTGCTCGAACAACAGTTCAAGCCGCAGCGAAAATCTCTCGTGCTTACCCGTCTCGGTGTGACCGCCGCCGTCGTGAGCGCCCTGGTCAAACGCGGAGCGGTGCGCGAAATCGTGCAACGGGTCGAACGCGTCGCCTACGCCGATGACTGGTCGACCGGCGAGATCGTCGCCGCCCTTCCGCCGACGCTCAATGACGAACAACTCGCGGCCGCCAACGCGCTCACGTCCTCGCTCAACGAACACAAGTTCGGAGTTTCGCTTTTGCATGGGGTAACTGGTTCAGGTAAAACCGAAGTTTACCTTCGCGCCATTCACGATGCACTCGCGAGCGGTGGTGGTGTGATTTTTCTCGTGCCCGAGGTCGCGCTCACGCCGCAGACGGTCGCCCGCCTGCGCGGACGGCTCGAAGCCATCGCGCCCAATCACAAAACCGTTGTCTGGCACAGCCACCTGAGCGAAGGCGAGCGTTTTGACGGCTGGCTCGCGCTCGCGACCGGCGAATCCCGCGTGGTGGTGGGAGCTCGTTCTGCGATCTTCGCCCCCGTGCGCGATCTCCGGTTGATCGTCGTCGATGAAGAGCACGAGCCCGCCTATAAACAGGATGAGACGCCGCGTTACCACGGCCGCGACGTTGCCGTGATGCGCGCGAAACTCGCCGGTGCCCTCTGTGTCCTTGGTTCAGCCACGCCCTCGCTCGAATCCTACGCCAACGCCCGCTCGGGCCGCTACCGCCTGCTGCAACTCACCCAGCGCGTCGATTCCCGCAGCTTGCCGGCGATCGACGTGGTCGACATGCGCATCGAGATCATGCGCTCGCGCGGCCTCACCACGCTCTCGCACAAGCTGGTCGACGCCATGCAGGCGCGTTTCGAGCGGAAGGAACAGACGATCCTCTTCATAAACCGCCGCGGGTACTCGTCTTCGATGATGTGCACCGAATGCGGGCACGTCGAAGTCTGCGAACACTGCAGCATCTCGATGACCTATCATCGCACCGACGAAAAACTGCGCTGCCACCTCTGCGGCGCCGAGCGTGCCGCGCCGATGACCTGCCCAAAATGTCGCTCGCCCAAGATCCGCTGGCGCGGCCTCGGTACGCAGCGGGTTGAGGAGGCCGTCCGCCGCGTGCTCCCGCGCGCCACCATCGAACGCATGGACACTGACACGATGTCGAAGAAGAACCGCTTCCGCGAAGTGCTCAGCTCCTTCCGCGCCGGCAAGATCGACATACTTGTTGGTACACAGATGATCGGCAAAGGGCTGGATTTCCCCAACGTCACACTGGTCGGACTGGTCGATGCTGACATCTCGATGCACGTTCCCGATTTTCGCGCCAACGAACGCACCTTCCAGCTCCTCGTACAGGTGGCGGGTCGTTCGGGTCGCGGCGACCGGGCAGGGGAGGTCGTCGTGCAGACATTCACACCCCAGTCCGAGGCGATCCAGTTCTCGCGTCACGCCGACTTTGTCGGCTTTGCCGAGGCGGAGCTCAAGATGCGGCACGATTTCAAGTACCCGCCGTACCGGCATCTGATTCACCATATCTTCCGCGGACCAAATCCGGAGAAGCTGAAGTTCTATTCCGAGCAGTGGGCGAAACGCGTCGAGGCGGTCCTTGGCGATAAGGTAGAGTTGCGTGGCCCGTCGCCGTCGCCGATCGAAAAGATCAAAGATGAATACCGCTGGCAGCTCTGGTATTTCACCACGCAGGTCACGAAGGTGGTGGCCGAACTCGCAAAACTCCGCCACGAGTTCACCTGGCCCGACGACGTCATCCAGGTTCTCGACGTCGACCCGACGAATCTGACGTGAGTGAAGATTGAGTTGTGGGCCCGACGTTCCCGGCGGGTTGGTTTGGCCGAATAGATTGGTACCGCTAAATGAGCTTCACCCTGAACTCTTGAACACGAAGTTCGCGAGGGAATGCAGAGATCTGAGGATTTACTTTGTGATCTTTGCGTCCGTGTTCTTCTTGGCGGGCTTTGCGTTAAAATGGATTGATTAGGCAGAAAAGTGCGGACTGCTGATGCAAACAGATACGGAGTTTTGAACACAAAAAGCGCTACCAGCGTAATGGTTGCTTCTTCGGATGTTTGAGCAGCTAGCGCGCGCCGCTTACCAGCAATGCATTTGGGCGTTTTCGTGCCTTTACTGGCCTTGGGCCTAGGCCGAACTCGCGAAACCGGTTAACTATTCGTGTCAACGTGTCGATAATGCTAGGTTCCTTTTGAAATCGATTCGTATGAAACTGAATTTTAGCCTGCAAAAACGTATCATTTTTCCGACCGTCACGCTGGTCGTTATCATCACACTACTGATTGGCGTTGTGGCGTTCGTCATGAGCAGAACCATGCTTCTTCGTGCATTGAATAGGCAAATGGCAGAAACCTGTTCGACCACGCTTACCGAGATCGAAAATGGCCTGACGACCCAGCAACTCCAGCTGCAACAGCTGGCCGGTGACAGCGATGTTCTTCTGGCGCTTTCCAAGACCGACAAAGCGGCCGAGGCCTTGACGAAAGTGAATGGCGATTTTCTCCGGAGCTTTGAGACTTTTGGCGCTTCTGAGGGGTATAATCTAGCCGATGCGACCGGGCTTATCGTGGCTGCGTCGGCCTTGGAGACGATCGGTAAGATGAACATCGGCGATCGCTCGTATTTCAAAACGGCGATAGCGGGAACCCCCGCCGTCTCGGAAGCCATGTTGAGCCGACGCACGGGGAAACCAGTAGCAGTTGTCGCTGTCCCGGTGAAACAAGGCAGCGAGGTTCGGGGCGTGGTTTTTAATGTCATCGATCTGAGCGCGTACAGCCAGAAACGTATCGCAACGCTCCATGTACTGGAATCGGGCTACGCCTTTATGTTCGATATAAACGGTCTGCTCTTGGCGCATCCGGACGTATCCAAGATCATGAAATTCAAATTGCAGGATAATGATTGGGGGAAGCAAATCCTGTCCGCCCGCAATGGGCAGGTAAATTATACCTTCGAAGGGGTCGACAAAATCGCCATTTTCCGAACCAGCGAAAAGCTCCAGTGGGGCATGGCCCTTACCTTGCCATACGCCGAGCTGACGGCTCCGGTGCGGCGCATGACCATTGTCATCGTTTGGGTCGGATTGGGGGTGCTTGCTGCCGGTGTGATCATTGCCCTGCTGACTGCTCGTGCGATCACGGGGCCCATCCGTGTTGTTGCCGACCAATTGACCCAGAATTCCGATCAGACCGCCGCCGCTGCCGGTCAAGTTGCCACCGCCAGCAGCAACCTCGCCAACGGTGCCACCGAACAGGCGGCGTCGCTGGAGGAGACCAGCTCTTCGCTCGAAGAAGTCTCCTCGATGACCAAGAACAACGCCGACAATGCCCGGCAGGCCAATGCACTCGCTCGCGAGGCCCGTACTGCGGCTGAAGCCGGGGCGGGTAATATGACGGAATTGAGCACCGCCATGCAGGGAATAAAAACCTCCAGCGGCGACATTCAGAAGATCGTCAAGACGATCGACGAGATCGCTTTCCAAACCAATATCCTCGCCCTAAATGCCGCCGTTGAGGCTGCTCGTGCCGGCGAAGCAGGCGCGGGATTCGCCGTCGTCGCCGACGAAGTGCGCACGCTGGCTCAGCGCAGTGCCCAGGCCGCCAAGGAAACTGCGGCCATGGTGGAAGGCGCACAGTCGAAGACCGATCAGGGCGTGTCCCTAAGCAACAAGGTTGTCCATGCTTTGACCGAAATTGTGGAGAAAGTTCGCAAGGTCGATGCTCTGGTTGAGCAGGTCGCCACCGCATCCGGCGAACAGAACCAAGGCATCTCTCAGGTCAATGTTGCCGTTACGCAAATGGACAAGCTTACACAGGCAAATGCCGCGACCGCCGAAGAAAGCGCGAGCGCTGCCCATGAACTCAATGGCCAGGCCGATCACCTCCGCATGGCGGTTGGCGACCTTCTTACCCTGGTCGACGGTATTCGCCGAACCAGCGTCGCTTCCGATATAGCGTCGGTTGTTCCACTTTCAGCCAAACCATCCAGTGTGCCCAAATCGCGATTAGCCTAAACTGTGAGGCAATAGGCGCGATCGCGTCAGCGATTAACTCAAAACAAGGATGGCTTCGCGGGAAATGATTCCGCATCGGAAGCCGATGAGGGCTGTTCGATACATCCCGACGACGGTGGTGCGTCTCCCTCGCCAGCCGAAAAGACTAAAGACGAATACCGCTGGCAGCTCTGGTATTTCACAACGCAAGTCACGAAGGTGGTCGCCGAACTCGCCAAACTCCGCCACGAGTTCACCTGGCCCGACGACGTCATCCAGGTTCTCGACGTTGACCCGACGAATCTGACTTGAACATGAATCGAGGAGGGAGGCGCGGTCCCACGCACCTTGTTTCATGAAGCGGCGGCTACCACTCATCGAGTTTCACCAACGCTGCAACTTTGTGCGTGTTGCGTCGACTCATCGTGGCCGCGAACAGGCTCGAGGGCGGCCAATGGCCGCTGGGGGGGGGCGTAGAAAATGGCCGCAAGCATGGCCCACAACAAAATCGAACAGAATTGGAGCTGGAGCGGTGTTTGTGGATCCTCCTTTGTGGTGCTTCGCGATCTTGGTGTTCAAAACAGATCAACAAAGCACGAACCCTTTAACACGAAGGTCGCGAAGGAACGCAAAGGTCTGAGGGGGCACTCTGTGATCTTTGCGTTAAAATGGATAGGGATATATCTATGGTTTTGCGGGAGGATTTGTTAGTGCGCGTATGGAGTAGAATGTGAAACTATAATCAATCCAAAGCTCCACTTCTCCTTCGCCAGATACACGGCTCCGCACTTTTTGATTCAAGCCGTTTGGCATAATCTCAAACTCTGTTCCAAACGCTTTCTTCAAGATCTCAAAGTCATCAACGACCTTCTGCAGAATTTCACGCCGGTACTGATCGGGGTTTTTAACGTATAAACCTACGGAACCATCTGCTGCCTTGGTCTGCCCCGCTAATTTCGTGGCACTGAGGATATCACGTATCTGCTTAACTCGGTCGACAACCCTAACCTCCAACGGCAAATCGGCGAAGATAACTAAGCTGGCAAACGAAACCGGAGAACCGCCACGCATCGACGAGAATACCTTTTTGTCACCGCCTGCGAATTTAACCTCCCGTTGCTCCACTCGGAGCCCAGGCACCTTCCGAATCTCCTGCTCAATAGCTTCGACTGAGGAATATAGCTCTTTGTTGCGAATGTCCTGTTTGTCTCCCGCGTGGGAAAGCACGAACTGAACAGCAACTGCGTCTGCTCGCCGGATAATCGTGATCGGAGCCCCAACAAACGAATTTGAACGAGGATCGATAATTTGAGAGTTCATCCGTGAGCCTGCCAATGAGCTCGCAGTTTTGTAGCCAGCGTCTGCGTCGTTGGACACGGTGAATGGGCTGAGCTCAATCAATTCATCAGAGCCAGCAGAGTCTTGTGCCAGTGAACATACGGGTGCGGCAACAAGTAGAATTATAGTAGATAGAAGACGCATAAGTTTTTGGGTTTTATTTCGAGTGGCGGTGCGTTGTGGGAATTGAGATCGATTTTTGATTTTGACTCGGGATTTTGGCTAGCAATTGGTTCTATGGGTTAGTCAAACATCGGCAACAAAGTTTGGCGGTAAAAATAGGTTTTTAGCAGCGCGAGGTTCATCCTTTGCGGCCTTGGCGTCAAAACCGATTGGGATACTCGCCGAATGGGTTTTGTGATTATAGCGTTTTCAAAAATGTCGTAGCCGGTCGGTTGCAAATTCGGCAAAACAAACGGTTCACGCAAAGGCGCCAAGACGCAAAGTGAGGAGCATTGCGATCGCAACCAGCAATGCTGTTTGTCCTCTCATAAACCGAAACCCGTGATCCAAAATAGAGAATTGTTCCCTCCCTTGCTTCTTTGCGCCTTCGCGTCTCTGCGTGAAAAACATTCTGAAAGGCGGCTATGGTTTAACTTTATGTGCTCTAGCAGATGGCGCGTTGATCGCGCCACGTTGCGAGACAAGCTCGCAACCTACAGCGGCCGTCGTTTGGCATAAATAAAAAGGGCGGACTACGCTGAGTCCGCCCTTTGGAAATTGTAATGTTAAGAACTTTTAGCTCTTTGCCTTAGTTGCTCCAGAGCGCGAAGCCGCCGAAGCCGGGGCCAAAGGGGGCGATGAGTGTGCGCCAGCGAGCCTGGTCGCTGACTTCGCCACCTTCGATGAAGGGAGCAAAGGAGGAGCCTTGGATCATCAGCACGAGGTCGAGTTTCGGTGGCGACTGCACCAGCTTCGCGACATTGATGCCCATGCCATTGATGATGCGCCAATGGGGTAGGAGTTTTTTGCCCGCGAGGATCGATTCGACTTCGTTGAGGACGACCATCCAACCATCGATCTGCTCCTGCGTGATCTTGCTGCCGCGGGGGCCGGTTTGACTGGGCGAGGGCAGCCACTCGTGGTCATTGTCGGTTTCAGCGAGCACGCGTTTCCAGCACGTCCGGCTGCAAGCGATCGCAGCACGAAATTCGGTGACCGCTTTTTTCAAGCCATCAGAATCGGCTACTTCAAGCCGCAGCTCATGGACGGCTGCAATCAGGTCGGCCCATTCGCTGAACTGCTGGCTGCCTTGATTTGGAATGGTGTACTTGGCGATCGGGGGGAGCGGATTGGGCGACGTGAAGAGGACGTGTGCGGATTGATTCCACACCGGGCGCCAGTCGTACGACATGACGACGTCGAGAAGGCCGAGCAGAATATGCGTGTAGCCCTTGAGCCATATCGCATCAGCCGAATCAAAGTTTATCACCAAATCCTGCGCGTCTGCAGCCTGCAGGTTCATGATTCTGCTGAGTGATTCGGCGAGCGGCATGGCGGGCGTGCCGTCCTTGTTTTCCAAGTGGGCCTGGGTGAGGTTGACCTGTACCTTGAAATCGCTGTCGCCGACCTTGGCGAGCGTGGCATTGGCCTTCGTCAGCGCGTCGCGAAGATTCTGGAAAAGCAGGCGGACCTTTTCGGGCGTGGCCTGCTCGACCGGTGTAGCGGCGGCCTGCCGGGGCAAGATGCGGAAGAACGGCAGACCGCTGTTGCCGAGCGTGTCGCGGATGCCGAGCTTGCCCGCGCCGTCGGCGAATTGTTGCAGACCTTGCAAGGATTGCAGCACGCCGAGGGAGAACCGGTCGGCATCGCTCGAAGGTTTCGCGAACGCAGTGAGGCCGTCCGAGAGTTTTCCGCTGCTCAGATAACCGTCGAGCCGGATGTCTTGGGCTTTCAATAGCGGCGTCAGCAGCGCCAACGCCAGCGCGAGTTTGAGTAATGATTTCATGGGGTCGTTATATTATTTCAGGATTAAAAGGTAACGCGTCACACACGGCAGCGGCGCGGCACGACGTGGAGAGTAACGAACGCGCGATGCAGGCATATTCAGCATCGGGGGGATCTTTTCGGCGAGGGGTTCTGAGCTCTGGCCTTGATGATGGAAAGGCTGAGGAACCAGATCCCAAGCGCAAGGCGGAAGCATGGTGGACGTGAAATCGGTGGAGGTGTCGATTCCTCGATTTAGCGCCTATCAAAAAAGCTATGGCTGTAGCCGCTGCTATTGAGCAGCGGTGAATCTTAGGAGCACGCAAACCCGCGCTTAATGGACGCGGCTACTATTTTGTTTGAAGGGCCCGCGGGCTGAGTGACTTCGCCAGGGAGCGTCGTTTCCGCTGTGGATCAGGCAAAGTGGCCTGCATCGCAAACCAACACCCACGGAGCGCAAGTTCCACCTCTGACCGCGGCTGCCGGCTGGCCCGTAGTTGAAATTCCCTTACGAGCGCTTGAGCGCCCAGGGGATGACGGGGCTCTGGTTGGAGTTGACGATGATCTGCAAGCCACTGGTGAGGCCAGAAGGCAGTTTCACTGGAATCGTGAGCACAGGCAGACCGCCCAAGCTGGCGGGGGCGTTGAGCGCGAGCAAGCGGTCGCGGTTGGCCTGCGTGCATTCCGTTTTTTTCAGCGCGGGGAAGGGAGTCGCCGGCAGAATGAGGAAATCGTAGGTGAGAAAGAAATTTGTCCAGAGCAGCTTAATCGCCGCGTGGCGGCCGTGCGCGGTGTCGAGCTGTTCGATGTTCCACTTGCGTCCGCGGTTGATGCGTTCCCATACGACCGGGCTGTAGTACTCGCGATGGGTGTCGAGCCAGGCTTCGTGGACTTTGTAAGCCTCGCTGCTTTGCAGCACGGCATACATCTCGGCCGCATGGTCGAAACCGTTGCGCAGCTGGTCGGCGGTGGTTTTGTCGGCCGCAGGCGCATAGGTTGCGGCGGCGGCCCGCAAGGCCTCGGCCACGTCGGGATCGGCGGGTTGGCCAAGCGCGTCGAAGTCCAGATAACAACCGCGCAACTCGCGCTCGATCTTGGTCGCGCTGAGTAGGAAGCGGTGGATCGTATGCATGTCTGCTGCGTTCCCCGTGAACCAACCTGCGGTGTCAAAACTGGGTGCGAGCGGAAAAGCATCCTCGATCCACGGGTGCTGGCTCGAGGTGCGCATGCCGTACAATCCACAGAATGCCGCGGGCACGCGGATGGAGCCGCCCGTGTCGGTACCGGTGGCGAAGGGGACGATGCCCGCCGCCACGGCGACGGCCGAACCGCTGCTGGAACCGCCGCTGGTGCGGTCGGGATGGTTCGGGTGTTCGCAATCGCCGTAGTGCGGATTCTCGCCGGTGAGGCCGTAGGCGAATTCGTGCAGATGCGTTTTTGCGCAGAGCACGGCGCCGACGCCACGGAGGACGTGCGGGAGTTTGCCGTCGCGTTCTTTTTTTGGCAGTACACCGGCGGGAAAGCGGGAGCCAGCCCGGATGGTGAGCGGTGAAACCTGGAAAAGATCTTTGAGCGCGTAGGGCACGCCGGCCAGCGGGGCGAGGGTGCCGGCGAAACGCTCGAACGTGGTCGTGAGCTCGCGCTCAGTCTGCATCCAGGCGAACACAGCACTTTGCTGTGCCTCAGAGAGCTGGGTTTGCATGCGGCGCGTGAGTTCGCGTGCCGCCCCTGCAGGATCCTTTGCGCTGAAAGCCTGCCACTCCGGCAGATTGATCGCCGCTGATGATTTGGCCATGTCGCTGGTTATGCTGAGAGTCGTCAGGCAAACCGCAATCCTGAGATTGTAAAATCAGGCAGTGAAAAGAAATTGCCACCATCGTGATCAGCAGGACTGTTTCCCCTGATGAATCCTGAAGCTAAGCTTGCTGAACTCGGTTTGATACTGCCCGACGCACCAGCCGCTGCCGGTAGTTATGTGCCGACGGTGCGCACCGGAAATCTGTTGTATTGCGCGGGCACGATCAGCGCTCTCAACGGTCGCATCACCCATGCCGGACAGGTTGGGACGGAACAGACGATTGAGACTGGTTATGAGTCTGCAAAAATCTGCGCGCTCGCTACGCTGGCGAACATAAAGGCCGCGCTGGGTTCGCTTGATCGCGTTGCTCGCTTTGTTTACGTGGGCGGCTACGTCAACGCCGTGAACGGCTTTGCCGACAGCCCGGCTGTGATCAACGGCGCGAGCGATCTCTTCGTGGCGGTTTTTGGCGATGCGGGCAAACACGCGCGGGCGGCCGTTGCGGTGTGTGGTCTGCCGAAAAATTCCACCGTCGAGGTGCAGGTCGTGGTCGAAGTGAAGGCCTAACCCGGCGAAGCAGGAACCAAAGGAGCGAGGGGTGAGGTGCGAGAAGTGAGCAGGATTCAACCCCGTGCTCCCTCGGCCATGGTCGCAAATGTTATTGTTTTTCTCGAGTGGAGGCCTGAAACGGAGCAGTCCGTTGCCCTGTTTGGCGACGGGGTTGCTTCGGCTTGGACGCGTAGGAAAAGGAAGGCGTGAAGCCGGCTGTGAATTCGCCGAGAAAAGTCCTTGCGCTGGGCTCTGGCAAAAGTATGCCTTTCGAACCTGCTCCGGAGAGATGGCTGAGTGGTCGATAGCGGCGCTTTGCTAAAGCGTTATAGGTGTAAAAGCCTATCGGGGGTTCGAATCCCCCTCTCTCCGCCAGGTTAACTTACTGAAATAAAGTGAGTTGCGGCATTCTCAAAGAATAATGATGTTAGTGTACTAACACTTTTTGAGGTCGAGCTTTTGTAAGTCATTTTGGGATCAAGCCTTTTTGCCGGTTCAAAAACACAGCAAATTTGGGCCGGTTTCCGAATTCGTCACCTCTGTGACTGAGAGAAATCGATCACCAGGTAGTGCATACTAGCTTTGAAGATTTCATTGGCGCGCCACCACGATAATCTCCTTGGTGCGGCTTGAAGATCCCTGGTGCTCCGGGGGGCTTTACTCCGAACCGACTGGAGCTCCTGACAGGCACCGTGCTTTTCC
>Ga0302290_10000202_pt1 | contig 12793 bp, 10 predicted proteins | sample III_Fen_N1_3_FD_194547 | JGI IMG/M metagenome (GOLD analysis project Ga0302290, IMG submission 194547) | Peat permafrost microbial communities from Stordalen Mire near Abisko, Sweden - III_Fen_N1_3 | ecosystem: Environmental > Terrestrial > Soil > Wetlands > Permafrost | place: Sweden: Abisko... | reverse complement strand
GGTGCTGGTGGCCGACATCGGCGGCGGCACGTCCGACTTCTCGGTCGTGCGTGTCGGGCCCGAGCAGGCCAAGCGGCTGGAGCGCAAGGGCGACATCCTTGCCAACCATGGCGTGCACATCGCCGGAACGGATTTCGACCGCCATGTCGAGCTGGCCAGCATCCTGCGCGAGTTCGGCTACCGCTCCTACGGGCCCGAAAAGCCCGGCGTGCCGGCGCGCGAAGTGCCCAGCGCGGTGTATTTCGATCTGGCCACCTGGCACCTGATCAACACCGTCTACAGCCCGCAGCGCACGTCCGAGTTGCGCTTGATGAAGAGCTTCTATGGCAACCCCAAGCACCATCAGCGCCTGATGACCGTGGTGGAGGACCGTCTCGGCCACGAGCTGGCGGCACGCGCCGAGAATGCCAAGATCGAGGTGGCAGGCGGCGGCGATGCACTGATCGACCTGAGCCTGGTCGAGCGTGACCTGCAGGTGCCCCTGAGCGAGCGCGATGCGCTGCAGGCGCTTAACAGCGACATTGAGCGCATTGCCGCCGCCGGCCGCGAGACCGTGGCCATGGCCGGCTTGCGACCTGAGGAGATCGATGCGCTCTACTTCACCGGAGGCTCGACCGGCTTGCGCGTGCTGGCCGAGCGCATCGCTTCAGACTACCCGGCGGCCGAGCGCGTTAGCGGCGACCGTTTCGCCTCGGTGGCAACCGGCCTGGGTCTGCACGCCCAGCGCCTCTTCACCAGCTGATCACCAGCGCTGATGGCCGCCCCGTGGCGGCGGGCCGCGGCGCTTTGGCGGTGCGGTAGGTGTTGGTTTGTTGGGTCGGGTGATGTCGGCCAGCAGCAGACTGCTGCGTACCAGACTCTCCACTGCCTCGGCCACGTCGGCTGGTGGCTCCAGGGTTTCGATCTCCTCCAGCAGCTCGTCGGCGTCTTCCAGATCATCCGGGTCCAGGTGCATATAGAGCGAGGCCAGCGGCTCCAGCAGGTCGGCAGCGTCCTGGCGCATCAGATCGGGGAAGTGCTCGGTCGCCAGCGCAAAGCCGGCCACCCAGGGGAACACCACGTCCGATGGGCTGGCATCCTCGTCGAGCTCGAACACCCAGGGGTCGAACCATTGGCGGCCTACCAGGGCCTCGTTGAGTTCGGCATAGCGCCGCCGCACCAGCGCCAGCAGTGTTTTGCTGTCAAAGCCTGCGGGCGGGCTGCGGCCTTCGCTGTCCAGCACATAGGGCATCCACTGGAAGTTGGGCACGGCCTTGGGCTGCAAGAGCACGCCAATCAAGAAGCCGTCGAGCATGCTGACGTCGAGTGCCTCCAACGGCGCCGGCACGGCATCCAGCAGCGCCTGCAATTGCTCCATCTCGCCCTCGCTGAGCGGTTCGGTGCGCACTTTGGCTGGGGCGGGTTTGGCAGCCGATGGCCGGGAGGCGCCGCTGCGGGCGGGTGAATGCGCGGATTTGCCGGTGGGCTTGTAGGGAGGCTTCATGGCCCGATTGTCCACCCGGGCCGTGTCCTACGAACATGGGATGGTCGCTTGCAGATGGGCGTCCTAAAGTGCTGCGCATGCAGAGCGACTTTGCTCCAGACCGGTCCCAACGACGTCCTTTTTGAAGGACTTGCAGCGCCTCCTGGCTTGCCGGGAGGCGTCTTTTTTTTCAGACCCGAGGCGCCTCGAAGCCACTGCCAAAGGCCGAGCGCAGGTGCTCGATGAAGAGCTGTACCGGGCGTGGTGTCTGGCTGCTCCAGGGGTGGATGGCATAAATGCCGTCGCCAAAGAAGCCGGCCGGACGCCAGTCCGGCAGCAGTTCCCTCAGCGCGCCGGATTGCAAGGCGGGCATGGCACTGAAGTCGGGCAGCAGCGCAATGCCAAGGCCGCCGAGCGCGGCTTCGCGCAAAGCTTCGCTATTGCTGGCCCGCAAGAGTCCCTGCACCGGCACGCGCACGCGCTCTGGCTCGCCGTCACTGCGCATTTGCTCGAATAGCCACACGGCGGTGCCGGGGCGCAGATAGGGCAGGCAGTCGTGCCGGGCCAGCTCATTCGGATGCTTGGGTTGGCCGCGCTCGCGCAGGTAGGCGTCGCTGGCCACCAGCACGCTGCGGCTGTTGCAGAGCCGATAGGCGACATGGGTTTCCGGTGGCGCGCTGGTGTGGCGCACCGCGAGATCGAAGCCCTCCTGCGTCAGCGGAACGAGTCGATCCGACAGGTCCAGTTCGATACGGATCTCGGGATAGGTGCGCAGGAAAGTGCCAAGTGCTGGCGCGACATGCTGGCGCCCTAAGGCGACCGGTGCAGTGATACGCAACAGGCCGCGCGGCTGGCCGGCGGCGTCGCGAGTCTGGCCAAGGCTGCGCGTCAGCATGGCAAAGCCGGCCTCGCTGTCTTCCACCAGGCGCTGGCCCGCTTCGCTCAGGCGCACTGAGCGCGTGGTGCGCGCCACCAGGGGCTGGCCGAGAGCGCGCTCCAGCTCGGCGATGCGCTGGCTGATTGAGGCCTTTGACACGCCCAGGCGCTGCGCCGCCTTGGTAAAGCTGCCGAGCTGCGCCACCACGAGCAGGGCATGCAATGGCGTCCAGAGTGTCTCGGGTCGCAGCTTGGGATCGGGAATTGATGCGCTCATTGTTTGGATTATTGAACAATCTGATTGCCGAAAGCGGATTGGCAGAAGGACGAGCGACTCCTAGACTCGTGCCATCGCTCCAGGAGATCCGAATGCCCACTGCCTATACCCGTACTGACGCACTGACCCATTACATTGGCGGCCAACCCGTGCCTGCCAGCTCGGGTCGCAGCCAGGCTGTCTACAACCCCGCTACGGGTGCCGTTGCGCGCGAAGTGCAGTTGGCCAGCGCCGAGGACGTCAATGCTGCTGTGGCAGCGGCACAGGCGGCCTTTCCTGCCTGGGCTGACGCGCCGCCGCTACGTCGCGCGCGCGTGATGCAGCGCTTTCTGGAGCTGCTCAACCAGCACAAGGACGAGCTCGCCGCCATGATCACCGCCGAGCATGGCAAGGTCTTCACCGATGCACAGGGCGAGGTGGCGCGCGGCATCGATGTGGTGGAGTTCGCCTGCGGCGTGCCGCAGCTGCTCAAGGGCGATTACACCGAGCAGGTGTCCACCGGCATCGACAACTGGACCATGCGCCAACCCCTGGGCGTGGTGGCCGGTGTCACGCCCTTCAACTTCCCCTTCATGGTGCCGATGTGGATGGCGCCGCTGGCCATCGCCTGCGGCAATGCCTTCATCCTCAAGCCCAGCGAGCGCGATCCCTCGCCCAGCCTTTTCATCGCCGAGCTGCTCAAGCGCACCGGCCTGCCGGATGGCGTGTTCAACGTCTTGCAAGGCGACAAGCTGGCGGTCGATGGCCTGCTGCATCACCCGGACGTGAAGGCGCTCAGCTTTGTCGGCTCCACACCGATTGCGCAATACATCTACCAGACCGGCGCGGCCGAGGGCAAGCGCGTGCAGGCCCTGGGTGGCGCGAAGAACCATATGGTGGTGATGCCCGACGCCGATCTGGATCAGGCGGTGGACGCGCTGATTGGCGCGGCCTACGGCTCGGCTGGCGAGCGCTGCATGGCGATCTCGGTGGCGGTGCTGGTGGGCGATGTGGGCGAGCGCCTGGTGCCCAAGCTCGCCGAGCGCGCCCGTCAGCTGAAGATCAAGAACGGCATGGAGCTGGACGCCGAGATGGGCCCCATCGTCACGCGCGAGGCGCTGACCCGCATCGAGAACTACATCGGCATCGGCGTCGAAGAGGGTGCGACGCTGGTGGTGGATGGTCGCGGCCACAAGGTGGCGGGCCATGAGGGCGGCTTCTTCACCGGCGGCACGCTGTTCGACCATGTGACGCCTGCCATGCGCATCTACAAGGAAGAGATCTTCGGCCCGGTGCTGGCCTGCGTGCGCGTGGCCGACTTTGCCCAGGCGGTGGATCTGGTCAACGCCCATGAATACGGCAATGGCGTGGCCTGCTTCACCAGCGACGGTAACGTCGCCCGCGAGTTCGCGCGCCGCATCCAGGTCGGTATGGTGGGCATCAATGTGCCCATTCCGGTGCCGATGGCCTGGCATGGCTTTGGCGGCTGGAAGAAGAGCCTGTTCGGCGATATGCACGCCTATGGCGAAGAGGGCGTGCGCTTTTACACCAAGCAAAAGAGCGTGATGCAGCGCTGGCCAGCCAGCATTGCCAAGGGCGCAGAGTTCGTGATGCCGACCAGCCGCTGAGATTGGTCCGGCGCGGTCGCTGCGCTCGGGCGACGGCGCCTTACGGGCACTAGACGGCCTGGACCAGATTGCGGCCCTGTACCTTCGCCTGGTACATGGCCTGATCGGCGCGCCGCAGCACGTCTTCGGCACTGAGGTCCTCGGGCTCCGCCTGGGCGGCACCAAAGCTTGCACTCAGGGGCCAGGGCTCGTCGTTCCAGCGAAAGTCGATAGCTTCAAGATTGGCGCGCATGCGCTCTGCCACCAGGAAGGCGCCCACCACATCGGTGCCCGGCAGCAGCACGCAGAACTCCTCGCCGCCCAGACGGCCCAGATTGTCGACATCGCGGACACAGGGCTTGAGCGTCGCCACCAGCACTTTGAGCGCTGCGTCGCCGGCCGCGTGGCCGAGCGTGTCGTTGAGCGTCTTGAAACGGTCCATGTCCAGCATCACCAGCGCATAGGGCACGCCGCGCAGGCTCTGCAAATGTTCGCGCTCAATGGCTTCAGAGAGTGCGCGACGATTCAGCACGTCGGTGAGCGGATCGCGCACCGTCAGACGCTGAATGTCGAGGATCAGGCGCATCAGCAGCAGAAAAGCCATCGTTCCGTTCAGCCCCAGGCCCAGCACCAGGGTCGACCACAGCCACACCAGATTGAAAGGCGTCTCGGCTACCAGGGTCAGCGGAACGTGCGGAGTCTGCAGAATCTCGACCAGCCGCAGCGCCAGCAGCAAGGCCATGGCGATCAATGGGCTGGCGGTCAACAAGGCCATGCGCGGCCTGACTTGCTTGCACATGGTCTTTACTGCTTGCCAGGCCATCATGCTGGCCAGCAGGGCCAAGCAGCCGAACACGATCACCGAGTGCCACGCCAGCCGCGCGCCGTAGGGCCTCGAGAGCAGGGCGGCGGCGGCCAGCACGGTAATGGCGGCGCCGGGTCGCCACGCCTTCGAGCGCCCATCCATCTGCATGATGGCCAGCAGAAGCAGAGCAAAGCCGGCGATTGAGGCGACATCCGAGCCCCAGTAGGTCCAGAGGCCTGGATAGCTCGGACGGTAGGTGTCCGAGCTGATGGAATAGGCCAGCAGCGCATTGGCTCCGGCCAGTGCGAGGCAGACCTTCACGGTAGGCTTCAGGGCGATGCCCAGGATCAGCCAAACGAAGGCGGCCACGCCAAAGATCAGCACGATCCCGGCCAGCAGCGTCAGCGCCACCCTCGATGTTTCACTCATGCGTGCACCCACGTCGCAGCGGGTCCAGGCGCATTCGATGGCGCTGCGCAGACGCGATTGCGCCCTTGGGCCTTGGCGCGATACATCTGCGCATCGGCCTCGGCCAGCGTGGCTTCGCCGCTCGGGTCTTCGGGCACGCCGCTCGCCACGCCGATGCTCATGGTCATCGTGATTGGCAATTCCTTCCAGATGAAGGCCGCATCCTCCAGGTGGGCGCGCATGCGCTCGGCCACACGGCAAGCAGCGGCCAGTTCGGTGCGCGGCAGCAGCACGCAAAACTCCTCGCCTCCCAAACGGCCCAGCACATCCGCCTCGCGTGTGCAGCGCTTGAGCACGCTGACCAGATGGCGCAGAGCCGCATCGCCAGCGGCGTGGCCGTGGGCGTCGTTGATGCGCTTGAAATGGTCGACGTCCATCATCAGTACGCAATACGCCTGCTGGCGCTGCAGCAGGCGCGCCAGGCGGGTCAGCTCGTCCGCGATGGCGCGCCGATTGATCAGACCGGTCAACGTGTCTCGCAGCGTCAGGTGCTCGAAGCGCTGAATCAGCCGGCGTATTACGACCGTGATCAGACTGAGCGGCACGCCCAGACTGAACATGATCCAGAACCAGCCGACCAATGGGCCGTAACTGCCGCCATTCATGAATGACGGCACGTCCATCAGGCCGCTCAGCGCCAACACCCGTCCACCGCTCATCAGCATCATCATGAGATACGGCAACATCAGGGCTGTCGTGGCGGCGCGGTTCTGCCCTGGGCCAGCGCCCAGCGCTACGTCCCTGCTGCACAGCAGGCAGAGCATGCACACGCAGATGGCGCCGATCGGCATGGGGGGCCCGCCGCCCCCTTGCTGAAGGCCGAAGAAGGCGGTCAGCAGCATGCCCAGCGTGCCAATCACGGCAATGTCCGGCGAGCGCATCCGCAGGCGCATCAGACGCCTCACGCCCAGGGCCAGTAGCGTGACGGCAAGCACCGCTGCCGTGCGGTGCAGCCAATCGGGCATTGGCACGAACCTGGGCCCGCCCGGCCCGCCATTGGGTGTCAGCAGCACGCAGAAATGCGCCGCAGCGAGCAGCCAGGAAGCGGCCGGTGCAATCCGAAACACACCGGCAAGCAGACACCATACCAAGGCCACGCCGGCATTGATGACGGCGCCGATCTGCAGCAGAGTGGTGACATCAAATTCCGGCATGGCGGGCTGGGTACGCGTGTATTGGTCTAGTTTCTGGCCGGGGCGATCATCGCCTAAAAAGGTGCCGCCAAACTCAACGCCGCTCGACCACCATGGGCGACAGTGCGAGCAGCTGGCCCAGCTTGTCGGCCGCAAGTCGGGCCTCGTCACGCGTGGGATAGGGTCCGGCCTGCAGGCGATGCAAGCTCTTCTCCTTGAAGATCGCGAGCAGCGGCGTGATGCCTTCCACGCGTTTCACCAGACGTTGTCGCAAGGACTCGGCACCATCGAGTTGACCAAAAGCGCCGAGCTGGACCCAGAAGCCCGTGCTGCCCGGACCTGTCTGGCTACTCGCGGCGCTGGGCAATGCAGGCATTGGTGCAGCCGATGTGGCCAGCGCCGAAGCGGATGGCTCACGCAGTTGGATCACGCTCGTGCCTGCCGGCGCAGCGCTGGCCTCGGCGACCGCGTAGACCGGCTCGTAGGCGGGTTCGTTGACCGGCGAGGGCCCGCCATTGCGGCCGCGCTGCCAGGCGCCAGTGCGGATATCCTCGAAGGTGATCCGCTCCACTTCCACTGGCGCCACGCCGCGCAGCAGGTCCAGCTTCAGTGCGGCGGTATAGCTGAGATCGACCACGCGACCTGGGTGGAAGGGGCCACGGTCGTTCACCCGCACGATCACCTCGCGGCCATTGGCAGGGTTGCGCACCCGCGCATAGCTGGGGATGGGCATGGTGGCGTGCGCGGCCGTCATTGCGTACATGTTGTAGACCTCGCCGCTGGAGGTCGGCCGGCCGTGGAATTTGCGGCCATACCAGGAGGCCAGACCACGCTCGACCAGGGGCAGGTCTTCGGTGAGCGGCTCATAGCGCTGCCCCAGGGCTTCATAGGGTTTGTTCGGCCCACCCTTGCGGATGGCTTCGACACGCGGCTGGGCATCGGGTGTCAGCTTCAGATCGGGAGGGATCACCGCGTCCGGCCCGTCCCGCTCGCTCGTGCCGAGAACTTGGCTCGGTGCTGCTGGCCTAGGCCCATGGCTGGCGCAGCCGCCCTGTAGCGCGAGCAGACCCGTCGTGATCAGCAGGAAGATAGCTGAGGCGCCGGATCGAGCCGGGCTTCGCTTGGTGGACAAAACCATGGGCGCAACCCTAAACCATAGGAGGGGCATCTGCCAAGCGGGTTCACCACATCGGTGCGACGCGTCTCGTCGTATGCTGACGGACTCATTCTGCCGAATATTCAGCCATGACAGCCTACGTTTTTGCACCCTCGCCCCAGCCCTCGGTCGCGGTGCGCGGCAGCGACGCCCGCTATGCCGTGAGCCGCATCTTCTGCGTTGGCCGCAACTATGCGGCGCATGCGCGCGAGATGGGCTCGGATCCAACGCGCGAGCCACCCTTCTATTTCACCAAGCCCGCCAACGCCCTGGTGCCCTCGGGCTCCACCGTTGCCTTTCCGCCCGGCACCAAGAACTACCACTATGAGATCGAGCTGGTGATTGCGATCGGCGCCCCGGTCTTCAAGGTCACGCCCGAGGTCGCGCGTGCCGCCATCTGGGGCTATGCCGCAGGCCTGGACATGACGCGCCGCGACCTTCAGGCCGAAGCCAAGGCCGGCGGCCGGCCCTGGGATACCGCCAAGGGCTTCGAGCAGTCCGCTGTCATCACCGAGTTGGCGCGAGCCAGCGAGATCGGTCCGCTGGCCTCGGGCGCCATCACCCTGGCTGTGAACGGCGTTGAGAAGCAGCGCGGTGATCTTTCAGACATGATCTGGAGCGTGCCCGAGGTCGTGGCCAATCTCTCGCAGTACTACCACCTGCAAGCCGGCGACCTGATCTACACCGGCACGCCCGATGGCGTGGGTCCGGTCGTGCCTGGCGATGTGATCACGGCTGCCATTGCGGGCCTGACGACGCTGAGCCTGACGATTGGTAGCCCCGACTGAGCCTGAGCCCAAGAGATTTATGTTCGACCACAACGAAACCCTGGAAGAGGCCCGGGCACGCAATATCCGCGACGCCTTGTTCGAGGATATCGGCTGCTGCGACTGGACCGCGCAGCTGGTGCCGGCAGGTCGTCGCGTCCGTGCGCAGGTGCGGGTGCGCGAGCAGGCCGTGCTGTGCGGCCGCGACTGGTTCGACGGCGTGTTGGCCGCGCTTGACGCCAGCGGCCGCATTGACTGGCACTACGACGAAGGTGCGCTGATGGCGGTCGACAGCCTGGTCTGCAGCATCGAGGCTGATGGCCGCGCGCTGCTCAGCGCCGAGCGGCCGGCGCTGAACTTTCTGCAGTTGCTCTCGGCCACCGCCAGCGCTGCGCATGCGCATGCCAAGGCCATTGCGGGCGCCAGCAGCAACCCGCGCGGCTGTGTGGTGCTCGATACGCGCAAGACCCTCCCGGGTCTGCGCCTGGCGCAGAAGTACGCGGTGCGCGTGGGCGGCGGCGCCAACCAGCGCCTGGCGCTGTATGACGGCATCCTGATCAAGGAGAACCATATCGCGGCGGCAGGCGGCGTGGCCGCCGCGCTGCGTGCAGCGCAGGCGCTGAACGCTGGCGTGGGCATCCAGGTCGAGGTCGAGTCGATGGCCGAGTTGCAAGAGGCGCTGGAGGCCGGCGCCGTCAGTGTGCTGCTCGACAACTTCAGCGAAGCCATGTTGCGCGAAGCCGTTGCGGTGAATGCTGGTCGGGCCCTGCTCGAAGTCTCAGGCGGTGTGGCCCTCGATCAGCTGCGCTGGATTGCCGCCACTGGCGTCGACCGCATCTCGGTCGGCCGGCTCACCAAGGATGTGAAGGCGGTGGACTTCTCGATGCGGGTGCAGGGGGTGGCGGCGTGATGACTCAGTCCGGAGATGGCATGATGCGCCGCCACCGGCGTGCAGTTCCGGTCGTTCTGGCCATTCTGGCCGTTCTGGTGTCAGGCGCCTGCATGCCCCTGCAGGCGGCCGAAGCCCTCAACCCTTCCCCACCACAAGTTGCCCCCAGCGAGCCAGCACCCATGTACGGTCTGATAGGCAAGTTCAAGGTTCAAGCCGGCCAGCGTGAACTGCTGGCGTCCATCCTGCTGGAGGGCACGCGGGCGATGCCTGGCTGCCTCAGCTATATCGTCGCCAACGATCCCAAGGACCCGGACGCGCTGTGGGTCACCGAGGTGTGGGACAGCCCGGCCAGCCACAAGGCCTCGCTGTCTCTGCCGGCCGTGCAGGCGGCCCTGGCAAGGGGTCGGCCCCTGATCACGGGCTTTGGCGAGCGGTTCGAGACCGAGCCGCTCGGCGGCGTCGGTCTGCCGCCGCGGCCCTGAGCCTCAGGCCAGCAGCTCCTGCACCGCGCGCAGCAATTCGGCCTTGGTGAAGGGCTTGTCGAGGCTGGTGCAGCGGGTCTCGCTGAGGAAGCTGCTGGCGTGTGCCGAGAGCGTGTCTCCGGTGACGAAGAGCATGCGTCGGGCGAGCCCGGGGTGGCGCTGGCGCACCGCGCGCCACAGGGCCGAGCCGTCCATATCGGGCATGCGAAGGTCTGACACGATCGCATCGAAGCGCGCCTCGTCCAGCAACTCCATCGCCACCGCGCCGGATTCGGCCGTGGCGACCTCGTAGCCGGCCGATTCGAGAAAGGCGCGCATCAGGTCGGCGATCTGCGCTTCATCGTCCACAACCAGCACGCGCGCGCTGCTGGACGGCTCCAGCGCCTCCAGTGGCGCATGCTCGGAGGTCTGGCCCGACTGCCCACTGATCGGCAAGCTCAGGCGGAAGGAGGCGCCGGCCTCGCTGACTTCCAGGCGCAGGCTGCCACCATGCTCGCGCGCGATCGAGCGCGACACGGCCAGGCCCATGCCGGTGCCCACGCCGTCGGGCTTGGTGGTGAAGAAGGGCTCGAAGACCTTGTCACGCAGCTCGGCCGGCACACCGGCGCCGCTGTCGTGTACACGCAGCCAGACGCGCGGCTCGCGGTCCTCGCGGCGTGGCTCCAGCCCCGTGCTCACGCGCAGGCGGCGCGCGCCGCTCACGCCCACCAGGGCCTGCTGCGCATTCACCAGCAGATTCAGCACGACCTGACCGATCTGGTCCGGGTCGGCGGTGACTTGCGGCAGTTCGCTGGCCAGCGCCAGTGTGACTTCGATGCCATGGGTGCGCAGGCCGTATTGCAGCATGTCGATGGCGGCCTGCACCAGATCATTGAGCGTCACCGGCACGCGCTCGGCAGGCTTCTGGCGCGCCATGTTCAGGAAGGCACGCACGATGCGGCCGCAGCGCTCGGCCGCCTCGCGGATGCGTAGCGCATCGCTGGCGATCTCGGTGCCGACGAGCTTGTCCTCCAGCAGGCTGGCGCGACCCATCACGATGGCCAGCGGGTTGTTCAACTCATGCGCCACGCCGGCCAGCAGGCTGCCCATCGCGGTCAGCTTTTCGCTCTGGCGCAGCGCCTCGCGCTGGCGCTCGATCTCGGCCTGTGCGTTGCGTTGCTCGGTCAGGTCGACCATGGAGGCCGTGTAGAAATACTGCCCGCGCACCGTCGTGCGCCACAGCACCATCTCGACCGGGAATTCGCTGCCATCGGCGCGCAGCGCCGGCATCTCGACACGCTGGCCGAGCAGCCGTGCCGGGGCGCCGCCAGCGATGCGCTGCATGCCGGCGGTATGCGCCTCGCGGTGGCGCGTCGGGATGATCACCTCGGCGACCGGCCGGCCCACTGCCTGCGCGCGAGAGAAGCCGAACATGGCCTCGGCCGCCGGATTGAACTCGACCACCACGCCGCTCTCATCGGTGGAGACCAGCGCGGCCAGCGCGTGGTCGACGATGGAGGATTTGAGCGCCTCGGTGGTTTCGAGCTGCTGTACCTTGGCCTGCAGCTCGGCTTCGCGCTGCTTCAGCTCGGTCCAGTCCAGGCTCATGATGATGACCGCCGCCATCGGATCGCCCGCCGGGCCGGCCGGGATCAGGTGCTCGCGCATATAGCGGCTGCCGACGCCGGCCAGCTCGATCCAGCCTTCCCAGCTGACGGCCTCATGGCGCAGCAGGCGCTCGCGCACCGGCGCATAACCCGAATAGGCAGCCTCGCCGATGATGCGGCGGATGGTCTGGCCCAGCACCTGCTTGGGATGCAGGCCGGTGAAGGCGAAGAACTCGTGGTTGCCGTAGACAAACTGCTCATGGCGGTCCAGTACGACCACGCGTGCGGGAATGGCATCCAGCAGCATGCGCAGCAGCGGCATACCACCGTCCTGCAGCAAAGCCAGGTCGCCCGCGCTGGGATTGGATTCCAGGCGCAGTTTGAAGGGTTCGTTCATGGCGTTGATCCGGAACTTGGGGCCGAGGTGGATGTAGCGTTCTGGGCTTTGGCTGGCAGCGGCAGGCTCATGAAGAAGCTGGCGCCGGCGGAGTCGGCCTCAAGCATCAGATCACCCCCGTGCTCGCGCATGATGGCGCGTGAGACCGACAGACCCAGACCTGTACCCATGCCCTCGGCCTTGGTGGTGAAGAAGGGGTCGAAGATGCGCTCTTGTACCTCGGCGGGCACGCCGGGACCGCTGTCGCTCACGCGCAGCCAGACACGGCCCTGGCCCGGCGCTGCGCCGGTATCGACGCCCGTCTGCACGACGATGCGGCGTGGTCCGCTGTGTGCGGCGAGCGCCTGCTGGGCATTGACGATCAGGTTCAGCACGACTTGGCCCACCTGATCGCCGTCCACCAGCACCTCGGGCACCTTGCTGCCGAGTTGCAGCTCCAGCGCAATGCCGTGGCTGCGCAAGGTGTAGCCCAGCATCTCCGCAGCGGCGCGCGCCAGATCGTTGAGTCGCACCGGTGAGCGCTGCGCTGGCCGGCTGCGCGCCATGTTCAGGAAGGTGCGCACGATGCGACCGCAGCGCTCGGCCGCCTCGCGGATCTGCACGGCATCGCCATGCAGAGCGGTGCCTTCGGTTTTGTCCTCCAACAAATTGGCGCGGCCCATCACGATGGCGAGCGGGTTGTTCAGCTCATGGGCCACGCCGGCCAGCAGGCTGCCCATGGCTGTGAGTTTTTCGCTCTGGCGCAGGGCATCTCGCTGACGTTCGATCTGGTCCTTGGCGGCCAGCATCGCGCTCAAATCGGTCATCGACGCGGTGAAATACGCGGCTCCGTCCACCTGCGCCATCCCCATCACCACCTCGACCGGCAATTCGCTGCCATCGGCGCGCCGCGCGGTGCGAAGCAGC
>Ga0302290_10000201_pt1 | contig 12802 bp, 12 predicted proteins | sample III_Fen_N1_3_FD_194547 | JGI IMG/M metagenome (GOLD analysis project Ga0302290, IMG submission 194547) | Peat permafrost microbial communities from Stordalen Mire near Abisko, Sweden - III_Fen_N1_3 | ecosystem: Environmental > Terrestrial > Soil > Wetlands > Permafrost | place: Sweden: Abisko... | reverse complement strand
AAGCGCGCAGTACCGTGCCATCCGGCAAGCTGACGCGCAGCCAGCGCTTGGCCGGCTGTGCCGTTCCCATCACGTCGCTGAGGGAAAAAACACCATTCGCGTCGGTTTGCGTAGAAGCGAGAATGCTTGGGGCGGATGGGTCGGAGGTGTCGAGCAGTTCGACCCGTAAGCCCGCCGCTGCCGGGGCGCCTGCTGCCAGCACAACCTGGCCCTGTTGGGTCCCTTTCTCGTTGAGCCGCGCTTTCGGATCGATGAGCGGAGCCAAGTTGAAGTCGGTACTCTGAACCAGCACAGGGAAGTCACTGGGAGTGGTGGCCGGCGGAGTACCCCCAGAACTGCCAGCACTACTGGCTCCACCTCCGCCGCCACCACCGCACGCGGCGAGCGCCAGCGATGGCAACAAGGCCAGCATCAAACGAATCCTCATAATTTCCACCACCTAAATTGGTCTTATGTTTGTATTCGCCCGTGGCCCGAGGCCCCGTCCGCAGATGCTTACCGCCAGCGACTCAGCGCCTGAGCCGCAGCTCCGCCGCCCTTGCATGCGCCTGCAGTCCTTCGCCATAGGCCAGCTCGGCCGCGATGGGGCCAAGCGTCTGCGCGCCGGCTTCGCTGACCTCGATCAGGCTGGAGCGCTTCTGGAAGTCGTACACGCCTAGCGGCGAAGAGAAGCGCGCCGTACCCGAGGTGGGCAGCACATGGTTGGGGCCGGCGCAGTAGTCGCCCAGGGACTCGCTGGTGTAGGCCCCCAGGAAGATGGCGCCAGCGTGGCGCAGCAGCGGTTCCCAGCGGTGCGGGTCGCGGCTGCTCACTTCCAGGTGTTCGGGCGCGATGCGGTTGCTGATCTCGCAGGCCTCGTCCATGGAGCGCGTCAGGATCAGTGCGCCGCGCCCTTCCAGCGAGGCGCGGATCACCTCGCGGCGCGGCATGGTGGGCAGCAGGCGCTCGATCGCTTCTGCAACCTGCGCGATATAGCCAGCGTCCGGGCACAGCAGGATGCTTTGCGCCAGCTCGTCATGTTCGGCCTGGCTGAACAGATCCATCGCCACCCAGTCGGGCGGTGTCGTGCCGTCGGCCAGCACCAGGATTTCGCTGGGGCCGGCAATCATGTCAATGCCAACCTGGCCGAACACATGCTTTTTGGCGCTGGCCACATAGGCGTTGCCGGGGCCGGTTATCTTGTCCACACGCGGAATCGTCGCGGTGCCGTAGGCCAGAGCCGCCACGGCCTGCGCGCCGCCGATGGTGAAGGCGCGGTGCACGCCGGCGACAAACGCTGCGGCCAGCACCAGCGGGTTCTTTTCCCCTCTAGGCGTGGGCACCACCATGATGATCTCGGGCACGCCCGCCACATGGGCCGGCAGCGCATTCATCAGCACGCTGCTGGGATAGGCCGCCTTGCCGCCCGGCACGTAGATGCCCACGCGGTCCAGCGGCGTGACCTTCTGGCCCAGCAGCGTGCCGTCTTCATCGCGGTACTGCCAGCTCTGGCCGCTGGCCTGCAGCTGGCGCTCGTGATAGGCAGTGACGCGGCGCGCGGCGGCCTGCAGAGCGTCGCGCTGCGCAGCGGGCAGGCCCTCGAAGGCTGCACGCATTTCCTCGCGCGTCAGTTCCAGCGCCGCCATAGCGCTGGCCTGCACGCCATCAAAGCGCTCGGTGTAGTCCAGCACGGCGGCGTCGCCACGGGCGCGCACATCGGCCAGGATCTCGGCCACGCGGGTTTCGATAGCCGAATCTGTCTCCGCCGACCAATGCTGCACGCGCTGGAATTCGGCTTCGAAGTCGGCGGCGGCGGTGCTGAGTTGGCGGAGCTTCAACATGATGGACTTCGTTTTACTTCGGGGTGGCCGAGGCAAAGGCCTCAATCAATTGGCGCAGCGGCTCGCGCTTGAGCTTGAGCGCGGCCTGGTTGACGACCAGGCGCGAGGAGATGTCCATGATGCGCTCCACCTCGACGAGGCGATTGGCCTTCAAGGTGTTGCCGGTCGACACCAGATCGACGATGGCGTCGGCCAGGCCCGTCAGCGGCGCCAGCTCCATCGAGCCATAGAGCTTGATCAGGTCGACGTGCACGCCCTTGTTGGCAAAGTGTTGACGCGCCAGATGGGTGTATTTGGTGGCCACGCGCAGGCGCGAGCCCTGCTTGACCGCCGCGGCGTAGTCAAAGTCGTCGCGCACCGCCACGCTGAGGCGGCATTTGGCGATCTTCAGGTCCAGCGGCTGATAGAGGCCGCCGCCTTGGGAGTCCGCGTCATGCTCCAGCAGCACATCGCGCCCGGCCACCCCCAGATCCGCGCCGCCGTACTGCACATAGGTTGGCACGTCGGAGGCGCGCACCAGCACCACCCGAACATCGGCACGATTGGTCGCCAGGATCAGCTTGCGCGAGGTTTCCGGGTCTTCCAGCACCTCGATGCCCGCCGCCTTCAGCAGCGGCAGCGTTTCTTCGAAGATGCGGCCCTTGGACAGTGCCAGGGTGATGGTGGACGTGTTGGGCGAGCGCGGCATCAGGAAATCCTCTCGATGTCGGCGCCCAGACCGCGCAGCTTGGCTTCCATGCGGTCGTAGCCCCGGTCCAGGTGATAGATGCGGTCCACCACGGTCTGGCCTTCAGCCACCAGGCCAGCGATCACCAGGCTCGCCGAGGCGCGCAGATCGGTGGCCATCACGGTGGCGCCGGAGAGCTTCTCGACGCCGGTGACGAGTGCCGTGTGGCCGTCCACATCGATCTTGGCGCCCAGGCGCACCAGCTCGTTCACATGCATGAAGCGGTTTTCGAAAATGGTCTCGCTGATCTTGGCCACGCCCTCCGCGATGCAGTTGACGGCCATGAACTGGGCTTGCATATCGGTGGGAAACGCCGGGTACTCGCTGGTACGAAAACCGACCGCACGCGGACGGCCGTTGGCGCGCACGCGGATCCAGTCGGCGCCGGCTTCGATGGTGACACCGGCCTCGCGCAGCTTGTCGATCACGGCATCCAGATGCTTGGCCTGCGCGCCGCGCAGCACGATCTCACCGCCAGCGGCCGCTGCGGCGCAGAGGAAGGTGCCGGCCTCGATGCGATCAGGGATGATGCGGTGCGGTTCCTTGGGTGCATGCAGCCGGTCCACACCTTGAATGCGGATGCGGCTCGTGCCATGGCCTTCGATCTTGGCGCCCATGCCGATCAGCATTTCGGCCAGATCGGGGATCTCGGGCTCCTGGGCGGCGTTCTCAAGAATGGTCTCGCCCTCGGCCAGCGCAGCGGCCATCAGGAAGTTCTCGGTGCCGGTCACCGTGACCATATCGGTGGTGATGCGCGCGCCCTTCAAGCGATCAGCTTTGGCGATGATGTAGCCATGCTCGACGACGATGTTCGCGCCCATGGCCTGCAGGCCCTTGATGTGCTGGTCCACCGGGCGCGAGCCGATGGCGCAGCCGCCCGGCAGCGACACCGTGGCGTGGCCAAAGCGCGCCAGCAGTGGTCCCAGCGCCAGGATCGACGCGCGCATTGTCTTGACCAGCTCATACGGCGCTTCAGGATTGGTGACCAGGCCGCCATTGATGGTGACCTCGTCATCGCGCTCGGCGTGGCGCTCGGCCGTCGCGCCCATATTGCGCAGCAGCTTGAGCATGGTCGAGACATCGTGCAGCTTGGGCACGTTGTGCAGCGTGATGGGCTCGGCGCTCAACAGCGCCGCGCACAGCTCGGGCAGGGCCGCGTTCTTGGCGCCGGAGATGGCCACTTCGCCTGCCAGAGGGCGGCCGCCGCGGATGAGTAGTTTGTCCATGCTTTGCTTTGCGTCTTGTTGAGCGCACAGCGAGTGGACGAAACCGGCGGCTGAGTGAGCAGCCCGCCCCTCCGCCACCCGCCGCGAGCGGGTGGAATTCAGTGGTGGTGCGACAGGCCGGCGGCCTGATTTCCTTCAGGGCTGGCAGCCCATTCGGCGGGGGTGAGCGTCTTCATTGACAGGGCATGAATTTGCTCGCGCATTCTATCGCCCAGGGCCTCGTAGACCCGCTGGTGACGGCGCACGCGGCTCATGCCCTCGAATTCGATGGAGACGATGGTGGCAAAGAAATGCCGGCCATCGCCCTCGACCAGCAGCGTGCTGCAGTCAAGGCCACGGGCAATGAAGGTTTGGACTTCGGCGGGGGTTGGATCGGCCATAGGCTGCAATTCTAAAGGGGTCGCTTTGCTTGCGAATTCAGCTGCGGATCTTGTAGCCGCGGCGCAGCAGTTCCAGCGCAATGCCGGCCACCAACACAAAGCTCGTGCCCACCACCGCCAGGCTCAGCCAGGGCGAGGCGTCGCTGACGCCAAAGAAGCCGTGACGAAAGCCATCGATCATGTAGAAAAACGGGTTCAGATGACTCACGCCCTGCCAGAGGCCTGGCAGCGAATGCACCGAATAGAACACGCCCGACAAGAAGGTCATGGGCATGATGATGAAATTCTGGAAAGCAGCCAGTTGGTCGAACTTCTCAGCCCAGAGTCCGGCGATCAGGCCCAGCGCGCCCAGCATGCCCGCACCCAGCGCGGCAAACACCAGAATCCACAGCGGCGCAGCGAAGGAGATGGGCGCGAACCAGCAGGTCACCAGGAATACGCCGGAGCCCACCACCAGACCGCGCACCACCGAGGCGCCGACATAGGCCACGAACCAGGCCCAGTGCGACAGCGGCGTGACCAGCAGGAAGACGATATTGCCGGTGATCTTGCTCTGGATGAGGCTGGAGGATGAATTGGCGAAGCTGTTCTGCAGCACGCTCATCATCACCAGGCCCGGTACCAAAAAGCTCGTGTAGCCCACGGTGCCATAGACCTTCACATGGTCTTCCAGTACATGGCCGAAGATCATCAGATAGAGCACGGCGGTGAGCACCGGCGCCGCCACGGTCTGGAAGCTGACCTTCCAGAAACGCAGCACCTCCTTGTAGAACAGGGTGCGAGCCCCTTGCAGTGCGATGGCACTCATTGCGTGGCTCCCTGCATGATTTCCAAGAAAACGTCTTCCAGATCGGCGCGGCCGATTTCCAGATCTTCAACCGGGCAGTTGGCGCTGCGCAGTGTGGAGAGAATCGTTTCGACCTCGGCGGCGTCATGCGCCTTCACCTGCACGATGCGGCCGGTGATGCGCGCCTGCGCGGCGATGGCCGGCGGCAGCGTCGCATCGGTCTTGAAGCGCAGCATGGTGGACGCACGGCCGGCGAGCAGATCGCTGGTGCGATCCAGCGCCACCACGCGGCCGGTCTTCAGCATCGCGATGCGGCCGCACAGGGCCTCGGCCTCTTCGAGGTAATGGGTGGTCAGCAGCACGGTATGGCCTTCGCGGTTCAGCCGCGCAATGAAGGCCCACAAGGTCTGGCGCAATTCCACATCCACGCCGGCCGTGGGCTCGTCCAGCACGATCACCGGCGGGCGATGCACCAGGGCCTGCGCCACCAGCACACGGCGCTTCATGCCGCCCGAGAGCTGGCGCATATTGGCGTTCGCCTTGTCGGCCAGGCCCAGGTTCTCCAGCAGCTCGGTGATCCAGGCGCCGTTGCCCTTGACGCCGAAATAGCCACTCTGGATCTCCAGCGCCTCGCGTACAGAGAAGAAGGGGTCGAACACCAGCTCCTGCGGCACGATGCCCAGCGCGCGGCGCGCGGCGGCGTAATCATCGACGACGTCGTGACCCATCACCTCGACGCTGCCGCCGCTGGCCTGCGCCAGGCCGGCAAGGATACTGATGAGGCTGGTCTTGCCGGCGCCGTTGGGGCCCAGCAGGCCGAAGAACTCGCCGGGGGCAATGTCGAAGCTGACGCCGTCCAGGGCCCGGACCTGCCCTCCTCGATAAGTCTTGCTGACATTCTTGAAACTGATGGCCGGCACAGCGCCGCCCGGGAGAACTGAGGGTTGCATGGGCGTGGATTGTAGGTAGGCGCCTCCAAGCGCGCTGATCCGACGGAACAAGTCCCTGGATCAAGCTCCGCCGCCGTGGCTGCCGGCCCAGGCGTGGGCTTGATGCCAGAATGTCTTCAGGAGACTCTTCGCCCATGGCCACCAAAAAGCCGCGTCGCACGGCAGAACGCATTCTGGAAGTCACTCAGGACCTGTTCAACCGCTTCGGCGAGCCGAATGTCTCGACGACGCTGATTTCGGCCGAGCTGGGCATCAGCCCGGGTAATCTCTACTACCACTATCCGGCCAAGGACGAGCTCATCAATGCGCTCTTCGCTCGCTACGAGCAGGAACTCGGCAGCTTGCTGGGCGCGGCCGAGGGCGTGCGACATGTCGAGGACGCCTGGATGTTCTTCCACATGCTCTTCGAGCTGATGTGGAAGCACCGCTTCCTCTACCGCGACCTGAACGATCTGCTGTCCAAGAACCGCAGGCTGGAGATGCATTTTCAGGTGCTGTTGACGCAGAAGGTACAGGCGATGCGCAACATCCTCGCCGGCCTGCAGCATGGCGGCGCGCTGCGCATGGAGGCGCGCGAGTCCCAGCCCGTTGCCAATTCGATGGTCGTGCTGCTGAGCTACTGGCTCAGCTATGAATATGTGCGCGATCCACGCCATGCGCTGGAGCCCGAGCGTGCCGGCGCTGCGCTGATGCGCGGCGCCTTCCATGTGCTGAGCCTGCTGCTGCCTTACCTGGAGCCGGCTTCGCGGGAGCACCTGTTTGCGCTGGCCGGAAAATACCAGTCCGCCAGTTAGGGGCTGTTTATACAGATCGACTCAAGGAGACAAACCATGGCCAAATGGACCGCCTTCCCCCACGACAACGCCGCCTTCCAGCATGACCCTGCCTCGCTGAAGAAGGCCTGGGCGCGCCTGCACCGGGGCGATGCCGAGCCCTGGCCCAAGGACGCGGCGGTCGTGCAGGCCTGGATCCACTTCCACGCTGGCGAATTCCAGCAGGCGGTCGAGACCGGCCTGGCAGCGGACGGCGCCGGCATCACGGCCGCCAACAAGGCGCAATGCATATACGCGACCTATCTGGAGAAGAAGGAGAAGGTCAAGCTTGAGATGTATCTGGAGGTGGCCGCGCGTGCCGCCAAACAGCAGGCTGCCGAGCCGAAGAGCGCCAACGCTTATTACTGGCAGGCCTATGCGCTGGGCCGCTATGGCCAGGCCATCAGCGTTGCCAAGGCGCTGACTCAGGGGCTGGGTTCCAAGGTCAAGGGTGCGCTGGAGACCACCATCAAGCTGGCACCCAAGCATGCCGACGCACATATCGCGCTGGGCGCCTTCCATGCCGAAGTAATCGACAAGGTCGGCAAGCTGCTGGGCAAGACCCAGGGCGCCGACACGGCCACCGGCCTGAAGCTCTTCGAGCAGGCGCTCCAGCTCAACCCTGGCAGTCCCATCGGAATGATCGAACGCGCCAACGGCCTGGTGATGCTGGAGGGTGACAAGCGCCTGAAGGAGGCCGAGGCACTCTATGCCGATGCAGCGGCCAGTGCGCCTGCCGACGCGATGGAATGGCTGGACATCGCGCTGGCGCGCGAGGAGTTGGAAGACTGAGGGCGCCGCGATCAGGCCCCGCGCCTGGCTCTAGATCTCCTCCTCCCAGGGCAGCATCAGCGATAGCATCAGCAGCGTGTTGAACTCGGGCTCAAAGCGCGCGGTGATGGCCTCGGGGTCGGGGCAGAGTTCGCTGTCGGTGATCAGGCCAAACTGCACATGGCCGGCATAGGTCAGGATGCTGACACCCATGCCCACATCGCCAGACTGGGGTACCCAGAACATCACGCGCTCAACCTTGGAGCCACAGAACTTGAGCATTTCGGCCGGGCCCGGCACGTTCGTCATCACCGCCGTGGTCTTGCGCGCGAAGATGTTCAGCATTGCCTGCTGCACCGGCTTGATCAACAGGCCTGCCACCGCCAGCAGGCCAAAGGCCAGCACCGGCTGGAAGCTGCCCTTCAGTTCCCTCATGCGAGTGCGCACCGCGTACAGGCGCTCGATCGGGTTCTCGATGCCGATCGGCAGCACCAGAGGCACAAGGCCGAAGCGATTGCCAAGCTGATGCGCCTGCTCGACCGGGCGCAGATTGACCGGCACCATGGCGCGGATCTCCTTGCCCTCGGTATCGTCGCCCTTGTCGCGCAGATAGTGGCCGATGGCGCCCGCCACACAGCTCAGCATCACATCGTTGAGCGAGCATCCGTAGCCCTTGGCGACTGCCTTGACGGCATCCAGAGGCAGGGCATCGTTCCAGGCCACGCGCTTGTGCATGCCCGGCTTGCCTTTCAGGCGCGTCGGTGAATCGTCAGGCATCAGTACAAAGGCGCCTACATCGCTGACCGCCTGAGCGCCTAGGTGCGCCACATGTGCCGACCCATCCAGTGGATGATCGGCATGCATCAGCATGTCGACCGACTTGGACACGCCCGCGCCGGCCAGACCGATGGCCTTGACAGCCAAGTTGCTGACGGGTTTGAGCAGCTTGTCGCTGAGCCAATCGAACTCGTCTTGCGGCACCTGCTGGCACGCCGGTGGTGATACGCCGCCATCCGTGATCGACAGCATCACAGCGATCAGCGCGATGCCGTCGGCAATGCAGTGGTGGATGCGCGCAATCAGCACGCTCTCTCCGTTCAGATCCTCGACAAGACGGAAGTCCCATAAGGCATGATTTGGATCAAGCGGCTCAGCAGCGAGTTCGCCAACGCGCGCCTTCAGAGCCGCATCGGCCGGATGGCCGCGGCCATGCTCCAACCGCTCCGCGCGGACATGGTGGGCGATGTCGAACCGCTCGTCGTCCACCCAGCTGGCACCCAGCGCATCTTCAACCACACGCTGCTTGAAGCGCTGGTATTTCAGCAGACGCTGCTCGACGCGCTCGCGCAGTGCTTCCAGCGTGATGCGCGGTCTGATGAACCAGACGCCCACGATCATCACCAGGTTGGACGGCGTGTCCATGCGCAGCCAGGTCGTGTCGACCCGCGACATGCGCTCAGTAGCTGTTTGGCTCACGGCCGTCTCCTTGAGTTCTTATGGTGGCGGCATACACAATGCTGGTTAACATCGCGGCCGTCCATCCCGATTGTTACCAAGCAGGCAACAGCCGATACGCACTCAAACAAAGGAAAAGCAATGAGTCTCAAGGACCAATTCCAAGCCGCCGTGGCCGCCTCCAAGCAATTGCCTGAGCGGCCCGACAATATGACCCTGCTCAAGCTCTATGCGCTGTACAAGCAGGGCAGCAGCGGCGACGTGGACGGCTCGCGCCCCGGCTTCACCGACATGGTGGGCCGCGCCAAATGGGATGCCTGGAACGAGTTGAAAGGCACGGGTGCCGAGGCCGCCATGCAGCAATACGTCGACCTGATCGAATCGCTGAAGTAGGCCGCACGGCACGGCCGACCATCCGGCTTCAGATCTGCTTCAGGTTGGCTTTTTCTTGCCGGCAGTCTTGGACCTCGGCGCGCTGAGCAGCGCGTCCAGCTCCTTTTGAATCTCAAGCTCGATGGTGGATTTGAAGGCACCCAGCAGCAGGCCCAGCTTGGCCTGCAGGTCAAAGTGGTCAGCCGCGACGATCAGTTGCCCTTTGACGCCCGAGCGGCTGAACTCAACCGTGTCGCTGGTTTCGCCTTCGAGCACGCTGCATTCCATATCGAACTTCCGCTCGATCTGTTCGGCCCATTGCCAGGCCAGTTCGCGGGCCTTCTTCAGGCCCAGGCTGTGCTCTCTGTGGATGCGGATATCGGCCATCGTGTCGTCGTCATTGAGGGTTGATTTGCTGGCGGCGTTGTGCCCGTGGTTCGGCCGCCAGGCGCCGGACTTCGGCATAAAAGCGCGGCCAGTCGCGCCCACTGCGCTCGTACAAGGCCTCGAAGGCCGGCGTCAGCTCATGGTAGGCCGCCAGCACCGCGAAGCTCGCATTATTGGCACGCTCGAACCAGCCGTCATAAGCTCGGTAGCCATACAGGGGCGAGGCCGCGTCAACTTGCTCACGGGCATAGTCTGCACGCATCTCGCTCATCAATTGCGCCTTGGCCCGGCGCTTGTCGGCGTCAGCCTCCGCGCCGGCAAATAGGCTGTCCAGCCGCTCGCGATAGCGCATCGCCAGGGCCAGAAAGGCCTGCCTGCGGCGCAACTGCAGTTCATCGGTCAGGCGTGCCGCCTCGGCACCATGCTCGGCCAGCCAAGCGCGCGCGCCGATCAGCTCCACCGCCGTGGCAAAGGATTCATTGAAGACCGAGTCGTCCGCCGCGTAGGCCACCTGGTGCGCCAGCTCGTGGAAGATCATCCGCGCCAGCTCGCCCTCGGGGTAACGGATAAAGGTCGAAAGCAGCGGATCGCCGCCCACCCAGTTGCTCCAGCCCAGCGTCGAATAGGCGGGCACGCCATAGACCGTGGCCTCTAAGCCCTGCGCACGCAACCCGGCCGCAAAGGCATCGGCCGCCTCGCGCTTGAAGTAGCCGCGGTAGACCACACAGCCCATGACGGGGAAGCACCAGTTCTTGGGCGCCAGGCTCAGCTCGGGCGCTGCCACCACATTCCACACCGCAGCAGGACGATCCAGCTGGGCATAGCGGCGGTAACTCTTGTTGTCGGGCAGATGCAGGGACTGGCTGGCGAAGTCGCGCAGGCGCTGGGTCAGCAGCAGGCGCTCGCGCAAGGCCGGGTCCAGCCCCTGCTCGGCCAGCCAGTCGGGCACCGGCCTGGCCGCATTCAGCAACTGCAGATGGCCGCCGGCAGACTGCTGCAGATAGGCCAGTTGCGCGCAGCCGCCCAGCAAACCCAGCACGGCCAGCGCTACCATCAGCAGCCCAGCCGCCGCTAACCAGCGGCGTTTGCCACGCAGCAGCCTCACGTGGGCACGGCCTCGACCTGCACCAGGCAGTCGTAAAAGCTCGGCGCGGCGCCGATATCGGTGAGCCGCTGGTGCGTCACCTCGTTGACATTGCTGCCATCGGGCCCGAGCTTGCGCCACCACACACCCAGGCCATTGACTACACTGCGGCGAGCGCGGGCGTTGATATGCAGGCGGCACTGGTAGCTGCCGCGGTCGTTGAAGATGCGCACCATCGCGCCGTCCGCCAGCCCGCGCGCGGCGGCATCTTCGGCATGCATCTCAAGCAAAGGCTCGCCCTCGATATCGCGCAGGCTCTTGACGTTCACAAAACTGGAGTTGAGGAAGTTGCGGGCCGGCGGCGAGATCATCGCCAGCGGATAGCGCGCGGCAAGCTCCGGCGAGGACTGCGCGCTTTCATAGTTGGGCACATAGTCAGCCAGGCCCAGCGTGGCGCTGTCGCATTGCGCGCGGCCGTTGGGCGTGGGGAAGCCACCTTCGGCAAACGGTGCCTCGGACAAAGGCAGGCGCTGCCAGCCCTGCTCGCGCAGAGCGTCAAAGTCGATGGGCGCCTTGAAGGCCTGGCGCGCGAGCTGCTCGTCGGTCTCCGCGAAGCAAGCCTCGGTAAAGCCCATGGCTGCAGCCAGTTCGCGAAAGATCTGGGTGTTGGGCTTGGCCTGTCCCAGCGGCGCAATCGCCGGCTCGTTGATCAGTACATCGGTGTGGCCGTAGCTGGTGTGCACATCCAGATGTTCGAGCTGGGTGGTGGCCGGCAGCACATAGTCGGCGCGGTCGGCGGTGTCGGTCATGAAGTGTTCCAGCACCACGGTGAAGAGATCGGCGCGCTCGAAGCCGCGCACCACCTTGGGTGACTCGGGCGCCACCGCCACCGGATTGCTGTTGTAGACGATCAGCGCCTCGATCCTGGGGCCGAAGTCGGGCGAGGTCTGGCGCAGCAGATCATCACCGATGGTCGACATATTGATGGTGCGCGGCTGGCGGCCCGCCAACAGTTCTGGCATCTCCAGCGCCACGCTGTTCTTGTAGGGCGCAAACCAACCGGACGCCGAGAGCAAGAGCCCGCCCGCACGGTGGCGCCAGGCGCCCGTCAGACAGGGCAGCAGCGCAATCAGCCGCACCGCATTGCCCCCGCCGCGCACACGCTGCATGCCGTAGTTCAGGCGGATGGCAGCCGGCCGCATCGTTCCGTAGTCGCGCGCCAGGCCACGCAGTTCCTCGGCGCTGATGCCACACACCGCAGCGGCACGCTCGGGCGTCCATTGCAGCGCGCGCTCGCGCAAGGCCGGCCAGCCGTCCACATGGCGGGCCAGGTAATCGTGATCCAGCCAGTCATGGACGATCAGCTCATGCATCAGGCCCAGGGCCAGCGCGCCATCGGTACCGGGCAGCAGCGCGATGTGCTGGTGGCATTTGTCGGCGGTTTCGGTTTTACGCGGGTCGATGCAGATCAGCTTGGCGCCGCCACGCTTGGCCTGGTTGGCAAAGGTCCAGAAATGCAGATTCGACGCGATCGAGTTGCTGCCCCAGATCAGCAGGAGCTTGCTCTCGGCAAAAAAAGGCAGGTGCATGCCCACCTTGTGGCCGTAGGTCGCGCTCAGCGCGGCCGCGCCCGCCGAGGCGCAGATGGTGCGGTCGAGCTGCGAGGCGCCGAGCTTGTTGAAAAAGCGCGCCGCGATGCTCTCACCCTGGATCAGGCCCATGGTGCCGGCATAGCTATAGGGCAGGATGGCCTGGGGATCACGCACCGCAATCGCCTTCAGCCGCATGGCGATATCGGCCAGCGCTTCACTCCATGAAACCGGCACAAATCGCGGCGCATCATGCTTGGCGCTGACGCGCTTGAGCGGTGTGAGCACGCGCTCGGGGTGATAGGTGCGCTCCGGGTAGCGCGAGACCTTGGTGCACAGCGCGCCGTGCGTGCTGACGTGATCGGCTGCGCCCTGCACCTTGGTGACTCGGCCGTCCTCGACGGTCACCTTCAGCGCGCAGGTATCGGGGCAATCATGCGGG
>Ga0302290_10000200_pt1 | contig 12826 bp, 15 predicted proteins | sample III_Fen_N1_3_FD_194547 | JGI IMG/M metagenome (GOLD analysis project Ga0302290, IMG submission 194547) | Peat permafrost microbial communities from Stordalen Mire near Abisko, Sweden - III_Fen_N1_3 | ecosystem: Environmental > Terrestrial > Soil > Wetlands > Permafrost | place: Sweden: Abisko... | reverse complement strand
TCATAGCTGGTTGCCGGACGCTTATGAGAGCGCGGATACCGCCGTCTCCATCATGCTCTCCGGCATCGTGACCAAGATCGCGGGCGTCTACAGCCTAATCGTGCTCGTGCGCCTCTTTCCCGGCAACGCTGCGCTGAAAACAGCGCTGCTTGTGCTTGGGCTTTTCACCATCGTCGTTGGCGCGTTGCTCGCGCTGCAACAAAGAAACTTCAAGCGCGTCGCGGCGTATTCCTCGGTCAGTCAGATGGGTTATTTGCTGTTGGGTCTTGCCGCGGATACGCGCCTCGGCCTCATAGCAGCGCTACTCTACCTGCTGACCCATTCTCTGGCAAAGAGCGCCATCTTTACCAACGCCGCCGCACTGGAGCAGCGCCTCGGTACGCTCGATCTCGACGAGATGGGCGGCCTGCAGGCAAAGATGCCGGTAACGGCGTTCTCCTCCGTTTGCGCCTTTCTCTCTATTGCAGGCGTGCCACCGTTGGCAGGGTTCTGGAGTAAGCTTTTAATCCTCATAGCGCTCTGGAGTGCGGGGCTCAAGGGCATTGCCGCCGCGGCGCTGCTACTGAGCATTCTCTCCGGCGCTTACTTCCTGCGCGTGCAAAAGAAAGCCTTCTTCGGCAAACTCAAGGAACGCTGGAATGACGTGCGCGAAATTACAGGCGGAATCAAAGTAGCGGAAATCCTGCTCACGATCGGCACGATCGGGGTCGGGCTCGGCTTCCCGCTGGTGCTCATTTACCTCGCCCAAGCCGGACTGATCTGAAAGGAGCGCATATGAACGTTGCCATCTACATCTGTCTCGGTGCCATGCTGGCATTCGGATTTTTATCCGTACTCAGCAGGAATCTCATCAACGCGGCAATCTCGCTTGCTGCGGTTAGCGCCGCTTGCGGCGTGCTGATGTATGTGCTCGGTGCGCATACAGCCGCAATCTTCGAGGTTTCGGTCTGTTCCGGTCTCGTCACCGTCATCTTCATCAGCGCGGTAAGCCTGAGCAACGGAGACAAGCAGTCCAGCGCACCGGAAAAGCGCGCACACCTGTTGCCCATCATTCTGATCGCCATCGGTGGCGCACTCATGATTGCGGCGGTGCTCACGGGCTTCACGCTCGGCTCGCACGGCCCGGTCGGTAGCGCTGCCAGTTTTGATAATGTATTCTGGGAAACACGCCAGGCGGATATCTTCGGTCAAATGATCGCAATCCTCGCCGGCGCATCCGCCATCGTGGTGTTCTTTAAGGAGAGTGAAAAGAAGTGAACGTGTCAACCATCATGCTCATCGCTGGCCTTGTGCTGATTCTCACCGGCTGCTTCGAGCTCATCCGCACCCGCCATATGCTCAAGATCATCATCGGTCTGGAGCTTGCCATCAAGGCAGTTTCTATGTTCATCACGCTCGGCGGCTGGCTCAACGGCAACATGCCCGTTGCGGAGTCGTTTGTGGTGACCATCATCGTGCTTGAGGTCGTTGTTGCCACCGTATTGAGCGGCATCGCCATCAGCATTTACCACAAGCACGGCAATATGGACATCCGCAGCCTGCGCAACCTGAAGGGATAGGAGACGAACTATGACCGCACAACAAATCATCATCTCCACCCCGGTACTCTTTCTTGCATTTCTGCTGCTTTTGATGCTGTTTTCGTTGTATCTCAAGCGCAAGGCAGACAAGACCCCCTCCGGCAAGCACGCCTTTGACCCCTATGCTTGCGGGCAAAGTACGGACGCGGTGAGCCAATACGTCAACCCGAACTTCCGTCGCATGTTCTACCTCGCGTTCTTTTTCACGATCATGCACGTACTGGTGATGATCGTCGCGACCGCGCCAAGGGGTCACACATTGCTGCCGGTTGTGTATATCGCCGTCGGCGTACTCGCGATGCTGATTTTGTTCCGAAAATAAGCGTTCGGAAACGCATCTTTCGCAAAGAAACGTTCGTAAAATCAGTTTTTTCAGGATACAGAGGAAAACGATTATGGGTTTATTCGATAAAGCGATCGCATGGGGCGAAAAAAATTCCCCTTGGATCATCCATTTTAACGCGGGTGCCTGCAACGGCTGCGACATTGAGGTCGTAGACGCGCTCACGCCGCAATATGACCTGGAACGCCTCGGCATTTTGCAGCAGGGCAGCCCGAAACACGCGGACGTGCTCGTCTGCACGGGTGCGGTTACGCTGCAAACGCGCGACCGTCTCAAGCAGATTTACGATCAGATGTCTACGCCGAAGTTTGTCATTGCGGTCGGCACCTGCGCCTGCACGGGCGGTATTTTTGACAGCTGTTATTGCGTCACCGGCGGCATCGACACCGTTGTGCCTGTGGACGCGTATATCCCCGGTTGCGCTGTGCGGCCGGAAGCCATCATCGACGCGGTGGGCAAGTTGCTCGCCACGTTTGATCAGAAGGAGGCGAAGGGTAAATGAACACCGAAGAAACGATCCTAGCGCTCAACAAGCATTTCCCCGCGCTGGAGGCGGTTTCCAATCGGCCTCTGCGCGTTTTTACAGCATTTGCCGAACCCAAAGCATTTGAAGAAACGCTGCGCTACGCCAACCTGACGCTGGGCTACCACAAGGGCAAGCACATTATCGGCACAGACGAAGGCGAAAATATCGGGCTTTCGTACATCATCTCCAACGATGAGGACGTGCTGCTCGTGCTGCGCGAACGTGTGCCAAAAAGCGCGCCACATGTGCATTCGATGGGTGAACTGTACCCCTCCCTCATGCTCCATGAGCGCGAGATGGTAGATCTGTTCGGCGTGCAGGTTTCGGGGCTGCCGGAAGGTCCAAGATATCCCCTGCCGGACTGCTGGCCGGATGGCGAATATCCCATGCGCAAGGAATGGAACCCCGCGTACTTTAACAAGCAAACCGTGACCTATGAGCCACCGAAGCAGGAGGATGCGAAATGAGCGACTACCGTGAAAAAAATAAAGTCGTCGTACAAATCGGACCGCAGCATCCGTCCCTGAAGGAGCCGGGCAGCTTTAAAATCACGCTGGACGGCGAAAAGGTTGAGCGCGCGGTCATCGAAATTGGCTATAATCACCGCGGCATCGAGAAAGCCTGCGAAAGCCGCAACTATATTCAGGCGCTGTATATCATTGAGCGCGTCTGCGGCATCTGCTCGCACGCGCACACCTCGTGCTTCTGCCAGGCGTTTGAAGAGATCGCCGGTCTAGAAGTGCCAAGACGCGCGCACTATATCCGTGGCATCGTCGGCGAGCTGGAGCGTCTTCATAGCCACCTGCTTTGGCTCGGTGTTGCTTCACACGAAATTGGTTTTGACACGCTGTTTATGTATACCTGGCGGGATCGCGAGCTGGTGCTCGACCTACTCGCGCGCATCGGCGGCAACCGCGTCAACTACGGCGTGAATACCTACGGCGGCGTCCGCAGGGATCTCGAGCCGGAGCTGATGCAGGATATCCTCACCGTTTGCGATCTTCTGGAAGAAAAGCTGAAGTATTATGCCGATCTCGCCTTGACCGAGACCACGCTGATCGCACGACTCCGGGGCATCGGCACACTATTGCCGGAGGATGTACGAAAATACAGCGCCGTCGGCCCTGTTGCAAGAGCCGCGGGCATCATGGACGACGTCCGCATCACCGAGCCCTACGGCGTGTTTCGCGAGATCGCAGTCAACGGCATCACGGATGACCATTGCGATGTCTACGGGCGCACGCTGGTTCGCGTGAAAGAAATGCTGGAGGCCATCCGCCTCATCCGCATCATGGTCAAAGAGATCCCCGACGGGCCCATCTCCGTCCGCCCACCGCGCAAACTGCCCGTGGGCGAATCGCTCAGCCGTGTGGAAGCGCCGCGCGGAGAAGATATTCACTACATCCGTTCCAACGGCGGAGAATCACCGGATCGCGTGCGCGTGCGCGCGCCATCGGAGGCAAACTGGCACGGCATGAGCCACATGCTCGAAGGATTTCAGCTTGCGGATGTGCCGATCATCATTGCCGCCATCGACCCGTGCTATTCCTGTACCGACCGCGCCATCCACCTCATCGGCGACGGCATCAACCAGCTCACGGACTGGGCGCAGATTCGCGCGCTCTCTATTGAGCAATACAAGGCGCGCGGCATTGATCCGGGATCGATCAAAATCCGTGAATTTTAACGAAAGGGGAAACAACGCATGCTGCTTTCCATTTTTAAAGTGCTCGTCTTCCCCGGACTGCTGTTTCTGGGCACCTATTCGTTTCTGCTGGAGTTTATAGACCGCAAGGTTTATGCGCGGATGCAGAACCGCAAAGGCCCCCCGTGGTATCAGCCTATGGCGGATATGCTCAAGCTCATCGGTAAAAAGGTCATCGTACCGCGCAACGCGCAAAAGTTTGTCTTTGCCGCGCTGCCGACCGTTTCCCTCGCCGCGGTTTGCGCAGCGTTTCTCTGCATCCCCGTGTTTGGGAGCACAGCGATCACGGCGTATTCCGGCGATCTGGTCGCGGTGTTGTATCTGCTCACGATTCCGACGCTGTGTCATTTTCTCGCGGGCTATAACAGCCACGAGGTCTATTCCACCATCGGCGCGTTTCGTACGCTGACGCAGATGTTTGCCTACGAGGTTCCCTTGTTTTTAGCGTTTCTCTCGCCGGCAATCCTCGCGGGCAGTTGGTCCATCTCCGGCATCGCGGCGTTTTATATGGCGCATCCGCTGTATACGCTGATCAATATTCCTGCGTTTCTAGTTTCGCTGCTTGCTTCGCAGAGCAAATTGGAACGCTCGCCTTTCGACGCGCCAGAGGCGGAGACAGAGATCGTCGGTGGCGCGCTGGTGGAATACAGCGGTCGATATCTAGCTTTTTTCCGCGCAACGGCGATTACGGAACTCACGGCGATGGCCTCTGTGCTCGCGGCGCTGTTCCTGCCGTTTTTCACCGGTTCCGTTTGGCTGGACTTTGCGCTGTATCTTGTGAAAACCTTCAGCATTGTGCTGGTGATGGTGTTGCTGCGTGCAACGATGGCGCGCATCCGTATCGACCAGACGCTGAAATTCTTCTGGTCGATCCTGACGCCGATCGCGATGGCGCAGATGATCTTGAATCTATTGTTAAGAGGCGGGCTGGGTCTATGATGAAACAGCGTTCGTATCACTTGAACAAAGGTGGGTTAAATCTATGAGAAAAAAACAAGAACGACCCGGTGGCCTGGCAGGCCTCGCCATTAAAAATCTCTTTCGGAAACCCGCAACGCAGGTGCATCAGTTTGGCGAGGACGGCATCCAGAAAGGGTACCGCGGCAAATTAATCTATGACCCGACAACCTGCATCAACTGCGTCATGTGCATGCGTGATTGCCCCACTGGCGCGATCACGGTCAAAAACTTTGGCACAAAAGAAGAAAAAGAAATGCATGCCTATCTCAACTTGGGTCGTTGCGTCTTCTGCTGCCAGTGTGTGGATACCTGCCCCAAGAAATGCCTGAGTTTTTCAAGCGACGTGCTACTTGCGAGCTTTACCCGCGAGGGGCTGGAAATCGAACTGTGAGTGCGCTGGAATCGCATTTTACGACGTTATTTGCCGGGGAAACCCGCGTTTGCATCCTTGGCGTTGGTACGGAGCTTTGTCGTGACGACGCAGCGGGGCTTTATCTTGTCGAACGGCTTGGCGAGCGTCTGGGCGTCCCTGTCGGCGAAGCGAACGGGCATCTCCTGCTCGTTTCCGGTGGCCCAGCGCCTGAGAATTTTTCGGGTATCATCCGCGAGTTTCATCCCGATCTGCTGGTTGTGGTAGATGCTGCATTTCTGGAGCTGCCCGCAGGCTCCGTGCAATTACTGCCGGAGGAGCGCGCAGCGGGGCTTTCGTTTTCCACGCACATGTTGCCGCTGCCAATGCTATTGAGCTATCTCAAGCTCGCCTGCGGCTGCCAAGCGTGCCTTATCGGCATTCAGCCCGCGACGACGGAGCAGGGAATCGGCATGTCGCCGCGCGTCGTGGAAGGCGCGGACTTACTCGTAGAGATTCTTTGCAATGCGCTTAACGCTGAAAAAGATTAGTTGCGAAACAAACAACAGCCCCGAACCTGCCGGTTCGGGGCTGTTTTGCTCGCGTTTTTTACGCGCCATTATTTGAATAGTTGATTCAGAACCTGCTGCGCGGCTTCGTCCGCAAACGCAAGAACGATATCGCCCTTGCCGATCACGGTTTCTCCGTGCGGAATCAGCGTCTTCTCGCCCTTATACAGTGCGATGATGACCGCCTGCTCCGGCAACGTCAAGTCCTTTATCTGCTTGCCGTCTGCGTCCGCAGTCTCGCTGACCTTGTATTGCACAATCGAGTAGGTGCCGCGGCTGATCTTCATGAGCGTCAGCATAGCGACCTGATTCATCTCCTCGACCACGAGGTGCGCCAGCAGATCCGCCTGATTGATGGCGACATCGACCCCCATGCCTGCGTTGAAAAGCCAGGCATTTTTAGGGTTATTGACGCGTGCAATCACGCGGGGTACATCGAACTCAAAGCGCGCGATGGTCGCGGCGACAAGGTTTGTCTCGTCCGCACCGGTCACCGCGACGACAACGTCCGCCTTACTGATACCCGCCTGCTCCAGCACGTCCGGGTCTGTTCCATTGCCGATGAGTATGTTCTTTTCCGGGATATCCCGTTTAAGCTTGGTTGTAACATGCTCGCGGTTTTCAATGACCGTTACGTCACACTTGTTGGCTAGCAGGATTCCCGCAATGTATGCGCCCGTTTGGCCGCCGCCGATGATAATGACTTTCATCTTTTACACCCGCCCCTCTCACAGAAGTCCAAGCACATGCTTGAACTTTTTAACGGAAGACACCAGCACATTGAAATAGACCACATCGCCTCTTTGCAGCTCTGTGCCCAGTGTCGGTAGAAATGTCTGATTCTGCCTGCTGAGTGCGCAGACGCTGAACTCGCCCACAACGGTGACATCCACAATCTTCTTGCCCACCAGCAGTTCCGTCGTCTCAACGCGGACAATCTCCACGCCGCCGCTGCCGAGCCCTGCGATGATATCCAGTTGGTCATAACTCAGCAGCTCGATGGCATGCCTTACGCCCCACTCGGTGGTTGAAATCGTCTGGATGCCTAGCGAGCGATAAATTTCCGCTTTTCGCGGATCGTACAAACGGCTGATGACGCGCGGAACACGATATGTGTTGCGCGAGATGCGGCCGATCAGCGCGTTGGTTTCGTCGCTCTTGGTGCAGGCGACAATCGCGTCCGCGCGTTCGATGCCCGCTTGTTCGAGAATTTGTTTGTCAAACGCGACTCCAACGATGGTCTCGCCTTTGAATGCCTTACCGAGCATGGAAAACTCATCCAGCGTCGAACCAACCACCGTCACTGTATGTCCTTTTTTTACCAGTTCCTGCGCAAGGCCGGAACCCATTTTGCCGCAGCCGACAACGATCACTTTCATAGAGACCGCCCTCCTTTACGAATTTTTATCCTTCGAGCGATGAATTTACGAAGTTCCTCCAGTAATAGGATCGGGAATGGCAAAATGGCGAGCACGAGCCAGTCCCTACCGGCCAGAGGAGCGGTGTTGAAGATACCCTGCAAAAACGGTACGTAGCTCAACGCACAGATTAAAACAAGCTCCACCCCGATGCCTAGCAGAACCCGCTTGTTGCTGAATATACCGACCGAGAAAACGCTTTCGCGTTCAGTGCGGCAATTGAGCACAGCGCCAATCTGGCAAAAGACGATAGCAGCCAGCGTCATCGTGGTTGCATGAGTGTAAGCCAGCCCGCTTGACGCAAGCGGTACACCCGGCCAGCCATTTGTCCAGTTGGAATAGAAGTAAGCAGCCATGCAGATTACACCTTCCATCATGCCATACCAGAGGAACGCCTTTGCAAACAGTTTACCATTTAGCAACCTGCTCTTCAAGGAGCGCGGCGGCTGATCCATAATTCCGTTTTCCGGCAGCTCGGTTCCAAGGCCAAGGGCGGGCATCATATCCGTGCCAAGGTCGATGGTCAAAATCTGCATGACCGTCAACGGCAACGGGATTCCGCCGCGTGAGAAGAGAAACGCCGCAGAAGGCACAGCCTCCGGCATGTTGCTGTTGAGAATGTAGAGGATAAACTTGCGGATGTTGCTGTAAACCGCGCGCCCTTCCTCGATGGCACGGACGATGGAGGCGAAGTTGTCGTCGGTCAGAATCATATCTGCCGCTTCCTTTGCCACGTCCGTACCGCTGATACCCATGGCGACGCCGATATCCGCCTTCTTGAGCGCGGGTGCGTCGTTCACGCCGTCGCCGGTAACGGCGACCACATGCCCCATTTCCTGTAAGGCGCAGACCACGCGATATTTCTGCTCCGGCGCAACGCGCGCGAAGATAACCTCGTCTTTGAGCACGATTTTCAGCGCATCATCCGATAGTTGTTCCAACTCCATACCGGAAACCACGCGCGGATGCTCGCCCTGGACAATACCGATGCGCTTTGCGATGCTCTCGGCGGTTAGGCCATAGTCGCCCGTGATCATGATGATGCGAATATTCGCACGGTGGCAGAGATTGACTGCATCCGCCACTTCCGGACGCGGCGGGTCTGCCATAACCGTCAGCCCGAGGAAAGTCATTTCCTGCTCGATCATCTCAGGCGTATATGCGCTGAGCGCCACGGGCAAGTTCATCTCTCTGGTCAGGTAGCGGCAGGCAACCGCGATCACGCGCAGGCCGTTTCTTGCATAGCGGTCGTTTTCCGCCATGATCTCATCTCTCTGCGCCTGTGTCAACGGTACGATCTCGCCGTTTACAGAGATGGTGGTGCTGAGCTCCAGCACTTCTTTGGGTGCGCCTTTAATGTATGCTACGCGGCGGGCGCCCTGCACGGGCTCCTCTAACGCGTGGATGGTGGTCATTCGTTTTCTGCGGCTGTCAAAGGGCAGCTCACGCACGCGCGGGAAGTGCTTGAGCGTAGCTTCCACATCCAACCCCGCCTTCTCAGCGACGACGCCCAGACAGGCTTCGGTCGGATCGCCCAATACGGTATAGCGATCGCTTCCCGGTTCCGGCGATATGACGCGCGCATTGCTGCAGAGTGCCGCAGCAGAGAGCAGCATCCGAAGATCCCCGTCTGTTTCGACGGTCACTTCATTCTGGCCGTTGAGTACTTTACCTTTCGGCGCGTAACCAAGGCCGGTAACGTTGAGTTCCCTGCCCGGCAGCCAGAGGTTGCAAACGGTCATTTCGTTCTGCGTGAGCGTTCCGGTTTTATCCGAACAAATCACGCTGGTGCATCCGAGCGTTTCCACGGCGGAGAGGCGCTTGACCAAAGCGTGCTCCTTTACCATACGCTGCACGGCCATCGCCAGCGCGAGCGTCACGGTGGGCAGAAGCCCTTCCGGAATAAACGCCACGATCATGCCAAGCGCAAAGATAAAGCTCTTTGCTACGGAGTCATGTACGAGAAACACCGCGGCGAGAAAGAAGAGCACGCCCGCGCTAACCGCCATGGCGGAGACCTGCTTGGTCACGCGGTCGAGTTCTTTCTGGAGCGGGCTTTTTTCTTCCTTCATCGTCTGGGTGAGTTTGGCGATCTTTCCGAACTCGGTTAGCATACCGGTCGCGATAACCACCGCTTTTCCCGTTCCGCTGGCAACACTGGTACCCGCGAATACGAGGTTTGGCACTTCAGAGCGGCTAAGCCCTTCCCGTAAAACCGCTTCGTCCGTTTTACGCACAGGGTTGGACTCGCCGGTCAGTGTCGATTGGTTCACCTGAAAATCGCTGCAGTCCAGCAGTCTTGCGTCGGCAGAGATCTTATCTCCTTCTGCGAGCAGCATAATATCGCCCGGAACCAAATCCTCTGCGAGAATACGATCCTCGGCGCCATTTCGAATGACGCGCGCATAGGAAGGCAGCATGCTTCTGAGCGCTTCCGTCGCCTTACCCGCGCGATACTCCTGCCAGAAGCTAAACACGCCGTTGATGATGTTGACCAACCAGATAGCGATCGCCAGCTCCATCATGTTCGCAAAGAACGCGATGATGCCGCCAATCCAGAGCAAGATTGCCATCAAGCTCACAAAATTCGCCAACAAAATAAGAATGACCGGTTTCCCCTTCTTTTCGGTGATGACGTTTTTGCCGTGAATCCGGCATGCGTCCTCTACCTCTTGAGTAGACAACCCGCTCATTCTGGTTTTCATTATCTGGCAGACATCGTTGACCGCCAGTTTCTGAATCGATTGTATGGCCTCAGTCCATGGATCAATTGATTCTATTTTACTTTCCATAGTATTTCGCGCGCACAACGCTTCCGCTTGAAAGGGCATGCTGCCTTTTCATCATGGACGCGAGTGTTATGCCGGTTTCCCCCCTGATTATTGATATCTTGTGATAGACATATAATCATATTCTTTTTATGAGGCAAAGACAATTTATTTTTTAAGTGCGTACATATATAGAAAAGAATATAGTGCAACAGCTGTTATTTCCTTCGATTAAATTGATAGTTAGCTTTCAAAACTTAAGAAATAAATCGTTTTTAGTAATTGTTCTCATTTGTTTTTGTCGGGTCATATAAAAACCCCGAACGTGTAAGTCCGGGGCTGTTGCATATTGCTTGCGTTTGAGTCGTTTTTGCTAGTCCGGATCTTTGATTGCGAACACAAATTCGCAGGTGCAGACCTTGTTTCCGCCGACGCGCGCAGTCCCGCCGCCCATCCCGACGGCTCCGTTGACCGCGGTGATCTGCGAGTCCAGCTCCAATAGATCCCCCGGCACCACGGGCGCATAGAAACGCGCGTTGGTGATCTTGCCTAAGAACGCGAGTTTGCCGCGCATGCCCTCCTGCGTGAGTAGTGCGATGCCGCCCGCCTGCGCAAGCGCCTCGACAATCAGTACGCCGGGCATGACTTTTTTCTGATCGAAATGCCCCTGAAAGTACCATTCGTTACCAGAAACAGCTTTCACGCCTTTTGCGGACACACCGGGGACGAGCGCATCCACCCGATCCACCATTAAAAACGGTTCGCGATGCGGCAAAATCTGCTTGATTTGCTCGATTCCGATGCGTTCTGATTTTACGTTTTCCGATATTTTGTTTTTTAAATCGATGCTTTCCACGCGATTGTTACCTCCCGCCGCGCTTGAGCACGAGGCAACTATTATGCCCGCCAAAGCCCAGAGAATTGGAGAGCGCATACTCGCTATCGAGTTTCTGCGCTTTGCCTTTCACGTAATTCAGGCGGCAGACCTCGTCTTCTTCCTGCAATCCAATCGTGGGCGGCGCCATGCCCTCGTTGAGCGCGAGCAGCGAAATCACCGCTTCAAACGCACCTGCGGCACCAAGCATATGCCCCGTCATGGATTTGGTAGAGCTAACCTTGAGGTCTTTTGCGTATTCGCCAAAGCAGGCTTCGATCGCCGCGCTTTCCGCCGCATCGTTGAGTGGCGTGCTCGTGCCGTGCGCGTTGATATAGCCAACCTGTTCCTTTGTGATGCCTGCATCTTTCATCGCATCCGCCATCGCTCGAATGGTTTGTTTTCCTTCCGGATGGGGGGCTGTGATGTGATGCGCGTCGCAGGTTTGCGCATAGCCCGCGAGGGTGCCAATCGGCTTACCTCCGCGTCTTTTCACGCTCTCCTCGCTTTCGAGCAGCAGGAACGCCGCGCCTTCGCCTATGACGAACCCATCTCGATTTTTGTCAAACGGGATGCTCGCGCGGTTCACGTCCGTGCTTTCACTCAGCGCGCCCATTTGGTGGAACCCCTGCACCGCAAGCTCGATCATCACCGATTCCACGCCGCCGACGAGCATCGCATCCGCTCTACCCTCGCGCACGGCATAATACGCGTGCCCGATTGCATCTGCGCCGGAAGCGCAAGCGGTCACGATGGAATAGCACGGGCCGTTGAGCCCATAACGAATCGCGATTAAGCCCGCGGTTGTGTTGATGATCGACTTGGGAATAAAAAATGAAGACACGCTCCTTGGGCCGTTGTTCACCAACTCCGCATACTGCTCACAGACGACATCCAAGCCGCCCATTCCGCTGCCAAGCACAACGCCAACGCGCTCCGGGTCATAGTCCTCCGGCTTAAGCCCCGCTTCTTCCCAGGCCTGTGCCGCGGCGACAATCGCCATCTGCGTGAAGCGCGCCATGCGCTTTGCCTCGCGCTTGTTGACATACGGCTCCGGCGTAAAGTCCTTCACCTGCCCAGCCGCAAAAATCTGCGTGATTTCGGACGAAAACATCTCAGGCGTCGTAATACCGCTCTTGCCGGCAACAGCCGCGGAGAAGCTCTCCCGCGCGGTCATGCCAAGCGGAGAAACCGCGCCGATGCCGGTAATCAAAACTTCCATACCCAAATTCCTCCTTGTGTTGCGGTTTGGCTACATTGCCATGCCGCCGTCTACCACAAATACCTGCCCGGTCACGTATCCCGCCCCTTCGGAGCAGAGAAACGCGACAAGGCTAGCGACATCTTCCGCCTTGCCGATGCGGCGCATGGGGATGCTCTTTTTGAGCGCGTCCTTCGCCATCTCGCTCATGGCGTCGGTCATCGCGGTTTCGATAAAACCGGGGGCGACCGCGTTGACGCAGATGCCCCAGCGGGCGACTTCTTTGGCGGCGGACTTCGTTAACCCAACCATTCCCGCCTTGCTCGCGGCATAATTCGCCTGCCCTGCGTTACCGGTAAGCCCCACTACAGACGTGATGTTGACGATTTTACCGCGTTTCTCACGCGCCATGTGGTTGATTGCCTCACGCGTCATAAAAAAACAACTGTCGAGATTTGCGCGCAAAACTTTGTGATACTGCTCGTCTGTCATCCGCATCAGCAACCCGTCGCAGGTGACCCCCGCGTTGTTGA
>Ga0302290_10000194_pt1 | contig 13065 bp, 14 predicted proteins | sample III_Fen_N1_3_FD_194547 | JGI IMG/M metagenome (GOLD analysis project Ga0302290, IMG submission 194547) | Peat permafrost microbial communities from Stordalen Mire near Abisko, Sweden - III_Fen_N1_3 | ecosystem: Environmental > Terrestrial > Soil > Wetlands > Permafrost | place: Sweden: Abisko... | reverse complement strand
AAGATCGCGCGCGCCTGGTCGGAACAAATCACTCAGGTGCTGACGGGTCCGCCCGCCAAGACAACGCTGAAGCGCTGATGTGCAAAAGGCCGCTCGGAAACGAGCGGCTCAGTGCGCTTCGTCGCTGCGCGCCAGCGACATCAGGCGGTCCAGCTCTTCGGGGTGACGCAGCAGATTGGTCTGATGCCAGCGACGGATCAGCCACATGATGCCGGCGACCACCAGGCCGAAGATCGTGATGGCACCGAAGGCCGACATGCCAAAGCGCGTCAAGCCGGTGTAGAAGGCGCCCAGACCCAGGATGCAGGCCTGCTCGTTGAAGTTCTGCACCGCGATCGAGCGCCCGGCACCCATCAGATTGTGGCCGCGATGCTGCAGCAGCGCATTCATCGGCACGACCATGAAACCGCCAATGCCGCCCAGCAGCACCAGGAAGGGCGCGGCCACCCAGGCATTGCTGATGAAGTTCATGAAGATCACCAGCAGGCCCATGGCGATGCCCAGCGGGATCACGCCGGTGGCACGGTCCAGCCGCATGAACATCGATGCGGCCACTGCGCCAACCGCCGTGCCGATCGCCACCACGCCCACCAGGCTGGAGGCTTGGGTGGTGTCGTAGGCCAGGGCCGCAGCCGCCCAGGCCAGCACGATGTAGCGCAGATTGCCGGACACGCCCCAGAACAGCGTGGTCGTGGCCAGCGAGATCTGGCCCAGCTTGTCCTGCCACAGGCGCGAGTTGCATGAGGCAAAGTCGCGCACCAGAGCCAGGGGGCCGAGCGTCAGCGGTTGCAAGGGCGAATCGGTACGCGGAATGCGCAGATTGAAGAGCGCCGCGATCACGTATAGAAACACCAGGCTGGCAATCGCCGCCTCGGGCGGTGTATCCACGCCGGTGTCGATGAAGGGAATGTCGATCGCCAGCAGCCGGGCAGCCACTTTCGCCCCCACCAGTTGGCCGCCCAGCAGCACGCCCAGGATGATGGAGCTGATCGTCAATCCCTCGATCCAGCCATTGGCCTTGACCAGCTGCGAGGGTGGCAGAAGTTCGGTGAGGATGCCGTATTTGGCCGGCGAATAAGCTGCCGCACCCAGGCCGACGATGGCATAGGCCATCAAGGGGTGCGTGCCGAATAGCATCAGCAGACAACCCACGACCTTGATGCTGTTCGAGAAGAACATCACCTTGCCTTTGGGCACCGCGTCGGCAAAGGCGCCGACAAACGGGGCCAGCACCACGTAAAAGAGCGCAAACATGGGCACCAGCGCTGCACGCTGCCACTCTGGTCCGCCCGAACTGCGCAGCAATTCCACCGCCGCGACAAACAGCGCGTTATCAGCCAGCGAGCTGAAGAACTGCGCCGACATGATGGTAAAAAAGCCCTTCTTCATAGCTCTTGGCGCGTCATGCGTCCACGCAAGAAAGCGGCTGCCCAACTGCAACCCTGCACCAAGGAGTAACGCGCAAAAGGCTTATTCATGAACCCGGGGAGAAACTGCAAAGGAAGCAAAGGACAGGGAAGTATCGGTGGGGTTGCGCCTGCCCGGCACCCCGGGGTTGATGGCTGTTGGGTACACGAGTGCTGCGGCGGCTTTATAGCATGCAGCCCTTGCAGCGAGCATTCCCGGACCGGACGGCGACAGGCTCAATGCCACAATCTTGCACATGCCACGCCCAATAGAAGCCCTCGTCCACACCGACGCCCTGACCCACAATCTAGCCCAGGCGCGTGCCTGCGCCCCCGACGCCAAGGTCTGGGCCGTGATTAAAGCGAATGCCTACGGCCACGGAATTGCGCGAGCCTATGAAGCCCTGCGTGCGGCCGACGGCTTCGCGCTGCTGGATCTCGCCGAAGCACAGTTGCTGCGCGAGCTCGGCTGGCGCGGCCCCATCCTGCTGCTGGAAGGCTGTTTCGAGCCGCGCGACCTGGAACTCTGCTCGCGCCTGAAGCTCTGGCACGCGGTGCATTGCGAGCAGCAGATCGACTGGCTGGCGATGCACAAGACGCATGAGCCGCACCGTGTCTTCCTCAAGCTCAACGGCGGCATGAACCGCCTGGGCTTTGTGCCCAGCGCCTTCCGCGCCGCCTGGACGCGCCTGAACGTGCTGCCGCAGGTGGACGAGATCTCGCTGATGATGCACTTCTCTGACGCCGACGGCCCGCGCGGCGTGGCACACCAGATGGCTGCTTATGCCGAAGCGGCGGCCGACCTGCCCGGCGAGCGCTCGCTCAGCAATAGTGCCGCCATTCTGCGCCACCATGCCGATGAAGCGGTGCGTGGCGACTGGGTGCGCGCCGGCATCGTGCTCTACGGCAGCGCGCCGGACTTCCCCGAGCACGACAGTGCGCACTGGCGGCTAGAGCACACCATGACGCTGCGCTCGCGCCTGATCGGCACGCAGCTGCTCAAAGCCGGCGACAGCGTGGGCTATGGCAGCACCTTCGTGGCCGAGGCCCCCATGCGAATCGGCATTGCTGCCTGCGGTTATGCCGACGGCTACCCGCGCATCTGCCCTACCGGCACGCCGGTGCTGGTAGACGGCGTGCGCACCCGCACGCTTGGCCGGGTCTCCATGGACATGCTGGCAGTGGACCTGAGTGGCCTGCCGCAGGCCCAGATCGGCAGCGAGGTGACACTCTGGGGCCGCGGCCCCAAGGGCCAGGTCTTGCCCATCGACGAGATCGCGCGCGCCGCTGGCACCATCGGCTACGAGCTGATGTGTGCGCTGGCGCCGCGCGTGCCCGTCAGCGTGCATCCCGCGCCATGAACCTGCTATGGTCGCCGGCGGACTGGGAGCTGGACTTCAGCTTCATCCGCGCCAGCGGCCCGGGCGGCCAGAACGTCAACAAGGTCTCCAGCGCCGCCCATCTTCGCTTTGACATCCGCCGCTCCAGCCTGCCGGCCATCATCAAGGAGCGCTTGCTAGCGCTCTCGGATCAGCGCATTACCAACGAAGGCGTGATCGTCATCAAGGCGCAAGAGTCGCGCAGCCAGGAGCAGAACCGCGCCGATGCGGTGGCGCGCCTGGTCGATCTGGTCCAGAGCGTCGCCCACACGCCCAAGGCGCGCCGGGCCACCAAACCCACTTGGGGCTCGCAGCAACGGCGGCTGGAGGGCAAGACCCAGCGCTCGGCCATCAAGGCCGGCCGCGGTCGCGTCTTGGACTGAAGCTCTAGCCAAGCCGATTCACAATTCACGTCAGGCCGGTCGCGTCGCCACAAAGATGCTGCCAAGGCACAGCGTCATGCCGCCGACCGACAATGCGCTCGGCTGCCAGCCCTCGAACAGCGCAGATATCAACAGCGCGATCACCGGGATCACCACGCCGGTCAGCGCGGCACGAGCCGGCCCCTGGCGCTGTGCCAGGTTGAAATACAGCACGAAGGCGACCACCGAGCCGAATACCGACAGGTACAGCAGGCTCAGCACATAGGGTGCATGCCAGTCGAAATGCAGGCCGGCCCCGGTCGCCAGCGACAGCACGATCAGGAACAAGGCGCCATAGCCCATGCTCCAGGCAAGCACCGGCACCAGCGGCAGGCCGCGCCGCGTCAGCGTGAGCGTGAGCACGCCGCCGATGCAGGATGCCGCCACGCCGGCCAGGCCGATCGCCAGGCCATAGATCGCGGTGGGACGAGCGCCAGTCGACGCGATCTCGGGCCAGAAGATCAGCACCACGCCAAGCACCCCGGCGCTGGACGACACGAGGAAGCGCCGCGTGACCTGCTGGCCAAAGAAGACGCGGCCCAGCAGAGCGTTGCCATACACCATCAGGCAGAACAGCACCGCCACCAGGCCGCTGGGAATATGGCGCTCGGCCTCGTAGACCGACCAGTAGTTGCCGCAATACTGCACGATGCCGGCAATTAGCATCACGAGATGTGCCGAGGCCGGCAGCTTCAGCGAGTCGCCACGCCAGCGCGCAAATCCCGCCAGCAACAGCGCTGCCAGCGCGAAGCGCCAGGCCACCGAATTGAGCACGGGCACGGCGCCCAGCTGAAACAGGATGACGTGCCAGGTGCTGGCCCAGATGAGGGTGGGGCCCCAGAAGAGCCAGCGATTGGAGATTGAGGTCATGAATCAAGAAAGCCCGCCAGCACCCAAGGGGTGGCGGGCTCCAGGTCGAAAACAGTGAAGAAATTGCGTTGAAGCAGCGCGCGCGAATTACGCCCGGCCGCTCAGGCCGCGCGCTTGAAGCTCGCCAACAGGGCGCCAGCAGCAATGAAGAGGCTGCCGAACACACGGTTCATCAGCCGGATGTGATGCTCGGCGCGCAGTGCGCTCAGCACGCGCGATGCCAGCACCGTATAGCCCGCCATCACCACCGAATCGGTGAAGGCCAGCGTACAGGCGATCACCGCGTATTGCGGCGCCAGGCTGGCGTGCAGATCCAGAAACTGCGGCATCACGGCCAGCAGGAAGACCGTGCCCTTGGGGTTCATCGCATTGACCAGCCAGCCACGCAGCACCAGCTCGCGCCGCGTAACCACATGGTCTTCAGGCGACTCCGCCACCATCGGCGTGGCCGGCGCGCGCCACTGCTGGATGCCCAGCCAGGCCAGATAGGCCACACCCGCCCACTTGACGATGGCAAAGGCCAGACTCGACGCCGCAATCAGGGCTCCCAGCCCGGCCCCCACCACGATCGTCTGCGTGACGATGCCCAGCACCAGGCCGATGGTCGTGTAGTAGCCGAGCCGGAAACCATGGTTCAGGCCCGAGCTCATCGCCGCGATCGCACCGGCCCCCGGTGACAGGCTGATGGCCCAGGAGGCGGCAAAAAAAGCCAGCCAGGTCGAAAACTCCATGATTGAAACTCCGCTAAGCAAGGTGGCCGACAGCGCGGCAAGAGCAGTTTGTAGCACGTGGCTCGCGCGCCCATGTGAGTCCATCGGCACAGACCCGAGTTGAAGCAGGCTCTTGCGCCACCATGTATCCGGCTCATCGAAGCCAGGCCTTAGCATGTTCAACTTCATTCACCCTAAGCCCGTCGTCTCGCGACGCCCGGTAGCCGAGCACAGCGTCAAGCAAGCAGCGCGGGTCGCGGCCCTGCCCAGCGTCCTGACCATCAGCACCATCCCACACGTCGAGCCCAACACTGCGGCCACCCAGACACCGAGCACACTCGAGGCGCCCGTCGACAAGCCTACGCCGTCGTTCTGAGTGGACCCGCCAGCATCGTCCCAGTCGGGTCACCCGCGACTGGCTGGCGGAAAACCATGCAGCGACAATGCCGCCATGGCCAGCAAAGACAAATCGATCTACACCTGCAGTGACTGCGGCGGCAGCAATCCCAAGTGGCTGGGCAAGTGCCCGCACTGCGGGGCCTGGAACACGCTGGTCGAAGGGCCGGCGGAAGTCAGCGGCGGGGCCAAGAACCGTTATCAGTCGCTGGCCAAGAGCCAACCGGTAGCCACGCTCAGCGAGATTGAGGCCACGGATTTCGAGCGCACGCCCACCGGCCAGGAAGAGCTGGACCGGGTCTTGGGCGGCGGCATCGTGGCCGGCGGCGTGGTGCTGATCGGCGGCGACCCGGGCATCGGCAAATCGACCCTGCTGCTGCAGGCGGTGGATGCGCTGTCGCAATCAATGAAGGTGCTGTATGTGACCGGCGAGGAAAGCGGCGCGCAGGTGGCGATGCGCTCGCGGCGGCTCGGCTTGGCGGGCACCCAGGTGCGCGTGCTGGCCGAGATCAGCCTGGAGAAGATCCTCGCCACGCTGGAGCAGGAGCAGCCGGCGTTTTGCGTGATCGACTCGATCCAGACGCTTTATTCGGAGCAACTCTCCTCCGCGCCAGGCTCGGTGGCCCAGGTGCGTGAATGCGCCGCCCATCTGACGCGCCGCGCCAAGGCCAGCGGCTGCTCCATGGTGCTGGTGGGCCATGTGACCAAGGAAGGCGCGCTCGCTGGCCCTCGCGTGCTGGAGCACATCGTTGACACGGTGTTGTATTTCGAGGGCGACACGCATTCGAGCTTCCGCCTGGTGCGTGCGATCAAGAACCGCTTTGGCGCGGTCAACGAGATCGGCGTGTTCGCGATGACTGAAAAAGGCCTCAAGGGCGTGGCCAACCCGAGCGCCATCTTCCTGTCCACGCATGGCGAGCCGGTGGCGGGCTCCTGCGTGCTGGTGACGCTGGAAGGCACGCGGCCGCTGCTGGTGGAGCTGCAGGCGCTGGTGGACGGAGGCGGGCCGAGCCCGCGCCGGCTTTCGGTGGGCCTGGAACGCGACCGCCTGGCCATGCTGCTGGCCGTGCTGCACCGCCATGCCGGCGTGGCCACCATGGACCAGGATGTGTTCATCAATGCCGTGGGCGGTGTGCGCATCAGCGAGCCCGCAGCCGATCTGGCGGTGATGCTCGCGATCCAGAGCTCGCTGCGCGGCAAGCCGCTGCCGCGCGGCTTCATCGCCTTTGGCGAAGTGGGCCTGGCCGGCGAGGTGCGCCCCGCGCCGCGCGGTCAAGAGCGGCTGAAGGAAGCCGCCAAGCTGGGCTTCAGCGTGGCGGTGGTACCCAAGGCCAATGCGCCGAAGAAGCCCATCGAGGGGCTGACCGTGCATGCGGTGGAGCGGGTCGAAGACGCGATTGCGCTGATCCGCGAGCTGTAGCCTCCCCCGCTACTGCTCAGGCCTGGAGGGTTCGGACGAGCGGCTCTTGTCCTGCAAGAGATCGCGGCCGGCCCGCTTGTTGCCATACATCGCGTCGTCGGCACTCTTGCTCAGGCTCTTCTCGTCTTGCCCATCGTCCGGATAGATGGCCAGACCGATCGAGCAGGTGAGCTCCAGCCGGATGCCGTTCAGCTCCATCGGCAGCGCCACCTGGTTAAAGATCTTGTCGGCCACCACCTGGGCCGTCTCGCGAGTCACCGGGCCGGTCAGCAACACGACGAATTCGTCCCCGCCGATACGCCCCACGGTATCGGTCTCGCGCACCGCCGCCCGCACGCGCTTGGCCACGGTCTGCAGCAGCATGTCGCCGATGCCATGGCCATGCTGATCGTTGATGGGCTTGAAGTTGTCGAGGTCCAGCAGGATCAGCCCGATGCTTTCGTTGTAGCGCCGCGCACTGGCCAGCGCAAAGTGCATGCGCTCGTCGAAATGCGCACGGTTGGCCAACTCGGTCAGCGGATCGTGCAGGGCCATGAAGCGCACCCGCTCCTCGGAGAGGCGGCGCGCATTGATGTCGGACAGCGTGCCGATCATGCGCAGCGCACGCTGCTGCGCGTCGCGCTCGACCACCGTGCCGCGCGCCTGCACCCAGTTCCAGCCACCCGCACCATTGCTCACCCGGTGCTCGCTGTCCAGATTCGGGGCATGACCATCCAGGCAGCGACGCAGCTCGGCCTGCACGCGCGGCAGATCATCGGGATGCAACTGGGCTTGCAGCTCGGCCATGCTCGGGTCCGGCTGGCCGGACCGAAAGCCCATGATGGACTTCCATCGCATCGAGCTGCTGATCCGGCCGCTGCCGAGCTGCCAGTCCCACACCCCATCGCCCGCGCCTTCGAGCGCGAAGGCCCAACGCTGCTCACTCTCACGCAGTGCCTGCGTCATCTGCTCGGCCATGGTCTGGGCGCGCTCGCGCGCCGTGCCCATCAGCCAGGCCAGCAGCGCCAGCATCAGGGCCAACGCCATACCAGCCGTCAGCACCAGCGGCGCGTCTTCCGTGACATGCAGCCGGGCAAAGGTTTGGCCCGCCTGCAGGCTGAGGGTCCAGGTGTGACCGCCCATCACCAGGTATTCTTGGGCCTGCGCCAGCACGCTGGTATCACCCAGCGGAGCAGAGCGATACAGGCGCTCATCGGCCTGCAATTCCTGGCCGTCATAGAGCGCCAGCTCAAGGCCCTGCGGCAGTTCGCCATAGAGACTGGCCATCAGGTCCTGCACCGCCACCGGCGCAATCACCCAGGCACTCAGTTGCGCGCGCCGCTGGTCCATATCGGTGGGCGGCTCACGCGTGCTGTACACAGGCATCACCAGCACAAAGCCACCTTGGCGGCCGAGCCGCAAGCGTCGCAGGTCGATTTGCGCCGACATGGCCATCTGGCCTGAGTCGCGCGCTTGCTCCAATGCGGCCTGGGTCTGGGGATAGGCCAGCAGGTCCAGGCCCAGGGCCGCCAGATTGCGCGGAACGCCGGGCTCGATCTGCACGACCGGCGCCGAAGGCTGGCCTTTCTGAACCTGCAGCCGCGCCAGCGCAATGCCTTGCAATCCTGCGAAATCGGCTCCCAGCGGCAGCGCCTCGACATAGCGCCTGAAGGCCGGCGCGTCCGCCTGCGGGAAAGCGGCGAGAAAGCCCTGTACGCCCTGCAGCAGATGCTGATGCGCCAGGATGCGCTGTTCAATGCGCTGCGCGGCCTGGCGCACCGCACCGTCAAAAGCCTGCAACTGGGCCAAGCGCTCCTCGTCGCGTGCATGTCGCCAGAACACCAGCGCCAAGGCCATGGCAGCCGTCAGCACCAGCAGCGGAATTCCGCGCCAGCGCAGCCAGTTCGCCTTGGGACTGAGAAGTTTCATTTGCGAAGACACGGTCAGAAGCTCGTCATGGTACGCGCGAGCTCGGGCTTGAAGTACTTCGAAAAGATGCGCTGCACGCTGCCGTCGCGCACCATCGCATCGATCAGCGCGCGCCAGCGCCCTTGCTCAGCCTCCGACAAGCTGGCCCGCGACATGATCAAACCGTGCAGCACCGGCGGGTCGCCGAATTCGACAATCTCGCTCAGTTCGTGGATCCGCGCCGATTGGAGCGTCGGGTAGTCGAAGGGTTCGATGACCATGCCTTGGATCTGATTCGCCACCAGCGCGGTAAACAGGGCCGGCAAGCCGGATGACTGCGTCACGCGCTGTTCGGCCACCAGGGAATCCACCAATCTGTTCGCGCCGGGGCTGTAGCGGAAGTCACGGATCACACCCAGCCGCAGTCCGCGCTTGCGCTTGAAGTCCGCGACCTTATGCACCTGCGCATCGCGCCGCAACAGCAGGTAATACTTGTTGCTGAAGTACCAGGCAAAGGACGCGAAACGCTCACGCTGCGGGCTGCTGATGCCGGAGAGGCTGAAGTCCAGCGCACCGGACTCGATCAGCGCCCAGATGCGCGAGCGCGGCATCAGGGAAACCTGCACCAGGCAGCCGCTGCGCCGGATCAGCTCGTCGGCGATGTCGCGGTCAATACCGGTGCCGGTATCGGCCGAGTAGAGCAGGCCGTGCTCATGCAGTGCCAGCGTCAACGGCCGAGGGCACTCGCCCGCCGCCATGCCGGGTTCGCCCGCGAACGTGCTGACGCTGGCCAGTAGCGCCACACACAGCGCGACCAGCCGCGCGGTACCACGATGCACGCTTGTCTTGCGCATCTACGAGACCCACCCATTGCCTTGCCGGAAGCCCGCAAGAATACGCGATCGCGCCGTAACATCGCGACCCATGAATGTATGGATTGGAAGTATTTTGTCGCTGGGAGCGCTCGTCTCAGGCGGCTTCGCCTATGGCTGGCGCGGCGTAATTCTGGCGCTCAGCGTCATCGTGTTCTGGCTGCTGCTGCAGTTTTCGCGACTGATGCGCGTCATGCATGCGGTGCAGCGCGCGCCGGTCGGACGGATCAGCAATGCCGTGATGTTCAGTTCCCAGCTGCAGTCCGGCATGAAGCTGCTGGACGTGCTGCCGCTGGCCGGCAGTCTGGGTCGCAAACTGCATGGCGCCCCCGGTACCTATGAATGGACCGACGCCGGTGGCGTGCGCGTCGAACTGGTGCTGGAACGCGGCCTGGTCGCGAGCTGGCAGCTGATCCGGCCCAGTGATTCAGCGCAAACCCAGGACGTTGAAATGCCCGGCACCTCGCCAGCCCCGTAAAATCAAGGTTTCATCAGAACGCACCCCAAGGAGCCCCCATGTCGATGGACGATCGCGACGGCAAGATCTGGATGGATGGTCAGCTGGTCGACTGGCGCGACGCCAAGATCCATGTGCTGAGCCATACCCTGCACTACGGCTGCGGCGCCTTCGAGGGCGTGCGGGCCTACAAGACCGACAAGGGCACAGCGATCTTCCGCCTGAAGGAGCACACCGAGCGCCTGTTTAACAGCGCCAAGATCCTGCGCATGAAGATCCCCTTCACGCACGCCGTGGTGGAAGAGGCACAGAAGGCCGTGGTGCGCGAGAACAAGCTGGAAAGCGGCTATCTGCGCCCGCTGACCTGGATTGGTTCCGAGAAGCTGGGCGTCAGCCCCAAGGGCAACACCATCCATCTGATGGTGGCGGCCTGGACCTGGGGCGCCTATCTGGGCGAAGAGGGCATGAAGCGCGGCATCCGCGTCAAGACCAGCAGTTACACCCGCCACCACGTCAACATCACGATGACGCAGGCCAAGGCGGTGAGCAACTACACCAACTCCATCCTGGCCAATATGGAAGCCACCGAGGACGGCTACGACGAGGCGCTGCTGCTGGATGCTTCGGGCTTCGTGTCGGAGGGCGCGGGCGAGAACATCTTCGTCATCAAGAACGGCGTGGTCTACACCCCTGACCTCTCGGCCGGTGCGCTCAACGGCATCACCCGCAACACCATCTTCCACATCTGCCAGGACCTGGGCCTGAAGCTGGTGGAAAAGCGCATCACCCGCGACGAGGTCTACATCAGCGACGAGGCCTTCTTCACCGGCACCGCTGCCGAGGTGACACCGATCCGCGAGCTCGACCGCGTGGAAATCGGAGCCGGCTCACGCGGGCCGATCACCGAGAAGATCCAGGCCGCGTTCTTTGACATCGTCAACGGCCGCAATCCCAAGTACGCCGAGTGGCTCAGCCAGGTCTGAGCGTTTACAAGGAGTTGATCATGAGCGAAGCCAAGTCTGTCGTCGAAGTCACTGCCAAGGACGTGCAAGGTCCCGGTGTGGTGGCCTGCCCGAACCCGAAGATGGCGTTGTGGAGCAACCACCCCAAGGTCTTCATCGACCTGAGCCATTCCGGCGAAGGCAAGTGCCCCTATTGCGGCACTGTGTACAGGCTCAAGGCCGGCGAAACGCTGGCGCATGCGCACTGACGCCTGACCCTGACGCGATGCAACACCCCAAAGCCCGGGCCGCCGCGCTGCATGCCTCGCCCGAGGACACCGAGCAGCAGTTCTACGAGGCTCTGCAAAGCGCCGACCTGGAGCGCCTGATGGAGGTCTGGGCCGACGAGGATGAGATCTCCTGCGTGCATCCGGGCGGTCCACGCGTGGTGGGCGCAGGCGCCATCCGTGCTGGGTTCGAGGCGGTGTTTGCGCAGGGTCCGATTGCCGCACACCCCGAGCGCGTGCGTCGCCTGCAAACCAACGACACCGCCGTGCATCAGGTGCTGGAGCGCATCCAGGTGATCGGCCCCGAGGGCCAGCAAAGTGCCTGGGTGATCGCCACCAATGTCTACCTGAAGACCGCGATGGGCTGGCGCATGATCGTCCACCATGCCAGCCCGGGCAATGCGCACGATATCCAGGAAGTCGCCGACGAACCCGCGACCCTGCATTGAGCAGCGCGGCCATGCAATATCAAGCCCCACGCTGGCTGCCCGGCGGCCAGGCGCAAACCATCTGGCCGGCGCTGTTCGCGCGCAGCCAGGGTGGCCCGACGCTCGCCTTCCGCCGCGAACGCTGGACCACGCCCGACCGCGATTTCGTCGATGTCGATTGGCTGGACGGCCCACCGGCCGACACGCGCGGCCGCCGGCCACCGCTGCTGGTGCTGTTCCACGGGCTTGAGGGCAGCTCGCAAAGCCATTACTCGCAGGCCTTCGCCACGATCGCGCGCGCACGCGGCTGGGCCTTTGCCATGCCGCATTTTCGGGGCTGCTCGGGCGAGCTGAACTGGGCGCCGCGGGCCTACCACTCGGGTGACTTTGAAGAGGTCGGCTGGATGCTCGCCCGCCTCAAGGATGCCTACGACGGCCCGATTCTGGCCGCCGGCGTATCACTGGGTGGCAATGCGCTGCTGCGCTGGGCCGAGGAGCATGGCCAGAGCGCCGCCGCCACGGCGCGCGCCGTCTGCTCGATCTGCTCGCCGGTGGACCTGGCCGCAGCCGGCCATGCCATCGGGCGCGGCTTCAACCGCCTCGTCTACACGCGCATGTTCCTGCGCACCATGGTGCCCAAGGCGCTGCGCAAGCTCAAACAGCATCCAGGCCTGTTCGATGGCGCACGCCTGCGCGCGGCGCGCGATCTGTACGAGTTCGACAACCTGTTCACCGCGCCGCTGCACGGCTTTCGCAGCACTGAAGACTATTGGGAGCGCGCATCCGCCAAACCGCATCTGAAGCGCATCCGCATTCCAGCCCTGGTGCTCAACGCGCGCAATGATCCCTTCGTGCCCGCCGAATGCCTGCCGCGGCCCAGCGAAGCCGGACCCTTCGTCACGCTCTGGCAGCCGGCCCATGGCGGCCATGTCGGCTTTGCCGAAGGCGCCCTGCCCGGCCATGTGTTCGGCATGCCCGAACAGGTGTGCGACTGGCTGGCGCAGGCGCTGTAGCGCCTCTTTTGCAGGACACTCGCCGCATGGACGACCTCGTCAAAGCCGCCTTGAAGAAATGGCCCCATGTGCCGCACTGCTACGGCTGGCTGGCGCTGGATGCCCGTGGCGACTGGTATATGCGCGACGAGCGCATCCAGGCCGCCGGCCCCTTCCCGCAAGTCAAAGGCAGCCGCATCACGCATGAGAAGCTGCGCGAATTTATCCACCGCAATTACGACCATGACGAGAGCGGCGCCTGGTTCTTTCAGAACGGCCCGCAACGCGTCTACCTCCAGCTCGAAGCCACGCCCTGGATCTGGCGCCTGAGCGGCAGCCTGCGCGCGCCGCTGGTGCACAGCCATACCGGGCGCGCAGCGCAGGTCGAGTCCACCTGGCTCGATGAGCAAGGCCATCTCTACTTGCAGTGCGACCTGGGTATCGGCCTGCTGCACAGCCTGGACATGAATCTGGCTGGTGACCTTGTCGAGGCGGGCGTCTGGCTGCCGCAGGACGTGCTGGCCGAGCAACTGCCGGCGCACTTTGGCTTCCAGCGCATGCCTGTGGCACCGCTTGCGAAGGGCACGCCGCACACCTA
>Ga0302290_10000188_pt1 | contig 13284 bp, 13 predicted proteins | sample III_Fen_N1_3_FD_194547 | JGI IMG/M metagenome (GOLD analysis project Ga0302290, IMG submission 194547) | Peat permafrost microbial communities from Stordalen Mire near Abisko, Sweden - III_Fen_N1_3 | ecosystem: Environmental > Terrestrial > Soil > Wetlands > Permafrost | place: Sweden: Abisko... | reverse complement strand
GCCCAGCGTGGGGGGTAGCGCGGAGGATTCAGTGCGGTGTTGTTTGAGGTTGTACTCGAAGACTTGGCCATATGTTTTTGTGCGACCGAGCGGACCCTTGGAGATTTCCAGACTGCCGTGGGGACCGGTCAAACGTATTAATCCCACGCGACAAATTCACAAAATTCTCGCCAATACTATGCAACAAGTATTTCGGTTCCAACCTATTTATCAGCAGCGAGTTTGGGGAGGGCGTGAGCTCGAAACCGCGTTTTCACGCCATTTGCCGCCCGGCCCTCCAATTGGCGAAAGTTGGGAGATTGTCGACCGGCCCGAAGCCCAATCCAAGGTCTTGGGTGGAGAATTGCAGGGAACGACGTTGCGAGCGCTGATTGAGCAACATGGGGATCGTGTGATGGGCCCGCGCTGGCCAAAATCACGCCCGTTTCCGATTCTGGTCAAGTGGCTCGATTGTCGAGAGCGGCTGAGCTTGCAGGTGCATCCACCGGCGGCCGTGGCGCCCGAACTCCATGGCGAACCGAAGACGGAAAACTGGTTCATCGCGGCGGCATCGCCTAATTCGTCGCTGATCGTCGGGCTGAAGCGCGGCGTGACCCGTGCCCAATTTGAACAAGCGATCCGTGACAACACGCTGGAATCGTGCGTGCATCGATTCCCGGTGGCCGCAGGCGATTCGATTTTGGTGGAGAGCGGCCGGTTGCATGCGATCGATGCAGGCAATCTGATTCTCGAGATCCAGCAAAGCTCGGACACGACCTATCGCGTTTATGACTGGGGCCGGGTCGGCCTGGACGGGAAACCGCGTCAGATGCACGTGACCGAATCATTGCGCTCGATCAACTGGAACGACTTTGAGCCGTCGCCGGTGCGTGCCGCGGACAAAGCCGCGGTGATCGCCGAGGCCAAGGAATTTCGCATCCGCCGGGTGCCACTCGCAGCGGGCGAACGCCTGTGCCTGGCAGGTGGCGAACAACCTCGAATTCTGAGTGTTGTTTCAGGGGCGGTGCGCTTGGCGGTTGCAAATGGCTCTGGTGGCGAGGACACGCAGCTTGGTCGTGGTACGAACGTTTTACTGCCTTTTGAAACTCAGATTGATTGCGAGGCAGTTGAACCGGTGGTATTGCTCCTGACCGAAAACTTCACCTAGATGAAAATCATGCACGACAAACAAGAAAGCTTCGGGGTGGCGGGAAATCGCGGCGGCGCGTTTATGAAGCTCATCCTGTTTCTCGTTATCTTTGGTGGCGTGCTGACGGCGGCGTGGGTTTATTTTTTGCCTGCGATCCTGACGAGCACGCTGCAAAAACGCACCGGCTTCAACGTCAAGGTGACGGCTCTGCACTTCAATCCGTTCAACGCAAAAGTTGATTTGACCGGCTTTGTCATAACCAATCCCGAGAGTTTTCCGCGCCCGGAATTTATCGAAGTGACCTCGTTCAATGCCAACGCGCAGATGAAAACTCTTTTCAGCGATCGACCGGAGTTCGATTACGCGTGGATCGAAATCGCCTATGTCGCCTTTGTGCGGAACTCCGATGGCGTGCTCAACACGAAGTTGTTCAGCGACCGGCTCAGCCCGCCACCACCTGCCACGGCGGAGGAAAAAGCAGATCTTTTGACGAAATTGAAACCCACTCCGGTCGCACTGGACGCAAAGGCGACGAAGGGGGGACCGGTCAACCTGTCCAAGGTTGAAAAGAAGCCTGCGGCCAAAGACGCCAAAGCCGCATCCGGCAAAGAAACTGCTGAAGTGAAGGACGCCGCTGCAAAAGAAAAACCGGCTGAGCCGCCGGTGAAGTTTCTAATCAGGCGCCTCACCGTGCGCCTGGATAAGGTAATCATTGCCGATTACACGACGCCGACGCCGACGGTGAAGGAGTTCGACCGCAAATTCTACTACACCTATAATGATGTCAGCGATCCGAAGCAGTTGCTCGCACCCTTTGTGCTGAAGCCGCTCGAGTCGGTTGGCGAGGCGATCAGAGGCTTGATTCCGGGTGAAATAGGCAAGGCCTTCGGCGCAGTCACCAAGAAAGCCGAGGAAGAGCCCGTTGCCAAAAAGAAGCCCGATGCACCGGTTGAGGACCCTTTAAAAACGGTTGTCGAGAAACTTGAAGAAACGCCGAAGCCATAGTTTACTCCGCGGTTCACCATGACCGCGTCTGACCAATCCGACACCCTTAAGCCCAACGTGGCCGATCCTTCGGCCGTAGCGCCAGCCGGCGAAAACCCGGCCGTGGATGACTCAAGCCTGCCGATTCCGGCTCCTGCCAAGAGCGAGGAGGCCAAACCTGCGCCGGCACCCGTGCCCGGTCCGGAGGAAGAGCTTGCAGCCGCAAAGAAATCCGCGGCGGACAACCGGGATCATTATCTGCGCGCCATGGCGGACCTGGAAAATTTCCGCCGCCGCACGGTGCGCGAGAAGGACGAGTTGCGCCAGTTTGCCGCTGGCCGCGTGCTGGAGGACTTGCTGCCGGCGCTCGACAATCTTTCGCTCGGCCTCAACGCCGCCAAGGCGCCGAATGCCGACTTGAAGAATCTTGTTGGCGGTATCGGCATGGTTTTGGAGCAGCTCAAAACCTCGCTCGCCAATCACGGCCTCAAGGAGATCAATCCGGCCGGCCAAAAATTTGATCCCAACCAGCACGAATCAATTGCCTCCCAGCCCAGCGACACGGTGGCGGACGGAGCGGTGCTCCAGGTGGTGCGGATCGGTTATAGCCTCAACGGACGTCTGCTGCGGCCGGCCTCTGTGGTGGTCTCGAGTGGTTCGGTCAAGCCGGAGGCCAAAGCCTAAGTCTTTGCCGCCGGTTTGATCCGCGGCATTGCCTTCTCTTTTATTCAACATGGCCAAAGAAGATTACTACGAATTGCTCGGTGTGGCAAAAGGCGCTTCCGAAGAAGAACTGAAGAAAGCTTATCGGAAAAAAGCCGTTCAGTATCACCCCGACAAAAACCCGGGTAACAAGGAAGCAGAGGAAACTTTTAAAAAGATTTCCGAGGCTTACGAGGTCTTGAAAGACCCGCAGAAACGTGCGGCCTACGATCGGTACGGCCATGCCGCTTTCCAGCAGGGCGGAGTGGGGCAGCGCGGTCCCGGCGGCGGTGGCGGCGGTTTTCACGATCCCTTCGACATCTTCCGCGAAGTCTTCGGCGGTGCCGGTGGCGGCGGTGGTGGTGGCGGCGGTGGCATTTTCGAAGAATTCTTCGGCGGCGGCGGACGCAGCGATGGCGGACGCGATGGTTCTGATCTGCGCTATGATCTCGAGATCACGCTCGAAGATGCGGCGCGCGGCTTGGAAAAAGAAATTTCGTTCCGCAAAGCCGTCACCTGCGAACATTGCGACGGTTCGGGCGCTGAACCCGGATCGAAACGCGTCACGTGTCCGACCTGTCGTGGCGCGGGCCAAATCCGCCGCTCGGGCGGCATCATCACGTTTACGCAGACTTGCCCGACCTGTGGCGGCGCGGGTTCTAAAGTTGAGAAAGCCTGCACCGTTTGTCGCGGCGAAGGTCGTGTGGCCAAGAACACCAAACTCAACGTCCGTATCCCCCCTGGCGTTGATACTGGCTCGCGGCTGCGCTCCGTCGGAAACGGCGAAGCGGGTGCCTCGGGCGGTCAGGCGGGAGATCTGTACATCGTGCTTTCCGTGAAGGAACACGAAGTCTTCGAGCGTCAGGGGGACGACTTGTTTTGCGAAATCCCAATCAAGTTCACCCTGGCCTCGCTCGGCGGCACGATTGAGGTTCCCACGCTCTCCGGCAAAGCCTCGCTGAAGATCCCCGTTGGTACGCAAAGCGGCACGACCTTCCGGCTCAAAGGCAAGGGCATGCCCAGCCTGCGCGGAAGCAGTCACGGTGACCAGCTGGTGCGCATGCATGTCGAAGTGCCAACCGCACTCACCGCGGAACAGCGCAAAAAGCTCGAAGAGTTCGCGCTCCTCAGCGGTGACGCTGACGAACCGATATCCAAGACCTTTTTCGAAAAAGCAAAAAAGTTCTTCTAAACAGGATACATAATCTGGAACTCAGGAAGGCTGGAAAATACCATTCGACTCGAGGCGCTTTATCGCTGTTTTCTGAGTTATTGATTCGTCTCCTTTTCCAGCGTTCCTGAGTTTCAGATTAGCCTCCCCGATGTCGGTTCTCCCCAATCCCAAGCTCTTTGCCTCACTCGACGCTGCGGTTGCGGCCCGTGAAAGCCTGCGGGCTGCAGGCAAGCGCGTGGTGCTGACCAACGGCGTTTTCGATCTGCTGCACACCGGTCATCTGTATTATTTGGAGAAAGCGCGTGGTTTTGGTGATGCACTTTTTATCGCGCTGAACGGCGATGCGAGTGTGCGCCAGCTCAAAGGGCCGTTCCGTCCGGTGCAGACCGAGGAACACCGTGCCTACGCGCTCGCCGCTACGTGGTTTGTCGATGGCATTGTGGTTTTTCAAAACAAGCGGCTCACGGCCGAAATCCTCGCGCTCAAGCCCGACGTTTATTGCAAGGCCGGCGACTACACTCTGGAAAAACTCGATCCCGACGAGCGCGCCGCGCTTGAAAAATGTGGCACAGAGATCCGCTTTCTGCCGTTTCTTCCCGGCTTCAGCACGACCAATCTGATTGCGAAGATAAAGGCCGCGGGCGACGTGTGAGCTCGGCGCGGGCATACATTTCATTTGCCGCTGTAGGTTGCGAGCTTGCCTTGCAACGTGGCGCAACCGGCGCGCCACCTACAAACTCCCCGGCAAAAGCCAAGAGTCGGGACCTGGCGTCTTCAGCTCGTCGGGCTCTTCAATAGTGGAGGGGGTGGCTTTCATTGGTTTCGAGCTTCGCTGTTCCGCGCCCTACGAAACCCAGTGGCTTGATCCTACTACAACCAAAGAGATAGCACATCGCTCTTGAAGTTACTAACTCAGCGCCCTTGAAACTACGCCTTTCAAGTTAGGTCAGCGCTCCTCCTTCATTTTGGCCCGCGCTCCCCACTTGGATTTACCCCTGTCCGTCCACCCTTTGCTCCGGGCTCGTTGCGAGCCTCCTCTTCCATCTCAGTCACCCATGTCCCTGAAATTCCTCGTCCCTGCCTTTGTCGCCTTTGCATTAACCAGCACTCTCCCGGCGCAGACAATCTCGATCACCCCAGAGCGCGGCAACGGTCTCTACCAGACAGGCGAAACGGTTCGTTGGGTGGTGAAAGTCGCCAGCCCCGCGAGCCTCACCAATCCCACCTACACCATCAAAACGGGCGCAGTTACCACGGTGCAGTCTGGTTCGCTCGCCCTAACCAACGGACAGGCCACTCTATCCGCCACGATGAGTCAGCCGGGCTGGCTCCTGCTTGAAGTGGACGGCACCGACGCCTCCAGCACAGCGATCAAAGCCTACGGCGGCGCTCTTGTGTCACCCGAACAGATCACACCCGCTGCCGCGCGTCCTGATGATTTCGACACCTTCTGGCAGTCGAAAATCGACTTGCTGAATGCGGTGCCGATCAACCCGGTTGTTACCGCTGGCGTCTCCGACCGAGCAGGCGTGGACTATTACACGGTCAGCCTCGATTGCGTGAACGGAACCCATGTGCGGGGTCAGCTGGCCCGGCCCACGACCGGCACCAAATTCCCAGCACTGCTGATCGTGCAGTGGGCGGGAGTGTATAGTCTGCAAAAGAGCTGGGCCACCGGGCACGCGGCTGAGGGCTGGCTGGTGCTCAACACCCAGGCTCACGATATCAATCCCATCGATACCGACGCCTATTATCAGGCCCTCACCAACGGGAGTCTCAACAACTATCCGCACATCGGCAATGAGAGCCGCGACACCAGCTATTTTCTTCGCATGTACCTCGCCTGCCATCGGGCGGCGGAGTATCTGACCACGCGATCAGACTGGAATGGACAAACCCTCGTCGTCATGGGCGGCAGCCAGGGCGGACTTCAGGCTTTTGTTACCGCGGCACTCCATCCCAAAGTGACTGCTGCGATTGCCGAAGTGCCTGCGGGAAGTGATCAGGCCGGGTTCGACGTTGGCCGCCAGCCCGGCTGGCCCGTTTGGGCGTGGCAGGCTTGGGACCGCGATCTTACGAAAGTCATGCAGACTTCGCGGTACTACGACGTCACCAATTTCGCGCAACGGATTCATTGTCCCGTGCTGGCAGCTGTGGGACTCATCGACACGACCGTGCCCTCGCCAGGCGTGTACGCTACTTACAATCTCCTCACCGGCGCGCGCCAGATGGTGACCATGCCGTTGGCAGACCACACCAACAATCACGATGCATTTTGGGGTCCGCAATACAGCTGGTTGCTCGATGCAAGAACCGCCGTCCTCCCCACGATTAGCGCCGCTCCGCAACCAACCTCAGCCGCAGTGGGCAGCACCTCGACCTTTTCCGTCACTGCCTCGAACGGCCTTGTTTACGGGTATCAGTGGCTCAAGGACGGCAACGCGATCCCCGGTGCCACAAAAGACACACTCAGCCTCACCAGCGTATCCACTGCTGATGCAGGCAACTACGCTGTAACGGTCACGAGCCCGGGCGGAGTAGTCACCAGCAACGCTGCCACGCTCACGATTTCGACGGCTTCCTCGTCCTCCAGTAGTTCAAGTTCATCGAGTAGCTCGTCGAGCAGTTCCTCCAGTTCATCTTCATCCAGTTCCAGTAGCTCAAGTTCGTCCTCCTCGAGTTCGGGTGGCGCATCCGGGAGCAGCGGCGGCGGTGGTGGTTCACCCAGCGTCCCTTATCTGGGTGCAATTGTCGTTCTCTATTTTCTCCACCGGATTCCAAAACAATCTGTCCGCCCAAGACACTCCCGGTGAGCAAGTGCCCGGCCGTCGTTGCCGAAATAGCGGAACAAGCAAAACGTCAAGCCGAGGGCCGGACTTCGGCTCGCGCAAGATCAGCAAAGTGGAGTGAGGGTCCGGTCTCTTGCTCTGGTCCGAACCCGGGCCATGCATTTTTTTGTAGGCTCTGCAAAGACCAGCGGCTAATCCTCACTGCATGAAGATCGTTATTCTTGGTTCTGGTCGCGGCAGCAATGCAGAGGCAATTTTGCGCGCGCAGGTTGCTGGGCAGCTGGGGCAGGGCCGTGTGGTGCAGATTTTTGCCGACAAGCCAGAGGCCGGAATTTTAGCGCATGGAGAGAAGTTCGGCGTAGCGGCGCGGTTTCTCGATCCAGGCGTTTTCAAGACGAAATTCGATGACGCCGGCGAGAACCGCTACATCGAGGAAATCTCGAAGCTGGAACCCGGTTTGGTCGTGCTAGCCGGATTCATGCGAATCCTGAAACCGCGACTTATCGAAGCCTTCGCGGGCAAGATTATCAATTTACACCCGAGTCTGCTCCCGAGCTTCGCCGGGCTGGACGGCATCGGCCAGGCCTGGCGACGCGGTGTGAAAATCACCGGCTGTACGGTTCATTATGTCAGCGTTGAGGTGGACGGCGGCCCGATCATCGAGCAGACGCCGGTACGTATCGAAACCGATGATACGCTTGAATCCCTCGAGGCGAAAATTCACGCGGCCGAGCACGCTCTGTTGCCTGCGGTGATCGCTCGTCTGAGCCTGAAGTAGATTTACCGCGGCTGCCGTGGATTTGGCGTTGCGGGAGCGAACGCACCTTTGTCTGCTTGGCGGTAAATGAGCCTTTTTGAATTCAAAGCCGAAGTCCCGGCAGCAGCCTGCGAAGCCGTGGACATGCTTTTGCTGGAGCACGGCGTGCAAAACTGGAGCCTGCTCGAAGACGTGATCGTGCATCGCGCGTGGATCTTGGGCGTGTTCGAAAGCGAGACGGTCGCCCGATCAGCGTGGAGCGAATTGCAGCCGCTGTTGCCGGTCGCACCGCTGGCTGAACCTGAGTTTCGCCCGCTGGCCGACCAGGACTGGCGCGACAGCTACAAGGCTCATTTCAAGGCATCGCGTTTTGGCCGGTTGCACTGGGTTCCAATTTGGGAACGGGCCGCATTTAAACTGCCGGCCGGTGAAGCGGTGATCTGGCTCGATCCGGGGCTGGCTTTTGGCACGGGCAACCACGAAACAACGCGCCTCTGCGCGGAGCGGCTGGTAACGCTGGCCGATACTCGCGGCGTGACCGGCAAGGTGGTTGATGCTGGTTGTGGTTCAGGAATACTGGCGTTGTCGGCGGTCAGACTGGGGTTTAGCGATGTATCAGGGTTCGACAACGATCCTGAGGCGGTGCGCGTGAGTGAAGAGAACGCCGCGTTGAACGACCTGACCGGTCGCGTTCGTTTTGATACGGCTGATCTGGCAGCTGGATTGCCAGCCGAGTCTGCCGACATCGTGCTCGCGAATATTTTGGGCGACGTGCTGATAAAATTCGCGCCGTTGCTGATTGGTGCGATGAAGCCGCAAGGTGTGCTCGTGATGAGCGGTATTCTAGCCGTGGAAATCGAGAAAGTGCGGGCCGCATTTACGACGCTTGTTCCAAATTGGGCCTGCGACTCGCGACTGATGGGCGAGTGGGCTGATTTGATGCTGACGCGTCCGGAGTGATTTTTACTCCCGGGAAGCTACTTAATGCGGCTGCGCGGCAACCAAAGCAGGATTCAGAATCGGAGTTTTGTCACAGAGCTCACTGAGCGCGGACACAGAGGTCACAGAACGCGTCGCAGTAACGGCTTTGGAATGGGGTACCGAGCGCAGCGACAGTCTGCCACCCAGGAAAATCGGAAATGAGGCAAGCCGATCATTCGGTCCCAGCGTTCCTGGGTTCCACATTCTCTTCTGTGGAAACTTCAGAATTCCTTGTTTTCCGGGACGACGCCGACGACCTCGATCTCGATCGGACCAACGTTGGTGATGCCGAGATTGAGGCGGTAAATGTCCGTGATTTCCTGCGCCAGATAGCCCTGGATCGCGTCCATCTTGGCATCTGGACGAACCTTTAGGCGGAGGTAAGTTTTGAATTTACCGCGGCGCTTGACCACGCGGGCCCGGGCGGAACTGACGCCGCGTAACTGCTGGCAGCAGGTTTCGATGAGGCGGTGCAGCGCGTGCCGCGAGATTTGCAGACGTCCGCTCTCATTGGAGACGAGCAGAAGGCGCGGCTGGCGCAGAAGGAACAGGATGGCCAGGACGCCGAGCGCGACCCACAGGCCGATCACCAGGACAGGCGCGTTGAGGAAGTATTCGAGAATCGGAGACACAGCGCTGGGTTCAGTCGGTTGTGACAATTCCGGCCCACAGATCGTCCGGCCGGTCGCCATTGGTGGTGGAGCCTGGAGTAGGCAGGCGGACACCTTCGACGATCACATCCACGCGGGAAACGCCCTTGTCAGTCATGGCGATCACCTGTTTGCGCACGGAGGCTTGTACCTCGTAGGCGGTTCGGCCGATTTCAGTGCCGTAGATGATTACGATGCGGAGCTCGACCGCGTAATCTCCGCGGGCGTCTTCGGTCACCTTCACGCCGCGTTTGTCGGCTTCGCGCTTGGAAAAGAGCTCGCTGATGCCATCAGCCAGACCGCCGCCGACGCCGGCCACTCCGGGAACTTGCATGGCGGCCAGGCGCACGATGCTCGCGACGACATCGTGGTTGATCTTGATATCGCCGAGCTCCGGCTGGTCATCCATGCGGGTGGGCGGTGTGAAATCGCTGGGAGGCATGCCCCTAAGTAGCGAGAGACGCGCAAAAGTTGCAAGATTCTGCGAACCTGTCGCGAAAATCGCCGTATAAGCGGGGACTGAGGCTTGGGCCGGCATCATTTAGAATGCGGGCCGGGCCGACTGCGCTTAGGTGAACAAATCCGGCGGCGTGCGTTTCAGAAAATCTTCCATGTAGGCCGTCGTCGCTTTGCCCTCGATGAAGATCGGGTCGCTCATAATCGCTTTGTGGAGCGGTATGGTGGTTTTGATGCCACGGATGAGGTACTCGCTTAAAGCACGATAGGCGCGTTCGAGGGCAACTTTGCGGGTTGTGCCGAAGCAGATCAGTTTGCCGATCATCGAATCGTAGTAGGGGGGAATCGTGTAGCCGCTGTACGCATGGCTATCGACGCGGACGCCGTGGCCGCCGGGCGCGTAGTAAAGCCCGATGGTGCCGGGAGACGGGGCAAAGTTGCGCGCAGGATCCTCGGCATTGATGCGGCATTCGATCGCGTGCTTGTCGAAGGTCACGTCGCTCTGGTCGAAATCGAGTTTCAGGCCGTTGGCTACGTGGATCTGTTGTTTAATCAGATCGATGCCGGTGCATTCCTCGGTCACGGGATGCTCGACCTGAACCCGCGTGTTCATTTCGATAAAGTAATAATTCCCCTTCGCATCGACGAGGAACTCGATGGTACCGGCGTTCTCGTATTCGGCTGCGGCGGCGGCTTTGACCGCGGCTTTGCCCATGCGTTTTCGCAGGTCGGCGTTAAGGAAGGGCGACGGCGATTCCTCGATCAGCTTTTGGTGGCGGCGTTGGATCGAGCAGTCGCGTTCGCCGAGGTGCAGGACTTTGCCATGGCTGTCGGCGAGGATCTGAAACTCGATATGGCGCGGACGCTCGATGTATTTCTCGATGTAAACCGAGCCGTTGCCGAAAGCTTTTTCCGCTTCGTTGCGTGCGACGTGATATTCCTTGGCGAAGGAAACGTCGTTGTGGGCGATGCGCATGCCGCGACCGCCGCCGCCCGCGACGGCTTTGATGATGACGGGATAACCGATCTTGCGCGCGATTTTGACCGCCTCAGTTTCAGTTTCCACCGGACCGTCGCTGCCGGGGACGGTCGGAACGCCTGCTTTTCTTACGGTATCTTTGGCCACCGCCTTGTCGCCCATCATCTTGATGGATTTCGATTTTGGGCCAATGAACTTGATGTTACAGGATTCGCATTGCTCGGCGAATTTGGCGTTCTCTGAAAGAAAACCGTAGCCGGGATGAATCGCGTCGACGTCTGCGATCTCGGCTGCGCTCAAGATGCGGTCGGCGCGCAGGTAGCTGTCGGAGCTTTTCGGGCCGCCGATGCAGATCGCCTCATCGGCTAACTGAACATGTAGCGATTGCACGTCGGCCTCGGAGTAGACGGCGAGCGTCTTGATGCCCATTTCCCGGCATGCCCGGACGATGCGAAGCGCAATTTCACCGCGATTGGCGATGAGGACCTTTTGAATCATAAAAATAAGAAAACCACTAAACCGCACCCATCACCGTCAAGTTTACGGTGAAAGATGTTCGTTAGTGGTTAATGGGCTTAGCCTTGTTTAACTTTATAAAGACGCTGACCGTATTCGACCGGCTGGCCGTTTTCGACCAAGGCCTCGAGGATCGTGCCCTTTAGCTCGGCTTGGATCTCGTTCATGATCTTCATCGCCTCGATGATACAGACCACCGTGGTCTCAGTTACCTTAGCGCCTTTTTCCACGAACGCTTTGCTCTCGGGTGAAGGCGAGCCGTAAAAGGTGCCGACCATGGGCGATTTGACGTAGATAATGCCAGCTTCCTCAGCGGCTTCGCCAGAACCCGATGTGGGGGCGGAGGTCGGAGCGGTCGTGCCGTGCGACAACGGCGAGGCGGTTTGTCCGCTGCCTTCAGATCCTGGGGCGAAAGGAGGGTTTGAGCCCCGCGATGTCGAAACGAGCGGCAGGCCATTGGTCCCGCGACGGATCTTGAGTTTAAAGCCCTCTTCTTCGACCGCAAATTCGGTCAGGTCTGAGCGCTTCATCAAATCGATGATTAGTTTGATCTGTTTTAGGTCCAAAATTTGCGTGGGTTGAGTTAAAGCTGATAGTTCTTAGTAGTAAAACTTCGGGCCGCGTTCAAAAGATGTTTCCGAAATGATGCAATCATTGAATTTTCGCCAAGAACGGGCCTTTTTTGAGGAATCCACGGCAAAAACGCCAAAAACGCCCTCAAAAATAGGCCGGAAATGAACCCACGAAATGGCAGTTTGACGCCAAATTACTCGGTTTTTGCCTAACCGTAAGGTTGACCGCTCAGGGTTTCACCGGTTTTAACCTCTGCATGATCGAAAGCCTCCGCGTGAATCTTGGCGAGCGAAGTTACTCGCTGTTTTTTGGCCGGGACTTGAGCGCCGCGGTGCGGGCCGAGGTCGATGCGCTCGCGCAATCGGGGCGCAAAGCCGTCGTCGTCACCGACCGCAATGTCGCGACTCAGCAAGCAGACGGTCTGCGCTCGATGTTCGGCGAAGCGCCGACGCTGGTGCTTGAGGCGGGTGAAGAAACAAAATCTCTTCGCGAATACGGCAGGGTACTCGATTTTTTGGCCGAACAGCGGGTCGACCGGACCAGTGTGCTTTTTGCGTTAGGCGGCGGTGTGATCGGCGATCTGGCTGGCTTCGCGGCAGCTTCGTACTTGCGTGGCATCGAGTTTTTCCAGGTGCCGACCACGTTGCTTTCGATGGTCGATAGCTCCGTTGGCGGAAAAACCGGGATCAACCTTAAAGCCGGGAAAAACCTTGTTGGCGCCTTTCACCAGCCGAAGGCGGTTTTCATCGCGACCGGCCTGCTCGCAACGTTGCCGACGCGTGAATTTGCCGCCGGCATGGCCGAGGTGATCAAAGCCGGGTTGTTGGGCGATGGTGCACTCTTCGGCCAGCTCGAACGTACCCCGCTGACCGTTGCGAGTCCTGAACTCGCCGCTGTCATTCGCACGTGCTGTGCGTTGAAGGCCCGTGTCGTCGAAGCCGACGAACGCGAACTCGCGAAGGAAGGGGGCCGAGCGCTGCTGAATCTCGGGCATACTTTCGGCCACGCGATCGAGCAAGTCACCGGGTACGGCGTGTACCTGCACGGCGAAGCGGTGGCGGTCGGGCTTGCGGCGGCAGCTCGGCTCTCGGCTCGGCTTGGTTTTTTGACTGCGGCAGAAGTCGAGCGCGTCGATTGGGTCGTAATTGCCCATGCTTTGCCCGTGCGTTTGCGCGAGCCGTTGCCGTTGGCAAAACTGATGACTGCGATGGCCCGCGACAAAAAGGTTCGCGGAGGTCTCCTGCGTTTTGTCGTTTTGAAAAAGCTCGGCGAAGCGGCCACGCAATCCGGCATCGATCCACTGTTGGTGGAGTCGGTCTGGCGCGAACTTGGAGCTGTCTGATCCGGCGCACCGCCGCCTCAAGCACGAGGGAAAATTCTCGATTCCTGCGGTCAGCTCCCCGATGCTGTTGCCATGTCTGCCATAGACGAAGGTATTGTCCGCGAGTATTTCGAGCAAAACGGATTCCTCGTGCGTCAGGTGCGCAAGTACCAGGTCCAGGCCCGTCGCAAAACGGGCGACGAAGAGATCGATTTGTTGGTTTACAACCCGGCCTATCGGCGTGGCGCGAGCAAACCGGATTTTTTCCTTTTC
>Ga0302290_10000185_pt1 | contig 13402 bp, 10 predicted proteins | sample III_Fen_N1_3_FD_194547 | JGI IMG/M metagenome (GOLD analysis project Ga0302290, IMG submission 194547) | Peat permafrost microbial communities from Stordalen Mire near Abisko, Sweden - III_Fen_N1_3 | ecosystem: Environmental > Terrestrial > Soil > Wetlands > Permafrost | place: Sweden: Abisko... | reverse complement strand
GGACGTTCTCGTGGTTGTAGTGAACTTCCTCGAGCAAATGGATCAACGTGGTGATCTCACGCACCAATGTGGGGCTCGTCTCGAACTTGCGGTCGGTGTGCGCGTGAACGCTGCTGACGGCGATGGCAAATGAAAGGAGCAACCCCAAAAGGCCGCGTTGGAAGGAGGCAGACAACTTCATCGGTGGTAGGACGAGCCTTGATTGGATTTGTTTCAAAATGATAAGCCAGCTGCGAGGCAGGCCGCTTTCTCATGCATACGGCGCGCCTCTAGAAGGGTTAAAGCTAAACTTTGGGCAAACGTGAAACAAGCTGTGTCCCTTGTTTTTGATCGGGGAGATTTCTCTCTGATCGCGCGCTCGTGTAATGCTCTGCCTGTGACGTAGACACAACAGGGCGAACGGCTGAGCGGGGGGCGCTCAGCCACCTGAATCATCGCCCGCAACAGAGAAATTTAGCGTCGGCTTAACCGTTTGGCCGAGGTAAATTCAGGTGTGGGCGGGCTTTTCGCTATACATTGCCACGAGGGCTGCGCCGATGGACTGGGAGAGTTCGCCGAGCGTCGCTACGACGATTTTCATGCGGGCGCGCTGTGCCGGCCAGAGATAGGGAGCCGCCGACTCGCGCATGATGCGCAAGTAGCGTTCACGGAATTCCGGCGTGGTCGATTCCGGGTCGATCAGGCCGCCGCCGATCACGACGAGCCCCGGGTCTAGCATCAGTGCGATATTGGCGATAAAGATGCCCATCGCGCGCGCCTGAAAATCAAAAATCTCCAGAGCAAGCGCGTCGCCTTTCTGGGCGCGGGTGCGAAGCGAGAGAACTTTTTCTTTGATTGGCGCAGTTGACTTGGCGAGCTCGTGGTCTGGGAAATTTTTCAACGCGTCCTCCAACAGATGTGGCAGGCTGGAGATCGTTGTGTAGGCTTCGATGCAGCCCCAGTCACGACCGCAGCCGCAAGGGAACGGGCGTTTACCGAGAAGGTGAAGCGGCGCAGGCATATGGGCTGCTTCCGTTCCGCAGAGCGTGGCGCCTTCGAGCGGCATGCCGTTTTCGTCGATGTAGGCGCAACCCAGACCTGAGCCGGGCGCGAGCATGAGCACGGATGATTTACGCGTACCACAGGCTTGCCGCGCCTCCGCGACGCCGCCGAAACGACCGTCGTTGCCAACCACGAGCGGAATCGGGCGCCCGGCAGCCGCGGTGAGAGCCTGGCTATAGTCAGAGTGGAAATTCCATCCGGCAAAGCTTGCGGGCAGATTGGCGGCGCGACCAAGAACGCCGTAGCTTTCGTAGGGTCCGGGAATCGCCAGGCCGACGCCACGGACGTCGGTCCAGGTGAGTTTGTTGGCCGTTAGAAAATCGATCGCACCCTGAAGCCAGCCTTTGACCACGGCTTCGCGTCCGGCCTGCGAGTTCGTCGAACTCTGCATGAGTTTGTGGGAAACGATGGAGCCGTCGGTCCAGACGCCTCCGGTTTTCGAGGTGGTCGCACCACTGTCGGTGCCGATGAAAACGCCTTTGTTGTTCATTGGGGGAAAATGGGGTGTGTGGCTGAATTCGCCAAGGCAACTCTGCTGTTACGTTTGAGCAGAATTTGCCGGGCCGGCCGGTTTTGGCACCGGATGTTGGAACGAGTACAAAAGATAAATCCCGACGCCGACACAGATGCCTGAATCGGCGACGTTAAAAGTCGGGAAGACATAGCTGCCGAAATGAAAATCGAGGAAGTCGATCACGTGGCCATACACGAGGCGGTCAAGCAGGTTGCCCACGATGCCGCCGCAAAGCAGACCGAAACTTATCTGTACCGGCAAAAGGCGCAGGCCGAGCGAGCGCCGCCAGAAAAAGATCGCAACGAGCGTGGTGAGTGCAAGCACGGCGAGCGTCGTGCTTTTGCCGGTGAACAGGCTCCATGCGGCGCCCGTGTTGCCGACGTGTACGAGGTTGAAAAAACCCCGGATGATCTCGATGTGATGAGGTGGCCCGTAGGTGCCGGTCGACAGGTTGACCACGATCAGGAACTTGGTGACCTGATCGAGCACGAAGACGCCGAGCGCAAGAACCAGCAGCCAGCGGTAAGCCAGGATGCGTTGGAGCCGCGACGCCGGTCTGGTGCGGGCCGGAGAGGAGACTGAAGCAGGCTGGCCGACTTCGCTCACTCGTCGTCGCCGCCGCCGCTGTCTTCGATCTTGGCTCCGTCTTCACCCAGTTCGCCGAAAAGTCCGGCGGAGGAACTCTTGCGCATGCGATTGCGCTCGATGTCCTTTTGAGCTTCGGCCGAGTAGCGGGTGAAGGGCACGGCCGACAGGCGTTCCTTGGCGATCGGCTTCGCGGTGATTTCGCAGATGCCGTAGGTGCCATCTTTGATGCGTTTGATCGCCAGCTCGATTTCGGTCAGTGCGTCCTGTTCGTTCGAAACGAGGCTCAGGGCAAAATCGCGATCAAAGGTATCGGTGCCGGCGTCGGCCATGTGCTGACCGTAGCTGGAGAGATCGCCCGAGTCGTCTTTGCTGGAACGCTTCAGCGTCTCTTCGCTATGCAAGGTGATGCCGGCGGTGAGATGACTGCGGAGATCGAGGAGCAGCTTGTAATAGCGGCGGAATTTTTCCGGCACGCTGTCGATATCCACTTCTATCGGCGGCTTGGTCGCCCGCTTTGGATTGAAGCCCAAGATGTCAGCGAGCGAGGCGGCTTTGATGTGATTGGGCTGCGCGGGTTGCGCGGTCTTGGTTACGTCAACGATCTTGGACGCGGACTTGGCTGTGGTTTTTGCCGCCTTGGCGGCTTCATTTTCAGCTGTGGTTTTGGCCACGGTCTTCGCAATCTCGCGCACTTCATCGAGGCTGAAAGCAATCGGCTTGACGGCCTTTTTGCTGCCCAGAATGCGGCTGCGAAGGAGTTCGCGGGCGTTTTCCTTCTTATCGTTGGACTTCTTCTTGTTATTATTGGACGACGGCACAGCAGAATTGGGCTTTGGTGGAACGGCTTGAACTTTGGTGGGAGCCGGTTTGGGCGCGGGCTTTTTCGCGGGGGCGGACACAACTTTTTTTGGGGCGGGCTTGGCCGTCTTTTTATGGACAGTCTTTTTGGCGTGGGGCGCGGGTTTTTTGTGTTTTGCCATGGGATAAATCGGTTGGGATTGGCTAAAATTTAGGGTGAACCAGCAAGGGCCTCCGCACAGCGAGGACAGACCTCCCCGTGAGTATTTTTTTCGAGAACCGGCACCCAACGCCAGCAGCGCGGGCAGCGCGTGTGACCAAGTTCCTGACTATGGCGGACAGATATATTCAACGGAGACGCGTCGGCGGATGCGGCGAGTCCGACCTGCGAAACGATGAAAAGCTCCGGTAAAAAGTCGCGGTGTTTTTCGAGCAGCTTGAAAACGGCATCGCTGGCTGGCGCACTGAGCGTGATGGCGGCATCGAGGGATTTGCCAAGCTTGCCGGCAGCGCGCTGCGGCTCGATCGCCTCGTTGACCTGCGCGCGGATTTTCAGCAGGGCGGTGACGTCGGTGTCGATTTCGGCATTGGTCCAGGCCGTGGGCGCGACCGGCCAGTCTTGCAGGTGAATCGAGCCGGCGGTGTACTCAGTTTTCGCTGTGGCAAACGACCAGGCTTCGTCGGAGGTCAGGCTCAGGATCGGCGCGAGGACTTTGACCAACGAATCGAAAATGAAATGAATTGCAGTTTGCGACGAGCGCCGGAGTGGGCTGGCCGTGCCGTGCGTGTAGAGCCGGTCTTTCAGGACGTCGTGGTAAACCGCCGACAGGGTGACCGAGCAAAAATGACTGCAGAGCTGGTAGACGCGGTGGAACTCGTAGGCGTCGTACGCGGCGGTGCAGTCGCGGATGAGCGCGGCAGTCTGGTGCAGCGCCCAGCGATCCAGTGTATCCATTTTCTCAATCGCCACGGCGTCACGCGCGGGATCGAAGTCGAACAGGTTCGAAAGTTGGAAGCGCAGGGTGTTTCGCAGCAGCCGGTATGACTCGCTGGCGCTGTTCAGAATTTTGTCGGAGATCGTGATGTCTTGCGTGAAATCCTGCGACGCGATCCAGAGGCGAATGACGTCTGCGCCGTACTGCGCGATGTAGTTGTCGGAGGTCGGCGGCTTTTCGTACTGGCCGGACTTGGAGATCTTCTTGCCGTCTTCGCCGACGATAAAGCCATGCGTGAGCACGCATTTGTAAGGCGCGCTGTCCGCCGCGATGATGCCGGTCCAGAGCGAAGACTGAAACCAGCCGCGGTGTTGATCGCTGCCTTCCAAGTAAAGATCCGCAGGACGCTGCGTGTCGCCTTGCTTGCGATTCAGGACAGCCATGTGTGACGAACCAGAGTCTATCCACACATCGAGCGTGTCGCGACCGCAGACGAGCTTGTCCGGCGTGGGCCAGCCGGAGGGAAGCGTGACGCCTTCGAGGAGCTGTGCGGGCGTGGCGTTGTACCAAAGGTTTGTGCCTTGTTTCTCGATCTTGTTAGCGACGGCGCGGACGACGGAGGCTTCGAGGTAGCCGACTTTCTTTTCGTCGTAGAAGGCGATGATCGGTACGCCCCAGGAACGTTGGCGGCTGATGCACCAGTCGGGACGTGACTCGACGGCGCCGCGAATGCGGGTTTCGCCCCAGGTCGGAACCCATTGCACTTTGCCGATGGCGTCGAGAGCGGCGGTGCGAACGCCGTTTTTGTCGAGCGAGACGAACCATTGGTCAACGGCACGGAAAATGATCGGGGTCTTCGAGCGCCAGCAATGCGGATAGCTGTGCGTGATCTTGCTTTTGGCCAGCAGCGCACCGGCGGTGGCGAGTTTCTTCAGTACCGCGAGATTAGCGGGCGACGGCTTCTTGGCTTCGAGGTCTTCGACCGTTTCGAGACAGGTGAGGCCGACGAGATCGGCGGGCACCTTGCCGTCATCGAGGTAGCGGCCGTCGTCGCCGACTGGGCAGTAGATCTCGAGTTTGTACTTGAGGCCGGTGAGATAGTCCTCAGCACCGTGGCCAGGCGCGGTATGAACGCAGCCAGTGCCGCTGTCGATAGTGACATAGTCGGCAAGGACGACCGGTGAGGCGCGATCGATGAACGGATGGCGCGGGGCAAGGCCTTCGAGCGTGGCGCCAGGCATCGTTTTCACGACGGTGGGTTGTTCGGCCGCCTTTGCTGCGGTGGCCACCGAGCCAAGCAAGGGCTGGGCGACGATCAAGCGCTCAGCACCAAAATCGGCGACGACATAATCGATTTCCGGATGAACCGCGATCGCAAGATTGGCGGGGATCGTCCACGGCGTGGTCGTCCAGATGACGACGAAGAGCGGCTTGTCGGTGGGCAGGCCGAACTTTTCGGCTTCGCTCACTGGCACGGCGAACTTCACCCAGATCGAAATGGAAACGTGGTCTTTGTACTCGATCTCTGCTTCGGCCAGCGCGGTTTCAAACGGGATCGACCAGTAAACCGGTTTCTTCGAACGGTAGACCAAGCCCTTTTCGACAAACTTCGCGAACGTGCGGATGATGTCGGCTTCGTAGGCGGGGTTCTTGGTTTTGTATTCAGACTTCCAATCGGCGAGCACGCCGAGGCGTTTGAACTGGGCGGTTTGTTTTTTGATCCAGCCCTCGGAAAATTGATCGCAGAGCGAACGCATCTCGGCGGTGGAGACTTGCTTGTTCTCCGCCTGCAACTGCCGCATCACCTTTTGCTCGATCGGCAGGCCGTGGCAATCCCAGCCGGGCACGTAGGGCGTGCGGAACCCGCGCATGGATTTGTAGCGAAGCGTGATGTCCTTGAGCGACTTGTTGAGCGCAGTGCCGATGTGGACGTCGCCATTGGTGAACGGCGGGCCATCGTGCAGGACAAAAACGGGCGCTTTGGCGCGGGCGGTTTGGATGGCTCCGTAGAGGCCTAACTTCTCCCAATGCGCCAAACGTGCGGGCTCGCGGCCAACAAGGTTGGCGCGCATTGGAAAATCCGTTTTTGGGAGCTGGAGAGTGTCTTTCAGGTCTTGCGCCATGCCAAAGAAAAGCGCGGAAGGCTAAGCGGAGGGCAACCTGAGTCAAGGGAAGACGGGGCCTTTCCTGAGCCGTCACCGTTCCGTTGCAGTACTTGGGTAACTTGCCTCCGCGTAACAGGATCGCCTTCGCCTAGCGTGCTGCCTTTTCGCCGAGCGTCAGACCCGCGCGTAAACAATTCGGCAGCGCAATGCCATTGCGCGCCTGCCCGCCGATGAAAAGCCCGCCGTACATCTGTTCGCAGGTGGCGATTTCGTCGAGGAAACGGTCGTGGCCAAGGTTGTACTGCGGGATCGCGCGTGGCCAGACGTTGACGCGTTGGAAAACCGGTTCGCCTGTGACGCCGAGTAATTCGCGAAACTCGGCCATGACCGTGGCGAGCAACTCAACCGATGACAACGCGGCCAGATCTGGCCGCGCCGCACCCCCAACCATCGCCGTGAGCCCAACGTGCCCCTCAGGCGCGCGACCCGGAAAGAGCGACGAAGAGAACAACACGCCGAGGAGCTTCCGCTTTTCGACCGCCGGCATGAGCACACCGAAACCGTCGAGCGGATGACTGACCTGCTCGCGGCGAAACCCGAGAAAAACCGAGGTCACCGGTGGATGTATGACCTCCTCGAGGACAGCCATCGGGCGATGAGCATCGAGGCCAAAAGTCATCTTTGCCAATGCCGCCGCGGGCAGGGCGACTACGACGGCACCAAATTCCTCGGTGTGGTCAACGCCATCGCGGGTCCAGGTCACGCTCCACGGCAGGCCGAGCGCGGTGCGCAGGTTCTTGACGGTGGCATTAAGTTCGGCTGCGCCGGCCGGCAGACTGCGGGCGAGGGCATCGGTCAGCGTTTGCAGGCCGTCGCGGAAGGAGATGATGCGGCTTACGGGCTCGCCGCGTTCACGGCGGGCTTTGCTTTGCGCGAGCTGACCGCGGATGAGCGAACCATGCGATTGTTCACTGGCGAGCAGTTGGGGGAAGGTGTGCTGCGTCGAAAGCCTGGCCGGATCGCCTGCGTAAACGCCGGAGACAAACGGATTCAATGCATAGTCGACGACCTCCTGGCCAAAGTGCAGGGCGACCAGCTCGGCGAGGCCGATGTCGTTGGCGCGTTCTTGTGGTTTGGCCCAGAGCTCGGTGAAAAGTTTTCGTTTGCTGCGCGCGGAAAAAAGCGTCGTGCGCCAAAGCCCCAGCGGCGACGTCGGCACCGCGTGAAGTTTCCCGGCGCGCACGATGTAGCGGTTTTTCGCGGTGGGTCCGGCGACGACTTGTTCGTGGTCGAGCCCCAGTTCGGTTATGAGCGTGAGAATATCGCGGTGGTTTTCGAGGATCGTGTTGGGACCAACCTCGACCAGCCAGCCGCCGGCGCGTTCGGATTGCACCGCGCCACCGAGTCGCGCCCCGGCTTCGAAGAGCCGCACCGTCCGGCCGAGCTGCGTGAGCTTGTACGCAGCGGCGAGTCCGGTCGCGCCGCCACCGAGCACGGCGATGGGTTTTGATTCGGTCACAAACATGAATTGGTTTTTACAGGAGGTAACGGAGGCAACGGAGAGGCTGTTCTCTGTTTGCTCTGTTTCCTCCTGTTTAATTGCTCCAGTGCGTGACGGTGTCGACCAGCGCTTCGACGCACTCGATCTTGGCGGAGGGCGTGATGCCGTGGCCGAGGTTGAAAATGTGGCCCTGGGTGCTGCGCATCGATTCCAGCAGGCGAGTGGTTGCGGTGCGCACGATCCCGGGCGTGGTCTGCATGAGGACCGGGTCGAGATTGCCCTGCACGGCGACGTTGGCCGGAAGGTTGCGGCGGACGATCGCGAGGTCGTTGGTCCAGTCGACGCTGAGAACTTTCACGCCGGAAAACGCCTGGTCGGTCAGGTGCGGTGCAGTGCCTTTCGCATAGAGGATGATCGGGAAATCTCTTGGCAGTGCGGTGACGATTGCACGAATCCAGCGTAGTGAAGCCGCCTCGTAATCGGGCCCGGCGATGATGCCGCCCCAGGAATCGAAAATCTGGATCGCATCGGCACCAGCGCGTATCTGCATCTTGAAGTACGTGATGAGCGCGGCGGTGAGTTTTTCGAGCAGCGCATCGAAGGTTGAGCGGTCGGTGTAGAATAGGAGTTTTATGCGCTCGAAATCCTCTGAACTGCCGCCTTCGACCATGTAGGTCGCGAGCGTCCACGGCGAACCGCCAAAGCCGAGCAGTGCTTTTTGTCCGGCGAGTTCCTTTTTTAGGATGGCGAGTGTTTCGGCAACGTAGCTCAGGCGCTCCGGCACGGCGCTGACTGGGGCAAGTGCGTCGACCTGGGCGCGAGTTTCGAGCTGATAAGCCATCGCGATTCCACCTTCGTCGCGAAAATGGTACGACTGGCCGAGTGCTTCGGGGATGACGAGGATGTCGGAAAATAATATCGCCGCATCGAGTGCAAAGCGCCGTAGCGGCTGAAGCGTCACTTCAGTGGCGAGCGCGGGCGTCTTGACCATTTCGAGGAACGACGACTTGGCCTTGAGCGCACGGTACTCGGGCAGGTACCGACCTGCCTGGCGCATGATCCACAACGGCGGACGTTCAAGCGGGTGGCCGGCAACGGCAGAAAGGAAACGTTCGCGTGAGGTCATGTCGGAGAGAATCCAGAATTCAGGAGTCAGGAGCCAGCAGGATAATTGGCCCAATCGCGAGGTTTTAGAAACACCTCGTACAACCGTGCCTCGGGTGAGCCGGGCGTGGGCTGCCAGGCATAATCCCAGCGGACGAGCGGGGGCAGACTCATGAGAATTGATTCGGTGCGGCCGCCGCTTTGCAGACCGAAGAGCGTGCCGCGATCCCAGACGAGGTTGAACTCTACGTAACGACCGCGCCGATACAGTTGAAACTGGCGCTCGCGATCGCCGTACGGAGTGGTTTTGCGGCGGGCGACGATGGGCCGGTAGGCAGGCACGTAGGCGTCACCCACGGCTCGCAGGAGCGCGAAACTTTGCTCGAAACCGAGTTCGTTGAAATCGTCGAAGAACAAGCCGCCGATGCCGCGCGGTTCGCTGCGATGCTTGAGAAAAAAATATTCGTCGCACCATTGTTTGAAGCGCGGGTGAAGCGTGTCACCAAACGGCGCGACGGCATCGCGCGCGGTGCGGTGCCAATGAGCCGCATCCTCTTCGAAACCGTAGTAGGGCGTGAGGTCGAAACCGCCGCCGAACCACCAGATTGGGGGAACAGGGCTAGCGGCCAGGGGCGAAGGGCGATGGGCGATGGGCGAATGATCCGAACCTTTTGCCTCTCGCCCTTTGCCTTTCGCCTTCGCGACGCCGGCGACGACGATGTCGCGGGCGCAGAAGAAACGCACGTTGGCGTGACTGGTCGGCACGTACGGGTTGCGCGGATGAATGACGAGCGAAACGCCGAGCGCTTCCCAGGCTTTGCCGGCGAGTTCCGGGCGGTGTGCGGTGGCCGAAGCCGGGAGGGAGGCACCGGTGACGTGTGAGAAGGCGATGCCGGCTTTTTCAAACACCGCACCTTCCGCCAAAAGCTGCGTGCGTCCGCCGCCGCCCTCAGGCCGCGTCCATTCATCGGTCGTAAATTGGCCGCCACTGTCTTCCTCGGCGAGCGCGCGGCAGATGTTGTCCTGCAATGCGAGCAGGTAGGTTTTGACGGCGGCGACGTCGGGATGTTGGGGTGAAGGCGAAGGCACGGTCGCGATAGATACGTGAAAATCGAAAAATGGAAAGGCGACGAGCCAAATGCCGGCGTAATCGCGGGCACTTGACGAGTTTGATAGAGTTTCGCGGTCGACAGCGGTCACAAGTCACGCGATTGCTGGTCCTTTCGCCACTTCTTGATGAATTCCACCGTTCTCCCGACTATTGCAGCCACTGGCTTTACCGTCGCGTTTTTCCACGCGGCGATCCCAACCCACTGGCTGCCGTTCGTGCTGGTCGGTCGGGCGCGGGCCTGGAGCCGGGGTAAGGTGATGGGCATAACGATTTGCGCGGGCCTCGGCCATGTGCTGCTCACCAGCTTGCTCGGTCTGGTCATTGCCTGGCTGGGGTTTCAGCTCGATGAACGAGTGGGGAAAGTTTTCCCCTGGATTGCCGGTGGCGTGCTGTTCGTTTTGGGCGGTTACTATTTCTGGCGGCAATGGCACGGAAAGGGAATTTGCCATCACCGTCCACCGGGCGGTGAGCATAAACCGAGCGAACACTGCGGCCACGAGGATGAGCACGAACACAGCCACTGGGATCACGAGTTGCAGGAAAGTCCGCTGGTGGCGCAGGACAAAGGCGATTGGGCGGCGATCAGCGGGCTGTTCTTGATGCTGACGTTTTCACCGTGCGAGGGCTTTCTCCCGGTCTATCTTTCCGGTGTGCAGTTCGGCTGGCGCGGATTTTTCATCCTGAGCGCAATCCTCGCGGTGGCGGCGCTGGCCTCGATGACGTTGCTCACCTGGTTGACCCTTGTCGGTATGGAACGGTTTAGGGTGAAAAATTTCGAGCGTTATGAAGCCGGCCTGCTCGGCACACTTTTCACGCTGCTCGGCGCGCTGGTGATCGTGCTGGAGCGCTGACCCTTATTTTCTGGGTAGACCGCCGCTTTGCTTGCGCTTCTTGGGTTGAGGTACGACGCCGAGACGCGGATCGCGCCGACGGGCCAGTGCAACCAGACGAACTGCGATGTGCTCGAAGTCGTCCGCCGATTCGGGTAGATAAAGCCACTTTGGCAATACCGGATGCGGCGCCAAAACGGGGAACTCGGCGATCAGCGAGGCATGGTGCTTGTGATCGGTGCAGATAAGCACGCCCCGCCAGGGTTCGGTTTTGGCGGAGAAACAAAGCATCAACAATCCGTCGAGGTAAACGGCTTTCGTGCCGAACATCGCCCGTGCGACAAATCCCGCGTCATCCTCTAACGGCTCCCAGAGCCACGCGTAGCGATGGACGCGCTTGATTTGCCCTAGCTTTGGCTCACGCATGGCGTTTTGAAAACGAGGAGAAAAACCTTAAACCCACTATTGAACTACGAAGAAGAGAAGAAACAAAGCAGGTAGAGTAAGTTATACTGTTGGACGGTTTCACTTGCCGGATGAAATTGGGCAAAAACACCCCCACGGCTAATCGATTGCCCTTAGCTTCTTTGATTCTTGGCAGTTCAAATCCAAGTGCGGAATTTAAGAGGATAAAGAGAACGAGAAAGATAAAGAGACTGAAGAGTGGGACTGGGCACAAAAAAGGCGCGGGGATTGCCGCGCCTTGGAAAGAAACTATTTGGTGGCCTTCGTGGTTTTCTGCGGCAGTTCAAACTTCACGCTCGGTGCGGGAGCCTCCGGGGTTTCGGCGGCCGAAGTGACCGGGCTAGCACTGGCGGCTGGTTGCACGGGCGAAACTTCCGGAGTGACGGGTGTGGCCGGTGTGGTTGTTGCCGGAGCCGCAGGCGCGAGCATGGCGGGAGCTGGCTTTGTGACGGAAGATTTTGACGGGGTCGAAGCGGGGGCAAGCGAGGCCGGTTTCGGCGTTGGCGCCGCGGAAGGCGGAATGGCCGCGAAACCACGGTCGAGCAGCTCGATACAGTGAAGGTCGCGCGAGCGGCCCATGTCGATTTCGTGACCCTTGGGACCGAAACAGCCCATAGCGACAACAATGACACGGCGGCCGTTGCGCTCGGCGGTCGCACTCAGGCAATAGCCGGCATTTTCGGTGTAGCCGGTCTTGAGCCCGTCGACCCCAATGACGCGTCCGAGGAGCTTGTTGTGGTTGTCCATGTGCATGGGACCCTTGGCGCGCGCCGCACCAAAATCGCGATGCTTGACGGCGGTGTATTTGAGCACGTCGGTTTTAAGAATCAGGTAGCGGCAGAGAAGTGCGAAATCCCGAGGGGTGGTGAGATCGCCTTCGTTGATGCTCTGACGCTTGGAGGTCAGGCCGTGTGGAGTCCGAAAGGTACTGTGGGTCATCCCGATTTCATGGGCTTTGGCGTTCATCAATTGAACGAAAGCGGGGATGGAACCGGCGGCGGTGCGGGCGAGCGCGTGGGCCGCGTCGTTGGCCGACTGGATCATCATGGCGTAGATCAACTCTTCCACGGAGAATGTTTCGCGCGTGTCGAGGTAGACCTGCGTACCGCCCATGCCGGCATCGGAGGCATCGACCTGGACCGGCATGTCGAGGGTCATCGCACCGCTCTGCAATTTATCGGCGAGCACGGCGAACGTCATCAGTTTCGTCATGCTGGCGGGCGGGCTGATCTCATCGGCGTTGTCCTCGAAAATGACGGCGCCGGTGGCGGAGTCCAAGACGATGGAGCCTTTACAGGTAGCACCTGTTTCGGCGCGGCTGGTGCTCGTCGACGACGGGCGTGTCGGCTTTTGTTTGGTGGCGGCGTGAGCGGTCAACGCGAACGCGATTGCAACGACAGGGAAAAGGAAAAGGCGGAGGCGGTTCATCTGTGCGTGATCGAAGAAGAGGGGGTTTTCCCGCGCGGGTGCGAGAGAAAAACGGTGAGTGTAATTGCGGAAACTCCGGCAAAGCGGCTTGGTTTAGGATGCGGATTAGGAAAGCGCGGAGACGCTCAAGTACTGAAACGGGGAAAAACGTTCCGCGTTTTCGTTCTCCGCGCTTCTGCGATTGGATTTCGTTCGACGGAATCAGCTCGGCTTGCGCGTCTGTTCCAACGGCAGATCATGCAGTTTCAGCTCGGGATTTTTTTCGAGGAAATACCGCATCGTCCACTCATTCGGAAAAAGCGCGACGGGCTGATCGAATTTGTCGACGCCGAAACCGACGCCGCTGGCGACGATGAGAGACGAAGGATTCTTGAGCGAAGGGTGGGGCTCCAGCCATTTAAGGATGGTCCAGGGAGTGGCTTCGAGTTTCGACTCGGCGCCGTACTCGCTTTGCAAGCGATACTGCACGACTTCAAATTGCAGTGGGCCGACCGCGGCGAGGAGCGTCGAGCCTGGAGGGGCGTTGCGCGGGCTGAACGATTGCACGACGCCTTCCTGGAGCAGCTGTTCAAGCCCGGCGCGGTATTTTTTCGCGTCGGATGAATTCGGGTTGGAGATGTACGTGTAAACCTCGGGCGGAAAGCGCGGGATTTCGTCGTAAACGATGCTCTTGTCCTCGGTCAGCGTATCGCCGATGCCGAACTCGCTGTGACCGACAAGACCGATGACATCGCCCGGCCAGGCCTCGTCCACCGTCTCGCGTTCCTGGCCGAAAAGCTTGTGCGAAGAAGAGAGTCGCATGGTTTTTCCGGTGCGCTGATGCGTGACCATCATGTCGCGCTCAAACTTGCCGGAACACACGCGCAGGAAGGCGATGCGGTCACGGTGCTTCGGGTCCATGTTGGCCTGAATCTTGAAAACAAAGCCGGAGAATTTCTCGTGCGTGACCGGCACTTCGCGTTTTTCGGAAGCGATCGGAGAA
>Ga0302290_10000180_pt1 | contig 13491 bp, 13 predicted proteins | sample III_Fen_N1_3_FD_194547 | JGI IMG/M metagenome (GOLD analysis project Ga0302290, IMG submission 194547) | Peat permafrost microbial communities from Stordalen Mire near Abisko, Sweden - III_Fen_N1_3 | ecosystem: Environmental > Terrestrial > Soil > Wetlands > Permafrost | place: Sweden: Abisko... | reverse complement strand
GCTGGGTGTGATGCTTTACCAATTGCTCACCGGCCACTTGCCGCATCAATCGGATTCGATGGCCAAGCTGATGTACCAGATTGCCAACCAGGCGCCACCCGATGTACGCCATTTCCGCCCGGAGCTGCCTGAGTCGCTGGCCATGGTGCTGGCGCTCGCGCTGGAGAAGCGGCCCGAGCTGCGTTACGCCAGCGGCGAGCAGATGGCGCAGGATCTTGAAGCTGTGCTGGTCCAGTTGGGTGACGAAGAACCGGCCGAGCCGCAGGCCGGTGCCGCTCAAGTACAGCCCCAAAGCGTGGATCCTTTCGCACAAACAGTCCGTTTGAACAGTACTGATCCGGGGCAAAATCCTTAGCCTAAGCCCCCCACCCTTTCTCAGCCTGCCCGCCGACCGCCCCACCATGACCTTGGAGTTCTTCAGTGCCACTGACGTCGGGCGTGCGCGCGACAACAACGAAGACTCGGTGGCACTCGACGAGGCCGTCGGCCTTGCGGTGCTGGCTGACGGGATGGGCGGCTACAACGCGGGCGAAGTCGCGAGCCAGATGCTCACCAGCTTCATCCGCACCGAGCTCGGGCGTTGGCTGAAGGAGTCGGCCAGCTCGGTGAGCGTGCAGGACATTCGCCGGGCGATGGACATCTGTGTTGACAACGCCAACCGCGCCATCTTCAATGCGGCCAATACCAACCCGCGCTACGCCGGCATGGGCACTACGCTGGTGCTGGCGGTGTTCGTACCGGACGGTTTGCTGCTCGGCCATGTCGGGGACTCCCGGGCCTACCGGCTGCGCGGTGGGCAACTCACCCAGATCACGCGCGACCATTCGCTGCTGCAGGAGCAGCTCGACGCCGGCCTCTTGACGCCCGAAGAGGCGGTGTTCTCCAGCAACAAGAACCTGGTCACGCGTGCCGTGGGCGTCGAGGACGCGGTGATGCTTGAGCTGCATCTGCATGAGGTGCAGCCGGGTGACGTGTACCTGCTTTGCTCCGACGGGCTGTCGGATATGCTTGACGACGACGCGCTTGCGCAGTTGTTGCAGCGCCACCCTTCCCTGTCCGAAGCAGCCCAAGGCCTGATCAATGCGGCCAATGACATGGGCGGTCGGGATAATATTGCGTTGGTGCTGGCTCGCGCTGAGGGACGGGCCAAGCCTGCTGGCAAGGCCTGGTGGCCTTTCGGGCGGCGCTGAGTGAGAGTGGCGCATACCAGAAGATTTATCCGAATGCTTCGCACCAGGGCTGCAGACAATGCGCCGGCACTAAAACAGACAACAGGACTTGAGGTCAAGCATGGGCAAGCTGGTGGTGTCGCTCGATGGGGTGGTGATCAAGGAGGTTCAGATCACCAAGGACAAGACCACATTGGGTCGGCGGCCGTATAACGACATCGTCATCGACAACCTGGCCGTCAGCGGCGAGCATGCCGTGCTGCAGATGGTGGGTGCGGACGTCTTCATCGAAGACCTGAACTCCACCAACGGCACCTATATCAACGGCAAGGCGATCAAGAAGCAACTGCTCGTCAACGGTGACATCGTCGAGGTCGGCAAGTACAAGATCAAGTTCCTGCTCGAAGACAGCGCCGATTACGAGAAGACCATGATTCTGAAGTCCGGCGCCGGGGCGCCCTCAGGATTCGGCCTGCCTTCGTCCTTCGGCAATCTGCCGCCTCCTGCCGCATCGGCGGCGCCGGCCGTCATCAAGGTCCTGAATGGCGCCGCTGCCGGCCGCGAGGTGAGCCTGACCAAGGTGGTCACCACGGTGGGCAAGCCCGGCGTGCAGGTGGCCTCGATTACCAAGCGCCCCAGCGGCTATGTGTTTGCGCATGTCGAAGGCAATGCGCGGCCCAGCGTCAATGGCGTGCCGCTGACGGGCGAGTCCATTCCTCTCAAGAGTGGCGATGTGATCGAGCTGGCGGGAACCCAGATGCAGTTCGTTCAAGGCATGGCTTGAACCGAGGCTGACTCGGGGCCAATGCGGATGTTCGCCGTGAGGATTTCACGGCATCCTGCGTTCAAACGACTTGCACTGCCGATTCGCGCCAAAACGAGGATTTGGAGGTTTGCGTTCGCGCGGCACGCGCGTAAATTGCAGTTCTCGCTGAACCAACGCCACGCAGGGTCGGCCCCTGAGAGCCTCCATGAAAATCAGTGTTCTGGGCTGTTCCGGGGCGATTGCCGCCGGGTACAAGACGACTGCCTTTTTGCTCGATGACGATGTCCTGATTGACGCAGGCACGGGCGTCGGCGACCTGCCGCTGGCTGAGCTTGCGCGCATCGACCACATCCTCATCAGCCATTCGCATCTGGATCACATCCTGGCGATTCCCCTGCTCGCCGACGCGGTGCTGCGCATTCGCGCCGAGCAGCGCCGCCCGCCGGTGCAGGTGCATGCGCTGCCACAGACCCTGGAAGCACTGCGCCAGCACATCTTCAACGGTGTCATCTGGCCCGACTTCACACGACTGCCCAGCGCCGCTGAGCCCGTGTTGAGCCTGCATCCTTTTCATACCGGCGATCGCCTGGTGCTCGGCGCGCGCGAGGTCGAAGTGTTGCCGGCCTCGCATACTGTGCCGGCCGTGGGCTTCGCAGTCGATAACGGGGCCCAGGGCGGCCACGCGCACTGGGTGTTTACCGGCGATACCGGGCCGAACCCGGCCTTGTGGAAGCGTCTGGCCGAGATCAAGGTCGGTCACCTGGTGATCGAAACCGCCTTCAGCAACGAAGAGGACCAGGTCGCCAAGGCCAGCAAGCATCTGTGCCCCTATATGCTGGCCGAGGAACTCAAGCAGATGCGTGGCAGCATCGATGTGCACATCACCCACATCAAGCCGGGTGAAGAAGCTGCCGTGATGCGCCAGATCGGCGCCCTGCTGAGCCCGCACCGCATCCATGCCTTGGGCGCAGGCCAGGTGATCGAGCTGACCGAGCCCGGCCGGGCCGGCGATCTGGGCGCCCTGGCCGCCTGAGCCTTCAGCGGGCTGACAAGAATTGTCAGTCGCCTCTGGATCGGACCAAATCGGGCCCGGCTCAACTGACAAAAAGTGGCAGCGCAGGCCGAGGATGCGGCTCAAAGCGTGTGATGTTTCACACTTCAACGCGATCTCTGGGCTGGCACGACCCCTGCATTCAAGGGGGTGTCTCTACCCCACAACCTCACCTGACGGAGTTCTCATCATGAAGCGTGTTCAACAAGGTTTTACTCTCATCGAACTGATGATCGTCGTGGCGATCATCGGCATCTTGGCTGCGGTTGCGCTGCCGGCTTACCAGGACTACACGGCCAAAGCCAAAGCAGGCAATGCACTCAGTGGCGTTGACAGCCTGAAGACGGCCGTCGGTCTGTGCGTGAGTTTGACGGGTGGCGATCTAACCGCCTGCGATACGGGCAGCAATGACATTCCGACTTTCGTCGCAACGAAGGAAATTGCATCGGCTACTGTTGCGGACGGTGTTATCACCGCTGTCCTTGGTGCCGATATGGGTAAAGATGTCAGTGGCAAGACTGTGATCTGGACGCCAACAATTGACGGTACCAACATCAATTGGGCGGTCAATGCGACAGCCGTGACCAATGCTGCTATCAAGGCGGCCTTGGAAAAGAACAATAAGTAGGACTTAGCCAGCTGAACCGGAGCCCAGCGTGAAGCTGGTCTCCGGCTTAAGTCTGGTCCTGAAATGCTGAAAGCGCCTCCGGGCGCTTTCAGCATTTCAGGGCTACGCTGCTCTCAAGCGGTTACATTGCCCGCATCCCTGCGTACTCGCCGCCTTTCGCCCGCCCGATGCTTCGTCAAGACCTCGTCCTCGTGCCGCTCCATCCCGTGCAGCGCACGATTGAGTTCTCCGCCGTCCTGCTGGCCGCCGCCTCGGGCTTTTTGATCGCCTTCAACCTGACGCCCTCGGCCACGCTGTTCAATCAGTTGGCGGCGGTGATCGGCTGGGGGCTGTGGGTGCTGTTGCTCAGCGATGGTGCAGCGATGCCGAGCCTCAACAGGCGCGCACTATCTGCGGTCGCGGCCTTGGCCTTGATTGGCGTGGCCATGCTGGCTTCGCCCTTTTGGACCGGTCTACCGCTGTCGCTGCTCTTGATGAATGGCGGCTTGCTGGCGGCGGCTCTATTGGCCTTGATGGCGGGCGTTGGCGCGGCGGGGCGAGGCGAGGTGACGCGGGTGTTCTCGCTGCTGGCCTGGGCGCTTTTGATCGCGGGCTTGCTGAACGTGGCCATCAGTCTGGTGCAGGTCTTCGTCCCGAACTGGGCTGACGGCAGTGTGATTGCCCGCTCGGGCTTGGTCGGCCGCTCGATCGGCAATATGCGCCAGCCCAACCACCTGGCCAGCCTCTTGATGTGGGCCTGCATCGCGGCGGTGTTTCTCTGCGATGCACCCAAGCGGCGGCCGCGCGCGGCAGCCTTGTTGCTGGTGGCGGCGCTGTTTGCCTGCGTATTTGGGGTGGTGCTGAGCGCCTCGCGCACCGGCATGCTCGCGGTGGCCGTGCTGGCCCTGTGGGGGCTGCTGGATCGCAAGCTGGCCCGGGCATCCCGCTGGGTCTTGATCGGCACCCCCGTGATGCTCGCCATCAGCTGGGCCTTGATGGCGATCTGGGCGAGTGGCGGAGGCCATGCCTTTGGTGCCGAATCGCGGTTGGCGGAAGGTGCCGGTTCGCCCACGCGGCTGGCGATACTGGCCAATGCCTGGTCCTTGCTCAAGCAGCATCCTTTGATGGGTGTGGGCTGGGGCGAATTCAATTTGGCTTGGTCGATGACGCCTTTCCCGACCCGGCCGATTGCCTTCTTCGATCACACGCACGACCTGCCGATGCAGTTGCTGGTGGAACTGGGCGTGCCGCTGGCGCTGCTGGTGATGGGGTTGCTGGCGTGGTCCATGTGGCACGCCGCTCGCGCGGGCCAACAAGCACAAGGCCGTGAGGCGGTGGCGCTGCGCAGTGCCTTCATGCTGGTGTTGATGATTGGCCTGCACAGCCTGCTCGAGTACCCGCTCTGGTATGCCTATTTCCTGCTGCCGACGGTGTTCGCGCTGGGCCTGTGCCTGGGAGGGCGCGAGGCGAACGCCAGGAATGCCATAAAGACACCTGCGCTGCCGGGCGCCGCGCTGCAAGTGCTGGCGGCGGTGCTGATCGCGGGTTCACTGTTTGCCGCCTGGGACTACCGGCGCGTCGTCGTGATCTATGCGCCGCCGGACGATGCCGGGCCGCTCACCACGCGTATTGCCGCCGGGCAGCGCAGCTGGTTCTTTACGACGCAGGCCGACTACGCGGCCGCCACCAGCTTGCCGCCTGGGCAGGCTGCGCTGGATGCCGCGAAACACGCCGCGCACAACCTCATCGACGTACGCTTGATGATGGCCTGGGCACGCTCGTTGCACGAGACCGGCGACGATGATCGCGCGCGCTATGTGGTGCAGCGGCTGAAGGAGTTCCGCAACGCGCAGGGCAAGGAATGGTTGGCCGAGTGCGAGGAATTGACGGCGGGCGAGGCCCGGCCCTTCCAGTGCGACCCGCCATCGCGCGACTACAGCTATCAGGAGATGCGCTGAAGTCCGGCTTCAATCAGTGGAACAACGTCAGGCAGCGACCCAATCCCCGCTTTTGCCGCCATGCTTTTCCAGCACGCGGATCTCGCCCATCACCATGCCTCGATCAGCGGCCTTGCACATGTCATAGATGGTGAGCAGGCCGATCTGTACGGCCGTCAGCGCTTCCATTTCGACGCCGGTGCGGCCCAGGGTCTCGACCTGGGCAGTGCACAGCACCGCATGGCCAGGTTCATCGATGTCGAATTCGATGTTGACCCGTGTGATGGGCAGCGGATGGCACAGCGGAATCAGGTCGGCGCAGCGCTTGGCGCCCTGAATGGCGGCGATGCGTGCGACGCCAAGCACGTCACCTTTCTTCGCATGGCCCCCGGTAATCAGTGCCAGCGTGGCGGGCCGCATCGTGATGCGGCCGCTGGCACGGGCAATGCGATGCGTGATGTCCTTGTTCGCTACATCCACCATATGGGCCTGGCCTTGCGCGTCGAAATGGGTCAGGGCGGAACTCATGGTGAGGGTGGAAACAATATGGAAACCCGGAAGCTGTCATCATAGCGAGCGCGATTCACGGAGAGAGTCTTGTTGCTGAAGTCGTTCATGTCCCATTGCCGCCCACAGCGTATGCAGCGTCCGCAGCGCAAAGTGCTGAGTCTGGCCATCGCACTCGCGCTCTGGGCTGCGGCGCCCATGAGCGGCGTGGCGCAGATCAGTCTGCCGACACTTGGCGACTCGGTGTCGGACGATTTGAGTGTGGGCAGCGAGCGCCGCTTGGGCGATCAGGTGATGCGGCAGATCCGCCAGGATCCTGACTATCTCGAAGATCCTCTGTTGCTGGAGTATCTGCAGGGCGTTTGGGCGCCGCTGGTGAACGCAGCGCACAAGCTCGGCAATATCGGCGAAGAGACCGACCAGCGTTTCGCCTGGGAATCCTTCCTGGTGCGCGACCGCAGCGTCAACGCATTTGCCCTGCCGGGCGGCTTTGTGGGCGTGCATCTGGGCTTGATTGCGATGACGGGTTCGCGCGATGAGCTGGCCTCGGTGCTGGCGCATGAGCTCTCGCATGTAACGCAGCGCCATATCGCTCGCCGTATCGTGGGTGATTCGCGCAGCAGCTTGCTGGCGACGGCCGGCATGATTGCCGGCCTGATCGTGGCGGCACGCTCCAGCAACGTCGATGTGGCGAATGCGGCCATTGTTGGCAGCCAGGCGGCGGCGATCCAGGCTTCATTGAATTTTTCGCGCGACATGGAGCGCGAGGCCGATCGCGTGGGCTACACGGTGCTGACGCAGTCGGGCTATGCCGGCTCGGGCATGCTGGGTATGTTTGAGCGCATGGAGCAGGCCTATCACCTGATGGATTCCGGTGGTTACCCGTATTTGCGCTCGCACCCCTTGACCAGCGAGCGCATCGGCGATGCGCGCGCACGGCTGGGCGCTGGCGATTGGCTGCGGCCGCGGGGCACGGCCGAACATGCTCTGATGGCGGCACGCTCGCGTGTGCTGATGGACACGCGTGCCGAGGTGCTGGCGCAGCTGCAGGGCCTGGATGCCGGCGTCCGTGGCGACGATCGGCTGGAGCAACTGGGTGCCCGCTACGCGAGTGCGCTGGCTTCCATCAAGCTGCGCAACTGGCCACGCGCGGAAGGCGCATTGACACAAGCCGAAGCCTTGCAGCGTGCCATGGGGCGCGATGCCCGGGCTGAGCGTGCGCTCATCTATCTGCGCGCCGAGCTGGAGCTGGCGCGGGATCGTGCTCCCGAGGGCTTGCGAGCGCTGGCGCCGCTGGCCGGCGAGCGCTCGCGCGTGATGCTGCTGACACGTGCCAGCCTGGCGCTGGCCGACCCCGATCATGCGAATGCTCGCGAAGCGTCAGAAGCGCTGCAAACTCATGTCAGTTTGAATCCGAATGATCCGCCCGCGTGGACAGCCTTGGCTCAACTCTGGGACAAGCTGGGCCAGCCCTTGCGATCGGTGCGTGCGCAAGGCGAGGCGCGCGCGGCAGCCGGCGATCTGAACGGTGCCATTGATCGCCTGCGCTCGGGCCTGCGCCTGTCGCGTGGCCGTGAGGCCGATCAGGTCGAAGCGGCGGTGATCGATTCGCGACTACGCACGCTGGTCTATGAACGTCGCCAGATGTTGGCCGACCTGTATCCGCGCGGCGCCGTGCCGCCGGGTGCCGAGTTGCCGAACTAGGGCCTAGTCCTGCGGCGGGAACACCCGCTCAACCACGGTATCGATCACCATGCCGCACAGGCTGTAGATCAGCGAGCCGATCAGCGCTGCGCCGAAGCCGGCCACGCCAAAACCATCCAGCACCGTGGCGGCGGCCCAGAACATCAGCGCGTTGATGACGAACAGGAAGAGCCCCAGGCTCACGACCGTCACCGGCAGCGTCAGCAGCACGAGGATGGGTCGCAGCAGCGTGTTGAACAAGCCCAGCACCAGGGCCGCGATCATTGCGGAGGTGAACGAGCGCACCTCCACGCCCGGGTAGAGGTGCGCCACCATCAGCAGCGCCGCCGCGAGCAGGAACCAGCGTACGAGGGTTTTCATGCGAGCAGCATACAGGCTCGTTGGCGACCCCCTCAAGTCAGTTCGAGAGAGCGCTCTCAAAAACATAATAGGAATGGTTCGCATTAGTGTTAACATTTGTTCAACAGGACAAAAGAACTCCGTTGTGACCCAAGCCATCGCACTCCCGAATGCCTCAACGGCCGCCGCAGCCGCTGCGCCGCCGCGTGGCGCTGCTCCCGCCCAAGGCGCGGCGCGGGCAGCGGCTCGGACATTGCGACCCACGGTCGCAGCCGACGAGCTCGGTCCGCAGGCGCGCCGTTGCCTGACGGGCGCCGTGCTGTTGGCTCATTTGTTTGGCGCCTGGGCCTTGCTGCAGATCGATGTGGTGCGCCAGGCGGTCGTGGCCGCAGCGCCGACGATCATGGTGGACATGATTGCGCCGCCGGAGCTGCTCAAGCCGCAGCCTTCGCCGCCAGCGCCGCAGCCCCGGGCCAGGCAGGTTGTCCCGGCGCCGATACCCTTGATTGCGGCCGCTCCATCACCAAACCCGGCGCCTGCCAGCTTCATTGCGCCGGCTCCGGAGGTGCTGGCTCCGGCGCCGGTGATCGCGCCACTTGCGCCGCCCTCGCCGGCCGTGACGCAGGTGCCGGCCGCCGCCGCACCGGCTCTCAAAAAGGTGCCGCCCAGCGCGGTGCGCTATGTGGCACTGCCGCAGCTCAACTTTCCGCTGCTGTCCAAGCGAGCACACGAGTCGGGTGTCGTCACCCTGCGCATTGCGGTGGACGTTAACGGCCGCTTGAAGGATGCATGGGTGCACAAGAGTTCCGGCTTCGAGCGCTTGGATCAGCAAGCGCTGCTGGACATTCGCAGCGCCCGCTTTGCCCCCCAGATGGATGACGGCAAGCCCGTCGAATGGGAAACCCTGGCCCCGCTGGCCTATGACCTCGACCGCTAGAGAGATTGGATTGACATGGACGCTACTGTTGCCACCACGGCCAATATTGGATTTGGTCACTTCATTGCCCAGTCCGACGCCGTTGGCAAGTTCCTGCTGGGCGTGCTGATCGTGATGTCGGTCGCGTCCTGGGCGCTGATCGCGCGCAAGGGCCTGATCCAACTGCTGCGCAATCGGCGCGCTGGCGTCTTCCTGGACTTTTTCTGGAATGCGCGCTCGCTGGACGCCGTGCAGGCTGAGATCGCGACCCATGGCGCACGCGACCCGTTCTCGCATCTCAGCGCCCACGCCATGCATGCACAGGCCCATCATGCCCGCCATGGCGCGGCGCGGCTGGCCGAGGCCGGCACGGCCAATGACTTCATCACCCGCACCATCAAGAAGGTACTCGACGAAGAAACCACGCGCCTGGAGTCGGGCTTGACGACGCTGGCGACGATAGGCGCGACCGCTCCTTTCGTCGGTCTCTTCGGCACCGTCTGGGGTGTGTACCACGCGCTGCTGGCCATTGGCATGAGCGGTGCGGGCACACTGGACAAGGTGGCGGGTCCAGTCGGCGAGGCGCTGATCATGACCGGTATCGGCCTAGCCGTTGCGATTCCCGCCGTGATGGCTTACAACGCCTTCGCTCGCAGCAACCGGGTGCTGTCGGCGCGGCTCGATGCCTTTGCCTACGAGCTGCACAGCTTCCTGACCCTGGGCGAGGCGCCCGGCGCTGCCGTGCAGGCCAGCGCCAATGTGCGCGCCTTGAAGCCGGCTCAGGCCTGATCCGGGAGCACAGCGATGGCATTCGCCTCTTTCGACAACAAGCGCGCCAGCGCGCCGATGGCCGAGATCAATATGGTCCCGCTGATCGATGTGATGCTGGTACTGCTGGTGATCTTCATCGTCACCGCGCCGCTGCTCACCAATGCCGTCAAGCTCGACTTGCCCAAGGTCAGCTCGCAAGCCAATGAACTCCGGCCTGACAAGATCGAATTCGCGATCGATGCGGGCGGTCAGCGCTTCTGGAATGGCGAGCCGCTCAGCCGTGCGGAGTCTATCCAGCGCTTTGCTGCCGAGGGCCGCAAGCCCCAGCAGCCGGAGATCCATCTGCGCGCTGACCAGAACGTGGCCTACCGCTCGGTGGCCGAGACCCTGGCCGATGCGAGCAAGGCGGGCTTGACCCGCGTCGGATTCGTCAGCGAGCCAGAGCGGCCTTAATTCAGCGTTCACCGGTTGTATGTACGAGCCATAGCGCCCGGCGGCGCAGCCATGTCCAGCCGCCGTGCCGAACCATCCATATCCTTAGGAGTTCACCATGTCACGCAAGACCATCAAGACTGTCAAACGCAAGACCCAGCATCTGCTGCCGCTGGGCGCCCTGGCGGCGGGCTTCGGCCTGGCTTCGGCCGCACTGGCACAAACCACGCCGGCCGCGCGGCCTGCCGCAACGGAAGAGGCGGCTTTGCCAGTGGTGCGCGTCAAGGCCAGCGCCGAGCGTCAGGGCAAGGACGACTACCAGGCCACCGAGACCCGCATCGGCAAGGGCAAGCAGGACATCCGCGACATTCCGCAGGCGATCACCGTCGTGACCGAGAAGGTGCTGGACGACCGCAATCTGACCAACGTCAAGGAGGCCCTGAAGAACACATCCGGCATCACCTTCCAGGCGGCCGAGGGCGGCGAAGAGGATGTCAAGGTCCACGGAATTTCGCTGCAGAGCACCGGCGACCTGTTCATCGATGGCATGCGCGATCCGGCTTTCTACGATCGCGACACCTTCTTCCTCGATCGCATCGAGCTGCTGCGCGGCTCGGCATCGCTGCTGTTCGGCCGAGGCTCCACCGGCGGGGCGGTCAACCAGGCCACCAAACAGGCACTCTTGTCTGACCAAAACGAGATCAATGTCTCGCTGGGCAGTCGCGAGGCCTTCCGCACGGTTGGCGATTTCAACCAGCGCACCGGGGAGAACTCGGCCCTGCGCGTCGGTGTGATGGTCCACCGCGCCGACAGTGACGGCTCCGGCTCCGCGATCGACAAGACCGGGCTGGCCGGCAACTTCCGCTGGGGCATCGACGAGCAGGATGAGTTCAGCGTCACGCTGTATTCGCTGAACAACCAGAATGGCGTGAACTACGGCATGCCCTGGATCCGGCCGACGCCGACTTCGGACGTGAGCACCTCGACTCTTGTGCCCGTCGACCCCGACAACTACTACGGGCTGAAAAGCGATCGCAACCACGGTTCGGCCCGGTACGCGATGGTCGGTCATACGCATCGTTTCTCTGACGATGTCGAGCTGGTGAGCAAGCTGCGTTATGCCACCTACACCCGCGATATGCGCGCCAGCCTGATCCGCTTTGCGGCCGCATCGGCCCAGCCCAACAAGACGGCCGTGTCGCTGGCCACCATCGGGCCTGATACCGTGCTGACGCGCAATCTGCAGATCAAGAAGCAGGACATGCAGACGGTGACCGCGCAGAGCGATCTGAGCGCAAAGCTCAAGGGCTTGGGCCTGGATCATCTGCTGCAGACCGGCGTCGACTTCGCCAGCGAAAAAAAGCAGGTCTACGCTGCCTACTCGGCCGCGCAGGGCGGCATCGTGCCGGTCAAGCCCAACACCACGATTGGCACGCCTTTTGATGGTGCCAGCAACGATGAGAGCCTGCGCAGCTTCCGCACCAACAACGAATATGTCTCCAAGAGCTATGGCGCCTATCTGCAGGACATGATCCAGATCGCGCCGGCGTGGAAGCTGCTGGCCGGGGTGCGTTACGACAATCTGGATGGCGACTACAAGGGCAATGCGATTCCCAACAATGCGGCCTCGCCGGTGACGACGACGCCCTACTCGATGAAGGTGTCGGAGTGGAGCAAGCGCGCGGCCGTGCTGTTCCAGCCTAACGAGCAGCTGTCATTCCATCTGCTGGGCGCCACCTCCTTCAATACCTCGGGCGATGCCTATTCGCTGAGCGCGGCGAACAAGGACATCCCACCCGAGAAGTCAATCAATGTCGAGCTCGGCGCCAAGCTCGATTCGGCCGATGGCAAGCTGAGCACCCGCGTCGGCATCTTCCGCGCTACCAAGCTTCACGAGCGCAATACCGACCCGCTGGTCAACTTGGTGACGCTGTCGGGCAAGCGCCATGCTGCCGGTATCGATGTCGACCTGATCGGCCGCATCACACCGCAGTGGGAGATCTTCGGCAACTTCACCTGGATGCCGGTCGCCAAGATCGACATCGCTGCACCCGGTGCGGAAGGCCTGGGCGCGCGACCCTCGCTGACGCCTCAGTATTCGGGCACCTTGTGGAGCACCTACCAGCTCACGCCCGCGCTGCGCCTGGGTGGTGGCCTGAACGGCCGCAGCGGTCAGCAGCCCAACCGCAACCCGGGCTTCTATGCTCCCAAGTTCCTCACTGGCGATCTGATGGCCGAATACGCGGTCGTGCAAGACAGCGTGATCTTCAAGCTCATGGTCAGCAACGTGACCAACAAGCTCTATGCTGACGCGCTCTACACCGCCTTCTACGTGCCCGGCACGGGCCGCACGCTGACGCTGACGGGCACCTACAAGTTCTGAACTCATCATGCTGCTGAAGATTCCCAAGCTATTGAGTCCGCAGGCCCTGGCCCAGGCGCGTGAGCTGTTGGCTCAGGCGACTTGGCAGGACGGGCGCGTCACTGCCGGAACGCAGGCCGCCGTGGTCAAGCGCAACGAGCAACTCGCGCCCACCAGCGAGGAGGCGCGGGCGCTGCAGGCGCTGGTGCTGCAAGCGCTGGAGGGTCACGCGATCTTCTTTTCTGCGGCGCTACCCAAGCGTGTGTTGCCTCCGTTCTTCAATCGCTATGCCGGCGCCGCCAATCGCTATGGCGACCATGTCGACCAGGCGGTGCGCTATCTGCCCGGCGGCACGCAGCGCGTGCGCACCGACATCTCCTGCACCCTGTTCCTGGCTGAGCCTAGCGAGTACGAGGGCGGCGAACTGGTCATTGCCGACACCTTTGGCGAGCAGCGCGTCAAGCTGGATGCGGGCGATATGGTGCTCTATCCGGGCAGCAGCGTGCATCGTGTCGAGCCCGTGACACGCGGTGCGCGCCTGGCCAGCTTTTTCTGGATCGAGAGCATGGTGCGCAGCACCGAGCAGCGCCGCATGCTCTATGAGATGGACATGAGTCTGATGAAGCTGCGGGGCGAACACGGCGAGAGCGACGCCGTGCTGCAGCTGACCGGCGTTTATCACAACCTGCTGCGTATGTGGGCCGACACATGACGAGCGCGAACCAGGCGCCGGCGATCGAGGCGCTGCCTACCGGGGTGGCGAACTTGGCCGACTTCGAGGCCCCGGCGCGGGCGCGCGTGAGCGAATCGGCCTGGGCCTATCTGAGCGGAGGCGCAGCCGACGAGATCACCTTGCGCGCCAATCGCGCGGCCTGGGATGCCCTCCAGCTGCATCCACGCGTGCTGCGCAAACTGGCCGGTGGCCACACG
>Ga0302290_10000179_pt1 | contig 13523 bp, 15 predicted proteins | sample III_Fen_N1_3_FD_194547 | JGI IMG/M metagenome (GOLD analysis project Ga0302290, IMG submission 194547) | Peat permafrost microbial communities from Stordalen Mire near Abisko, Sweden - III_Fen_N1_3 | ecosystem: Environmental > Terrestrial > Soil > Wetlands > Permafrost | place: Sweden: Abisko... | reverse complement strand
CCTGCAAGATCTGGGCATGAACGTGGTGGCCACCGGCACCAACAAATCCACCGAAGAGGACAAGGAACGCATCCGCGAGATCATGGGCGACGACGTCAAGATGATCACCGACGGCAGCCCCAAGGCCCTGCTCGCGGTGTACAAGGAATACAACGCCGACATCCTGATTGCTGGAGGCCGCAACCTCTACACTGCCCTCAAGGCCCGCATCCCCTTCCTCGACATCAATCAAGAACGGGAATTCGGCTACGCTGGCTACGATGGCATGCTGGAACTGGTGCGCCAACTGGCCCTAACCCTGGAAAGCCCTGTCTGGAACAAGGTCCGCACCCCTGCTCCCTGGGCCGTGCAAAAAGCCGTAGGGCAGCCCCTGGTGGCCTGATTTCACCGAACATCATTACCCCGCCAGCCACCTTCGGGTGGCTGCGTCATTTCCGCCCCGGTAAAACCCCATGAGAAAACCCACCCTGTCCCAGCGGCTGAAAGCCAAGAACCGCAGCCAATCCCTGGTGATCGGCGTCACCTGGTACACCGAAGAAACCTGGGCCCAGGTCAAAGCCACCGCCAAGGACCCGGAATGTTTCGAGGACACCTTTGAAAAATGGAAAGCCATGGCGATTGCCGCCCGCCGGGAATTCCAGCGCTCCGGGGTGATGGCCCTGGAATGCCAGATCGTTCCCCAGGAGTTTTTCGACTGGTGCGCCCTGAATAATCAGGAAAACAATGCCGCCTCCCGGGGTGAATTCGTTTCGGAAAGCTTGAGTGCTGCCTACAACAAAAGCGCCTGATTTTTATCATTCCCGTGAGCTGGATATTAGGTATTCCTAATCTTAGAAAACAACCGATCTTTTCATTAGTAACAACCAAAAAGAGATTAGTCGTCAGGCTAATGACAGTTACAATCTCTTACGATTAAAAGTTTGACTGGAAATTGCAGCATGCATGTGTTGATTACGGGGGCCACCGGCTTTCTGGGCGGGGCAGTTGTTACAGAGTTTCTTTCGAATCACCCCAAAAGCACGTTGCTATTGTTGGTGCGCGCCGCTACGACTGCTGAAGGCCTCGAGCGAGTACGAGCTTCCCTTCGCCGCTTTGAAGTAGCTGAAGCCACCCTGGCGCGACTACAGGAAACACAGATCATTCTTGGCGACTTTGCCGATGTTTCGGCTTTCGCTAACGACCCGCGTCTGGATCAGGTCAGCCACGTCATCAACTGTGCGGCCATCGCCTCCTTCTCCAATAACCCGCAAATCTGGCCGATCAATGTCGACGGCACTTTTGCCTTCGCTCAGCGCATGGCGCAAGTTGCCGGTTTGCAGCGTTTTCTCCACGTAGGCACAGCCATGGCCTGCGGTCCCGACTTGCCGGCGCCGGTTTCAGAGTCTTGGGACTTGCCGCCCAAGGAACAGCACCTCGTCCCCTACACCGCATCCAAAGCCGCCATTGAGCAGCGGATGCGGACAGAACTCCCCGCGCTGCCTCTGATCGTTGCCCGGCCGTCCATCGTGGTTGGCCATACCCGCCTGGGCTGCAAGCCTTCCGGCAGCATTTATTGGGTATTTCAGATGGCGCAAATGCTGGAAGCCTTCACCTGCGCCCTGGACGACCACGTGGACGTGATCCCGGTGGATTACTGCGCCGAGGTTCTCGTGGCCCTGACCTTGAGCCCGCAACTGAAACACGACCTTTACCATGTTTCCACCGGCACCCAGGCCGCCGTTACCGTTAGCGAGATCGACATTGCCCTGGCCCAGGGACGCGGCGTGCCGCCCCTCGGTCAAAAATTCAAGCAGATTTCTGGCGATGAAATGGGGGAGCTTGCCCTGCGCTTTGAAGAAAAGATCGGCCCCTGCAACCGCCGCTTGATGCTGCGCGCCTTGAAGCTTTACGGCGCCTTTGCCAAGCTCAATTACGTTTTCGACAATAGTCGCCTACTGGCCGAAGGCATCCGTCTGTCGCCACGGTTCAGCGACTACATCCCCGTTTGCGCCGCAACGGTGCACGACATTTCCGTGCCGGACCAGATGCACTGGGACTTCAAGTAGTCAGCACGGCAGAACCATCACTGGCGGCAAAGCATCGCCGTCAGCCGTTCAGATCGTCTCCAGGGGATAACCCGCCTCCGCCCAGCCATCGATACCGCCCTTCAACACATGGGTGCGGCGCCCCCGTTTGCTCAGGAGATGGGCCGCCTTGGCTGCCGAGGCATCGTGAGGACAGGCGCAGTAGGTGATGATCTTGGCCTCCAGGGGCCAGTCGTCGATGGCAACGGTTTCTATGGTCGGCAGCTCAATATGGCGCGCTCCAGGGATACGGGCTTCCAGAGGCAGTTGGACACCGGCAGCCCGGACATCGATCAACACAACGCAATTTCCTTCAGCCATCAGATCCGCCAGCTCCTCAGGATGAACCCGGGGCAGACTGTCCATCACCTGCGACAAACGACGGCGACGCCAGATCCGCAGCACGACATAAAGCCCAAATAGCGCGCCGACAACGCCCAGGGCAAAGCTGCCGAAATCGCTGAGGATGGCCATCAGATAGCCGATCTGGTCGTGGAACAACACACCGCCGGCAATACCGCAGCCCGCCCACAGGGCCGTCCCCGCCAGATTGAACAGAACGAAAGACGATGCCGCCATGCCCAGGGCTCCCGCCAAAGGCGGTGCCAGGGTAGACAAACCAGGAACGAACTTGGCAACCACCAGGGTGGCCAGCCCGCGTCGGGCAAAACTCACCTCGCTCTGACGCACGCAACTGTCCGGGGAAATGGAAATCTGGCAGAGCAAGGTCAGCACCCGACGACCATAGCGGCGCCCGGCAAAAAACCAGAGGGAATCGGCCAGCATCGACGCCAGGCAAGCCAGGGCCAAAGCCTTCACCGCAAAGACCCCATCACTGGCTGCCGCCGCACCGGCCAGCAAAAGAAAAGGCAAGGCCGGCACCGGCGCTCCGAGCTGTTCGATAAAAACGCCGACAAAAACTGCCAACAGGCCATGCTCAGCGAAGAGGGAAAGAATGTTTTGCATGGGGTCGAGTTTAACGGCCCCGCTCAACTTTGTTGCCCGGGGCGGCGTCCCAACCCTTCCGGGCAAGCAAGACAGGCGCGCCCTTTGCTCCGGCCAGACTATTTCCTTGTCGCCGGGCTCTGTCGCACTTCATACAATCGCCACCCTGCTCTCTTTAAATAACAGTCACTTAGCCAACGGCACAAACCTTGCACGGATCAAAGTAATCCCGACACCCGGACTGATGCCATGGCCGAAGTTCTCAAACGCGCGAAACCCCTGGCGGTGAATCCCCTCAAGGCGAGCCAGCCTATCGGGGCTTCTTTAGCCTTTCTCGGGCTAAAAAACGCCATTCCCATGCTCCATGGCTCCCAAGGCTGTACAGCCTTCGGCAAAGTGTTTTTCGTGCGCCATTTCCGCGAGCCGATTCCGCTCCAGACCACCGCCATGGACCAGGTGTCCACGGTCATGAACGCCGACGAGAATGTGATCGAAGGCCTCAAGGTCATCTGCGAGAAAAACAGTCCGGACATCATCGGCCTGCCCACCACAGGCCTGTCGGAAACCCAGGGCACGGACATCAAGCGCCTGGTCAAGGAATTCCGCGAACGCTTTCCCCAGTTCGACAAAATCGCCGTGGTCCCGGTCAATACGCCGGACTTCAGTGGCTGCCTGGAATCAGGCTATGCCCTGGCCATGGAGTCCCTGATCGACGTGCTGATTCCCGAATCCCGCAATGCAGGCCGGCGCAAGAAACAGGTCAACGTGCTGGCCTCCAGCATGCTGACTCCCGGCGATACCGAAGCCATCAAGGAATGGGTCGAAGCCTTCGGCCTGCGCCCGGTGATGGTGCCGGACATCGGCGACTCCCTGGATGGCCATCTTGTGGACCAGGAAACCACGCCGCTAACGTTGGGCGGCACGCCCCGGGCCGAGATCGAATCCATGGGCGAATCCGCCGCCACTTTGGTGGTGGGTCGTTCCCTGCACAAGGCTGCCGATCTGCTGCGGGCCCGCACCCATGTGCCGGACTACCGCTTCGACCACCTGATGGGTCTCGATGCCTGCGATGCCTTCACCATGGCCCTGGCCGAAATCAGTGGCATCCCCGTGCCCGAACGCATCGACCGCCAGCGCGCCCAGTTGCAGGACGCTATGGTGGATACCCACTTCATGACCGGCTTCTACCGCGTCGCCATTGCCGCCGATCCCGACTTGCTGGTGGCCCTCGGTCAGTTCATGACCGGCGTCGGCGCCCAGATCGTGGCCGCCGTCACCCCGGCCAAGGCCGAAGTACTGGAAGCCATGCCCTGCGCCGAAGTTCGTATCGGCGACCTGGAGGACATGGAAAACATGGCCCGGGCCGGCAAGGTGCAACTGATCATTTCCAATTCCCACGCTGCCCAGGCTGCCGAACGCCTGGGTGTGCCCCTGTTGCGGGCAGGCTTCCCGCAGTACGACTGGGTGGGCGGCTATGCGCGCACCTGGGTGGGCTATCGCGGTGCGCGACAGGCCCTGTTCGATCTGGCCAACCTTTTCCTGGGACATCATCATGACGCCCAACCCTACCGATCCCTCTACTGGGCCGACGGACCCCGCCAGCACGAAACAACCGGAGCCCCTTCCGCAGCAAGCACAGCCGGAAGCGCCCCCGTTGCCAACGTCGCGGCGCCTGGCCCTGGCCTGGTCAGCCACTGAGGAGGCCCCTTCCATGTTGAAAGTGGCCTTTGCCTCCAATGACCGGGAAACCATCAACCAGCATTTCGGTGCCACCGAAGGATTCGTCATTTACTCCCTTGACGAAGCCCGCGCCCAATTGCTGGAAGTGATCGAGTTTCCACCGGAAACCATGGATGGCAACGAGAACAAGTTGCCATCCAAGATTCAGACCCTGTCTGGTTGCGCTGCGGTTTATTGCCTCGCCGCCGGGGCTTCTGCCGTGCGTCAGTTGCTGGCCGCCGGCGTGCAGCCCATCCGGCTCGACGACGAAGAACCCATTGAGCCCACCCTCAATCAATTGCGTCGTGCCATCAAGGACGGCGGCATTCCCTGGGTGGACAAGGCCGTGAAGAAGCAGACCGGTGACGACAGCCGTTTCGACAAAATGGCGGAAGAAGGGTGGGAAGAATGATCGAAACCACCGGACGCATCATCGCCATCCACGACGGCCGCGCCGATGTGGAACTGGCCCAGACCACAGCCTGTACCAGCTGCAACTCGAAGAAAAGCTGCAACAGCAGCCAGGAGCAGGGCCGCACCCAGATCGTTTCCATGGATGCGCCCCTCTACGCCCGCACCGGCGACCAGGTCACCGTGTCCGTCTCTACCGGCGGCTTTCACACCGGCGCTTTGATCGCTTATCTGCTGCCGACCCTGACCACCATTCTCGGCACCGTGCTCTTTGCCTCCGGTGGCGATGCCGCCGCAGCCGGCGGTCTGTTCGGCGGCCTGATCATCGGTCTGGCTCTGGTGCGCGTCGCCAGCAAGCTGATGCCCAGCCTGGTGACGGCTTACTGCGAACCGACTTCCACATCCCATCCTTCCCTTTGATTCAACCCGGAGACACCACCATGAACGCCCCAGCAGAACAAGATCCCATCTACACAACCGCCTTCGCCAAGGAAATCAGCCGTCAAACCCGCGCCCTGGACAGCTACGGTCAGTGGGACGGCAAGCCCATCGAAGAAATTCTCGCCCCCTTCATCCTGACCAAGGAACAGAAGCGCGAAATCCCCATCATCGGCGACCCCGACGACATCCTGCTGTCCCGCGTCAAGGCCTTCTACAACGCCATTGCCGTCCTGATCGAAGGCGAGTGCGGCAAGATGGCCGTGCCCTTTATCCAGATCACCCACGAAGGTTTCGGCCGTGCCCTGATCATCGTCGGCAAGCTGGTGGTGATGGACAAGACCCTGCGCGACATGCACCGCTTCAGCTTTGAAAGCGTGTCCAAGATGAAGGATGAGGCCGATAAGTATTTGGCGGTTGCCATCGAATTGATCGGCAAGCACTCCGAAGTCGCCGGCCTCTAAGCTCAGCTCAAAGACCTTCGGCAAACCAAGCCCCCTCCCCCATTCCCCCGCCCGGGCGGGGGTACTGATTAGCGGACTTTGTCCGATTTAAATTGGAACTGTCATGAGTGAAGAAGAACTGAAGGACCTCGATAAGGAGGTCAAAAAACTCAAGCGCATAGCCACGGAAAAGGCTTCGGTCCTCCACGACCTGATCGAGGACAGCCTGCCTGCCGGCTACGAAAAACTTCCCGCCATTTCTCAAGAAACCTACGATGCGTGCCAGCTTTGGGCGGAAGCCACAGCACGCCTCAATGCAGCTCAGAAAGGATAAATATCATGGCCAACATCACCGGCAAGACCAAGGGTGGTACCGAATGGACCCCCGAATTCGCCACTTTCCTCGACCCCAAGAAATGCATCGGTTGCGGCCGTTGCTACAAGGTCTGCCCCCGCGACGTGCTTGATCTGGTCGAGCGCGGCGAAGGCATGGAATCCGATGACGACGTGGATGACGATGATCAAACCATGGTCATGACCATTTCCAACGGCGAAGACTGTATCGGCTGCGGTGCCTGTGGTCGTGTCTGCCCCAAGGCCTGTTACACCTATTCTGCTGCCCCCGCCGCATGAACGCCCCTGCCACGCAAACCATGCTGGGGGATGACCTTTCCGAACGCATCGCCAGCGAGCGTGCGTCCGCTGAAAGGGTCATCACCGCCATCACTGCCCTGGCCGACAAGCATGGCGTCGGTCTGACAGGACTGGGTTGGGATCAGGCCAACTTTTCCTCTGCCAAAGACCCCTTCTCTGGCGAGGAAAGCCTGGTGGCCCGCTGGGCCGGCAAAGTGCGTGGCACCTTGAGCCTGCGTCCCGGCGGCTGGCTTTACGGCGAAGTGGATGTCTGTCAGCCCCACCCCACCAAACCCGGCCTCTGGATGGAAGCCGTCGTTGCCTGGGGCCATGTGGATAACGTCAAGATGGAAATGCGTTTGCTGGACACCCCCAAGTAAATCATCACAACGGAGTTCGTTTTTCCCACGGGAAAGACGAACTCCTTCTCCGTCCCTGCCCATGTCTGTTTCCACCCCAATTCCTCCCCGCCTGATCCTGTATCACAAGCAGGCCACCAGCGGCCGTACCCGCTATTTGCGGCTACCCACCGGGCTTCTGGCCTTTGAACCGATGCCCCTGCTGTCGTCCCTCAAGGAGGAAGACGAAGCCAAGTCGAGCATTCGCCCCCATCCTGCCGCCTGCATTCGTGCTGCAGAAACCCATATGGGCCTGCCGACCGGCAGCCTGGAAGCAGAAGCCGAGTTCTACGCCGAGATCGAGACTCCCGACGGCGTAGTCCCCGTTCTGCTGGCCCGCTTCACCAGCACCGATCCTCCTTTTGCCGAAGCCGCTGCCATCGAAGGCAAATTCATCAGTCTCACCGAGGCCCGGGGTTTGCACCCCATCGAACTTGATCTGGCCCGCCGGGCCTACGAACTGGTTCTGGGCTGAGACCGCTCAGCCCCCTCCCATGCCTCTCCAGCATCAACCGGATTTGGACGCCGGTTTTCGCTACGGCGGAGATTCCCGAGTAAATCCCTCAAGAAATTGTCGTGTTGTCGCATATACGACAACACCGCTTTTGACCAAAACAGCCCGCAAACCCGCATGGTTAAGGTAAGTCCCTACTATTAAAGTGGTGGTATGGGGATTGCAGAACAGTAGCTACCAGGCTTCAAACAACACCCTAATAATCAACTCGTGACTGGAGAGACCACCATGATTAACCTGACACCCAATGCCTCCAAGGCCATTCACCGCTTCATCGCCGGTTCTGAAAACCCCGTAGCCGGTCTGCGGATTTTTGTTTCCGGTGGCGGCTGCTCCGGCATGCAATATGGTCTGCGCCTTGAGCAAACCAAAGAAGAAGAAGATTTCGCCGTGGAAGTGGATGGTTTCACCCTGCTGGTGGACCCCATGAGCCGCCCCATGATCGAAGGCATCACAGTTGATTTCGTGGACAGCCTGACCCATACCGGCTTCAAGTTCAACAACCCCAACGCCACGGCCTCCTGCGCCTGCGGCTCTTCCTTCTCGGCTTAAAGGGACAAGATCATGTGGGATTATTCTGACAAAGTTCGCGAACACTTTTTTGACCCCAAGAACTCCGGCCCCCTCGAAGACGCTAATGGCGTCGGCGATGTAGGCTCCATCAAGTGCGGCGATGCCCTGCGCCTGATGCTCAAGGTTGAACCCGAGACCGACGTGATTCTGGATGCGCACTTCCAGACCTTCGGCTGCGGCTCCGCCATCGCCTCCTCCTCCGCCCTGACCGAAATGATCAAGGGCAAGACCCTGGACGAAGCCCTCAAGGTCAGCAATCAGGACATCGCCGACTATCTGGACGGCCTGCCTCCCGAAAAAATGCACTGCTCCGTCATGGGCCGTGAAGCCCTCCAAGCTGCCGTCGCCAACTACCGCGGCGAAGTCTGGACCGACGACCACGAAGAAGGCGCCCTGGTTTGCAAGTGCTTTGCCATCGATGCCGTGATGATCGAAGACACCGTCCGTGCCAACAGCCTGACCACGGTGGAAGAAGTCACCAACTACACCAAGGCCGGCGGCGGTTGCTCTGCCTGCCACGAACAGATCGAAGAAATCATCGCCAAGGTAGTCAAGGGTGAAACGGCAGAAGCCAAGCCTGCCGCTGCGCCTGCTCCAGCCCCCGTAGCTGAAGCCAAGCCGGCTGCTCCCCTCACCGCCTACCAGCGCATGCGCAAGATCGAAGAAGTGGTGGAGTCCATCCGTCCCATGCTGGTCAAGGACGGCGGCGACATCGAAATCGTTGAAGTCAAGGGCAAGGATATCTACGTGACCCTGAAGGGTGCTTGTGCCGGCTGCATGATGGAACAAGCCACTTTGGGCGGCGTACAACAGAAGCTGATCGAAGCTCTGGGAGAATTCATCCGCCTGCTGCCCGCCAAGCTGCTGACCGAGATTCACTGATTGACCTCCCCCCTGATAAGGGGGGCCGGGGGGGTTGGGTTTCAGGATATGCGCCAAGCACAACGAAACCCCTCCCTGTCCCTCCCCTTATCAAGGGAGGGAACGTGCTGCAAAAAATAATCCCCGTACAGAGAGAGGCTCAAGAACATGAAACCCATCTACCTCGACAACAACGCCACCACCGCTTGCGATCCCGCTGTTGTGGAAGCCATGCTGCCCTACTTCACCGAGCAGTTCGGCAACCCTTCCTCCATGCACAGCTTCGGCAACAAAGTGGGCAGCGCCATCAAGGACGCCCGCAAGAAAGTGCAAACCCTGCTGGGTGCGGAACATGATTCTGAAATCGTGTTCACCTCCTGTGGCACCGAGTCCGACTCCACGGCCATCATCTCTGCCATCAAGGCCCAGCCCGAGCGCAACCAGATCATCACCACCGCCGTCGAACACCCGGCCATCCTGACCCTCTGCGAGCACCTGGAAAAGGAAGGCTACATCATCAAGAAGCTGGGCGTAGACAAGCGCGGCCGCATCGACCTGGACGAATACAAGTCCCTGCTCAACGATCGCGTCGCCATTGTTTCCGCCATGTGGGCCAACAACGAAACCGGCACCATCTTCCCCGTGGAAGAAATGGCCGAACTGGCCCACGCCAAGGGCATCCAGTTCCACACCGATGCCGTGCAAGCCGTGGGCAAGATCCCCATGAGCCTGAAGGACACCAAGATCGACATGCTCTCCGTGTCCGGCCACAAGCTGCACGCCCCCAAGGGCATCGGCGTCCTCTACCTGCGCCGCAACACCCGCTACCGTCCCCTGCTACGCGGTGGTCATCAGGAACGCGGCCGTCGTGCCGGTACCGAGAATGCCGCCTCCATCGTCGGTCTCGGCGTGGCTTGTGATCTGGCCTTGCAAAACCTGTCCCACGAAAACACCGAAGTCCGTCGTCTGCGGGACAAACTGCAAGCCGGCATCCTTGCCAGCGTGAGCCATTCCTTCGCCACCGGCGACTCCGGCCCCAACGGCAACCGTCTGCCCAACACTTGCAACATCGCCTTTGAATACATCGAAGGGGAAGCCATCCTGATGCTGCTGAACAAGATGGGCATTGCCGCCTCTTCCGGTTCCGCCTGCACCTCCGGCTCCCTGGAGCCTTCCCACGTCATGCGCGCTATGGGCATTCCCTACACCGCCGCCCACGGCACCACCCGTTTCTCCCTCTCCCGCTACAACACCGAGGAAGAAATCGACCGCGTGATCGAAGTCGTGCCCCCCATCATGGCCCAGCTGCGCAAGCTGTCTCCCTACTGGAATGGCGACGGCCCGGTGGAAAACCCTGAAGCCGCTTTCGCACCGTCCTACGCCTGAGCCTGCTGCTCCCCAAAGAAAACGGCCACCTTGCGGTGGCCGTTTTCTTTTCTGCGTCCGCCATTACCCTTGTCAATGGCTTGCGGCAGCCTCCATCGACAGTGCGGAATAACGCCGCACAATTTCGACAAACTGGTGACTGACTTCAGCAAAGGCGTCCACGATCAAAGGATCGAAGTGCTTGCTGCGCTCGGAGAGAATGATGTCGATGGCCTGACTCACCGGCATTGCTTCCTTGTAAACCCGGCGACTGGTAATGGCATCGAAAACATCCGCCACGGCCATGATTCGGGCTGGCAGGGGAATGTCCAATCCCGATAAGCCATCGGGGTAACCGGCGCCATCCCAGCGCTCGTGGTGACTCTGGGCAATTTGCCGGGCCGTTTCGAGAAAAGCCAGGGGTGAGGTGTCGGTCATAAACAGCGAGGAGTCAGCCTCCCCCACCTGCCGCATCGCCTTGGCAATGGCATCGCCCCCGATCTGGGCGTGGTTCTTCATGATGCTGAACTCTTCCTTGGTCAGCACGCCGGGTTTGTGCAGGATGTCGTCCGGAATGCCTACCTTGCCAATATCGTGCAGCGGCGCTGCCTTGACGTACAGGCTCAGTTCAGCAGCGCCCAACTCCTCCGCGTAATGGCCTTTCTGCTGTAACTCCCGCGCCAGTAATTCCACATAGCCCTGGGTCCGGTAAATGTGGTTGCCCGTTTCGGTATCCCGGGTTTCCGCAAGAATCGCCAAAGCAGCGAGACTGGCGTTCTGGACGATCTCGCCGGCGTGCATACGTCGCGCAACTTCAGCTTCCAGATAGGCATTCTGATTGCGGAGCAGATCCCGCGCCCGCTTGTTTTCCAGTTGGGTCCGCACCCGGGCCAGCACCAGAGCCGGCTTGATCGGCTTGACGATGTAGTCGGCGGCGCCCGCCTCAAGCCCCTGCTCCTCGTCTTCCGTGGCATCCCGGGCCGTGACGAAGATCACCGGAATCCGTTCCGTGGCCGGGTTGGCCTGCAAGCGGGACAGCACCGCATAACCGTCGACCTCCGGCATCATCACATCGAGCAGGATCAGGTCAGGTTGGGGCGAAGCGTGACAAAGCCGCAGGGCCTGTTCGCCGGAGTTGGCGACGAGAATCCGGTAGTGGGGTTCAAGCAGCGCCCCGAGGACCACCAGATTTTCCGGCTGGTCGTCAACGATCAATACAGTGGGGTGAAGGTTATCCATGGTGTTCCGTCAGCATTGCCAAGGCTTCGTCATAGGCGAAGCGATCAATGGCGCCCCCAAGCGCAAGCACGACCTCAAGGGGAAGAGATTGCTCCAGGGTAGCGCGATGTTTGGTGAAATATTGGCGGGCGGAGAAATCCCCCGTGGCCAGCAGTTCAGAAAGTTGGACCAGCGCCCGACCACCATCCTGCTCACCCGACTCGGTAGGGACAGCACGATGCAGCGCTGCTACCGGTTGTTGCAGGGCCAGCAATAAACGCTGAAGCTCCTGCCCGGTCTGCGCCACCAGTTCCCGCTGCGCCGGAGTCGTTTGACCGGCTCCCTGCTTGAGCGCCGCCTCAGCCGAAGCCGCCAATTCAACCAGGCGGGCCGCACCAAAGATACCGGCACTGCCCTTGAGCGCATGCAACAGGGGCAAGGGGGAGTCACCTTCGCCACTTGTCGCCCAGGCCATGAGGGCAGCGCCTTGATCGGCATGCTGACTGGTGAACAAATCCAGTAGTTGCAGGTAAGTATCCGGATTGTTGCGCACCTGCCGGAGTGCGGCTCGGACATCCAGCCCATCCACCGCGGACAGCGCCTGAACCAAGGCATCCAGCACTTCCGGCGTAGCCTCGCGGACCACCGATAGCGGCGCAGTGTTTTCAGCACTTGCCAGCGCAGTAGTCGGCAGCCAGCGCAACAAGGTGGCGTACAGACTGTCAGGATCGACCGGCTTGGAAACGTGGTCGTTCATGCCGGCTTCCTGGCAGGCTTGCCGGTCCTCGGCAAAGGCGTTGGCTGTCATCGCCAGAATCGGCACCTGGCCGCCCGTTGCCAGTTTGCGTATGCGGCGGCACGCTTCCAGACCATCCAGATGTGGCATCTGGATATCCATCAGGATCAGGTCGTATTGCCGACGGCTGGCCATCTCCACCGCCTCCAGCCCATCGTCGGCGGCTTCCACAATAAGGCCGACACTGCGCAGCAATTCCAGCGCCATGGCCTGATTGACCGCGTTGTCCTCCACCAGCAGGATACGGCGCCCTCTCAAGGCGCTCAGGTCCGTGACACCAGCCCGGCGGACAAAGGGAAACTGGCGACCGTGCAGGGTTTCCAGAATGGCGTCGAGCAAAGAAGACGCCGTTACCGGCTTGGCCAGCATGCTGGAAATCATGGCCCGATCGAGGGACTGCAAAGGAATATCCCGGCCATAGGCACTGACGAGAATGACGTTGGGGGGACTGAGCAGTTTCAGCGCCGCAATTTTCCCCGCCGTTTCGATGCCATCCATTCCCGGCATTTTCCAGTCCAGCAGCACCAGATCAAAAGGTTGTCCGGCAGCCTCGGCATGGCTGATGGCTTCCAGGGCAGCAGCGCCTGAATCCACTAGCAGCGACCGTGCCTTCAAGGTGGTCAGCATGTCGGCCAGGGCTTCGCGGGCGGCCGGAATATCGTCCACCACCAGGACTTTCAATTCCTGATCCGGCGGCAGCCCTGAAGACTTCTCCGGCATGGTTTCCGCTGGCGCGAATACCGCTTCAAACCAGAAGGTACTGCCCTGCCCTTCACTGCTCACCACGCCCACCGCGCCCCCCATCAGGTCCGCGATGCGCTTGCAGATGGCGAGCCCCAGTCCCGTTCCGCCAAAGCGGCGGGTAATGGAACTATCGGCCTGTTCAAAAGCCTGGAACAAACGCGACTGTTGTTCCTCGCTAAGACCGATGCCGGTATCGCTGACCTCAAAACGGATGCGATAGCCCTTGTCATCCTGCCCCAACAGCCTGGCGCCAATGGTGATGGTGCCCCGCTCGGTGAACTTGACGGCGTTGTTGACGAAGTTGAGCAGCACCTGCCCAAGACGGACCCGGTCGCCCCGCAGCATGGAGGGCAGCGCGGGATCGATTCGGCTCACCAGCTCCAGGCCCTTCGCGCCGGCCTT
>Ga0302290_10000178_pt1 | contig 13543 bp, 11 predicted proteins | sample III_Fen_N1_3_FD_194547 | JGI IMG/M metagenome (GOLD analysis project Ga0302290, IMG submission 194547) | Peat permafrost microbial communities from Stordalen Mire near Abisko, Sweden - III_Fen_N1_3 | ecosystem: Environmental > Terrestrial > Soil > Wetlands > Permafrost | place: Sweden: Abisko... | reverse complement strand
CAGGTGCTTGCCGGATTCCTTGAGGAAGAAGAAAGCCGACTTCGAGTTCACCGCACTCATCTCGTCGTACTCGACCTCGGAGACCTCGGCCATGGGCTTCTTCAGCACCTTGCCCACGGTGTTGATGGCGATATCCGGCCGGCCGACGGCCGCAATGGTGTCGGCGAAGAGTTGCTCCACGGCCTTGGCACTGGTCAGATCCGCCTGAAACGCGATGGCCTTGACGCCCAGGGCTTCGATGGCGGCAACGGTCTTGTCAGCGTCGGCCTTGCTGCTGGCGCTGTTGTAGTGAATCGCAACCGCCTTCGCGCCCTGGCCCGCCAGGTCGCGGGCGATGAGTCCGCCAAGATTCTTCGCACCGCCAGCGATGAGGACGGTCTTGCCTTGGATGGAATGGTCTGCCATGGAATTTCTCCTGAGTTGCTGGGAAGTACGGTGCAGTCTAGGTAGCGGCCTATGGGAAATCAGCCCCGCCGGGCTGGATGGACTATCCAGAAATGACGATCAATCCGGACACTGCGGGGCGGGTAGCCACCTTCCTTTTCCAAGTCAACAGTCGCGGCCGTATTCAGCGAGCCCATGGTCAGCGGAGATTGCCTGCGCGGCTTGAAGCTATCGACTGCTTGTGCTCAGAGTTCAGCGAATCCGTCAAAAGGGGCGCGCGATTCCCTTGCGCTTGAGGCCGGACATTGCTGGATCCCTGTGGCCATACGAAATACAGTTGCCGCATGAACATTAACTACATCTATCTCGGCATCGCAATCGTTGCGGAAGTTGCTGCCACCAGTTTCCTAAAATCATCTGAAGGTATGGTCAAACTATGGCCCACGCTTGCCAGTGTGGCTGGTTATGCGATCGCGTTCTACTTCCTGTCCATCACCCTTAAAGAGATCCCAACGGGTATCGCCTACGGCATCTGGTCAGGCGTCGGGATTGTGCTGGTCTCGGCTATTGGCTGGCTGTGGTTCAAGCAGTCACTGGACGCCCCCGCGCTTGCTGGAATCGGCATGATCATGGCGGGCGTGCTGACGATCAATCTGTTCTCGAAGTCGGTGGCGCACTGACTGGGATGTGATCGCTGGGTGTACATGGACGCCCCCGGTTTGCCAAGCTTCCAGCTCTGTGCTGCACTGAGGAAGAGATTGCACCCGTACATCCGGACTTTCGATGCGAGGCGAGCTCGCCGTCCCTGATGGGTTCTGCTGGTCGGCGCCGCTATCGCTTACACGCACTCGAAGTGCCTCGTCCGGTGCGGGCTGTGCCAACCACGGCCTGACCTGTCGTGCCATCAACTTGCAGGTTGCCCCCGCTGGAGTGCTGTCGCGTACCTTGAGCAGGACCTTGTCCTGCACATCGTAGCCAGCTTGGCGCAGGCTGGGCTGGCGCCGTGCCCGCCACGCCCAGCATGCACAGCGCGAATGCGATATCGGCTCTGCAGCAGCTCCGGTCGTTCGCTCGATGACGTCGAACTGACAGTCGGCCGGCAGTGGCTGTTCGTGACCGGCGGGTCTAAGTGCCCTCAACCCGAGGTCGAAGCCGGGACCTTGCAGTTCTGGCGAGGCGAACTGTCTGGCCGTTTATGGCCGCATTCGCCTGGCGAGCATAGGCATCTATCAACGAATGCTCCTTGCGACTTTATCGGCATGGATCCTTGCATCCGGCGGCCGGCGACGAGCCTTGTGACGCGAGGCGGTATCCCTAGGACGGCGGCAACCGGCATCGGCGACCGAACTTTTTGAGTTGAACCGCAAGGCCCGCAAGAGGGCCACGATATCGTCGCCAGCTCAACGCATCCATAGGCGCACGGCGAGTGCCGCCACTGCCACGCCAGCGGCAAATACCGTCACCGCCATCCAGCCCCACTGCGCGAACAGCACACTCCCCAGTGCGGCACCGCTGGCCATGCCAACAAAGATGCCAACGAAGAGTAGCGCATTGAGGCGACTGCGGGCGGCGGGCTCGATGCCGTAGACGATGGTCTGGTGGGCGATCAAGGTGGCCTGGAAGCCGAGGTCGAAGCCGATGGCACTGGCGACCAGCAGCCAGAGCTGGGCACTCGGCGCCAGCAGCGGAGACAGAGCCATGGCGGCGAAGGACAAGGCGGCCAAGCCGGCACCCAGTCGGGTCACGAGTTCCGGCCCGCGGCGATCGGCAATGCGGCCGGCAATGGGCGCGGCCAGTGCACCGGCAGCGCCAGCCAGGCCGAAGGCACCCGCAGCAGCGCTGCCCAGATGGAAAGGTTCGCCATGCAGCATCACCGCCAAGGTGGACCAGAAGGCGCTGAAACCGGCAGCCAGCAGGCCTTGCGCCAGCGCGGCACGGCGTAAGGCAGCATGGCGGACCCAGAGCTTGACCAGGGAGCCCAGCAGCGCGTCGTAGGCCAGATGGGTCGTCGCCTTGAATCGCGGCAAGCCGCGCCATGAGGCCATGCCGATCACGGCCACGCTCACTGCTGCGGCGATGAACATCACCCGCCAACCGAAATGCTCGGCCACCACGCCGCTCACCACGCGGGACAGCAGGATGCCCAGCAGCAGCCCAGTCATGACAGTGCCCACGACCTTGCCCCGATGCGCTTCGGGTGCCAGCGTGGCGGCGGCGGGCACGATGTCCTGCGCCATCGTCGCGGTCAGGCCGATGGCCAGGCTGGCGATCAGCAGCACATGGATGGAAGGCGCCGCTGCGGCGAGAAGCAGGGCCACGACCAGGGCAGCGGCCTTTGCCAGGATGATGCTGCGCCTGTCGTAACGGTCACCCAGCGGGGCCAGCAGGAGGATGCCGACGGCATAGCCCAGCTGGGTCAAGGTGGGCACCAAGCCCAGGGCGCGGCCGGAGGCGCCGATGTCCGCCCCCAGGTCGCCGAGCATCGGCTGGCTGTAGTAGAGCGAGGCCACGGACAACCCAGCACCGGCCGCGAGCAAGCCCACCAGAGGGGTGGGCAGGCCGCTTGCAGGCGCGTTGGCGGTTTGCGGCAAGGCGCTTGCCGTGATGGAAGTTGAACTCTCGCTTGGCGACATGGCGTTACCTCGGTTGAAGTGTTGATGCACGTTGGCTGGGCTGCGTTGCCCTGCCACTACCGATGGCTTCTCCGTCATCAAGGCGGCTGCCAGTTCGATGGGCCAGAGATTAAGCTTTGAGAAATAGAGTTTGAATAAGGCTATTTTGCAAATCGGTATTGCAAATAATGCAAAGCTCAACCTCGCTCGCCGGAGCCACCCACGCATCGCCCCAGAAATTCCAGGAACGCCTGCACCTTGCGGGAGTTGCGCCGGTTGGGCAGGTAGGCCGCATAGACGCTCGATTCGTCGCTGTGCGGGTTGATCGCCCAATCCTCGAAAAGGCGCACGACCCGGCCCTTGCGCAAGTCCTCTCCGACCAGCCATTCGGCGAGTAGTGCAATGCCATGGCCGCCCAGCACGGCCTCTCGGAGCACGTCGGAGCTGTTGGCCTGGAGCCGCCCGTTGATGTCGATCTGCACGCGCTGGGTTCCCCGCTCGAAGGTCCAGCGCTGCGGCCCTTGCCGGTACGAGAAGCGCATGCACTCGTGATCGGACAACTGTTCCGGCGAGGCCGGCACGCCTCTCGCGGTCAGGTATTCGTGGCTCGCAATCACGTAGCGCTGATGGACAGCGAGCTTGCGGACGATCAGCCCCGACTGTTGTTCTGGGACGCCGATGCGAACAGCAACGTCGACCCGTTCGCCAGCCAGGTCAGCCATGGCATCGGAGAGATCCAGGTCCAGCGAGATGCGCGGATGCTGCTGCAGGAAGCTGGCAATGTGCGGCCCGAGGAACAGGCGACCGAAGGTCGCCGGTATGGAAACCCGCAGGGGTCCGACAGCCTCACCGCCTCGCCCTGAAGTGCTTTCGTCCGCCTGCGTCAATTCGTTCAGCAAGGGGCCGATCTGCTCCAGGTAGGCCGCGCCGCTGTCAGTCAGCATCACAGCGCGGGTTGTTCGGGTCAAAAGCGCGGTGCCCAGATGCTCCTCCAATGCATCTAGTAAGCGCGTTAGCGAAGACGGCGCCACGCCGAGCTGGCGCGCCGCTTTCGAAAAGCCACCCGTTTCCGCCACTGCCACGAAGGCATTCAGCGCCAACAGCTTGTTCATAGATCACCTTTGCTTTGAACGCAACGATGGATTGCGTTTCCAGTCTATTCAGCCCTTCAAGCACAAAGCCTAACCTTTGTCCCGTCGACTGCACAAGAAATCTGGGCCCGAGTGTGGGGGTCAGGAGACTGCTGTTGAAAAACTGATGTTGCTGGTGATGGCCTTATCTGGGCGGTGCTGGGACGCCTTCTGCTTTCGGGTGCTGCAGCATGCGCGCAAATGCGTGGCAAAGCTGCCGGCGGGCAAGCGGGATGCTGAGCAGCTGAGTGCCAACCGCTCGCTTCATCAGCTATCTCGCCCACGAGACCCGTAGCCTGGTCGCGTCCGTCCACGGTGGACTGCAACTCGTCCGCACGGGGCAATAGCCGGTATTCGGTCTCCCCCTAGCTGCCATGCTGAAGCATCTGCGCCTCGCGCAGGCTAGGCCGACACTTCCTTCCGCCGACGCGACCCCTAGCCTGCGACCGATGGAGTCGCCGATATTCGGAAACTTCGGAGTTCTCGTTAAAGTGCCCATTCCCGCGTGAGAGAATCCACCTATTTTCTAGTTGTCAACAACGCGAATGTCCGGTTTCATTGTCATCCAATTCACCCAGGATCAGATGCGATCCCTTACAGGGGTCTCGGCTGAGACGGTGCGGCATTGGCGCAAAACCATCCCGTATTTGGCAACCAAGACAGGCAAAGCGGCCCGCTTCAGCTTCGCCGACTTGCTGGGTTTGGCCGTCACCCATGAACTGGTTAACTGTTTGGGTATTCACATCGGAGCGGTCAGCGGTGGCGTAGATGCACTGTTCCGCTTGTTGGAAGAGTCCGCAGCGCCTGTCCTCGAAGGCGGCGTTGCGTTCATCACGCCCACTGCGGCAAGCGTACGCAATTCGGGAAGCTGGAGCATCGACCCATCGGCATCTGCCACCCTGGCGATTCCGTTGAATCCGCTGATCTCGCGGTTGCAGCAGCACGTGCTGCCCTTTGCGCCGCCTCCCAGCCAGGCCAGCTTGCCGTTTCCACCCGAAGCAGTGCGGGGCAGGGCGTGAGCGTTGCGAACCTCGAACACGTGTTGTCCGCTACGGGCTTTCTGCCCGACGGTCAGCCTGCAGCCGGGCTTCGGTTCGGCGCCGAGGCGCAGGCTGCGCGCCGCGGCCGCACCTTCACGCCGGATGCACTGTGGCGAAGCGCCTCTTCGCTGACCGTCTATTTCAAGTTCGAACAGCACACGCCCTCCGACGATGTCGTCAGCCAGTGGCGACGCGAGGTGTGGAATGAGGGCTTCGCTCCGCTTCTGTGGGTCATCTCTCCGCAACGTATCGATCTGTACAACGGATTCGGAGCGCCGATCAAAGAAGGTGACGCGCAGAAGCACTTGATCAGGCGATTCGAAAATATCGAGGCGTCACTGAGCGAGTTGGATGAGCTCGCCGGTCGCCTGGCGATCGAGACCGGTCAGTTCTGGACCCAAGTGCCCACGGTCGACCGCAAAACGAGCGTCGATCACAAGCTTCTTTCAGACTTGGCGTTTCTCGAACACGACCTGGTCGCCGGCAACTTGGCGCGTGCCGCTGCGCAGGCCCTGATCGGCCGCGTCATCTTCACTCAGTATCTGATCGATCGCGAAATCGTGAGTGCCGCGCGCTTGAAGCGCGTATGTGGACATACAGCGCTTTCGGCGGCGTTGCGAGATCGTCAGGCGACGGCCAAGCTGTTCGCCTGGCTTGCCGAGACCTTCAACGGCGACATGTTCCCGCCGTCTTCGGTGAAGACAACGCCCGCAGGCCATCATCTGAAGCGCGTTGCGGAGTTCCTCGAAGCGGTTGATCCGCAAAGCGGACAACTCAGCTTCTTCCCCTATCAATTCGACGTGATCCCAGTTGAGTTGATCAGCTCGATCTACGAACAGTTCGCGCACACTGAGCCGCACGTCGAGGGGCAGCGAAACGAAGCGCTGCGCAACGGGGTCCACTACACACGCTTGTCGGTCGTCTCATTAGTCCTGGACGAGGTCATGGACGGTCTGATCGGCGATGAATCTGTGCTCGATCTGACATGCGGTTCAGGGGTCTTTCTCGTTGAAGCACTTCGACGCTTGGTGCACTTGAGAGCGAAGGGCCGGCCACTGTCAAGGGATTTGATCCGTTCCACCCTATACAAGCAGATCTACGGCGTGGACATCAGCGATGCTGCCATTCGCGTCGCCGCCTTTAGCCTTTACCTCGCCGCGCTTGAACTTGATCCGGACCCGCAGCCTCCGCATTCGCTGAAGTTCCAGCCGCTGATCGGCAAGACCTTGCTCGTGGGCGATGCGCGAAGCGTTGAGCGTCAAGCCGAGGGCGAGGCAGCGTTGACGACCCCCAGCGGCTTGAGGACGTTCGACTTGATTGTCGGCAACCCGCCATGGAGTTTCAAAGGACAAGCAGGCACTGAAGCGAGGCGGCAAACTAGGGGAGTTCATGTCCCTGCTCAGCCTCGCGGCGAGGGGCTGGATTTTGTCTTGCGAGCATCGGAGTTTGCGCACGAGAAGACCCGCTTCGGCGTCATTCTTAGTGCGACACCATTCTTCAGTCGCAGCGGTACAGGAATGCAGGCTGCGCAGTACGTCATGCGTGCTCTTGCACCCGTCACGCTGGTCAATCTTTCCAACTTGCGTAGCTGGCTCTTTGCGACCGCCAAGATGCCCGCTGTTGTGCTGTTTGCGCGTCACAGGCCACAGCAACGGCATGATCAGGTCACCGTTGTACAGATTCCGTGGACACCAAGTGGAGCCAGAACCCATACGTTTGAAGTCGCACCGAGTGACGTCATTTCGCTGACCTTAAGTGAGATCGAGAGACAGCCGCTGAAGCTGAAGGCTGCTGCGGCAGGACGTCGTCGTGATCTCGTGTTGCTGCAAGAGCTAAGCTCTACGCACGAGACGCTGGCAGCTCGGCTTGCCTCTCTTGACACCGAGTTTCGTGCTGGGCTGATTCAAGGGAGCACGGCGAGCCAAACCCGCGACGCGCGCGAGATGAGGGGATTGAGACTGTTGCAGTCGGACGACATGCAGCACTTCCACATTCCCGACGGTCTGCCAACATTCAACCACGCAAGAGCGCAGTGGCCGCGTTCGAGAGATACCTATCGCGCCCCATTGCTGCTCGTCAAGGAGATGGTGGTAGGCCATCCGCGCGTGATCGCGGCGGTAGCAAGCCAAGACCTTGTGTTTACCGCATCCTACTTCGGTGTGTCGTTGTCAACTCGACACAAGCCTTCGGCACATCTGCTCGCGGCCATTCTGAGTTCTGCGTTTGCATCGTGGTTCTTTGAGCTCACGGCTTCCGAGTTCGGCATCTACAAGCGCAGACTTTTGTTGCGCGATTTCGAGGTGCTACCAGTTCCGGACTTCAAATCCTCGCTTGATTCGGAAGCCGGCCAGCGTGTCCTGGCGATCGAAAAGGCGATGCGTACGCGTCCCAATGTGGATCATGACTGGAGCGCCCTGGACGATGCGGTCTTTGACCTCTATGGCCTTCGTGACAGCGACCGTATCGTGGTTCGTGATGGGTACGTGCGAGCTGGATGGCAGTGGGATGAGGGCCGAGCTATTTCAGTCATGCCGGCCGACAGCAGGGGGGACGTCGCCGAGTACGCCAAGACATTCTTGTCCGTGATGAATGGGTGGTTCTCGGCTCGCAGAAAGCGCCATATGCGTGCCGAGGTGATCGACTTGCCTTTGGGCGCCGCGCTGCGCGTGGTCCGATTCGTTATCGAGGAAGGGGTGGGCGAGCCCACAGTGAGCACCGTCGCGCCTCAAGGGCCGTTGGCCGACGTACTCGCGCGCATTGGCACTCGTTTGAAGGTGAAAATCGCGACCGCACTGAGCGCAGATAGGGAGCTTCGCGTACACGGGCGTGATGAGGTCGTGATCATCAAGCCGGCCGCTCGACGGCACTGGATGGGTGTGGCGGCCCTAGAAGATGCTGATGCCGTTGTGGCGGAGAGCTTCTCGGGAGGCAGCCTTTGAGGATCCCTTATGAGCCACCGCCGCCACTTGGAAGGGAGTTCATTCAACTGGGTCCAGAAGTCGTGGCCGCCATCCTGCTGACGCTCATCGCGGGGTGGCAGCAGGCGTCCGCATCGTCGGACGTAAACGCGGACGCCGGCGAGGTACTGATGACAGAGCGCTTGCGCGATGGGATGCGCAATGCGTTGAAGGGCGGGGCTTGGCAGTTGATCGTCTTGCCGGGCACTGAGTCTCGCTCCAAGACCAGTGTGCTGCTGCCCGATGGGAGGACCGATATCCCGCTGATGATGATCGAAGTTTTCCTGCGCACGCAGGAGCATGATCCACACGCGATCATCGAATGCAAGCGGATCGCCGGTTCGGACACGCATCTGTGCCGCGAGTACGTCGTCGAGGGTGTCGACCGATTCGCCAGCGGCAAGTATGGGGAGAACCATGCGGTCGGCTTCATGGTAGGGTACGTCCTCTCAGGTACGTCCATCGAGGCCGCAGACGGGGTCAATGCTTACCTTGGAAGGGTCTCACGCATGGCCGAACAGCTCCAGACGGCTGACATCGTCAGCGACTCAACTTGGTACAGCCAGCATGGCCGCACGCAACCTTCAGAACCGGTTGAACTGCATCACGCGTTCTTGACCTTGACAGATGGCGGTGCGGCCTGAATGGTGCGTGGCCGCGGAGCGGTTAATCGGGCACTCTAGGTGCTGGGATCAGCCTCGAACGGCCGGATCCAGTTAAGACGCTGCCTGCCAGGCCGGCTGCACTCAGTTGACTGCTGTTGGCAGGAGCAGTCGCTGAGCCTTCGATCCGCGAATGTCTCACATCAGCCTACCCTAGTCAAAGCGATCCGCACGTCTGCTTCAGCAGCACCCCTCCCAAAAGGCCTACTTGATCGCGCACGATACGTTCTGCTACATCCCGTCGAAGCCCCTCGTAATTGCAGGCCATCCCCGACCCTAGATGACTAGTTCGGACTCACCGTGGCCGAAACGTCGAACCAGGAGTTTCCATAGCCGCTTGAAGAAATCGCTACCCAGTTGATGAGGACTTCGCTTGATTTGGTAACGAGCCTCGATTCCGATCTGTCCCACTTAAATTCAGCTGGTGCCAATGGCCCGTAGAGCGGCTGGACGGCACCAAATGACAGGTATTGCCAAAGTCCCGGCGGTCCCAGCCGTGATCTCACCACTAGGCTTGGATTGCGCAGATTATCTTGGAATTCGACGTCATCGAGCCCGCGAGGTTCGCCTTCCAAAGCGTCTGCGAGCGTCAACTTGCCTAATGGAATCCCGACCCAATGGATCGGAACTCGATCCTTCAGCGAGTTTCCTGTATAGCCAATGATGATCGTCTCCAAGCTTCCGCCGTTGGCACGAAAGACCAACTGAACGCACGCCTCCATATACTGATAGGTCCAACGATCATTGAGCTCATAGCTTGGCTCGCCGAGAATTGCCTTCACCGTTGCCCGAGGCATCTGGAGCTTCACGACGATAGAGAGGTCAGGTGGAAAAAACCTATGCCGTGTCGGACTGGCGAGACGAGGCTGTAGCCACCTATAGCGGCGCCTGAGACGATCAAGAATCCATTTCAATGGGAGCCACAGTACCCGGAGCAGGCTCCACGAAAGACTTGGCTCTGGCATTCGATCCCCTCAGCGCAACCGCACGACGTTGTTCGCCAATGAACACGCAGCAATTGTGTTGAACTGCTAGCGCAATAGCCTTGGCCGCAAGCACTGGCGGCTTGGTCTCCCAGTGGACGTCCGCTTCGATCGGATGGCCGGTCAGGTCCCAGTCGCCTGCTTTCAGCCTGAACCGCATCAGTTGCGCCCGGGCGGGAGGAGCTAGCAGACGCTGGTGCTAGTCGAATGTTACCTAAGAGACGTAGCTGGCCCTGATCAGCAAATGCTTCGACTTATCTCCTCAGACGCGGCGGTGTATGGGCTTCGAGGCGCTGCTCGAATAGCTCAACGAACTGCGGGAGAGAGATTCCGACGGCATTTACCCAGCGGCGCAGCTCCAGGATGTCTAGGCGCCGGACGCCGCGTTCGACCCTGCTGATGTGCGTTTGCTCCCATTTCAGTTTTTCTGCCAGCGCAACCTGCGTCAGACCTGCATCGTTGCGCAGTTCAACGAGCAAACCTCGAAGAAGCAGTTGGTCTTGGGTGTGAAGGTATTTTTGCATCGGCCGGTGTAGAGCGGGCCAATACGATGACGTTCATAGGAAAATAGACGAAAAACGTCTATATTTGCCAAGTGCCTTCTGGAGCCACCATGACCGACACTTTTGCTAGCTGGGGCGTGCGCTCAGCAATGCCGCTCTGCCGGCGCTACGTCAGTGCGCATTTCGAGGAGCAGCCGGTGCAAGTGCTGGCGGCCGATGGCGCTTTGCGCGAGCTGACGGTGAGCTGGGCGGTGGGTGTGCTGGCGGATGGCGATTGGGAAGTGCTGGGGGCCTGGCCTGGGACCGCCCTGAGTTTTGGCTTTTGGTCGGGCGTCTGGGAGGACTTCGAGTCCCGGGGTGTCGACAAGATCTCTATGGTGTGTGCGTCGGATCCTGATGCTTGCACTTTGTGCCCCGGTGGGAAGGTGCTGCCCCCATTCCGTCGGATCCTGGGTCAGGGCTCTGTGCCGGCTGCTTCAGGCGCTGGTGTGCTCCGCGCTGAAGCCCGGCGCGCAGTCCGTGAGGCCTCGGGCGTGCGTGCGGCGCGCATCGCGCTGCAGCGCCTGCAAGGGAGGGTGGAGGCGGGCGGGGCAGAGGCGGGCAGGGCAGCCGTGTTGTCGCCGGACTGGCCGGAGGTGCTGGAGCAGTTCAAGGTGTTCTATGCACTTCGCCCGCATCACCGGGCCGTGGTGCGGGCGGGCGATGAGTATCTGGAGCAACTGGGGCTCAGCTTGCGCCGGGCTGTCCGCCGCCATGGCGTCTTTGCGGATCTGCTGGCCGCGTCCTCGTTCCTTGCCCAGACGCTGGCAGGTCTTGAGCGCCGGCTGAGGGCATCTGCCGGTCTTCGAGATTTCCATGCTCAATCCGGTGGGCGTTCGGCCGCAGGTTCTGCCATCGTGGATCTCCGGTTCTCTGGCGCTGCTGGAGGGGGATTGCCGTGACCAAGCCCTGGCCCGCCATCTTCGCCAAGATCCGGACCACGCTGATGCGGCGTGGCCGCTCGGGTCAGGAGGCGGATGACCTGGTGCAGGAGGCCTGGGTGCGGCTGGCCTGCTACGAGCGCGAGCGAATGGAGGTGGTGGACCCCGGACCCTTCATGATGCGCATCGCGCTGAACCTGTCGATCGATGCCCACCGCACGCGCGTCCATCACGGCGAGGAGGTGCTGGCGGAAGAGGTCGTGCTGGCCGACACGGCGCCTGGCGTCGAGGCGGTGGTGCTGGGCCGTGAGCGGATGGGCCGGATGAGCGTGTGCCTGGGGCGCATGAATGAAAAGACGCGCGACATCTTCCTGGCGCATCGGCTCGATGGGCAGACCTACCAGGAGATTGCGTCACGCCACGGTTTGAGCATCAGCACGGTCGAGAAGTACATCGCCAAGGCCACGTTGCAGATCACGACGGGCATGGAAGGCTGGTAGTCATGCATGAGCCGCAGGCTCCGGCAGGGCAGGGGGCGAATGGAGATGGGCACGGGATGGTGCCCCCAGCGATCGCGGCCGAGGCCGCAGTGTGGATCGCCAGGCTTCATGGTCCCGATCGGTCTTGGTTCATGGAGCGTGAATGCTTGGCCTGGCAGGCGCGTTCGGCAGTGCACCGCCTGGCCTTCGAACGCTGCACCGATGCCTGGCAGGACGTGGCGGGCATGACGCTGAGAACCTATGCGCACGCCACGGCCGCTGGCGCAGGGCAGGGTACGAGGGCAGGGCGCAGTGGAGGGCGCTTCAAGCCAAGATGGTGGGCGGCCGGGTCCGCGACGGTGACGGCCTTGGCCCTGGTTGCCATGCTGGTGCTTCAGCCTTGGCGCAGGGGCGAGGTCTATGACACCGGGGTCGGGGAGCAGCGCACGGTGATGCTTCAGGACGGCAGCCGTATATCGCTGAACACCGCCACCCGTGTGCGGGTGGACCTGGGCCAGGCCCAGCGTACCGTGAGCGTGGAGGGCGGAGAAGTGCTGTTCGAGGTGGCCAAGGATGCGAGCCGGCCGTTCGTGGTCCGGGCGGCTGGCGCCGAGGTGGTCGCCACGGGCACGGCCTTCGTCGTGGGGCTGGCCCCACCAGTGCTGGGCGGTGGCAAGGCGCTCGCCGTAACGCTGGTGGAGGGGCAGGTGATCGTGCGCGGCCCGATGGGGGGTGCGCTGGCAAGGCCGGTGTTGATGGCCCCGGGGCAACGTGTCCGGCTGGGTGGCTCGGGCGACGCAGGGCTGTCTGGTGGGGTGCGTGAGGTGAGGCAGCTGGACCATCCGCGCATGGACCAGGTGCTAGCCTGGACGCGGGGCGAGGCCATTTTTGACAACGTGTCCTTGCCCGAAGCGGTGGCGGAGATGAATCGCTATAGCGCGCTGCCGATCATGGTGGCCGGCGCTGGCGCGCTGGGCGGCCTGCGGGTTAGCGGCGTGTTCCGGACCGGCGACAACGCTGGCTTTGCGCGCGCAGTGGCCCAACTGCACGGATTGGCCGTTCACGAACTCGCGCGCGGCCTGGAGCTTACGCAAATATCACATTGACCCAGATGCGCCGCGCACCTTATGAGGCTGCCAACTGCCAACTGCCAAAGCCTATTCGCGCCAGATCAGGGGCTGGGTCGCCGCCATCGCCTGAGCGAAGCTGGGGTCGCGAAACCCTCGAACCCAAGCGCGCAGCAAGGCGTCGCGCGCACCTTTTGCGGCCTTCCATTTGTGCAAGACATGGTCATCATCGAGGATGAGCAGGCGGCTGTTGCGGTAGTGGCCAGCGATCGCAATCTGCTCGCGATAGTCGCTGATGTGATCGTGACGCCCACAGACGATGAGCATCTCGGCGGCCAGCTCGTTGAGCTTGCCAAGGTCGAAGGCGGGCATGGGCAACTCGCCTTTCGCTCGCAGATCGAGCAGCGGCTTGGCCCACATCTCTGAGACCTCAACGTCGGGCCGGAATTCCCTGGCCCTCCAGCTGGTTTCGGTGAGGATGGGCGCGATGAACTCGTATTCCCGCACTCGGATCGGCCACGCGGACGGGGAGGCCATCATCTGCATCAGGGCATCGACCTGGTAGTCCGCCGACGCCTTCTTCAGGACGACCTCGTCGCTTCGGGCGAGCGCTGCGATCAGCTCACGGCGCGCGGCAGCCAGCCCTTTCAGGTCGACGAAATAGTTCTGCCGTTGCAGGAGCTGTGCGTAGAAGGTTCGTCGCTCCGGATGCGCTGTGATGGCGCCCCACAAGGTCTTGCGGTCGGCGTCGTCCAGCTCCTCCCAGAATCTGTCATGGCGGAGGTGCAGCGAGGCCTCCAGTTGCG
>Ga0302290_10000176_pt1 | contig 13578 bp, 14 predicted proteins | sample III_Fen_N1_3_FD_194547 | JGI IMG/M metagenome (GOLD analysis project Ga0302290, IMG submission 194547) | Peat permafrost microbial communities from Stordalen Mire near Abisko, Sweden - III_Fen_N1_3 | ecosystem: Environmental > Terrestrial > Soil > Wetlands > Permafrost | place: Sweden: Abisko... | reverse complement strand
GACCAGGGGCGGGTGAGCTCCAGCTGCAATTCGCCCTTTGTTTGAAAGCGCTCGGTGAGCTGGCGGGTGAGGTCGGCCAGGAGCTGTTCCTGCGTAAAGGCGTCGGGAGCCGCGGCGCTGGCGGTTGATTGGGCAAAAGCAACCGGAACCAACGCACAGAGGGCAGTGGCATACAAAATGGAGGTTATGGCACGGAGGCTCATCAGCGTTTCATCTGGTTGACGTTCTGGAGCATCTCGTCGGAGGTCTGGATGGACTTGCTGTTGATCTCGTAGGCGCGCTGGGCGGTGATGAGGTTCACCATTTCCTGCACGATGTTGACATTGGAGCCTTCGAGGTAGCCCTGCATCGTGGTGCCATAGCCCTGCTCGCCGGGGCTGCCGGTCTCGGGTGTGCCGCTGGCCGTTGTTTCGGCATAAATATTTCCACCGAGGCTCTGGAGTCCGGAAGGATTGGCGAAACGCGTGAGCGACAGGCGAAAAGTCTGGGTACCGCTGGCGGTCGTGTAGGTCACCTGGCCGTCCGACGAGAGGCTGATCGCCGTCGTGCCGGTGGGCACTGCTTGGAAACCACTCAGAACCGGCAAGCCGTCGCTATTGGTGACCGCCCCGGTGGGCGAAATCTTAAAGGAACCGTCCCGGGTGTAGGCCGTCGTGCCGTCGGCTTTTTGAATCTCAAAAAAACCGTCGCCCTGAATGGCGATGTCGAGTTTCTCGCCGGTCTGGGTCAGGTCGCCCTGGGTGAAAATTTTGTTCGTGGCGGCCACACGCGAACCATTGCCCACCTCTATGCCGGTCGGGAGGATGTTGCCGCCGCTGTCCTGTGAGCCGGTGGCGCGTGGTTTCTGGTACAGAAGATCCTGGAAGGAGATCTGGCTGCGTTTGAACCCCGGGGTGTTTACGTTCGCGAGATTGTTGGCGATCGTGTTGAGGTTGAGTTGCTGGGCTTCCATGCCCGTGGCGGCGGAGTAGAGTGACAGGTTCATGGAATTATTTTGTAGTTAGAAGTTGGATGTCGCGGGGCGGACTCAGCCGAGGGTTTCGATCGCCTTCTGGAGGTTCTGGTCGCGATCGGTCATGATCTTTTGATTTGCTTCGTAAGCGCGGGCGATCTGCACGAGGGAGATCATTTCACGCAGCGGCGTGACGTTGCTGGCTTCGAGGTAGCCCTGGAGCACGGAGGGGTGCTCAACCTGGGTCGGGGTCGAACCATCCTTGGGAAGGAAAGTGCCGCCGCCGACCGGCGTGAGCTGGCTGTTGTCGGGGAACTTGACGACACTGATCTTGCCCAGCTGATTGTCGCCCTGGGTGAGAGTACCGTCTTGGGCGATGTTCAGCTGGCCCCCTTCGGGTTGGAGGACGATCGGCGTGCCGCTTTGACTGAGGACCGGAAGATTGTCGCGGCTGACGAGGGTGCGGGCAGAATCGAGGTGGAGTTCGCCGGCGCGGGTGTAGCCACGCGAACCATCCGGCATCTGCACTTCGAGAAAACCATCGCCCTGAATCGCCACGTCGAGCTGGTTGCGAGTCGGCGTGGTTTCACCAGCCTGAAAACTCACGCCAACGGTGGCGGTGGGAAACATCGCTGCCTTCGTGTTATCTGCTCCGCGGGCTTTGGGATCGGCCTGAATTTCGCCCATCTCCACCGTTGAGAACGCGACCGTGCGCTTGCGGAAGCCGGACACCTGGCTGGACGTGATGTTTTGGGACACTGCACCCTGCCAGCGCTCTAAAGCGGAAAGTGAAGCTGCACTTTGGTAGAGACCGATGTTCATCTGGGGTCTGTACCCTAAGCAATGACGATGCCAGTTACTTAACTAATTAATATACAACGACAAAGCATCAATTTTTTAGATTGGGCATAATTTGCCGTGCTAGGTGATTCACCCCTCGGGCAGCATTTGCCGAGGAGGATTTGTGATCAAAACAGGCGGCACTGACTGCCCTGTTTTGTGCGGCATGAGCCGATTCCCGTCGCCCCGCGCTATTTTTTGATGATCTGCGGTCCGTCGGTCAGATAGACGACGTCTTTGGGATTAATCACATAGATCAAGCCACGGCCGACCTCGATCACGAGCACGCCCTCGGCCGCGCGTACGCCTTTCACGTCTTCAAGCACGCGCATGACGCCTTCTTTCTGAAAGGCGAGGGTGAGCGGCGGGCGAGAGAGCTGGGAAAACGCTAGGGCATAGCCGTTGGCCAGATCTTTCGCTTCGGACTCGACCATCACTTGAGCCGGCGCAGAAGGAGCCGAGGCCTGGGTATGCGACTGGGCAAAAGCGCCAGTGGTCAGCACTGCGGCGAGGAGAAGGAGCGAGAGGTATTTCATGGGAGAAACTTTTTGCGGAGGGGAGGTGCGTGCCGCCGAGGGTGCTTTTCCTAGTCGTGATATTCCGTCCTTGAACTTCCCTGAGTGTCAACCGCGTCGCGCCCTCAACCTTAACCGTTGGCGGGATATAAGCAGTCGATCTCAATGCGTTCACCGCAGGAGCAGGTCACGATCAGGCGGACGATTTTGTCGCCTTGTTTGACGGTTTCGACGGTCGGACCGGCGGCGTCCTTGCCGTGCTTATGCGTACCGGCCTGGGCGACGGCTTGGGCTGCGCTAAATCCGGCGATGGGCTGGAGATTGGTTGATTGAACTTGGGCTCGTCCGGAAAGGAAGGGTTTCATCGGGTTTCAACGATCGCCGGGCGCGCGCTGGGTTTTGTAGTGTCCAAAGCAGAAGAACCGGCAGGTTTAGGAATTGTTTGGGTGGTAGATTGTTTGGTGTCTTTTTCCTTTTTGCGTGGACCCAACGTTAGGCTGAGCGTGATGCGCTGGTTGGCCTCAGACTCCGGGGCTTGAAACGGCACAGGCCGCGTATCAGCAAAGCCGGTCACCCGCTCAACCGTGGTTGGGTCTACCGCGTAAAGGGTCAGGGCGCGGCGGGCGGCGTTGGCGCGATCAGCCGAAAGCTCCCACGCGCTGTATTCGGGTTTAGGCAGGTCCAGCCCTTGACGCGTATGGCCTTCGATCACGACCCGGAATTTTTGGCGATCGATCATCCAGGCGAGGCTTTGCATGACAAAGCGTCCCCATTCGGTGAACTCGGCATTTTTTTCTCCGAAGAGCGGCCGTTTTGAACGGTCGTAGAGCGTGATGCGCAAACCGTCGCTGGTGACCTGTATATCGACCGGTTTTTCGCCCATGTCTTCGTCGAGGTTCAGGAGGCGGAAAAAGTCCTTTGAAAGTGCATTGAGGTATTGGAGGTCCACCTCGTGTTTGCTCGTCGTGGGTTGGTCGGCGCCAGAGTCTTCACCGTGCGGTTGGCTCGGTTTATTGGTGTCGTACGGCATGATGCCCGAGGTGTTTGGCATCGGGGCGTTGAACGGGTTTTGAAAATACCGGGCCGTAGCGAGGACAATTTCCTTTTTCTGCGAGGAAATCCAAAGCACGAGGAAAAGCGCCATCATCGCCGTCATGAAGTCGGCGAAGGCAACTTTCCACGCTCCTCCGTGGTGGGCGGCTTTTTTCTTGCGCGGTCTTTTCACGGAAAAGGGTGGTCTCGGCGGTGGTTTTAGCCGGGGGCGCGTCCGGGTGCGGGCATGGATTTGAGCGCACTCTCAAGTTCGTCGGCGGCGGGCTGGACGTCGCTGGCCAGCGAGCGGCGCGCGACTTCGACTGCGGTGAGAGGCGCCAGACCTTTGGCGAACCCTGCGACGGCACCGAGAATACACCGGAGATACATCTGGTCGCTGGCGTTGTTAAATCCGATCCGGTTCGCCAGTGGGTTGACGAGTCCGTAGGCACCGAAAACGCCAAGAAAAGTTCCGGTGAGTGCGGCGGCTACGCGTTCGCCGACCACTTCGGGGCCGTCGGCGATGGCGGACATGGTGTTGATGATGCCGAGCACGGCCGCAACGATGCCGATGCCAGGCAACGAGTCGCCGACGAGATTCAACAGGTGCACGGGATGGTCGGCTTCATCTGACTTGGCGTCGAGCTCGGTCATCATGAGGTCTTCGAGCTGGTCGGGCTTGATTTTACCGTCAATGACCGGCTTCAAACCGTTGAGGAGAAATTGCATTCGCTCGTGGTTGGCGGTGAAGGCTGGGTATTTATTGAAAATACTGCTGCTGCCCGGGTTCATCACGTGCTCTTCAAGCGCGATCAGACCGTTGCGACGACCGACCATAAAGATTTCGTAAAGCATCTTGAGCAGATCAAAAAACTCAGCCTTGCCACTCGCTTTGCCGAAGAGGGCTTCTTTGATCTTGTGGATAATCTCCTTCAAGATGTGGGTCGGGCTCGCGATCACGAGCACACCGAGCGCGATGCCGCCGATCACCACAAACTCGGATATGTGTAGGAGTAATATGGGCTTGCCGCCTGCAATCATGAACCCGCCAAGGGTCGAGGCGAAAACGATAAATACTCCGACAAAAATCATCATAGTGAAACCGGGTGTTTTACCCTAACGGCTCACAAGCGCTCCGGCTTTAGCCGTTGATGAATAACGTAACACTTGTGGCTCCAGATGATTTCAGCACACAGTTTGGCGACGTAGCTGGTCGCAAACGTGCGTAGAACCTGGCGAAATCCGAAGCCTCAGCGGCTGCGCATGCGCTGGATGTAGGCGCGCAGGCCGATGACGGTCTGAGCGTGGATCTGGCAGATGCGTGATTCGGTGAGATCGAACACTGCAGCGATTTCAGCCAGCCGCATGTTTTCAAAATAGTACATGGCCAGAATTTTCTTTGGGATCTCGGGCAACTCGGAGATCCGCTGCGCCACAAGCTGCATGAGCTCTTCCTTTTCCATTCGATCGCGGACCGAGACATCGGATTCATCGGCGATCAACTCGTGGAGGGATGCGCCCTCGGAGTCTTCATTTTCCGCATTCTGATCGATGGCTACGAAGCACACGGGGCGGGCTTCCTCCATCCATTTGGCATAGTCTTTCGGGGTAAGATTCAGGTGCAGCCGGACCTCTTCCTCGGTGGCGGCGCGGCCGAGCCTCTGCTCGATCTCGTTGATGGCTTCTTTCAATTTCTTGGCCTTCGCACGTGCCCGGCGCGGGCACCAGTCGAGGCGGCGGAGTTCGTCGAGAATGGCCCCGCGGATGCGTGTGGTGGCATAACCAGCAAAAGTGTGGCCTTGCTCCGGGTCGTATTTACGGACGGCAGCGATCAGCCCGGTGACACCGACGCTGTAGAGATCGTCGACATCGACGTGCGGCGGCAAATTAAGTTTGATGCGGTCGACGACATTGCGGACCAAGGGCAGATAACGCTCGATCAGCTCCTTCTCGTCGAGGTGCTCAGACTGGGCCCCCTGGTAGATTCTCCATGCATTAGCGGCGACGGTGGGTTCGGTAGCGACGGCGACTGCGGCGGATGCGTTTTTCATGGTGGGCAGGGGTTGGGAGCGATTGAGATGCGGGGGACTCTAGCTTCGGCGGAGATGCGGCTGACATTTCGCTGAGGTGTTTCGGTGATGGGCTAACATTCCTGAACTCTCTTTTGCACACCTGATGCCAAGCATTTCAGGTGAGATATTATCCGCTTCTTGTGAACGGGTTAAAAAGTTTTATTCCCGTGGATTTGTCGCGACCGGCTGGATCCCGCTCAAGAAATATCCCCTCCGGCAAAAATTGCCTAACCCATTTCATCCCTCTCCGGTCGATGCCCGAAACAAGGGAGGTCGGAGGATCTCCGACAATCCCATTATCGGCGCGCTGCCGCCTGACCTGAGCTAATTATTGCAGCGTGCGCGGCGTTTGCGGCTGCTTTGGCTGCTGCGGCCGCTGCGTCTTCTGCGGCCTGACGCGTCGCTCGTTTCGAGCGCACAGCCTGGCTCAGCAGCTTCACGAAGATCGCCCAGAACCAGCGAAACAGAATCGCTCCGGCCAGCGCGGCGATCGAGGCGTCGCGGAGAACCAAATCGATGGCGCGGTCAGACAGCACGCCAGTCAGGGTGACGAGAGAAAAACCGACGAAACCTCCGACGAGGAAAATGAAGCGCATGGATGGGGAAAGAAACGGTTGAAAAAGTTAAAACTTAAGCGCCGGGCAGCGTGCGACGCAGGACGGCGTCGATCATGGCTTCGTCGCAATCGCCGGTCAGGCTCGGACCGGTCGCGAGGAACAAGGGAGTGAGTTCGCCCTCGATGAGGAAATCCCAGAGTTTACCCCAATGCTCTAGTTCGTCGAGGTGGGTGAAAACGAGGTGCGTTGCCCCGAGGTCGCAGCCGGCGGCATAAGCGCGCCGCAGCATGGCCGGATCGTAGGCGGCGTTGAGCACGAGAACGCGGCCGTCAAATTCTTCGCGGTCGAGAAACTTCGCCAGCACATCATTGTCCGCCGGCTCGTGGAGCGACAGGCCAGGCAGATCGGCATAGACCGAACCACCCGCTAGGCAGGGCGAGCCGCTCAGCGGCGTGTCGCCCTGGCTTGGGGCAAAATAGTCGAGCGTCAGGCCCAGCGCTTCGCAAAATACCGCCAGCCCTTCCGCGGGATTTGGCCGATCAAATTCGGCCTTGAGCACGCGGACCATGCGCTGGCGGGAAAAAACTTCCTTCGCGAGCCACTTGCAGAGCGCTGTGGTCCGGCCCACGCCGGGTGTGCCCAGAAACGCCGTGCGCGCCGGCAGCGGCCGGGCCGGACGTTTCTGCATGATCTGTCGCAATGCCTGGCCCACCTCCGGAATTGCGTGGTGGAGTGGCTGGTCCAGCTGCGCGGCAAAAACCGGCATCGCCTGCAGGCGCGCCAACATCGCTTCGGAAAACCCCGAGCGTTTTAGTAGTTCTGGCAATCGGGTCGGCACGTCGCGCAGCGCCAGCGACGCGGCGGCACGCGCCGTCGCATAGTCGGATGAGCGGGCCAGCATCTCGGCGTCGTCCGGATAGGGAGAGACGCCCGGACGCTTCGCGACTGAATCGCCTTCTTTTTCAGGAGGGTAAGGTAACAGGTTCGGACCGGCTTCCGGCATCTGTGCGATAACTTCGAGCCTGGACCGGCCAAGCAGTCCTCCGATTCCCCGCCCCCGCACCTGGCGGACCGAAAGCACTTTTGCGTTTTCGCCGAGGCGTTCGCGGATGGTCTGTACGGCCTCCTCGGCGGAGCGCACCAGGAATTTGTAGGTGGCGCCAGGTTGTAAAGTGGAAGATTGTGGCATGGAGGGCATGGTGGGGTCAGGCGGCTTTAGCGGTTTCCAAACGGTTCATGTGCGCGGGCAGCGGGATGAAGCCGGCGTTTTCCACTTCGACCGAAGAAGGCAGTTCCTGGAAGGCCAGCACCACCAGCCGGGGCACGGACGGCTCGAAGAAGCGCTTGAGCGCCAGGCGGATTTCCGCCGAGACGACGATCACCGCCGGCAGGCCCTGCTGGACGAGTTCTGCGGTGCGTTGGTTGAGCTCGTTGAGCATGTGATGCCCGGTGGCTGGATCGAGCCCGAGGCCGATCTCGCTCGGTGTGCGGTGGATCTTGGTTGCGAGGATTTGCTCAAGCCGGGGGTCAAGCGTGAGCGCCTTGATCGCGCCGGGACGGCATTCGTATTCAGGTACAAAATACATGCCCAGCCGCCGGCGAACGAGTTCGCTGAGGTCGTCGGGGTTCTTCGTGATCGCGGCGAAGTCGCCGATGCACTCCAGGATGAGCGGCAGGTTGATGATGGAAATGTTTTCGCGCAGCAGGTTTTGCAGCACCCGCTGGATAACGCCGAGGGTGACGAGGTCGGGCAGGAGCTCGGCTACGAGTGCTGGGTTGGCTTCCTTGGCGTGATCCATGAGGCTTTGCACGTCCTGGCGGCCGAGGAGTAGGTGGGCGATCGATTTTAGGGTCTCGGAAAGATGGGTGATCATGACCGACGACGGATCGACGACGGTGTAGCCGTTGAGTTCGGCGGTCTTTTTTTCTGCTTCATCAATCCAAGTCGCCTCGAGATTGAACACCGGCTCACGTGTGGGCACGCCGCGCAGGCGCACGGTGCTGCCGGCGACGTTCATTGCCATCCAGCGACCGGCCAGGACGTTGCCACGAGCCACGGTTTTGCCGCGGAGAAGGAAGCGATAGTCATTTGGCTCAAGCTCAAGGTTGTCGCGCACGGAGACCGGCGGCACCAGGATGCCTTTTTCCTTCGCGAGGGTGCGGCGCACGCCAGTGACACGGGACAGCAGGTCGCCGCCTTTCGCGGCGTCTGCCAGCGGGAGTAGTCCGTAGCCGATCTCGATCGCAAAGACATCGAGCTCGATGAGCTTGCGCAGGTCGTCGGTGCCGGTCGGGCCGCGCTTGCCGGTGACAGAAGTTTCTTTCCCGCCCGCTGCGGTTTTGCCTCCCTTGGCGGGAGCGCCGGCGGTCAAAGCCGTGGAGACCTCGGTCGGCATCTGCTTTTTAATCATCCACGCGACGTATCCGAGGGAGCCGCCCAGCAGGAAAAAGGGGATGAATGGCATGCCGGGAACCAGGCCGAACACGCCCATCATGCCGGCGGCGATCCCGATGGCGCGAGGGTAACGTATGATCTGGCCACCGATTTGGGCGCCGAGGTTGGTGTTCTCGGAAGCGCGAGTGACGAGGATACCGGCGGCCACGGAAACGATCAGCGCCGGGACTTGCGCGACAAGACCGTCACCGATGGAAAGCAACGTGAATTTTTGCAGCGACTCTGCGAGCGAAAGATCCATCTGAAACACGCCGATGGCAAAACCACCGATCACGTTGACCAGCGTAATGAGAATGCCGGCCACGGCGTCACCGCGCACGAACTTTGAGGCACCGTCCATCGCGCCGTAAAAATCGGCCTCTTTCTGAATCTTCAACCGCCGGCTGGTGGCCGTGGCTTCGTCGATGATGCCGGCATTCAGCTCGGCATCGATGGCCATCTGCTTGCCGGGCATCGCGTCGAGAGTAAACCTTGCGCTCACCTCGGCGATGCGGCCTGCGCCCTTGGTGATGACCACGAAGTTGATCAAGACCAGGATTAGGAACACCACGAAGCCGACGATGTAATTGCCTTGAATGACAATGTGACCGAACGACTCGATGATGTTGCCCGCGTGGCCCTTGGTGAGGATCAGGCGGGTCGAACAAATATTAAGAGCTAATCGGTAAAGTGTGAGGCCCAGCAGGATGGTGGGAAAGCCTGTGAACTCGGGTGGGTCCTTGACGTAGACGATCACGAGCATCACCAGCAGTGACATGCCGATGCTCAATGCCAGGAGCATATCGAGGATAAACGGCGGCACCGGTATGATCAGCAGCAAAACCGTACCGAACAAAGCGCCGGTAAAGATCAAGTCCGCCCGCTTCATCAGGCTGTTGAGCATGGGCGGGGCGGCGGGCGACGGGGCGGCGGTTACAGTTGCGGTGGCGGCGGACATGAAGAGGGGACGGGTTGAGGAAAGTTAGGGCTTATCAACTGGTTTCGTTCGCAATCTCTGAGCGCCGCGATTTCAGGCGGTAGAAATAGTAGCGGTGGGTCCGGTACACAAAGGCCAGGATCTCGGCCACGGCCTGGTAAAGCTCGGAAGGAATCGGTTCGTCCACCCGGCCGAGGGCATAGAGCATGCGCGCAACCGGCCGGTTTTCGACCATCGGAACGCTGTGCTCGGCGGCGAGTTCCTTAATGCGTCGGGCGAAACCGTTTTCGCCCTTGGCGAGGATGACCGGTGCCGCGTCGAGACCACGTTCATATTTCAACGCGACGGCGTAGTGGGTTGGGTTGGTGATGACCACGTCGGCTGTGCGGACTTTTTCGAGCATTTGCTTTTGCACCAGTCGGCGGGCCATGCGGCGCATGGCACCTTTCACCAAGCCATCGCCCTCTGATTGCTTGTGCTCTTCTTTCACTTCCTCACGTGTCATCATCAGGTCACGCCGTGACTTGTAGAATTCGTAGAAATAGCTGACCGCTGCAATGACGCCGAGCGCCAGGATCAAGCGCGAAAGAAATGCCATCGTGGCCCGGTCAAGAAATTGCCCGAGATAGGCCACTTCGACCGGCGCGGAAAAGAGCGGATCGCGAAACAGTCCTCTCGCTGCAACCCACAGCACCATTCCGATACAGACCAGTTTCAGTAAATCTACACCGGCATGTACGAGCACAGCCTTTGAGAAGTGTTTGGAAAACCCGGCGGACGGATCGAGATTTTCGAAACGGAAACCGAGCACTTCGGGCGTGAAACGAAACCCGCTCTGCAAGCCGCCCGAGATAATCGAGGCGAGCACCGACGCGCCAATGATCGGTAGTAAAACCTTTCCGATCACGAGGAGAATATCGCCGAGCTGCGACGGTGCGGTGTTGGCCGCTACCTGCATGGTACCGAGCTGCGAAAAGATATTTACTGCGAGCGATCCAACATCGTGAGCCGCTGAGCCTAGCGTGAGGGATAACGCGGCCAGCGTCGCCGTCAGCATCGCAACGACGGAAATCTCCGGCGATTTGGCGAACTGTCCCTTTTCCAGCGCTTCCGACAAATGCTTCTCGGTCGCGAGCTCGGTTTTGGAATCTTGGTCGACGTCAGACATGGAGCGGGTGCGCACAAGATGCAAAGCCGATGCCAGAGCGTCTCAATACGTCGATAGGTGCTGATATACGCTGACTTAAAAAAGTAATTTCTCGGCGCAGGCCGAGCCGACTCCCGGTTTTCGCCTGAGGCCAACACCCTGGGGCAATATTTGCCGGCTTCCCGTATCGTTCTCTTTATCTTTCTCGTTCTCTTTTCTCCTGACGTCTGGCGGAAGAAAGATAACGAGAAAGAGAAAGAAGATCAGCGGCATGATGCTCGCTTTTGTTGACCGTTTTTCCAGTGCTCCGCGGTTCTGACACTGCTTCCAGGGAGCGCGTGTATTCAAAAAATGGGTGCCGAGCAGTGGTGTGAGAGCTTCGAATTCGGAGTTGCGACGTGAAATGTCGATGGCCATGGGTTTATGGCATGTCGCATCCCGTCTCGCCTACGCTTGTTGCTTTGTTGCACGGCCCGGATCAGCCCGGGCTGGTCGCGCGTGTCGCTGGATGGATTTTTGAACGTGGCGGCAACATCCTGCATGCCGACCAGCATCGGGACATGGAGGCCGGGATCTTTTTTCAACGCGTCGAGTGGGTTCCAGCGGGCGGTTCTGCGGCAGGAGGTGCTGATGAATTTACGGCGTTTGCCACCAAACTCGGCATGTCGGTCCGGCTGGCCTCATCGGCGCATCGCCCGCGTGTCGCGATCTTCGTCTCGAAGTTCGACCATTGTTTCCATGACCTGGTTTTACGCTGGAAAGCCGGCGAATACGCCTGCGATCTGGCGGCGATCATTTCGAATCACACCGAACTCGCCGGAGCGGCGCGCGGTTATGGCCTGACCTTTCATCACATTCCGGTCGCGGCGGCAAACAAAGCTGCGGATGAGGCGAGGCAATTGGAATTATTACATGCCGAAAAAATCGAACTCGTGATTCTCGCGCGCTACATGCAAGTGCTGTCTGGCGATTTTCTCCGGAGTTTCGGTCAGCCGGTGATCAATATTCATCACTCGTTTCTGCCGGCGTTTGCTGGCGGCCGGCCTTATCAGCAGGCGCACGCGCGCGGCGTGAAGTTGATCGGTGCCACTGCTCATTACGCGACGGCGGTGCTCGACGACGGCCCGATCATCCAACAGGACGTTGTGCGCGTGACGCACCGGCATGACGTCAACGATTTGGTTCGGAAAGGCCGTGACCTTGAAAAAATCGTACTCGCCCAGGCGGTTCGCTGGCACCTTGAAAGTCGCGTGCTGGTTTACGGCAACAAGACCGTGGTTTTCGACTGAGTTTTCTCCGCGACGTCGGCCAGCGGTCAATTTCGATCCACGTCGCCGCCTGGCACTCTTTATTCCCTCTGGGGCGAATCCCCCGAAGCAGCTCTGGCGTTGATGTAACGAAGAAGTTCAATTGTCCTCATTCATTCAATTAAAACGAACAGGTAAAAAGGTACAAGTAACCCAATAGGTTACTTGTTCTTGGGCGGAGCGGTGCGCGGCGGGTTTCGGTAAATCGTCAAACGCATGGCCTGCAGAGAGAATGGTTGTCGTTTTGGAGTGCCTCAGCGCCTGCTCCGAGGGGCTTTACTGCGGAGACTTAGGTTCTTTCGAGTGGTTTTATGAATCTGAGCGCTCGTTGAATCCTTAAGGGAAAGAGGGGCGGAATCGCGTGTTTTTCTGTCACCATTAGGGTCTGCGCGAACTCGTTTGTCCGCCGCTCTGCGAGTAGCTGACCACAGGCTTTGCGGGCAGCGGTGGCGTGCTGTCCGCCGCAAGTTGGCAGCCGGCTCACGCTTTCAGCTCAGAATTTCGTGTCGTGGCGGGCGATTTCCTGCATTTACACGCCGCGCTCGATTTGTTTTGTTCGCAGTTTCATCTCTCGAACCTCATCGCCAGTTCCCGCCATGTCTACACCCGCTCCCTCAAATCCGAAATCAACTCCGGTCACTTCCGGCGATCCCGTTACTGCCGAGAGCTTCGAATACCGGCTGCACAAATTCTGGGAGAATTACGCCAACTCAATCTACATGTTTTGCGCGATCGTGCTGATCGCCATCATCGGCAAGGGCGGCTACGATTTCTACACGGTTCGGCACGAAAATGAAATTGGTACGGACTACGCGGCGGCTTCCACGAGTGAGAAACTTAAAGCTTTTGCGGCCGCTCATTCCGGGCACCAGCTTGCCGGTGTCGCCCGATTGCGCTTGGGTGACGAAGCTTTCGCCAGTGGTAACTTCACGCAGGCCGGGACCGAATACATGGCTGCAGCTGAGGTGTTGAAGACTGGCCCGTTTGCAGGTCGTGCCCGTCTCGGCAACGCCATGGCCAAGCTCCAAGCCGGTCAGACGGCGGAAGCCGAGAGCCAGCTTAAACAACTCGCCAGTGATGCCGCTCAGATGAAAGCCGTCCGTGCCGAGGCCGCTTACCAGCTTGCCTCTGAGGCTGCTGGCGCCGGCCGGAACGACGAAGCAAATAAGTATCTCGACCAGGTGATGACGATCGCGCAAAGCGGCACTTGGGCTCAACGTGCTCTTATGCTCCGGGCCACGCTCCCAGCTCCGACGGCGTCTCTCAGTGTGCCTTCAGTTGGCACCACCCCAGCGGTTAAACTCCCCGCCAAGCCCTAACTAACACCAGCTTCTACGGGCTAAATGGTCGGGGCGGAGAGATTCGAACTCTCGACCTCCTGGTCCCAAACCAGGCGCTCTACCAGGCTAAGCTACACCCCGAAAACCAAGCGCGAAAACGATTCGTCTTTGAAGCTTCTGTCAACGTAAACCTTCGTGATGTAATTTTCCTGTTAACAAATTGATGTAATCTCTTCTTGCTTAGAATCCCATTTACCCGTAACCGTCCATCTTCAATCTATTCACTTCATGGATACCATTTCTAACGAAAACAACAGCTACCTGCCGATCATCGGCGTTGCCGCGGGTGTGCTTGCCCTCGCTCTTTCAATTGGTGGCTTGGTTTCTGTTTCGAAACTCAGCAAAAAAGTGCCCGAGGGCCTTGCTGATTCTGTCGCCAAGATCGATGTGATTGAGAGCGAAGCGCGCAGCGCGACCAGCTCTGCCGAGAAGGCCAACGGCGGCA
>Ga0302290_10000174_pt1 | contig 13599 bp, 8 predicted proteins | sample III_Fen_N1_3_FD_194547 | JGI IMG/M metagenome (GOLD analysis project Ga0302290, IMG submission 194547) | Peat permafrost microbial communities from Stordalen Mire near Abisko, Sweden - III_Fen_N1_3 | ecosystem: Environmental > Terrestrial > Soil > Wetlands > Permafrost | place: Sweden: Abisko... | reverse complement strand
GGTGGTCGAACGCAGAACCAACGTCGGCCCCAGCACCAGCGACCGTATCGATCACGTTGTGACACATCCGGTTTGGGGCTGGATGACTTTGGGCGCGATCATGGCGCTGCTGTTCGTTTCAATTTTCACCCTGGCCGAGTATCCGATGAACTTCATCGATAACCACATCGCCGCGCTGGGTGACTGGGTGAAATCTGCCATGCCGCCGGGCGATTTGCGCAACCTGATCACCGACGGTGCCATCGCCGGGGTGGGCGGCATCCTGGTTTTTCTGCCGCAAATCCTGATTTTGTTTCTGTTTATCGGTTTGCTCGAAAGCACCGGCTACATGGCCCGTGCCGCCTTTATCATGGACCGCATGATGAGCCGCGTGGGCCTCAACGGCCGCAGCTTCATTCCTCTGCTCAGCTCTTATGCCTGTGCCATCCCGGGCATCATGGCGACGCGCACCATCGAGGATCAAAAAGATCGCCTGACGACGATTCTCATCGCGCCGCTCATGAGCTGCTCCGCGCGTCTGCCGGTCTACTTGCTGATGATCTCGGCACTTGTGCCCGGCGACCGCGTGCCGATTTTGACGAAGGCCGGTGTCATGGTGTTCATGTACGCGCTCGGCACATTCGGAGCGTTCGGCTTTGCCTGGCTTTTCAAACGCACCCTGCTGAAAGGTGAACCGCCGCTCATGATCATGGAGCTGCCTCCGTACCGCCTGCCGCGCATACGCGACATCGGCCAGCACATGATCGAACGCGCCTGGCTGTTCTTGAAAAATGCCGGCACCGTCATCCTCGCCATCTCCATCGTGCTCTGGTTTCTCGCGGCGTATCCAAAAGCTCCCGACGGCGCGTCGCCTACCGAGCAGCTCGCGCAAAGTTTCGCCGGAAAAGCCGGGCACGCGCTCGAACCCGTGATCAAGCCCATTGGCTTCGACTGGCAGATCGGCATCGGCCTCATCAGTTCTCTCGCCGCCCGCGAAGTTTTCGTGAGTACGATGAGCGTGGTATTCAATGCCGAGGACACGGGCAATAATACCGCGCCGCTGCGCCAATCTCTGCTGAAAGCGACCTGGCCTGATGGACGCCCGCTTTTCACTCCGCTCGTTTGCCTGACGCTGATGATCTTCTATGTTTTCGCCATGCAATGCATGAGCACCCTCGCCGTCGTAAAGCGCGAAACGAATTCGTGGCGCTGGCCGCTTTTCCAGATGGCCTACATGACCGGCACAGCCTGGGTGGTATGTTTCGTTTTCTTTCAAGCCGGGCGGGCGCTCGGATTTTAAGCCTCGCATGATTTCAAACTGGCAGACTCCAGTGGCTATCGCGGCAGTGGTCATCGCGCTGGCCTTGCTGCTCCGTGGCGCGTTCGCGAAACGAAAGAATCCCGGTTGTGGCGGCGGCTGCGCCTGCCCGACGGATCGCTTCAAAGCCAGCCTCAAACACTAGCCGCCGACCTGCTCGCCACCGCCAGGCTTGCGACGAGACAGATCTCGCGGCACCGCCAGCCGGACTGCCACCACAAGCAGCCCCGAGAGCAGCAGCAGTAGAGCCGGATTTCGCAGCACATGATCGAGATAGCCGTGCAGGATGATTCCGACCGCACCCAACCCAAGAAATAGCGGCAACCCCTGCGACCACGCACGCCACCGCCATAATGCCGCGGCCACCGACACGACCGCGGCGCACGGTAATGCGACGCCAGCCACTCCGTATTCGACGAGAAATTCCACCCAGTCCGAATCGGCGTTCACCATATAAAAGCGGTTGAGGTTCGGCTGTTCGCGGTAAATTTGTGCCCGGAGCTGTGGCACCTGCCCTTGGTAGGTGTTAAACAAATACAAGTACGCGCCGCCGCCCCAGCCCCAGGCTGGCTGATCCTGCCACATGGCAAACCCCACTTGTCGCAGTAACCCGCGATATTTGTCCCCCAGTACAAAATCCACCGGAGAGGACAGGGCAGGGCTAAAGCGTTCAATCGCCTTCCGGCCCCCGGTCAGACCGACGATCGCCACCAAAACCAGGGCCGCCGCGCCCCCCACGAGCCAGCGACGCCCACCCAACCCGGGCCGTTCCAGCCGCGCCGACGTGCGCCAGCGCATCACAAGATAGCTTACCCCCCAGAGCGTGCCCAGCCCGGTGGCCGCGCGGGAGTTTACCGCCACGGTCGCCGCCCACAGCGCCAATGCTACCCCCTCCCAGACATGCCGCGGCAGTTTCCTCTCAGTCGTCCAGGCCAACCCAAACACCACCGCCAACGATGCCGCGAGAAAAGCGCCATTGTGATTCTTGTAGAAAAAGACCGGTGAACCCGTAAATCCGACCGTGTCCGCATACCGCCAGAGCGTGAGCCGTTCGCCCAAGGCACGGTGGACCAGACAGACCAGTGCCAGCACCGCCGCGTTAACGCCGACGATCAAAACCCATCGACGCGCATCGCGGCGCTCGACCAGTCCAAGCACAAGACCAGCCGTAAACAGCCATGCGGTCCCAAAGATCAGCAGGAACCGCCAGGCGTTCTTGTAGGGCAACCAGTCGCCAGGCAGACAATCGAATGGCGCCGCGATCGAATGGGGACCAGCGGCCTCATGCAGCGGTAACAAAGTCCAAAGTTTCCCCGAAAAAATCACCTGCATCGAGGGGTTGCGCGCCTGCAAATAAACGTATCCGACAAACAACAATCCGAAAAGAAGCGCCACCACCTGCACCCGCCACGCCGTCCGGCTTCCTGGAGTGGAAGTAGTCACAAACCGAACCATTAATCCGCCAATAAACGTCACTGCCGCGCACGAGAACAGCCACCATTGCGCCGCCAGGGGCTCGGACCCGAGCATCCAGGGCGCGGCAAGCGTGCAGAACCCCGCACCCAGCCAGAAAATAGTTCGGCCCATGGTCGTCATGGCACTTCAGGGATGATACAAAAACGTGGGCAAAAGAGCGGCCATGCTCAAAACAGGGCCAGATATCCCGTGATCGCAAGCCTGCCTACGCAGGAACTCGTCACACCAATTCTAGTCATGCAAACGCCAAGCCAGTAATTACTTTCATTAAACTTCCCGAGCCGGAAACCGTTCTTACCCCTAAATGAACGCGCTCAATCGGTCCAGAATCAGCGCGCGACTTGCCCTGTTAGCGGTGGTTTTTGTCATCCCGCTCACAGCCATCATCGTTTGGCTGATTCTCCATAGTATTAATCCCAACATCGAGGTCGCCAATCTCGAACAGCAGGGCAATGCCTATCAGCACCCGCTGGAGCAACTGCTGGATTTGGTTCCTCGCCACCAGCTCGCGACCACCAACGAAAAACTCCCCATCGAAACAGAGATTCGTCAGGCGCTCCAGGAGTTGTCCGCCGTCCAGGCAAAATATGGCGAAGCCCTGCAGTTCACCCAAGAGGGCCTGTCCAAGCGCAAGCGCGACAAGCTGCAACCGGCAAATGTTATCGAGCGTGGAACGCGTTTGCTCAGCACCGCCGATCCTACCGGTGAAGCTCACGAGAATTTCGTCTCCGATATCTGCGGCATGATCGCCCACGCTGGCGACACCTCGAATCTCATTCTCGATCCCGATCTCGACAGTTACTACCTGATGGATGCAACGCTGCTGGCACTGCCGCAGATGCAACATCGCCTGGCCTCAATCATGGCGGAGGCGATACGCCTGAAAAACCTGCCCGCGCCCTCCGATGACGATCGCCTCAGGTTTGGCGTGAGTCTGGCGATGCTGAAGGAGTCGGACCTCGATCGCATCACGGCCGACGTGCAGACATCGCTGACCGAAGACCCGAATTTCTATGGCAGTTGCGAACTGCTACAGAAAGAGATGCCACCACTCGTGGAAGGCCTCAGCGCGGCCATCAATGACTTTACTTCCCGCGCTGGGTCCTTGGATTCAGCTGCCCTCGGCCCGTTGCTCGATAGCGGTCTCAAGGCAAGGCGCCTCAGCTTCGAAGGCTGGCGCACCAGCGTTCACAATCTCGATCTCTTGCTCGATGCGCGAAAGGGATATTACCGCACGCAGCGTTCCCAGAGCCTGCTCTGGACAGCACTTGCACTGGGCCTCGCCTGCGCCTCCGCCTGGTGGATCAGCCGCAGCGTGAATCAAACCCTCTTGCGGCTCAGCGGCGGGCTTGATGGTTCGGTCACGACCACCACCGCTTCAGCATTGGAAATTCGCGAGACCAGTCTTCAGATGGCCGACCTGGCCAACCAACAAGCTGCGGCAATCGAAGAAACCAGCGCTTCCTCGCTCGAACTCGCCAGTCTTGCCGAAGGCAATCTCGAACACATCGAACACATGGCCACCGCCAGCTCAAGGATGAGGGTGTCTGGCGACAATGGCGCCATGGAATTGGAGTCTCTCATCACCGTGCTCGACACGCTCGCGAGCCAAATCTCATCGACCACGGAGGTCCTCAAGGTGATCGATGAAATCGCATTTCAAACCAACCTGCTTGCGGTCAACGCCGCCATCGAAGCCGCCAGAGCCGGTGAAAGCGGGGCCGGGTTCGCCGTAGTAGCCGACGAGGTGCGCGCACTCGCCCAGCGCAGTGCGGCCGCGGCCAAGGATACCGGCGCGAAGATCACCCAGACCATCGGCAAGACCAGCGATAGCGCCCGGCTCGCCGCCGCATTAAAACAACACTTTGTCGAGATTGTCGCCGAGGCTCACGATCTTGATCAGCAAGCCACCGCCGTCGCCCGCTCGTGCCGTGAGCAAACCGACGGCGTGCGCGAAATCAGCAAGGCACTCACATCCCTCGAAAAAGAAACCCAAACCGTGGCGTCAAAATCGCAAGATGCGAATCACGCCGCAGGGCAGCTGGAAGAGACCGCCACCCAATTAAGGCAGTCCGTGGCCGAACTTGAAGCTATCGTCAACAGCCCGAACCACAACTCGCGTCGGGCGTCGACGATAGAGCTAAGGCGCGCCAGTTCCCCGGCGGCCGTGGCATAATCCCTGGCAAAGGCTCTACCAGCTGGTTAACCCAGCGGCTGCACGCCAAGGGTGCCATCAAGTTTTTCGCGGTAGGCGGGCGACTCCACTGCCAGCAGGGTCCTGCGAGCGTGGTCGAGGCGGCCTTGCAGATCCAGCCGGGCCACCGTATCCGCAAAACTCGGACGGTCGAGATAAGCCTCAAGATACGCGATGTGGCGTTTCCAAAGGTTCGTCTCGATCTTCTGCTTGGCATCAAGCCGCTGTTTGTACCACGGGCTGACGAGCAGGTTTTCCCGGGTGAAGAGCGCACGGATTTCCGGAGAGTTCAGATCCTTCCCCTCAAACTGGCCGTACGCCATGATATGCAGCAGCGCCTTGAGCGGCGGGCAGGCCATGGCAACGCCTCCGTCGGCAAAATAACTTTCAGCCACTCGCTTGTGCGTCGCGCAAATGTTGTCCATGCCGTCGACAAAAACATCCATGCCCTGCAGTTCGGGCTTGAGCATCTCATCGGTGAAAACGACGTGCGGGTGATTGAAGACGCGTCCGAAGTAAACGCGCACAAACCGCGTGGTGATGCGGTAACCGAGACGGCTCGCGAGCACGGGCTTCCCGTCGTAGGTGAAGTCGGCGCATTTTTCCAGACAGCCGTCGGCAATCAGCGCGCGGGCATCGCGTTCAGCCACCGTCATGCGTGAAAACACCTCGGGCACGAGCAGGCTCACGTCGTGTTCCACGCGTGTCTTTGGCCCGACATAACCAGCCGCAGAGAGAAATACGTCGTGCCCGGTGAGGATGAGCGAAATCAGCGCGGCATTGACGTCGATGACCGGCGGAAGCGCATTGAACGGTCCCTTGGTCAACGCGCCTTCCGAACCTGCGCCGGTTGTCGATGGCGACTTGCCCGTCATGCTGCTGATGAACTCCATGAACGCTTCAGGCAGTTCGAGGTAATGAACGGGATTAAAGACCGCGAGCGAACGGATGCCATTTTCCGGCGGGTTGTTGCGTCGGCCAGGCACCACGATGCTGACCGGCGAATGCACGGGCTCATCCGAGTTGATTCCCCGGTGGAGGCGCGCCGATATGTCCGCCAGATAGGTGCCGCGGGCATCAGTTACGTCAGGGCGAAGTTGGAGATAGCGAGGATTTTTAGTCGGCTTGCCATCGACAATGCGCGGATGTGCAGACGATACGAAATAAGTTGGCGTGGCACCGTCGACGGCTGCGGCTTTGATGAGCTGCCGCATGGGTTCGGTGTACGCCGTGTAGCCAATCGCATCCTCCATGATCGCCCGGGCGTCGTCGCTTTTGAGCGGCTCGTAGTTGGAGAGGAAGGTTCCGGGCGAAGCCATGTCGGCCTCCGCCTGGTGATCGTAGCCGCGATGGATCGCGTCGTCGGGCCGCTGGAAGAGCCGGGCTTCGCAGTTTTGCACAAATTTTAGCGATGGTGCAAGGGTCGGCAACGGTATGCTGGGCCGCGACGCGATCGTCTGCGTCGGCGCCACGACTGAAGCGGTGATATCGTCTTCCATCTGGACTTTCGCCGCCGGGTGGAAATCCGCGCGCAGCCCAAAGACACGCCAGGCTCCATCTTCTTCAAAACCGACGCGCAGGTAGTTGGTCACGATCTTGCGACCGTCGAGTTTCAACTCGTTGCCCGGGCGCCCGTTGATCGTGTCGACCGAGAAATGATGCAGCCAGCGATCATCCCAGTCGGGCTGATAGTAGCGCTTGAGGACGAAAATGAGCTCCTTGATGTGCTGGGGAATCGCGCGGAGCCAGGCGTTGTACTCCTCGGCATATTCGCGACGCGAAGGCGTGAGCAACTTGATCACACTGCCGAGCGAACGCTCGGCGCTGAGGATGAGCCGCTTGTCCTTGCCGTTACGCGATGGTTCGCGAAAACGGTTTGTGGTCTCATGCTTGAGGATCGCATGGACCTGGTCGAAGTCGCGGTCGAAGTCCGAAACAAACACGTGGCCCGGGAAAATCGCGTAGGCGATGGCCTTCGAGATCTCGGATTTGCCGCCGCCGGAGACGGTGCAGGGTTTGTGGCAAAGTGTGCCCTCAGGCACTGTGCCAACCAGTCGCCAGACACCTTTCGCGCCGGGGATCGGCTCCATGTGAACGCGATAGCCGCTGGGGCGCACGTAGGTTTTGTCGGCCAGCAGCTTGATCGAGCGCAGCTTCTTGTCGGGACCGGCCCAGGTGATCGTTTGTTTGTGCAGATCGAACCGCGTGTCTTCCCGCACGTAGATCACGTCAGGGTGTTTTCGGTCGACGGCATAACCTTCCGGCAGAACCCGCAGGCGATCGCCGAGCTTGGCGACCGTTTCATCAAAGGAAAACTCTCTCGCGGTCGGATACTTGATGAACTCTTCGCCCAGATCATAGCTCGGGTAAACGAGCGCGCCGCCCGCGTGCTCTTCCTCGGCGAGGCCAAAGAGATTCGCGGAAAAACTGATCTGCGTTTTTACCTCTTTCTTGCAGTAGCCGTAGTAGTTGTCCGCGATGATCGTCACCATCACCCCACGGGCGTCGCGTGCGGCGATTTTGAAAGCCGAACCCGCGTTGTAGAGTTCGTTCTCGTCCTTCCAGCACATGCCGTCGCGGCGTTGACGCGGGGTTGCGAGGTCCCAGTGCGGTAGTCCTACGAGGTGTTTCGGCACGGACGTAAGGTGTGGTGCAAGGATGACGCAACCGGTGTGGCCGGTCCAGTGGTCGACATCGAGACCGGCGTCGTTCTCCGGCAGATAGGGATCTCCTGCGTTGCCGAAAATCGATTCGACGAAATCGAGATTGCTCACGAGCGAACCCGGCGCGAGGAAGCGGATTTCCATGCGCTTCTCCTCAATAAACCCCGGGACTTCGGGGCACACGAGCGGGCGCAAAAGCAGCGAGACAAAACACTCCGCCTGTTCTGCACGCCCGGTGGTAAAGGGCAGCCGCAGCAAATCCCGCGGCGGCCGCAGCGCGAGATCGAGCAACTTCGCAAACGTCAGCTTCGGCACGACAAGTTTGTCGTCGGGCACTGGCAAACCGCCCTCGGCAATATGGAATACACCCTTCGTCGTTCGCCGGTCGTTCGCCGGATTATGCAACACGCCCTGGCGCACGCGGTAGCTCTTCAGCAACGACGAAGTAAATTCATCGCCCTCGGCCGGCAGTGAAAGCGTTCGTGCCAAACCGGCCTGATCGAGGATGAACGTGCGCGCCGGCAAACGCGGCGACGGGCCGATGTCGGCGAGATAACCTTCGAGCCAAGCCTGAATGCGATGATCAGCCGGGCTTAGCGGATCGATGAGCTGACGCGTGGTTTCACGGTACCGGGAAAAAATGGGTGCCGCGAGTGACGTCCACGCAGCACCTTCGGCGTCGGCGACAGTCGGGCAGCCAAGCAAGGCGAGGCGCAGATTGATGGCGTGGCGGAGCTTTTCAGCGGTCTGGTCGGCAGTGGTCGAGGACATGGTGGCGCGATATTTGGCTGCAGTTAGCAAAAGGCATTCCAGCGGCTGAAGGTTATCGGCGGTCGTCGGCAACTCGGCAATGCAAGGTTTTCAAAAAAGAGCCCAAGCCGTTTTCACGGGACCCAGCATCTCATCTGCTTTGCCACCACGAAATAACGTGATGCATCAGTTCCACAAACATAGCAGCAAACGTCCCAAAATAGATGATCGTTCCCACCAGCAAGGCATAGCCGACCAGAATCGCCAGCCCGTCTCGTTCCATGATGCCGAGCATGCCGATGAAAACCGCGAGCCCGGGCAAGGTATTGGTAAAAGGGATACCTCCGAGAGGAAGCGCCAGCAGCAAGGCCGCAAAGCAAACACTCCAACTATGAAAACGCAGCCGTGCGGGCGTACCCGTCAGCCAGTTCCAACGCACATGCAGACGTCGCTCGATCCAGCCCACCAGGCGTTCGGTTCCGCTGATCACAGTCTTGAAAAACCGCGGCGGCAGCTTCACCGCCAGCAAACGTTTTGGCAGCCACGGCGCCAGCCCGAGCGCAAAGCGTCCGGCAATAAACGCGATCACCAGCCCGAAAGGCGTCGACAATCCCGGGATCGTTATCGGCGCGCAAAAAGGCAGCGCCAAAATCAACACGAACAAAGCCGAAGCCCGTGCGCCCAGCCTCTCCATCAACTCGAACAAAGTCACATCACGTCCGGCAAACGCCTCCGCCAACACCTTCAATTCCATCGAAAGCGTTGGCGTCGAGCGGGGCCGGGCGGCGCTGGATTCTTCAGGTTCCGCGTCGGTTGCCATAAAGCTCGATGTGCAGGCGCGGAGCGAAGCGGTAACCGCGCTGTTTGCAGAGTTCGGCCAGCCAGACCGTGCGGGCGCGCAGCACCTCCGGCGACGTTCCCTCCGGCATGAGAAGAACTTTAGAGCTTGGCACAGGTTCGTTAAGTTCGTTCAGCAAGCTCTCGATCTCCTCAACGTCACTTGCAGATGCCACGACGAACTTAAGCTGAAACGGATAGCGCTGGAGCCACGCGCGCACGACCTCAGGCTGCCAGCGCAACCGCTCGTGTTTTTCACGCCATGAGGCTGGCAGGCGGTCGTCGGGCGCGGAATTTCGCAGCTTGGGACTGAGCGAGGCCAGGTCACAGGGAATGCCTTCGGGCCGCACGGTCGCCGCGGTCTCAATTGTGATGTGGTAACCGAGCTGCTTGATCTTCGTCGCCAGTTCGTGGATACCGCTGGCGATCATTGGTTCGCCGCCGGTCAGCACGACGTGGCGGGCCGGATAAGTTGAAACGCGCGCGACGATTTCATCCACCGAAAGCGGCTCACCCTCGGGATTCCACGAGGCGTACGGCGTATCGCACCAGTTGCAGCGCAGGTTGCAGCCCGAAAGCCGCACGAACACCGAAGGCACGCCAGCCAGCTCGCCCTCGCCCTGCAATGAATGGAATATTTCGGAAAGGAGCATCAGAAAATTTCAGTCTGCCTCATGTTCTTGGGGTAGGGCGCGCCGAGGAAAACGGACGGCCAAGGCAGGCCGTCCCTACCTCGGAAACAGAACAACAGGTAAAAGTAGTCATGCGTTCGCCTTCGGCTTCGTCGGCAGCGGTGCGTGCAAAAGGTATTCGGTGGGATCGGGCAGACCCGCTTCGACAAAGGCCTCGCGACGTTCCACGCACGTACCGCAGGTGCCGCAGTGGATCGCACCGCCTTTATAACAGGACCAGGTCCGCGCAAAATCCACGCCGAGCCGCACGCCTTCGGCCGCGATCTGGCTTTTGCTCAGCGTGATGAACGGCCGCAGCAGCCTAATCCCGGCGTAGGTGCCGAGCCGCATCGTGTCGCCCATCGCCTGCATGAATTCCTCGCGGCAATCGGGATAGATGGCGTGGTCGCCGCCATGCGCCGCTATAACCAGTCCTTCCGCGCCAACGCTCTCGGCGAAACCAGTCGCCACCGATAGCATGATCGCATTGCGAAATGGCACCACGGTTTGCTTCATATTTTCCGCTTCGTAGTGGCCGTCGGGAATGGTTCCCCCCGAAGCCAGCAGGTCCGACGCGAAAAGCCGGTTCATGAAATCCAGTGCAACCACCTCGTGCCTCAGACCGAGTTTTGCGGCGTGCTCGGCTGCGAAAGGCAGCTCGCGCGGGTTGTGCTTCGAGCCGTAGTTGAAACTTAAGGACGCGACGACGTCATGCTCGCGACGCGCCCGATAAAGGGCTGTCACCGAGTCCATGCCACCGGAACAGAGCACAACGACTTTCATTGTCATCGCGCAGAAAAGCATAAGACTGACGGAAAACAAAGCTTCTCCGCCGGCCACCCCCCGCCGGCCTTTTCCTTTTTGTCCCATCCGGTTCCGTCCATGATCATTTTTCACGACCCCCAATGCGCCGACTATGGTGCAACCGCGCAGCACGAGCAGCCTGCCCGGGCGGGCACAACCGTCGCTTTGCTCCGTGCCAAACATCTCGACTGGCAATGGCGTCTGCCCCCGATTGCCGACGAAGAAGTGCTCAAACTGGTCCATTCGCCGCAGCATCTGGAGCGTTTGCAGTACGCAGCCGATTTCGACGAGGACACGCCCTACTTCGAAAATATTTACACGCATGCGCGGCGTTCCGTCGGCGCAGCGCTCGCGGCGATGGAGGCCGCACTTGACGAAAAACAAAAGACTTTCGCGCTGATGCGTCCGCCCGGGCACCACGCACTGCCTTCGCAGGCGATGGGATTTTGTTATCTCAACCAGATCGCCATCACCGCACTGGCCGCCCAAAAACGCGGCGTTGCCCGGGTCGCAGTTTGGGACTTCGACGCCCATCACGGAAACGGCACTGAGGATATTTTGCATGGCCGCGAGGGAATCCTTTTTGTCGATGTCCACGAGGATCCGGCGTACCCGAACACCGGCAAAGTGACTTCGGGCAACTGCCGCAACTACTGCGTCGCTCCGAACTCGACGCGTGAAGAACACATGGCCGCGCTCCGGCGTTCGTGGAGCGAAGTGCTGGCGTTTCGCCCCGAGCTGGTGCTGGTTTCGGCAGGCTTTGATGCCTACGCGCGCGACCCGATCACCGAAATGTCGCTCGAAGCCGAAGATTTTGCCGAACTTGGGCGCTGGCTGGCTGCCGCGCAGCTACCGACCGCCGTCATCCTCGAAGGCGGCTACAGCGCCGACCTGCCATTACTCGTCGATTCGTTTTTGACGACGTGGGCGATGTAGGTTTGCTAGTACCTCTCTGTGAACGCCACTCCTGTTTATCAGCTCGTCGAAAACTCCGCGCAACTAACGCCTCTGCTGGCCGCCTTGGACCGGTCGGATGAAGCAGCGCTCGATACCGAGGCGGACAACCTCTACCATTATCGAACGCGGGTTTGTCTGCTGCAGTTTCTAGTGGCCGGAGAAATTTATCTCGTCGACGTCCTCGCGCCGATCGACCTCGCGCCGCTGTGGGAGCGCCTGGCAAAAAAACACCTGCTGATGCACGGCAGCGATTTCGACGTGCGTCTGCTCTTTGACCTCTGCGGCTTCCGCGCACACAGCCTGTTCGACACGATGCTCGCCGCCCAGCTGCTCAACCGCCAGCGCATCGGCCTCGCGGCGTTGTTGGAAGACCATTTCGGCGTCATTCTCGACAAGGACTCGCAAAAAGCCAACTGGTCGAAACGCCCGCTCACAAAAAAGCTGCTCGATTACGCCGCGCTCGACGTTTTTCACCTGCCCAGACTTCGCGATATTCTCACCGAGGAACTCGCCAAGCTCGGGCGGCTTGGCTGGCTCGACCAGCAGTGTCAGCGCCAGATTGAATCGGGCCTCAACGGCTTCCCGCGCGATGACGAAAATGCCTGGCGCATCGGCCGCTCTGAGCGATTGCACTCCCAAGGGCTCGCCGTGCTGCACGCCGTCTGGCACTGGCGCGAGGACTGTGCGCGTAAACTCGACGTGCCGCCTTTCAAAGTTACCGGTAACGATATGTTGATGAAGATCGCCGATGCCGCTGATAACGGAATCACGGCGCAGGCGATCATGGAAAGCACCAACCTCGGCCGCCGCCACGAACGGCTCGCGCCCAGTTTGTTTGCTGCGCTCGAAGCCGGTTTCGCCCGCGATCCGCACACCTTGCCGCGTCGCCGGGGCCGCAACTCCGATCACCAGCCGCTCACCGCGAGCGAACTCGCCTTGCAGGACCGGTTGAAAACCGACCGCGATCGCGTGGCCGCCCGTATCCAAATTGATCCGACGCTCATCGCCAACCGCTCCCAGCTCGCCCTGATCGCCCGGGCACCGGAAAAAATCGATGAGTTCATCCTGCCCTGGCAGGCCGACCTGCTGCGCCACGAGCCGTCACTCAATCCAGGGATCGAGCCCAGCTCTGCTCCGGCTTGAGCATGCCTGTTTCGGCCAACATCGCGCAGCATCTGCCCCTGATGGCCGCGCGTCAGCCAGAACGGCCCGCGCTCAAAATCCCGCGCGGTCGAACTGCCTCGGGCGACATCGATTACCTTTCGCTTTCGTTCACCGAGCTCGATGCCGAAGTCGAGGCGTGGGCGGCGCATCTGCGGGCGCGCGGCGTTTCTCCGGGCGATCGTACCTTGGTGATGGTTCGGCAAGGCCTGCCGCTCATCGCAGCGGCGTTCGCCCTTTTTAAAGTTGGCGCGGTACCAGTGGTGATCGATCCCGGCATGGGACTGAAAAGCTTCCTGACCTGCGTCGCCCGCTCGCATCCGCGCGTACTGCTGGGCATTCCCTTTTCCCAAGTCGTCAGCCGTATCGCCCGCCGTTCCTTTCGTAGCGTTAAAACGCGGGTGGTCGCAAGTGCGAGCCCGCTGGCACGGCGGGCGGCCGCTACGCCTTTACCGTTCGCTCTTCGTCCTTCGCCGGTCGAGCGCAGTTCGACCGATCTCGCCGCCATCCTGTTCACGTCCGGCTCGACCGGCGCGCCCAAGGGCGTGTGTTACGAACACGGCATGTTCGCAGCACAGGTACGTCTGATCCGTGAAGCCTATTCGATCGAGCCAGGCGAAATCGACCTGCCGATGCTGCCGGTCTTCGCGCTTTTTAATCCTGCGCTCGGCATGACAACCATCGTGCCCGAGATCGACCCGAGCCACCCGGCAAAGGTCGACCCGGCCAAAATCGTCCAGGCGATCCAACAGGAGCAGGTGACCAACTCCTTCGGCTCACCCACGCTCT
>Ga0302290_10000170_pt1 | contig 13767 bp, 13 predicted proteins | sample III_Fen_N1_3_FD_194547 | JGI IMG/M metagenome (GOLD analysis project Ga0302290, IMG submission 194547) | Peat permafrost microbial communities from Stordalen Mire near Abisko, Sweden - III_Fen_N1_3 | ecosystem: Environmental > Terrestrial > Soil > Wetlands > Permafrost | place: Sweden: Abisko... | reverse complement strand
CAGCCCGGTGCCTGGCGTATCGCTTTCCATGAAAATCGCCATGAATTTTTCCAGGTGATCGAAGGAAAAATCCGCATCACTGCAGAATCTGGCGAGGCCCACGAGTTCGGTCCCGGCTCGGCCTGCGTTATCCCTGCCGGATTCAAAGGGCTGTTCGAAGTGCTGGAACCGGTACGCAAGCACTACGTCATGATTGATCGGCACTAGAATACTGCCCTTGCTGAAAGGAAACCGGATGAATGCACCCGTGAAGGGCACTCGCGCCCACGCCCCCGACCTGGACTGGAGTCAGGTACAGGAAACCGTACTGATGCTGGAGGTTGCCGCCGGTCAGGTGGAAGCCGCCATGAAGGATTCGAATTCTTCCGTGGGTGTGCTGACGGACACTTTTACCTCCCTGGCCGAAACCCTGGAAGTGGTGGATACCGCCCTGGATACGTTGCCGGACAGCGTAGGCAATGGCATGGTGAAATCCGAAATCCGCGAAGGCACACGCCAGATCGGTGAGAAGGTGCACCAGGCCATCATCGCTTTCCAGTTTTACGACAAGCTGGTGCAGCGGCTGGAGCATGTCTGTACCAGCCTGGCGGGTCTCAGCACTGTGGTGTCTGATCGGGCCAAGCTCTACAACCCGGATGAATGGCTTGCCTTGCAAGGCAAGATTCGCGACAAGTACACCATGGAAGAAGAACGGGCCATGTTCGACGCCGTGCTTGGTGGCATGACCGTCCAGGAAGCCCTCGACCACTACATGCAGGCCCGCATGCAGCAGGTGGAAGAGAGCGGCGGCGACATCGAACTGTTCTGACCACTCACCGGGGGCGACCATGGAAATCCTGACCCGCAAGGAAGGAGCGATCTTCATCCTTGAGTTCAACCGGCCCCAGCGCAAGAACGCCATTACCGCTGCCATGTATCAGGCCCTGGCCGATGCCATGGTTGCTGCCGATGAGGATGACGAGGTCAAGGTACTTTTGATCCACGGCAGTCTCGATGCCTTTACCGCCGGCAACGATCTCGAAGATTTTTTGCAGGACCCACCCCAGCGAGAAGACAGTCCCGTGTTCCAGTTCCTCGCCCAACTATGCCGTGCCCGCAAGCCCCTGGTGGCAGCGGTGAACGGTGCGGCGGTTGGCATCGGTACCACGCTGTTGCTTCATTGTGATCTGGTCTTCGTCGGCGACAAGGCCAAGTTTGCTTTGCCCTTCACCTCTTTGGGACTAGTGCCCGAAGCCGCCTCCAGTTTTCTTCTGCCCATGATTGCCAGTTACCAGCGTGCGGCGGAAGTGCTGTTGCTGGGCCAGCCCTTCGATGCAGCCCAGGCCCAGCAACTTGGCTTCGTGAACCGGGTGTTGCCCCCGGAAGAAGTACTTCCTGCCGCCCGGGCAGCTGCTGAAAAGCTGGCGCTGCTGCCGGGGAAGTCTCTGCGCAATACCAAGGCCCTGCTTCGTGGCGGCTTCCGTCAGGTCATGGAAGCACGCATGGCCGAGGAAAGCCGGGTCTTCAAGGAAATGCTGACGGAGCCCGCCGCCAAGGAAGCCTTTGCCGCTTTTCTCGAACGGCGCAAGCCGGATTTCTCCGGCAAGGACTGACCCTCTGTTTCCCTAGGCGGGGTTTTCAATCTGGCCTATTAAGTACGGCCATGAAGACCATAGCCGCAATACTGTTGACGCATTGCCGCTCACCTTGTTAAGGTGTAGCCCATGAATACCCGGCAGCCCACTCTCGCTACTTCCCTCCTGGCTCTCCTGAGCCTCGGGCTGCTGCTGCGCGTCTCGCGCGCATAAAACTTCCCCCTTCCTGCTGGTTTTGTTGAATTCCCCTCTCGGGAATATTGCGCCATTGCGCGCACCCTTCGCTTAGGAGTCCGCCATGAATTTCGAACTTGCCACCACGCTACGACTGCGACCCGGTTGCCGTGCCTTGAGCCCGCGACAGCACGGTAGCCATGTCCCCACCGAAATTCAGATTCCCTCTTCTGTCGCAGGGGAAACCCCTTACCGAAGATTCAGGAGAAAACGATCATGTTGAAACAGCCTTCCACCAAATACCGCCCCTTTCCCCCGGTCGCTCTTATCGACCGCCAATGGCCCAGCCGCAGCATCACCCAGGCACCGATCTGGATGAGTACCGATCTGCGCGACGGCAACCAGTCCCTTTTTGAACCCATGAATGCCGAGCGCAAGATGCGCATGTTCCGCACCTTGTGCGATATCGGATTCAAGGAGATCGAAGTCGCCTTTCCTTCCGCCTCCCAAACGGAATTCGGTTTCGTTCGCCGCCTGATTGAAGACGGCCACATTCCCGACGATGTCACCATCGAAGTGTTGACCCAGGCCCGGGAACACCTCATTCGTCGCACTATGGAATCCCTCAAGGGCGCCCGCCGTGCCATCGTGCACGTCTACAACGCCACCTCGCAGCCCTTCCGCGACATCGTCTTCGGCATGAGCAAGGAGGAAGTGGTCGCCATGGCTGTTGCCGCCGTGACCCTCATCAAGCAGCTCGCCGCCGAACAGCCCGAGACCGAGTGGGTGCTGGAGTACAGCCCGGAAACCTTCACCGCCACCGAACTCGATTTCGCGCTCGAAGTTTGCAATGCAGTGACGACAGCCTGGGATGCGACGCCGGATAACAAGGTCATCCTCAATCTGCCCACGACCGTGGAGGTGGCAACACCCAATGTCTACGCCGACCAGATCGAGTGGATGCATCGCCATCTCGACCGCCGCGACAGCATCATCCTCAGCCTCCATCCCCACAATGATCGAGGCACGGCGGTGGCCGCTGCCGAGATGGCTCTCATGGCTGGTGCCGATCGGGTGGAGGGTTGCCTGTTCGGTAACGGCGAACGCACCGGCAATGTGGACATCGTTACCCTTGCCTTGAATCTCTACACCCAGGGTGTGGCGCCGGGCCTCGACTTCTCCGACATCAATGCCGTGGCTCGTACTGTGGAGCACTGCAACCAGTTGCCGATTCATCCGCGCCATCCCTATGTCGGCGATCTCGTCTTCACCGCCTTCTCCGGTTCCCATCAGGACGCTATCAAGAAGGGCTTCGCGGTACAGAAGCCCGATGCCTTCTGGGAAGTGCCCTATTTGCCCATCGACCCCGCCGATGTGGGCCGCAGTTACGATTCGGTGATCCGCGTCAATAGCCAGTCCGGCAAGGGCGGCGTGGCCTACCTGATGGAAAGCGAATACGGCGTGGTGATGCCGCGCCGCTTGCAGGTGGAATTCTCCGGTGTGGTGCAACAGCATACCGATGCCACTGGCGGCGAAGTCAGCGCCGCCGACATCTGGAGCCTTTTCTCCCGCACCTATCTCGATGGCGCGCAGAATGCTGCCATCGAGTCAGCATCAGTCCTGCGCTATGTGGAGCACCATCTCTACGAACAGGGCAATGCTCAAGGTATCCGCCTTACCGTGGTGAAGGATGGCGTGCCCCGGGTGCTGGAAGGTGTCGGCAACGGCCCTGTGGACGCGGCGCTTCATGCCTTGAATCTTCCCGTGGAAGTGCGGGCCTATGAGGAACGTTCCATGGGGGCGGGGGCGGATTCCCAAGCCTGCGCTTTCTTCGAAGTGGCCTGCAAACGCAGCGGCAATGAACGTTTCGGTGTCGGCATCGACGCCAACATCGTCACTGCGTCGATCAAGGCCCTGGTCAGCGGAATCAATCGTTTGATGGTCTGCCAGGCTTTGCAGCAGGCCGCCTGACGACGTTTTCCACGTAAACTCCTGCCGATGAATACAAACCCCATGCTTCATTGGCAGGAGAACGGTATCGAGCACAGCGCCCGCTGGCGTTCCGAAGCCGGACTGCCGCCGCCGAAACGGGTCATCGTCGCCGATGACAGCTTCACAGCCGACGATGCCTATCGACTGGCTTGTGAAGGCACCGCCCTGATCTGGCGCGGTGATTTTCAGAATGGGCGGCAATTGCTCAATGCCCTGGCGCGGCGGGCTGACAAGCGCAAAGCTAAAGTGGGGCAAACTCCTGTCGAGGCTTTTCACCTGCATCGCCAAACCCAGTCGCAACGGGCCCGTACCTTGGCCATGGTACTAATCCCTCTGGCCGGCGACTATGGGATTCCCCTGCGCCGGGCGCCGGATTGGAGGTTGGCCTGTAGCGAAGCCTACGGCCCTGCGGATGCAAAGGAGTCGGTGGTTTCCCTGCGGGAATTGCTAGGCATCAATGGCGCCCATGAGTGGCGCAAGAACGGCGTGGAAATTTCCGTTCTGGGGGATCGCGTTCATCCCTGGTACGGCGTGTTTTCCCCCCTGCGGGGCGAGTATCTGGATTTGCTGGCCCAGGCGCCGCTACCGTCTACGGTCCTGGCCTTTGACATCGGCACCGGCACCGGCGTGATTGCCGCACTGCTGGCCAAGCGCGGTGTTGCCCGCATTGTGGCGACGGAGCTTGATCCCCGGGCCATTTCTTGTGCCCGGGAAAATCTGGCCCGACTCAAGTTTGATCAGCAGGTGGAAGTGGTGGAGGCGGATCTATTCCCCCCCGGCAAGGCCCCCTTGATCGTTTGCAATCCGCCTTGGGTACCGGCGCGCCCTAGCTCTGCCATTGAGCAGGCGATTTATGACCCGGACAGCCGCATGCTCAAGGGTTTTCTGCAGGGGTTAAAGGAACATCTGGAGCCGGGCGGTGAAGGTTGGCTGGTGTTGTCTGATTTGGCCGAACACCTAGGCTTGCGCAGCCGGGATGAAGTGCACGGTCTGATTGCGGCGGCAGGATTGAAGGTGCTGGAAAAGCGGGACATCCGACCACGCCACCCCAAGGCCAGCGACGAGAATGATCCCTTGTTTGTGGCCCGCAAGGCCGAAGTCACCAGCCTCTGGCGACTGGTTGCCGCCTGAAGCCGGGCGAGAGCCTCGGGCTCTTAGCCGGTCTGTTTGCTGGTATTGACGGGCAGGGCAGGGGCCGCTTTGGGCTTGACCCGGCGCGCCATGCCGAGGCGGGGCATCAAGCCCTGACCGATGACACGGTAGAACAGGGCGCCCATTGCCAGACTGGCCAGCCAGGCCAGCACAACGCCAAAGGCATTGGCGACGGGATGGGTCAGTTCAAAGCGGACGAATAGGCCATTCACCACCAGACACACGGGGAAGTGCACCAGGAAGGTGGCGAAGGAAATCTGCGATAGGAAGGCAATGGGGCGGGAAGTAATCAGCTTCTCAAACCAGGCCATGCGCAGCGGGGCCAGCAGGATCAGGGCCGTAGCCAAGGCCAGCAGGATGCGCCAGCGGAAATCCATCAGCAGAGCCAGACCACAGACCAGGGTGATGCCGGCAGCACAGGACCAGTTACGATTGCGCACCGTGGCCCAGTAGGCCAGGGCGCCGATGGCGTAGGAACCGAAGAAGTAGGGCGCCCAATTATCCCAGTCGCTGTTCAGGTTGAAATGGAACAGGGAAACCGTCATCAAAATCATGATGGCAGGCAGGGCCAGCCGGCTCCAGCCGGTTTTGCGCGGCAGCCAGAGCATCAGTGCCAGCAGGGAGTACAACTGGAAGTCGATGGCCAGATACCAGACACCGGCAGAAAGGGATTCGTAATTGAGCAGCCCTTGCACCAGCAGCAGGTGAGCCGTCACCTGGGGGGCGGTGGCCGGGGCGGAGATGGAGTCGTGGTCCATCAATTGGCGGGCAACGGCAGAAAGGCCGATGGCCAGTACCAGGGCCGCGGTGTAGGGAATTACCAGCCGCAGATAGCGGCGCCCGATCTGAGGCAGGATGTCCCAGTTAACCGGGGTGGCAGCGGGCATCAGGGTACGGGCTGCCAGATAGCCGCCCACCACGAGGAAAACCTGTACCGCCATGCGGCCGTACTGATCCATCCAGTCGAACAACCAGGGCGCCAAATCGTAGGCCGCATTGGACATGGGGCCGTAATGGATGAGGTGGTGCAGGACGATGATCTGAGCCGCAATGGCTTTCAGGGCATCGGCAAGGGGTAGTCTGGACGTGGCAGAGGCTGCGGGGTTCATGGGCAAAAACAAGGAAGCGATGGTGCCGCTTCACCCTTTTCGGGTTGTTTTATGGTGGAAAGGGCAAGATTTTAGCAAAAATGTGACTAATAAATGAACAATCCTTCGTTTGAATTAGCGGGGGAACAAGCCCGGGAAAGGCCGCCATTACAGGCTGGGGTAACATTCCCGCTCTTCTGCAAGGGCCAGGACAGCATGACCGACCGTATCCGTGACTTGCTGGGCCAGATCAACAGCCTGCAAAACGAACTAAAGAAAGCGTTGCACGAACAGGAACACCGGGTTTTTTTCGAGCTTCAGGGCAAGCGGGTGGTCTTTGAACAAAGTGTGCGCGAGGCCCATAAGCACCTGCGCACCGGCCTGTTTCGCTGGCTGAGCCAAAGCCGGCCCCAGAGCCTTCTTTCCGCACCCATCATCTACGGCATGGCTTTGCCCCTGGTGTTGTTCGACCTGTGCATGAGCCTTTACCAGTGGACCTGTTTCCCCCTCTACGGCATTGCCCGGGTGCGGCGCAGTGACTACTTTGTTTTTGACCGGGCCCATCTGGCGTATCTGAATGTGGTCGAAAAAATCAACTGCGCCTACTGCAGTTATGGCAATGGTCTGTTGGCCTACGCCAGCGAGATCACCGCCCGTACTGAACAATACTGGTGCCCCATCAAGCATGCCCGTAAGGTGGCCAACGCCCACCACCGTTACGAGCAGTTCGCCAATTACGGCGACGGTGAGCACTACGCCCAGCAGCTTCACGTCTTGCGCCAGTCGCTGGCAGAAGAAGAAAATAGGCGGACCGAAGACGGCACCGAACGCCGAACCCATGAAAGAAGGACGGAAGATGATTGACCTGGAAGAAGTCAAACAAGCCATGGTCGAGGCGGACTGCCTCGCTACACCGCAGCAGGTGGACGAAGCCATGGCCCTCATGGCTACTGCCATCAGCGCCAAGTTGAGGGACAGCAACCCCCTCATTTACTGTGTGATGAATGGCGGGCTGGTACTGGCTGGCCGTCTGCTCTGTCTGCTGGACTTCCCTCTGCAGCAGTCCTACATCCACGCCACCCGTTACGGCAACAGCCTGTGCGGCGATCAGCTTGACTGGCGCGTGCGGCCAACCCAGGATTTGCGCGGCAAGACGGTGCTGGTGCTGGACGACATTCTCGATGAAGGCCACACCCTCAAGGCCATCCTCGACCATTTCAAGGAAGAAGGCGCCGCTGCGGTGTACAGCGCCGTGCTGGTTCACAAAGTGCACGAGCGCAAAGCCATTCCCGGCATGCGGGCCGACTTCAGCGGCCTTGATATCGAAGACCGCTATCTGTTCGGCTGCGGCATGGATTACAAGGGCTACTGGCGCAACGCGCCCGGTATCTACGCCCTGAAAGGACACTGATGAGCGCCACTACGCCCGCCAATCTGCACGGCTCTCCCCTCGGCGCGACGGTCAGCTACCGGGACACCTACGCGCCGGAACTACTCTTCCCCGTTTCACGCCAACCCCAACGGGATGCTTTGGGTATTGTTGGTGCCTTGCCCTTTCATGGCGTGGATGTCTGGAATGGTTACGAGCTTTCCTGGCTCGACAGCCAGGGCAAGCCTTTCGTGGCGACCCTGCGTTTTGATGTGCCGGCTACCTCGGCCAACATCGTTGAATCTAAATCCATCAAGCTCTACCTGAACTCTTTCAGTCAATCGGCGTTTGCTTCGGTGGCGGAAGTCGAGGCAGCCATTGCCCGGGATTTATCCGCCGCCGCTGGTGCCCCTGTAGTTGTGCAAGTCAGCCCCTTGCTGCCGAATGAGCAGCGCAGTTTGCATAATTTCTCCGGTACTGTGATCGACGATTTGGCGGTGGAGATCAAGCACTATCAGCCTGCTCCAGAACTGCTCACTTGCGGCGATGGCCTGGTGGAAGAAACCCTGGTTTCCCATCTACTCAAATCCAACTGCCCCGTTACCGGCCAGCCGGATTGGGCGGGAGTGCGCATCGCCTATCGTGGCCTCGCCATTGATCGTGCCGGCCTGCTCGCCTACATCGTTTCCTACCGCCAGCACAGTGGCTTTCACGAGCATTGTGTGGAACGGATCTACACCGACATCATGGCCCGTTGCCAGCCCGAACGGCTGTCGGTGTACGCCCGCTACACCCGCCGCGGCGGCCTCGACATCAATCCCTTCCGCAGCAGCGTGGCGGGTGACGTGCCTGAGAACGACGGGGATATCCGCCAGTAATCCGAGAGCATAGAGATACCTCATGGCCCGCAAACCCTTGCCTGAAATTGTGCGCTGGTCCCAGGAGTTGTTTGCGCCTCTGGGCAGCATTCGCACCAAGGCCATGTTCGGTGGCTGGGGTTTCTATTGCGATGATTTCTTTTTCGCTCTAATCGCCAACGAGGTGCTCTACCTCAAGGCAGACGACGAAGAAAGCCAAGCCCGTTTTCGCGCTGCCGGCAGCGAACCCTTCAGCTATCGCTATCCCGACGGACGCACCATCACCATGGCCTATTGGTCGGCACCGGAGGAAGCCCTGGACAGTCCTAATGCCATGGCACCTTGGGCGCGAGGTGCGTTGGCATGTGCGGTGCGGGCGGGAGCGAAGAAACGTAAAAGGTGAACGATGTACATGAGTACGCTCTAAATTTCGCACTGCACAAATTCGTCGCGCTGCCGCCAAGGGCTCCTGTGGTGCGGGTTTTCATCGAGTTGAAAGCAGAGATGTGCGATGCCAACAAATTCTTACGACATCTCCAAGGCACGCTTTCACTTGACCTAACGCAAGTCCGTACCCGACTATTTCTATAGAGTACTTGCCACTTTTCCCTATCGAGGAAGTGGCACCGTGACTGCGACATTAGTATCACCGACTGCGCTCGAACCTCTGGTTGATCCCATACTCGACAAACATCACCGGTGCCCTGACCGGCTTGTGCAAATCCTGCGCGAGGTGCAGGAATCCCTCGATTATCTTTCCGAAGAAACGGTGGCCTATCTCGCCCGGGCCCTGGACATGTCCCAGGCCCAGGTGAGGAGCACGCGAGACTTCTACGCCTTCTTTTACCGGGAAAACCGCGGCCGCTACCGCATCCTTGTGTCCAACAACATCACTGATCGCATGTTGGACAACCATGACATCTTCAACCACTTTTTGAATCGACTGAAACTGGAAGCGGGCAAGGTGTCCGCCGACGGCTTGGTCAGCATTGACTACACCTCCTGTACCGGCATGTGTGATCAGGGGCCGGCTATTCTGGTTAACAACCACGCCATTACCCGCATGACCCTGCACCGGGCGGATGAAATCTGCGACCTGATCCGCAAGCAGGTGCCCCTCACGCATTGGCCAGCCGAGTTCTTCGCCGTCAGCGACAACATCCATCGGGCCGACATGCTGCTTGGCGGCAACCACGTTCCTGGCGAAGCCATCAAGGCCGCCATCGCCCGAGGCCGTGACGGCATGCTGGCCGAAATCAAGGCCGCCAATCTGCGCGGTCGCGGCGGTGCCGGTTTCACCACGGCCATCAAGTGGGATGCCGGTCGCAAGACCCCGGCCGATCAGCGCTACATCGTCTGCAATGCCGACGAAGGCGAGCCCGGCACCTTCAAGGACCGGGTGCTGCTCCAGTCTTACCCCGGCCGCGTGTTCGAGGGCATGGTCATCGCCGCCTATACCGTTGGCGCCCAGCAGGGTTTCCTTTACCTGCGCGGCGAATACCTCTATTTGCTTGCATCCTTGGAAGCCTATCTCGCAGAAATGCGCAGACAGAACCTGTTGGGAAAATCCATTGCCGGTGTCCCCGGTTTCGATTTCGACATCGAGATTCATCTCGGCGCCGGTGCTTACGTTTGCGGCGAGGAGTCTGCCCTGATCGAATCCCTTGAAGGCAAGGCTGGTCGCCCCCGAGTGAGGCCGCCTTTCCCCGTGACCAGCGGCTACATGAACAAGCCGACCGTGGTGAACAACGTCGAGACCTTGTGCAAGGCCACCGAAATCGCCATCCACGGCGGCAAGTGGTACGAAGCCATCGGCACCAAGCAGTCCACCGGCACCAAGATCCTTTCTGTCTCCGGCGACTGTGAACGGCCCGGCCTCTATGAATATGCTTTCGGTGTGCGCATTTCCCAGGTGCTGGAAGACTGCGGTGCCAAGGATGCCATCGCCGTACAGGTCAGTGGTGCCTCCGGCGTCTGTTTGTCGGAACGGGAATTTGGCCGTCGCATCGCTTTTGAGGACGTGCCCACTGCGGGCTCCTTCATGATCTTCGGCAAGAACCGCGACATGTTCGAAGTGGCGCGCAACTTCATCCATTTCTTCGCCCACGAGTCCTGCGGTTTCTGTACACCTTGCCGGGTTGGTACCCATTTGCTCAGTGACATCATGGACAAGATCGCCGCCGGCAAGGGCACCCAGTATGAAATGAACGAACTGTTGCGCCTGCAGCAGGTGCTCAAACCCGGCAGCCATTGCGGTCTTGGCCAGACGGCGGGCAATGCCATTGCCGACACGGTGCAGAAATTCCGTCCGACCTACGAGCGCCGCCTGGCGCAAACCGATTTCGTGCCCGCCTTCGACCTTGATCTATCCCTCGCCAAGGCGCGGGAAGTCAGCGGCCGCGACGATGCCGAAGCGCATTTTTCCGAGCACGTTGAACACTGAGGGAACGGAATATGAGCGATACCAAAGACACCTTCACCATCGACGGTCAGATCATCGAATTCGATCACGGGCAGACAGTGTTACAAGCGGCCCTCAATGCCGGCGTCTACATTCCTCACCTGTGTCACCACCCTGAACTCAAGCCCAATGGCAGTTGCAAGTTGTGCACCGTGACGGTGAATGGCCGCAACGGTTCTGCCTGTACCCAGCAGGCACTGCCCGGGCTGGAAGTGGAAAACAATACGCCCGCCATCAACGATCGCCGTCGCGTACTGTTGCAAATGCTCTTTGTCGAAGGCAACCACTTTTGCCCCGGCTGCGAAAAGAGTGGCAACTGCCAGTTGCAAGCCCTGGCCTACGACCTGGAAATGCTGACGCCTCACTTCCGCCACAGCTTCCCCGACCGGGCGGTGGACGCATCCCACCCCGATATCTGGCTGGACCGTAACCGCTGCGTGATGTGCGAGTTGTGTGTGCGGGCCAGCCGCGATCTGGATGGCAAGAGCGTGTTCATGCTGGCGGGTCGCGGCCCAGCTTCTCAAGTGGTGGTGGATTCACCCAGTGGATTACTCAAGGACAGCGCCCTGACCCTGGACGACAAGGCCGCCCACGTCTGCCCGGTGGGGGCCATCCTGCCCAAACGTACGGCATTCAAGGTGCCCATTGGTGATCGCCAGTTCGACGATGCTGTCATCAGTAACCAGACCGACTATCTGGCTACGCGGCGCATTGACACCAACCCGACAACCACCGACGAATCCCTGGCGGAGAAGGTGTGACATGAACGCTCCCGAACAAGTACGCAAGCTGCGCATCGCCACCACCTCCCTTTCTGGCTGCTTCGGCTGCCACATGTCCCTGCTCGACATTGACGAGCGCCTGATCGAACTGGCTCATCTGGTGGAGTTCGACCGTTCGCCAATTACCGACATCAAGCACTGCGGTCATTGCGATGTGGCCCTGATCGAAGGCGGCGTGTGCAACGCCGAAAACGTGCATGTGCTGCGGGAGTTGCGGGCCAACAGCAAGGTGCTGGTGGCTCTCGGCGCCTGCGCCATCAACGGTGGTCTGCCGGCCCAGCGCAACAACCTCGACGTGCGCCGTTGCCTTACCCAGGTTTACCGCGCCGAAGGCAGTGGCGAAGTGCAGGTGCCCAACGATCCGGAACTGCCGCTGCTGTTGGAGAAGGTGTACCCCATCAATGAAATTGTCCGGGTCGACTACTTCGTGCCGGGCTGCCCTCCGTCCGGCGACACCATCTGGAAATTCCTCACCGATCTGCTGACCGGCCGTACCCCCCGTATCGAGCACCCCATGCTCAAGTTCGACTGATCGGAGACACGAACCCATGTTTGAACTGGAAACCGCCGCCAATCCCGAAACCCTGCGTCGGGTTGCGATTGATCCCGTCACCCGCGTTGAGGGCCATGGCAAGGTCACTCTGCTGCTGGACGAAAACAACAAGATCCATCAGGTCCGCCTGCACATCGTCGAATTCCGCGGCTTCGAAGTTTTCATCGAAGGCCGTCCCTATTGGGAAGTGCCGGTGGCCGTGCAGCGCCTGTGTGGCATCTGTCCCGTGAGCCACCAACTGGCTGCGGTCAAGGCCATGGACCAGATCGCCGGCTACGGCCCGATCACGCCCACGGCCGAAAAACTGCGGCGTCTGATGCACTACGGCCAGATGGTGCAGTCCCATTCCGTCCATTTCTTCCACCTCGCTTCCCCCGACCTGCTGCTGGGCTTCGACAGCGACTTCACCCGGCGCAACATCGTCGGCGTCGCCCTGGATTTCCCCGAGATCGCCAAGCAGGGCGTGTTGATTCGCAAATACGGGCAGGAGATCATCCGCCACGTTTCCGGCAAGCGGGTGCACGGCACCGGCGCTATTCCCGGCGGCATGAACAAGGCCTTGAGCCGGGCCGAGCGGGACGAGATGGCAAAGGACATCGAGCAGATCATCGCCTGGACCCAAGGCGCCGTTGCCCTGGTGCGCCGCCTGCACGAAACCAATCCCGGCTTCTACAACCGCTTCGGCGAGTTCGATTCCAACATGATGGGCCTGGTCGCTCCCGATGGCGCCCTTGATCTTTATCACGGCGCCCTGCGGGCGGTGGATGCGGAAGGCAAAACCATTTTCGATCAGGTGGACTACGCCACCTACCAGAGCGTGCTTCAGGAAGACATCAAGCCCTGGAGCTACATGAAGTTCCCCCACATCAAGTCCCTCGGCGCCGACAAGGGCTGGTACAAGGTCGGCCCCCTGGCCCGCATCCAGTCCGCCAGCTATCTCAACACGCCCCTGGCCGAGGCCGAGCGGCAGATCATGCTGGCCCTGGGCAACGGTCGGCCGGTGCACGGCACCCTGGTCTTCCACTGGGCACGACTGATCGAAATCCTCCACGCCGCCGAAGTGATCCGCGATCTGCTCAACGATCCGGAACTGCTCGGCACCAACCTGATGGCCGAGCGGGGCGAGCGTCGTCACGAGGCGGTGGGTGTCATCGAAGCGCCGCGGGGCACGCTGTTCCACCATTACCGGGTCAACGACGATGACCTCGTCACCTATTGCAACCTGATCGTTTCCACCACCAACAACAATCAGGCCATGAACGAAGCCATCCGCACCGTCGCCAAGCAGTACCTGGACGGCCAGGAAATCACCGAAGGCTTGCTCAACCACATCGAGTGCGCCATCCGCGCCTACGACCCCTGCCTTTCCTGCGCCACCCACGCCCTGGGGCAGATGCCTCTGGAAGTGAGTCTGGTGGACGCTGGCGGCGTCGTGATCGACAAGGTGACCAAAGACAGCGTCGGCCTGCGTCATCAGCCGGCGGGCGAACTCATCGCCCTTTGACCATCGTTGCAACTTGCCGATGACTGACAGTCCGGCCCAGGCGCCGCTGCTGATTTTCGGCTGGGGTAATCCCAGCCGAGGTGACGACGCCCTGGGGCCAGCCCTGGTGGACGCCATCGCCGCCCTTGATCTGCCCGGCGTCGAGTGCATCACCGACTTCCAGTTACAGATGGATGACTGCCTGGAACTCAAGGGCCGCAAGCGGGTGCTGTTCGTGGACGCCAGCAAGGTGGCAACGCCGCCTTTCTCCGTGGAAGACGT
>Ga0302290_10000165_pt1 | contig 13806 bp, 9 predicted proteins | sample III_Fen_N1_3_FD_194547 | JGI IMG/M metagenome (GOLD analysis project Ga0302290, IMG submission 194547) | Peat permafrost microbial communities from Stordalen Mire near Abisko, Sweden - III_Fen_N1_3 | ecosystem: Environmental > Terrestrial > Soil > Wetlands > Permafrost | place: Sweden: Abisko... | reverse complement strand
CCCGCCGGGCCGTCCGAGTTGGCGAGGCCTGTTCACTCGAAAGACGGACGACCCTGCGTCGTCCCTACCTTCGCATCTTTTGGTACCTCTGGATGCAAAATGGTACAATCGGGCGGGCCGTGTTCCAACCCGGCGAGCGTGGGTTTAGCCTAAAGCCCGAGCATGAATATTTTCGTGTTCCTGGCGTGCCCGCCGCCCCTGGCCGCATATTCAACTCAGCCCTCGCGAATCAATGCTTTGGTTGAAGGCAACACACAGGTGTACCCCTCGCGCGCCAGATGGGCGAAGAGCTGACGGAACAGCTCGGTGCGTGCGGAAGGATCGGCCCCGTTCTCATGGAGCAAGATGATCACGCCAGGGCGAAGACTTGCTGTGATGCGTGCAATGACTTTGGCCGGATCACGGCAAATCGTGTCGTAGCCACGCGCGCTCCAAAGCACAAGATCGAGCCCTCGGTGGGCGAGCTGCGGGTAAAGCGCATGATTTTTCAATCCGACCGGGGAACGAAAAAATCCGGTGCGATGTGCTCCGGCGGCGCGGAGTGTTTCGGCGCAGGCGTCGATCTCCGTGGCCGTTCGTTTTGCCGACGCGAGCCAGAACGAACGATGAGGATGAGTCTGGGTGTGATTGCCGATGGTGTGCCCGTGCCGGAGGATTTCGGCGACAAGTTCGGGGTGACGCTGAACCTTTTCACCGATCAGAAAAAAAGTGGCGTGCACGCCGTGGGCTTCGAGCAATGCAAGAACTTTAGGTGTGCTCTCTGGATCGGGTCCGTCGTCAATGGTCAGCCAGACTTCGCGTTTTTGGGTTGCGAAATGTGTCACCACCGGGCCGAGGCCGCGGGCCGCGGGTTTTAGAATCTGGTACGCGTACCAGGGCGCTGGCAGAAAAAATACTGCGACCGCCCACCCGTAGTGGTGAAACCAGAGCAGCGCGAGCGCGGCAGCTTTGGCGGTAAAAAAAACCGCGACCCAGGCGTAAAAGGCCAGCGAGCGGCGTACCGGGCGGGTGGGTTCGGTCTCCGCTAATAATGAGGAGGTTGAAAATGGTTCGGTCGTCCGGGGGTGGGACATGACGAAAGGGTCGGAGTCAGAACTAGGATAAAGCGATAGCAATGAGTTCGGGTCAGAATTTGAGATGCTTGACCGTGAGGCCCTTGTTGATGAGTTGTTTCAAGGAATCGATACCGATCTTCAGGTGGCTGGTCACGTAGTTCGCATCGACGGCGAGGTCGCTCTCGGCGGTCTTGATGCCCTCGGGAAACATCGGCTGGTCGCTCACCAGCAGGAGCGCCCCCGTGGGCGTCTCATTGAAAAAGCCGGTCATGAATATCGTCGCCGTCTCCATGTCGACGGCCATGGCGCGGATTTTCTTCAGGTATTTTTTGAACAGGTTGTCGTGCTCCCAGACCCGCCGGTTGGTGGTGTAGACGGTGCCGGTCCAATAGTCTCGCTGGTGGTCGCGGATGGTTGTGGAAATAGCCTTTTGCAGTGCGAACGCCGGCAGGGCGGGCACTTCAGGCGGAAAATAGTCGTTGCTCGTGCCTTCGCCGCGAATGGCGGCGATGGGCAGGATCAGATCGCCGATTTCGGCCCGGTGTTTGATGCCTCCGCATTTGCCGAGGAAAAGCACGGCCTTCGGCTTGATCGCGCTGAGCAGGTCCATGATCGTGGCCGCGGTGGCGCTGCCCATGCCGAAGTTGATGATCGTGATGCGTCCGGCGGTGGCGCTGGACATCGGGCGGTCCTTGCCGCGCACCGGTACGCGGTGCCACTGCGCAAAAAGCTTAACGTAGTGTTCGAAATTCGTGAGCAGGATATGGTCCCCGAATTCATTCAGTGGCACGCCCGTATAACGCGGCAGCCAGTTTTCCACGATGTCATGACGCGATTTCACTCCGGCAGTCTGCCGGGCGACGGCGCGAAAGCCACGGAAAAACAATGGATTTCGCCGTCGAATCCCATCGGCGAAACCCAAGGCTTATTCCCTCAGGAGCCAATACCGCGGATCACGCTCCGGCATGGTTGGATTGCTGGCGCCTGCACGATAGCGAAGCTTCCCGCTACAAAGTAACCCAATAGGTTACTTTACCTCGAGGACATTCTAAGAATATTTACCGGCAAGAAGGCGGACGCGGCTTGGACGGAATGAAGAGGTTCAATTGTCCTCATGCATTCAACTACGATGAGCAGGCAAGAAGGCCAAAGTAACCCAATAGGTTACTTTGGCCTGGGGACGGAACGGTGTGCGGGCGAGTTTCTGTCATTCGTCAAACGCGAGGCATACGCAAAGTACGGTCGTCGATTTGAGATTTCCTGGAGCTTGCCCGGCGGATCTTCACTTCAGCCGGAAGACGCGGTAGGAATGCGGTGCGAGGGAGAAGGCGGCGACGCATTTGTCGGGCTTGGGCGGGCTATCCCAGCGCAAGACCCTGTTGCGGACCTCGCCAGCGATGGATTCGCCGCTGAGCACGTCTTCGATCCCGCGGTGGTCGAGGCCGATCGTCACTTTGACGTTTATCGCTTCGTCGTGGAAGGACTCCACGATGAACGTGCCGTTGTCGTAGAGGAAAAGACTAACCTTGCCCGGTGCGTCCAACTGCACCGGCAGGTGGGCGGTGATGGTCTGGCGGATGGCCGAGAGCACGGGCTCAGGAAATTCCGAAAAATCCGAGAAATTTTCTGGAATAGTCAGGACATAGAGATGTCCACCGGCGTAATCGGCGTCGTGCAATAGCGGCCAGCCGTTGTCACCATCGATGGCCGACACGAGTTCCCACGAGTCATTGGTTCGGTAAGTAAGCTCGGGAATGAGAATCGATTTCTGCCCTTCGACCAGCCGGCGGTGCGCGGTGTAGCTTTGCACCGCGGCGATGCGGCCGGAGACTTCGATTTCAGCGATGCGCTCGATCCCGCGATTTTGCAGCGCCTTTAGCAGACCGGACGTGATGATGACCTTCTTCTTGGCGCGGAGCTGGTTCTCGATCTTGGTTATGATTTCTGGATCGTCGGCTGCTTGAGCGGTGAGCAGGATGATTGCTTCGTCGGTTGGAAACTCTGGCACGATGTCCATGGGTATGCCGGCCATGCCGAGGAAACTTTGCAGGAACGCTTCACCAGACGAGTGGTAGGGTTTGTAGCTTTTCAGACCGATGGGCCGGCCGAGTTTGCCGATAAATTTGTCAACGGCCTCGCAGGTCACGCCGACCGCGCGGGCATAAGTCGAAGGTTTCGCGATGGAGCCGTCGGCAAGCTTGAAGGGGGACATCATCGCGTCGAAGTCGAAGCTCGTACCCTGACCTTGCCAGGGAGCGCGTAGTTCGGGTCGCAACGGTTCATCGACCAAGCGAAAATCAAACAAGGTGAGTTCGCGGGCCTTGGCGAAAAGGGTTAACCAGAGCTGTTCGGCGTAGCGGTCCATGAACGTGCTGCTATAGGTGTCGACCCAGCCGCCGCCATTTCGACCCGGTGCGATGGCCTCGAAATAGCGGATGATCGAGTAGCCATGATACGGCTGAAGGTGTTGGGCTGAGAGAGCGGCGTCGCGGGTCTCGGTGCCGGTGTGGATGCCATCGAAGATTTTTGGCTCATCTTTCAAGTTAAAGCCGAGTCCCTGGAAATGATCGTACCAGTTGGGATATTTGATCACGACCTTGACGTGAGGGTTCACGGCTTTGGCCGGTCCCACCACGAGATCGCGGGCAGCCTCGGTCATGAGCTGCAATCGATAATCGGTCCACGAGCGGTTGCCGCGGGCTTTGACGCAAAGATCGCATTTGCACGAAGTGAAGAAAAAATCGTCGAGGATGAACTCGTCAAAGTGGCGGGCGGTAAGTTCGACGATCTGCTTGGCCTTTGCACGATGCTCCGGGTTGGAATAGCAGAAGGTCTCGAAGCGGTTGGGCTCGTCGATCGTGAACGTGATGCCTCCGGCCACCTGCACGCCGTGCGCGATGAAGAATTTTTTCGCGGCTTCCAGCGTGGCTTCGTCGACGATCAACTGGTCGCGGTGGGTTTCGAGATAGATTTTGTCGACGTGGACTTGTTGTGAGATTCTGGCCCAGCGTTCCTCGAGCCAGACTGGGTCGGCCATTTTGGCGGTTTCGTAGGCGCGCGCGTAAACGGCGACCTTGAAGTTTTCGTAGGCGGTGAGGGACGTCGTTACCGCGGAAATGGCCAGAGCGGCCGTCAGGAAGAAACGGGATAGGGTACTCATAAACGAGCAACCGGCGGGTGTGCCAGCGTGTTGCCAAAAGTGCGGATTTGCTGAGAACGGCGCCAGCTTTATCAATTTCCGGTGACAGGGAAAACGCAGACGAAATTCCGCGCCTCTGCTCCTTCGCGCTTCAGCGACCTGGTTTTATATCTTTCTCGTTCAAACGAATGATAACCTCCAGCGTTTGCAGGGTAGGGACGGACCGCCGGGCCGTCCGGTTGGATCTGCGCTGGGGTGGGCAACGGTTTCGGACGACCCGGCGGGTCGTCCCTACCCAGTTTGCCTCTTTGGGTATGTTCGAGTGAGACCCACTATAGAATCTGCGTCCATCTGCGGATACGCTGATTCGGAAAAGAATAGGCTCACGCAAAGGCGCAAGGCACGCAAAGAATACCGGTCGGCGATTTCAGCCCCAATCAAACGTGCAGGTTTTTCGTTGGGGCAATTGAAAGGTTGGATCCGCTGATTTCGCAGACGCTCACAGATTACCGAACCATACAAATAACTTCCACTCTTTGTCTTCTTTGCGCCTTGGCGTCTTTGCGTGAGCATTCTTAAAGTCCGAATCAATGTGCGGTCATATTAACTTAGCCGCTCTCACCTTAGTATGGCGTGGTATGCCAGTCACTGTCTGGGCAAGAAGCTAATAACTGGTTCGTCTCAACTGCGCTGAGAATAGGTTGTCTTTTTATGCGTCGGGAAGGAAATCGGCCTATTGAAATATCTGTGATCGCGCTTGAGAGGCTTGACGGCTGTACGCTCCGAGATCCTTCATTGGGCAAGAGATGAACCCCGGAAAACCAACTCTTAGCGGTGGCCGCGAGCGATCGCATGGATTGGACCTCCTAAGGACGGCAGCGATTTTGATGGTCATCATGTGGCATCTACCGGAGGCATGCCTTCCGTTTCAATGGTGTCCCGCAACCTGGGCCGGAGTTGATCTGTTCTTTGTGCTCAGCGGCTACCTGATTGGCACACAACTCTTGCGGCCTTACGCGCGGGGAAACCATCCGTCATATATCGACTTTTTTCTCCGCCGCACTTTCCGGGTTTTACCGGCTTATCTGGCTGTGCTGACGCTCTACTTCACGATCCCTCAATTCCGCGAGAAGCCGGGGATTTCCCCTATTTGGAGGTTTTTGACCTTCACGCAAAATTTCGGTCTGGATGCGTCTGTGGTCGGGTCATTCTCGCACGCTTGGTCGCTGTGCGTGGAGGAGCATTTTTATCTCATCCTTCCGCTACTCGTTTTCTGGTTCATGAGAAAACCCAGCTTCAACAAAGTGTGTTCAGTTATCCTGGTGATCGTCGTGGGCGGACTCATTTTACGAGGCTTTCTTTGGATCGATTATATCAAACCACTTTGGGATCAGCACAGCCGTGGGTTGGGGTACCGGTATGTGGAGATGATCTATTACCCGACCTATACCCGGCTGGATAGTCTGCTCGTCGGCGTTGTATTAGCTTCGGCTAGATTATTCAGACCTGCTTGGTGGAAGGCCCTCACCAGCCACGGCAACTTGCTTCTGGTATTGGCGATTCCGCTTTTGGTTTTCACGTTTTGGATTTGCCAGGACATGCAATCTTTCTGGACGGCGGTTTTTGGATTTCCGCTTTTAGCGTTGGGCTTCGGCATGCTCGTTCTTTCGTGCCTGAGCCCCGGGAGTTTTTTGGCGAACCACCGTTTTTACGGGGCTTCAATTGGCGCAACACTCTCATATAGTACTTATCTGACGCACAAAGAAGTGATGCATCTCGATCGCCTATATTTCGGCTCGTTTGTGCGAATGGACGGGCCGGCAGGACTGGCTATTTACGCCGTCACGTTTCTGGTGGCAGCGTGCGTGCTCTATTTTTGCGTAGAGCGCCCGTTCTTAATGCTGCGCGACAGAATTCTCACACGCAGTGATGCCAAAGCGGCCGAACTGCTGCGTCCGGCCGAGTTGGCTTTGGAGCGCGGGGAATAGAAACTCAATGGGCCGCCGGCACTATGAGGTCACCGTGGCAGCGGGTGCGAACGCGTTCTGCGTATTGAGATGCTCGATACCGGTGTACTTTTTCGACTGCTCGTCGGCATGATAGCTGGAGCGCACGAGAGCGCCGCTCTCAATCACGCCAATCCCGATGCTCAGGCCAAATTCTTTCCAATGCTGAAACTCTTCCGGCGGCGCCCAGCGGGCAACGGGCAGGTGTTTGGCGGTGGGTTGTAGATATTGTCCGATGGTCACGATGTCGGTCCGGTCGGACGCGATGTCGCGGAGGGTCTGCTCCACTTCACTTTGCTCCTCGCCGAGGCCGAGCATGATGCCGGTCTTGGTCGTGAAACCGCGACTCTTGGCGTACTGGAGCACAGAGCGGCTGCGGTCATAGCGGGCCTGCACGCGCACGGGTTTTTGGAGACGTTCGACGGTTTCGAGATTGTGGTTAAAGATGTCGGGCTTGGCCGCGAGCACTGTGTCGATGTCTTCGGTGCGGCCCTTGAAATCAGGCACCAACACTTCGATCGCGGTGTGCGGATTGCGATGACGGATGGCACGGATCGTCGCAGCCCACACGCTGGCACCGCCGTCGGCGAGTTCGTCGCGGGCGACGCTGGTGACTACGCAGTGACGTAGGTTCATTGTGGATACCGCTTCGGCGACGCGGGCGGGTTCGCCGAGGTCGAGTTCGGTCGGCCGGCCGGTGGCGATCGCGCAGAAATTACAGGAGCGCGTGCAAATGTTACCCAGGATCATCACCGTGGCGGTGCCGCGCGACCAGCATTCGCCGAGATTTGGGCACTGTGCGCTCTGGCAGACCGTGTGCAGGTGGGTGTTGTCCACGAGCTGGCGGACGGCGGCATAGCCGGGGCCGGAAGGCAGTTTGGCACGGAGCCAGGAAGGTTTGCGCGAGGTTTCCATCGGAAAGGGAAAGAAAGGCATTTCCGCCCTCAATGCACACTCATTTTCGCAGGATAAGGGCGGCTGAAGATACGAGCGCGGAGCTATTAGGAGACAGCCCCCTAATGTGCTGTCCCGTAAGTGACGATCGTGAATTCCAACGATCAGTATGGGAGAATGTGGAACTCAGGAACACTGGAACAGAATGTTTGACTTGCATCATTTCCAACTTTTCTGAGTTCCCTATTAAAAATTTGAAGTGCTTGCCTCAGAGGCGGCCGGCGAGAAATTCAGGAAGCAATGTCCAGAACTCACGGGCGAGGACTGTTTTCACTTCTGCCAGATCGCAGGCATGGCCGAGTTCCGCTTGCAACGAAGTGACGGTGCCTTCTTGCGCGCCAATGCCACACGGTACGATACCGCCAAAATGGGCGAGGTTGGAATTTACGTTGAGCGCGAAGCCGTGGTAGGTGACCCAGCGTTTCACCGCGACGCCGATGGCTGCGACCTTGCGCTTGCCCAGCCAGATGCCGGTCTTTCCCTCGCGCCGGGTGGCGGCGAGACCGAGGCAGCCGACGGAGTTGATCAATACCTGTTCGAGAAACCGCAGGTACTCGTGCAGGTCCTGGCGCGGTGCAAGACTGACGATGGGGTAGCCGACGATCTGACCGGGCCCATGGTAAGTGATGTCGCCGCCGCGGTTTGTCTTAACGACCTCGACGCCCTCACGCGTGAGCTGTTCGTCGTTCCAGACCAGATTTGCTTCCGCTCCACTGCGTAACCCAATGGTGAATACCGCCTCGTGTTCGGTAAAAACGAGTGTGTCGGCGCAGGTGCCCGCGATGCGTTGCGCCACGAGTTCTTCCTGTTGTCGCCACGCGGCTTCGTAGCGCGTGCGCCCCCAGTCGAGGGTGTTGGACGATATGGGTTGAGCGGACGTTGACATGGACCGTACAGGAAATCGTGCGAGCCGCGGGGTCAAGCGGGTGCGTGGAGCAGAAATCGGAAATTTTAAACAAGAACGCGAAGGTAACGAAGCGGTGCAGGTGGTTGGAAATATCTGCCGGAATTCAGCAGCTATTTAACCGCTAATGGCGGAAATTTTTGCGCCTTTGTGAACTTTGCGACCTTCGCGTTAAGGTATTTGTTTTCGCTGTAGCTTGCGCGGTCGCTCAGACGAGAAATATCATCGCCGCAATGCCGGCGACGACGGTCGAGCCGAGCACGAGAGTAATTTGGCGGCGCAGCAGGGGTGAGCCGAGGCTAACTGCAAAGCCGGCTTTCACCATCGAATTGGCCACAGCGCCGATGATGACACATTTCGCGGCAAGCTGGGTGGCGACCGTGCCATCATGAAGACTGTTGGCCATGAGGAGCGAGATTGCGTCCATGTCGGTGAGCCCGGAGAGAAAACTGAGCGGCATAAGACCCGCGGTGAACTGCAGCGCGGTGGCAGCCTTAACGAGCAACGCCACCAGGGCGTAGAGCAGGCCGAACTTGATCGCGATGCCGAGACCGAGCGGATTGTGGATCTTAGGCGGGGCGACCGGTTGTTGACCGGTACGCCGCGCCAGCCATTGCCAAAGGGCGAAGCCGACACCGGGCAGCGCCATCACGGCAAAGGGCAGCGCGATGACGCGGACCAGATCGGGGTTGATCGCGGCGATCATGACGGCAACGCGCGCGAGCATGACGGTGCAGGCGAGCACGACTGCGAGGGCGTAACTCGAGGAGAGCTCGGGTTCGTCTTTGCTGCGGCGACTGAAGGCGAGCGTCGTAGCCGTGCTGGAAGCGAGACCGCCGACCAGACCGGTGACGGTGATACCGGCCCGCGCACCGAGCAGCCGCATCAGGATGTACCCGGCGAAACCCACGCCCGAAATAAACACAACCATCAGCCAGGTAGAATACGGGTTGAACGCACCGAAAGGTCCGAGCGCGCGATCAGGCACCAGGGGCAGGATCACGCCGGTGATGGCGGCAAATTGCAGCGCGGAGCGGATGTCCTCGATGGTGAAATGTCGTGTCCACGAATGCAGCGGTTGCTTGCTGCCGAGCGTGACCATGGTAAGCGCGGCGACGAGCACGGCCATCTGCTGGTGGCCCCAGTTGACCAGTGCGCCGACCAGACAGGTGAGCAGCGCGGCGACAAACGTTGTGCTGCCCGGGTGTCCGTCGCGTCCGTCGCGCCAGTGCAACATCGTCAGGTGGCCGCCGATCAAAAACAGCGCGACCGGCAGGATGGCGGCTGAGTAGTGCTCGGTCAGATACGCCGCGAGGCAGCCCAGCAGCGACCAAAGGGTGTAAGTGCGCACGCCGCCAAAATCGGTGCCGTTGGGCTTGTCCTTTTGTTCGCTCCATTGGCGGATCAAGCCAATGAGGGCGCCGAGGCAGGCGCTGACGACGACGAGGCCAAGTTGGGTGCTCACAATCTGTAACTATCGGCACAGAACTGCGTTCACAAGAATCGAAAAAACCTCAGACCTGTTAACACGAAGATCGCAAAGGCCGATCCCCAAAAGACAAAATACAATGCGCCCCGTCGCTATCGTCAGCGGCTTTTACGCCCGCACGGCCCAGCGGAGTTTGGCGGAGGAACTTCGCGGGTTGTCCCGGCGCTCTTCGGGACCGGCGCGGACAATTTCTTCGTTGGTGGCCGAATAGACTCCGGCCCGCAGGCCTTCGCGGAAGGCATGCTTTACGCGGCGGTCTTCGCCGGAATGAAAGGTGAGAATCGCAACGCGTCCGCCGGTTTTCAGGCAGGCGGGCAGCTGGCGCAGGAACTGGTCGAGAGCGCCAAACTCGTCATTTACAGCGATGCGCAGCGCTTGAAAAACCCTGCGCACGCAGTCGTCGTCGGCCTCGGGGGCGCGCCGACGCCGTTGGAGGTTGAGGATAGTTCGGATTGAATCGGCGAGTTGCAGCGTGCGGGTGAACGGCGTTTCTTTCCGCCGGAAGGCGAGTTCCCGCGCGAGCAATTCCGCCTGAGGTTCATCGGCGTTTTCGGTCAATGCGGTCGCTAGTTTTTCCACTGAGACTTTGGCCAGCCATTCCGCTGCGGACGGCGGGCGGGTGGGGTTGAGGCGCAAGTCGAGCGGGCAGTCGGTCTTGAAAGTGAAACCGCGCGCCGGATCGTCGATCTGCATCGAAGAAACACCGAGATCGGCCAGGATGGCGTCGGCGCCAGTGAGACCTAGTTCCGCCAGCACCTTGGATAAACCGGCGAAATTGGAGCGGACTGGCGTGAAAATCTCTTCGCCAAAACCGGCAGCGCCCAAGCGGGCGATGGTTTTAGGCTGTTCGATTGGATCGACGTCGAGGCCGATGAGCCGACCGCCTGGCTTGAGGCACGACAGCAGTTCTAGCGCGTGTCCGCCGAAGCCGAGCGTACAGTCAACCGCACATTCACCGGGTTGAAGCGCGAGTACTTGAAGAATCTCGGTGACCATGATCGGCCGGTGGGTGCCAGCGGGGGTCTTGCCCGAGGCGAGTACCTTCGCCACGTCCGCGGCGTAGCGCGCCGGGTTGAGCTCCTTGTATTTCTCCTCGAATCGGCGCGGATTCTTGCCCGCGTAACGCGGCCGGCGTTGGTGCGGAGCAGGCGAGTCGGGTTGCGACGGTGAGGAGTCGGGGGCGGTCATCAAGCTTAAGGGAACGGTTGAACTACCAAGAAGCGAAGAAACAGAAAGGCGGACAAATCATGATCAAAAACGCAGACAGGTTTTACCGCAGAGAGCACAGAGAGCGCAGAGAAGGCAACCTGAGTACAGATTCTTTGCCACAACCATTCCCTACCGTTGAAGTATCCTGAAACCATGAATACTTGATTGTTCCTCTGCGTTCTTTGCGATCTCTGCGGTTCAATTGCTGGATTGGGTATCAATACATCTCTTTACTTCGGAACTACCCGATAGATTGCGTAGCTTTGCGCGGGGATTTCCAGTTGCAGGTGGCCTGGTTCGTCTTTGATCACGGCAGCACGGCCGGCGAGGAGTTCGAAGCCTTTGTGCTCGGTCGTGAACTCGAATTTCGCGGTGGCGGCTTGAGCCGAGGGATTGAATGCGACGAGCAGGACTGATTTGCCGCTGGCCCGGGCGAAGACGTAGGGATACGTGTCGGGCTGTGCGAAGAGCGGCACGAATTCTGCGTAGGCGGCGAGTGCTGGTTCGGTATGTTTGAGGTGTGTCAGCCGACGGGTGCGGTTGAGCAATGAAGTTGGATCTTTTTCCTGGGTTTCGACGTTGGGTGCATCCGCCGTGGCGTCGACCGGCAGGTAGAGTTGCTCGGGTTTGGCGGTGGAGAAGCCGAGATTTGTGCCCGACGTCCATTGCATCGGTGTGCGGGCACCGGCGCGGGGTTTATAGGCGCCTTCGATTTGTGGCAGGTCGTGCAGTTGGCGCATGCCGATTTCGGTGCCGTAATAGATGAAGGGCACACCGGGCATGGTGAGGCCGAAAGCCGTGATCATCTCGAGTTCGTCGACCGTGCGGTTGTTGCCGATACGGGCTAGGTCGTGATTGCCGATCGGCAGGCAGACGTAGCCCATGGCGCGGGTGGCTTCGTAGCCGGGCAGATAACTTTTCAGAAAATGGCTGATGTCGCCTTTGCCCTCGCGGTCAAAGAAGCTGTGGCCGTCGTCGACACCGTTGAGGATGCGCCAGCTTTCCTTTTGGTAGAGATCGTTGAAGCCGTCGGCCCAGTGGAAAAACGCGGCGTGAAAGGCACCGTCGAGCGCGTCCTTGGGGGCGGACCATTCTGCAACCGTGAACGCCTGCGGGTAATCATGGTTGAGGATCTGACGAACCTCGCGCCAGTAGCCAAGCGTGTCGCGGTTGTCGTCCTTGCCCTTGACCATGGAGCTGGCCATGTCGGCCCGGAAACCGTCGGCGCCCATATCCATCCAAAAACGCATCACCTTTTGCATCTCGGTACGCAGGGCGAGCACGTCGGCGTGGCGCGGAGAAAGCTGCCACGGTTTGGCCGGATCAGGGGCTCCGTAGCCGTAGTTTAGTGCGGGTTCATTCCAGAAGAAATTGCTCAGGAAATTGCCGTTGCGCTGGCCAAAGCCGTGGATCCAGCCGTCGCCGGGTTCATTGATCCAGGTGTTGTTGCTCCAGACGTACCAGTAGGCGTGAGGACCGGGCTTGCCGCTGGCCGATTCGACGAACCAAGGGTTATCGATCGAAGTGTAGGTGATGACGTAGTCGAAGAGCACCTTGAGGCCGCGCTTATGGGCCTCGGCGAAGAGGCGGCGGGCGTCGTCGTTGGTGCCGTAGCGCGGGGCAATTTTGTAGTAATTGCGGATGTCGTAGCCGGCGTCATTGAAGGGAGAGTCGAAGAACGGGTTTATCCAGATCGCGTCGGCACCGAGACTGCGGATGTAGTCGAGTTTCGCGATGATGCCGGGAAGGTCGCCGATGCCATCGCCGTTGGAATCAAAGAAGGTCTGCGGATAGATTTGGTAGACGACGGCGTGGTGGACCCAGTCCGGTGCAGGCGGAATGATATCGCGGCCGGTGATCGCAGCGGGCTCGGCGAAGGTCGGTGCTGCGAGGGCGAGCGCGATCGCGAGAGAGCGGAGAAATGCTGGGGTGGTCATGGTGGTTATGAGAAGGGTAGGCTTTGCCGCGGAGGAAGGCGCAGGAAAGCTGGCTGGAGTTGAGTGGGCAGTCTGGGTTATGCGGTTTAGGCAAGGCAAGGGAGGAGCGGCTTTGACTCGGCGTAATTTGCGTTTGCCCCGGACGCGGCCGGCGTTCACCGTCGCCGGTTCCATGAGCGACAATCCCACTGATAATTCCCACGACCAGTATGCTGTGCGGCTAAAGAAGCTGCAGGATCTGCGCGCGGCGGGTCAGGACCCCTTTCGGGCAAATGTGTCTACGACGCACTTTTCAGCGGAGGCCAAAGCCCTGTATCAGGACGGCCAGGACTATGCGGTGACGGTTTCGGTGGCCGGGCGGCTGGTGACTTTCCGTGTTCAAGGCGGCAGCTCATTCGTCAAGATTCAGGATCAGCAGGGCCAGATTCAGCTCTATTTCCGCAAGGATGTGCTGGGCGAGGAACGCTACGGTATCTTCAAAAAGATGCTCGATCTGGGCGACATCATCGGCGTCACCGGCACGTTGTTCAAAACGAAGACCGGCGAAATCACAGTGCGCGTGGACGCGTTCACGCTCGTCTCGAAGGCGCTGCACCCGCTGCCGGAAAAATGGCACGGCTTGACCGATGCTGAGCAGGTTTACCGTCAGCGTTACCTCGATCTCATCGTCAACGAAGAGTCGCGCAAGCGCCTGATGCTGCGTTCGCAGATCGTGTCGCACGTCCGTCGTTTTCTCGAAGACCGCAAGTTCATCGAGGTCGAGACGCCGGTGCTGCAGGCCATCGCGGGCGGCGCCGCGGCCAAACCATTCGAAACGCACCACAATGCGCTCGGCATCGATTTCGTTTTGCGCATCTCGCTCGAACTTTATCTGAAGCGCATGCTCGTGGGCGGCTTTGACCGCGTATTCGAGATCGGCCGCAATTTCCGCAACGAAGGCATTTCGCGCCGCCACAATCCCGAGTTCACCATGCTCGAGGTTTACCAGGCTTACAGCGACTACCGCGGCATGATGACGCTGATCAAGGACCTGCTCATGTCGCTCTGCACCACGGTGCTGGGCACGAGCGAGATCGTGCATCCGGCCAGTGGACAGATGATCAATTTCGCCGG
>Ga0302290_10000164_pt1 | contig 13820 bp, 14 predicted proteins | sample III_Fen_N1_3_FD_194547 | JGI IMG/M metagenome (GOLD analysis project Ga0302290, IMG submission 194547) | Peat permafrost microbial communities from Stordalen Mire near Abisko, Sweden - III_Fen_N1_3 | ecosystem: Environmental > Terrestrial > Soil > Wetlands > Permafrost | place: Sweden: Abisko... | reverse complement strand
AACAAGGTGGCGCAGATGTATTCGGCCATTCAGACCGGCAACAATATGGGCATGCAGACGCTGGACCAGAACCTCACGGACCTGGTTCGACGCAATGTCATCACGCCGGCTGAGGCGCGCAGCAAGGCCAAGTTCCCAGACAATTTCCCCGGCTAGATGGTCCACCCCCTACCGGCTGCGCCGGCCCCGTCAAGGGGGCGAGCCTCTAGGGCCGGCAGAACCGGACCCTGGGGCTCTGCTGGAGGGCTGCGGCCTGCGGGCGCAGTTCGCTGCCCTTGGCAAAGGCCTTGAATCAGAAAGAGATATATGGAACGCGATCAGGCCTCTAAGTTCATCAACGACCTGCTGCGCCTGATGGTGTCCCGCAAGGGCTCGGACCTGTTCCTGACGGCCGACTTTCCGCCTGCGATCAAGGTCGATGGCAAGCTCACCAAGGTGTCGCCGCAGCCCCTGACCGGCCAGCACACGCTGCAGCTGGCGCGTTCCATCATGAATGACAAGCAGGCGGCCGAGTTCGAGCGCACCAAGGAATGCAATTTCGCGATCTCGCCGCAGGGCGTGGGCCGCTTTCGTGCCAACGCCTTCCTGCAGCAGGGCTGCGTGGGTCTGGTGCTGCGCACGATTCCGGCCACCCTGCCCACCATCGCTTCGCTGGACCTGCCGCCCATCCTGAAGGAGGTGGTGCAGGCCAAGCGCGGCCTCGTCATCGTGGTGGGTGCGACCGGCTCGGGCAAAAGTACCTCGCTGGCCGCGATGATCGATGAGCGCAACGAATCGACCTACGGCCACATCATCACGATCGAAGACCCGGTGGAGTTTGTCCATCCGCACAAGAACTGCATCGTCACGCAGCGCGAGGTGGGTATCGATACCGACTCGTGGGAGTCGGCGCTGAAGAATTCGCTGCGCCAGGCGCCCGACGTGATCCTGATGGGCGAGATCCGCGACCGCGAGACCATGGAACACGCCGTGGCCTTTTCCGAGACCGGCCATCTGTGCATGGCCACGCTGCATGCCAATAGCGCGAATCAGGCGCTGGACCGCATCATCAATTTCTTCCCAGAGGAGCGGCGTGCGCAGCTGCTGATGGATCTGTCGTTGAATCTGCGTGCGCTCGTCTCGCAGCGCCTGCTGCCGCGCCGCGAGGGCAAGGGCCGCATTGCGGCGGTGGAGATTCTGCTCAACACGCCGTTGGTGTCTGACATGATCTTCAAGGGCGAGGTCGGCGAGATCAAGGAAGTCATGAAGCGCTCGCGCGAGCAGGGCATGCAAACCTTCGATCAGGCGCTGTTCGACCTCTATGAGGCGGGCCGCGTCACCTATGAAGACGCGCTGCGCAACGCCGATTCGGTCAATGATCTGCGCCTGCAGATCAAGCTCAACAGCGAGCGTGCGCGCAGCGGCGACCTCTCGCAGGGCACCGAGCACATGACGATTGTCTAGCGTCGCCTGACTTGCCCTACAGTTGAGGCATGAGCACCTCAACACGCAGCTACGACACCGTTCCCTCTCGCAAAGTGGCCTTTCTGGGCCTGGGGGTGATGGGCTATCCCATGGCCGGGCATCTGGCGCGCGCCGGGCATGCGGTCACCGTTTACAACCGCACGGCAGCCAAGGCTGAGGCCTGGATGAAGGAGCATGGGGAATGCGGAGGCACCACCCGTGCTGCCACGCCGGCCGAGGCGGCCAAGGGTGCTGAGTTTGTCTTCTGTTGCGTCGGCAATGATGAGGATTTGCGCTCGGTGGTGCTGGGTGATGCGGGCGCATTTGCGGGCATGGGCGCCGGCGCCGTTTTTGTGGATCACACCACGGCATCGGCCGAGATTGCCCGCGAGCTGCATGCGGCGGCCTTGGCGACTGGCCTGCAATTCGTTGATGCGCCGGTGTCCGGCGGCCAGGCTGGCGCGGTCAATGGCGCGCTGACCGTGATGTGCGGTGGCGATGCCGCGCCCTTTGACACGATGAAGCCGGTGGCGCTAGCCTATGCCAAGGCGGTCACCCATGTTGGCGCTTCGGGCGCGGGTCAGTTGGCCAAGATGGTCAACCAGATCTGCATCGCCGGTCTCGTGCAAGGCTTGTCCGAGGCCATTGCCTTTGGTCAAAAGGCGGAGCTGGATATGAAGCAGGTGCTGGACGTCATCGGCAAGGGCGCCGCACAGAGCTGGCAGCTCGACAACCGCGGCAAGACCATGGTCGACGACCAATTCAATTTTGGCTTTGCCGTCGACTGGATGCGCAAGGATCTCGGGCTGGTGCTGGACGAGGCCCGTCGCAATGGAGCGCGCCTGCCCGTCACCGCCGTCGTGGATCAGTTCTATGCTGATGTGCAGGCGCAGGGCGGTGGACGTCTGGACACTTCCAGTCTGATCAAGCGCCTGAAATGATGGCGGCTAATGGCGGCATTCATTTTGCGGCTGAAGGGCAGGCTTGGGGTGAGCGGAGTCGCGCACCGCATGCTCGCGATACGGGACTCCCTTATGCCATCAAGGCGCAGGCTTGGCCGCCTGCTTCGGCGTCAGCCGCGCGAGTTCCTCCTCGCTAATGATCTCGAAGGCGCGCACCACCTTTTGCACGCCGCTGATGCCGCGCGCAATATTGACCGCGCGGTCGGCTTCGCGCTCGCTGACGCGGCCCATGATGAAGACCGTGCCGCGCTCTACCACCACGTAGAAAGCGTTCGAGATCAGGTCGCGTGCATCGACCAGGCTCGCTTTCATCTTGCTGGCGATCAGCAGGTCGCTGGAGCGGCCCGAAAGTGCGCTGGCCGGCCCGATGGCCAGTTCGTTCAGCACGCGCTGCACGTTCTCTACCTGCGACGCCACGCGTTCGGCGGTGGTTCGATCGGCCTCGGTGGGCACCTCGCCAGTTAGCAGCACAAGTCGGTTGTAGCTGTTGACGTTGACGTGGGCATGGCTGTCGACTTGCTCCTTGATGCGTGCGGCAGCCTTGAATTCGATACCTTCGTCTTCCAACTGAGTGCCGGAGGTGCGGCGGTCGGTGGCAACGAACGCTCCGCCGACCATTGCTCCGCCCATCACCAGCGGCGCGCAGCCGCTGCCGAGCAGAGCGGCCAGCAGAGCGGCGGCTAGGCCGGTGTAGCGAAGCAGGGATGTGTTCTTGGGTGTCATGGCAGGTGATCTCTCAGGTTGAACTTGATGTGGCAGGGAAACAGCAGCGCTGGGTGGCGTGGCGCACACGTGGCGCTGCCATCGGTCTATTCGCTGGCGCCCAGCAGTTGCAGATCGACCGCGTCGCACAGGCAATGGCTGAGCAGCCGGTGCGCCTCGGCCACACGCGCCACGCGGGCATGCGGCACGCGAATCTGCACATCGGTATCGAGCAGCGCCGTGCGCAACTCATCGTTGGCGCCACCGGTCAGCGCAATCACGCTCATTTCCTGCGCGTGAGCGGCGTCCAAGACCGGTGCCCAGCGCGCCAATTGCACGGCCTGGGCATCGAATATCAGGAGCAGGTCACCGGGATGGCCGAGCGCCTGGACCTGGCGGACCAGGGCCTCGCTGCCAGCCTCGAAACCCAGTGCATCCAGGCTCCAGGCGGCTAGGCCGGGGCGGTCCTGCTCAAAGCGGCCGACCATCAGCGTGGCCATGTGGCGGGCGTCAAGGCCTGAGCCGCCGAAGCCTGCGCACAGCACGCGCCCTCCACCGGTGACGCAGTTGACCAGCATCTGCGCGCCGATGGCCAATGGACGCGAGAGGCTTTCCGCCAGCTGGTACAGCAGGTCGGCGCTCTCGAAAAATTGTTGTTGGATGCGTTGTTCAAGCATGCGGCCGGATCATAAGGCAGAGGGTCACTGCGCATCGAAGGCCGCCTGCAGCCATTCGATACGCTCGCCGTCGATCGCCAGCACGTCGAAGCGGCAGGGCGGCGGCGAGGCAAAGCGCAGCAGATAGTGGTGCGCGGCATAGATGAGGCGGCGCTGCTTGGCCCCCGTCACGCTGGCCGCTGCACCGCCATGCGTGCTGGCCGCTCTGGCGCGCACTTCGACGAAGAGCAGCGTGCCGTCGCGATCGCGCAGAATCAGGTCGACTTCGCCCCCGCGCGCTGCTGGGCCGCGTGCGACCCGATAATTGCGGTGAACGAGCGTCAGGCCTTGTTGTTGCAGATAGCGCAGCGCCAAGTCTTCCGCCATCTGGCCCGATTCTGCACGACTCCTGGGAGAGCCCCACTTGAACATCGATGCCTCCCTGCTGATGCGCTCGGCCGCCGCCGCTGCCGGCGGCCAGCAGTATCCCGCAGCCACCCTGTACGTGGTGGCCACGCCCATCGGCAATCTGGCGGACATGAGCTTTCGCGCAGCCCATGTGCTGGGCCTGGTGGACGCCGTGGCCTGCGAGGACACGCGCGTCAGCGCCGGCCTGCTGCGCCACCTCGGCCTGCACAAACCATTGATTGCGCTGCATCAACACAATGAACATGAGGGCAGCAGCGCGCTGGTGGTGCGGCTGCAGCAGGGCGAGCGCATTGCCTATATCAGCGATGCGGGTACGCCTGCAGTGTCTGACCCGGGTGCGGTCCTGGTGGCTGCCGTGCAGGCAGCCGGACTGCGTGTGCTGCCCATTCCCGGCGCCAGTAGTGCGATCACGGCGCTGAGCGTGGCGGGTGACGCGCAGGCCCAGGGTTTTGAATTCGCCGGTTTCCTGCCGACCAAGGCCGCTGAGCGGCGCCATGCCCTGCAGGCCTTGTGCGCCAGTGTGCGCAGCCAGGTGTTGTTTGAGGCGCCCCATCGCATCAAGGCCTTGATCGATTTGCTGGCCGAGCTGTGCCCGGCGCAAACCGTGACGATCTGCCGTGAACTTACCAAGCAGTTCGAGACGGTCCATTCCGCAACTGCGGCCAGTCTGCCTGACTGGCTGGCGGCCGATGCGCAGCGCGAGCGCGGCGAGTTTGTCCTGGTCTTGCATTCGGTGCGAAAGGATGCGGCGGTGGACGAGGCGCTGCCTGAACTGGCGCGGCATGCCCTGAGCCGGCTGTTGGAGGCGCTGCCGTTGAAACAGGCCGTCGCGCTGGCGGCTGAAATCAGCGGTGCGTCACGCAACCAGCTCTACGAGCTGGCGCTGGCGCAGAAGAAGGCTCAGGCAGACGCTTAGGTGCCGGGAGCGCTGGCGGCGCGATTGTTGTGCTTGGCGCGACGAATGTCCTGGCTGCTGCGATCCTGCATGCGGTGCAGGACGCGGCGCTCCTGCCGGGTCACGCTGCCATCCGCCTTGGCCTGGGTTTCGGCCTTGTTGACTGCGGCCTGTTGACGCTCCAGGCGCTGGGTTTCGTGGGCCGTCAACGAGCCCGACGCAGCGCCTTGTGCGATACGGGCCTGCTGGTTCGCCTCGCGCTGATCGACGCGCGGCGTTTGGGGTGCGGTGGTCTGGGCCTGGCTGGCTGAAGCGAAGCTGCACAGGGCAGCAAGACCGATGGCGGCAAGAAGAGCGTGGTTGCGTTGCATGGTGTGTCCTTGGCTTGAGCACTCCACATGGAGCGTGCCATGACAACGCCGCAGTGCGAGCGACGGTGCACGCTGAAGATGTAAAAAACCGTATGTCGTTGCAGCGGCTTGCTGCTCTGCTGTGGGATTGAACGGTACGGCCAGATCCCGCCGCGCAGGGTCTTTGCGCCGCTCCTACAATGAGTGATGATTTCGCGCGAACCCACCATCGCCCGCCTGATCGCGGCCCGTAGCCAGTTGCTTGAGCCCTATGGCCTGACCGAGGCGACGCTTGCCAAGGCCTTGCGCCTGATCACCGAGCATCGCATCGATGACGCGGACCTCTATTTCCAGACCACGCGCTCCGAAGGCTGGAGTCTGGAGGAGGGTATCGTGAAGAGCGGCTCCTTCAGCATTGACCAGGGTGTTGGCGTGCGCGCTGTGGCTGGCGAAAAGACCGCCTTTGCCTATTCGGACGACATCTCCGAGGCAGCGCTGATGGATGCGGCGCGTACGGTACGCACCATCGCTGCTGCCGGGCAAAGCCGGCGCGTCAAGGTGCCTGCTACCTCGACAATCTCACCCAGTCGCGTGCTCTATGGCGGGTCCGATCCGATCGCGAGCCTGGACAGCGTGCAGAAGGTCGCACTGCTGGAGCGGGCCGAAAAGATGGCCCGTGCCAAGGACCCTCGTGTGGCCCAGGTGATGGCGGGTCTGGCGGCTGAGCATGAGGTGGTACTGGTGGCGCGCGCCGATGGCACGTTGGCGGCCGATGTGCGCCCGCTGGTGCGACTGTCCATCACCGTGATCGCCGAGCAGAACGGCCGCCGCGAGGTCGGCAGTGGCGGCGGCGGCGGGCGTTTCGGCCTGGCCTATTTCACCGACGAGATGATTGCCCGCTATGTCGATCATGCTGTTCAAGCCGCACTGACGAATCTGGAATCGCGTCCGGCGCCGGCCGGCGAGATGACGGTTGTGCTTGGGCCGGGCTGGCCCGGCGTGCTGCTGCATGAGGCGGTAGGCCACGGACTGGAAGGTGACTTCAACCGCAAGGGCTCCAGCACCTTTGCCGGCCGCATCGGTCAGCGCGTGGCGGCCAAGGGCGTGACCGTGCTGGACGACGGCACCATTCCCGACCGTCGTGGCTCGCTGAACGTGGATGATGAAGGCTGTGCCTCTCAGCGCAATGTGCTGATCGAGGATGGCATCCTGAAGGGCTATATCCAGGACGCGATGAATGCGCGCCTGATGAAGGTGGCACCGACCGGCAATGGCCGGCGTGAGAGCTACGCCCATGTGCCGATGCCTCGCATGACCAACACCTACATGCTGGGTGGCGACAAGGAGCCGAAGGAAATCATCGCCAGCATCAAGAAGGGCATTTACGCCACCAACTTCGGCGGCGGCCAGGTCGACATCACCTCGGGCAAATTTGTCTTCTCTGCGAGCGAGGCCTTCTGGGTCGAGAACGGCCAGATCCAGTATCCGGTCAAGGGTGCGACCATCATCGGCAGCGGCCCGGAGGCGCTGACCCGCGTCAGCATGATCGGCAATGACATGCAACTCGACACCGGCGTCGGCGTCTGCGGCAAGGAAGGCCAGAGCGTGCCCGTGGGTGTGGGTCAGCCGACGCTGCGCATCGACGCGCTAACGGTGGGCGGAACGGCCTGAGGGCAGCCGCCCCCGTGCTCTCCCTCACGCTCGTGCTACATTCAAGCCCATGTCGTCGCCGAAGTTTTACTTTGCCTTCTTTTGGTTCTCGCACCGCACCGGCGGCGGAGAGGCGAAGGCGTAGACCAGAACGCAACGAATCTCTAAAAACCGCCGGGGCTCCCCCAGGCGGTTTTTTTTTGCCTCAGCACCGTCACCCATCAGCAACAGGAAGCCAGAGCATGCCCACGAACGCCAAGCCCGCCAAACCGGAACCGAGCGCCGAGCGCTGGTACTCGCCGCAGGACAAGACGAGCCAGACCGATGATCAACGCATTCAGGACGTCACGCCCCTGCCGCCGCCCGAGCATCTGATCCGCTTCTTCCCGATCCAGGGCACGCCGATGGAAAAGCTGGTGTCCGGCACGCGCAACCGCATTCGCCAGATCATCCAGCGCAAGGATGATCGCCTGCTGGTCATCATCGGCCCCTGCTCGATCCATGATCCGGCCGCAGCGGTTGAATATGCGCGCCGTCTGCTGGTGGAGCGCCAGAAGTATGCGGACACGCTGGAAATCGTGATGCGCGTCTACTTCGAGAAGCCACGCACCACGGTGGGCTGGAAAGGTCTGATCAACGACCCCTACCTGGACGAGAGCTACCGCATCGACGAAGGCCTGCGAATCGCCCGCCAACTGCTGCTGGAGATCAATCGCCTGGGCGTGCCGGCAGGCTCGGAATTCCTGGACGTGATCTCGCCACAGTACATCGGCGACTTGATCAGTTGGGGGGCCATCGGCGCGCGCACGACCGAAAGCCAGGTGCACCGCGAGCTGGCCTCGGGCCTGTCGGCGCCCATCGGCTTCAAGAACGGCACGGACGGCAATATCAAGATTGCCACCGATGCCATCCAGGCCGCAGCGAGGCCGCACCATTTCCTCTCGGTGCACAAGAACGGCCAGGTCGCCATTGTCGAGACCAAGGGCAACAAGGACTGTCATGTGATCCTGCGTGGCGGCAAGGCGCCGAACTACGATGCGGCCAGCGTCGCGCTGGCCTGTGCCGACTTGACGGCGGCCAAGCTGGAACCCAGCCTGATGGTCGATTGCTCGCATGCCAACAGCTCCAAGCAGCACGCGCGCCAGCTCGATGTGGCGCGCGATATCGCGGCCCAGATCAAGGGCGGCAGCCGCAGCATCTTCGGTGTGATGGTGGAAAGCCATCTGCATGACGGCGCGCAGAAGTTCACCCCGGGCAAGGACGATCCGGCCAAGCTGGAATACGGCAAGAGCATCACCGACGCCTGCCTGGGCTGGGATGACTCGCTCGCCGTGCTGGAAGTGCTCAGCGAAGCGGTCAAGGCCGCGCGCGGCTGACACAATAGGGCATCGTCAGCAGACCAGGAGTCATCAGCATGCGCAGCGACATCAAGGTGGTGTTTGGCCCCGGCGAAGAGTTCGATCTGGCCGTCGACGGCAGCGAAGTGCTGTCTTACGAGGCGGCACGCCGTTGGCTTGACGAGCAGTTCTTGAAGAACGACTGCGAGGCCCTGCGCGGTACCGGCAAGGTGCTGATTGCCGACAAGGTGCTCAGCGTTGCGGCTGCCGTCGGGCCGGCGGCCTTTGCCGATCCGGCCTGGTCGCTGGACTATGCCCGTGCTGCCAGCGGCGCCTTGAGCAAGGCGTTGATCAAGGTCGACGTGCCCAAGCGCAGCGTGTCCTACTGACCTTCATCGGTGATGTAAGCATCGCGCCCGGCCGGGTCTTGAAAGGCCGCCAGGCGCCCCCAGTTGTGGGGCGCTGGCGGCGCTTTGCTGCCCACTGCATTTATGTTCAACCGTTGAGACAAGACACGACGTCATGACCAAACAAACCCATTCCTTCCAGGCCGAGGTCAAGCAGATCCTGCATCTCGTGACCCACTCGCTGTACTCCAACAAGGAGATCTTCCTGCGCGAGCTGGTATCGAACGCCTCGGATGCCTGCGACAAGTTGCGCTTCGAAGCACTCGACAATGCCGCGCTGTTCGAAGACACGCCGAACCTGGAGGTCCGCGTTTCGTTCGACGCCGAAGCTCGCACCGTCACGATCAGCGACAATGGCATCGGCATGAGCGCCGACGAGGCGATTGCGCATCTGGGCACGATTGCCAAGAGCGGCACGCGCGAGTTCATGGCCAAGCTCGAAGGCGAGCAGAAGAAGGACGCGAACCTGATCGGCCAATTCGGCGTGGGCTTCTATTCGGGCTTCATCGTCGCCGACCGCATCACGGTTGAAACGCGGCGGGCCGGTCTGAGCGCCGAACAGGGCGTGCGCTGGAGTTCGGAAGGCACGGGTGATTACGAGGTCGAGACTATCACCAAGCCGGGTCGCGGCACTGACGTGATCCTGCACCTGCGCGAGGGGGAAGAGGAGTTTCTCAAGACCTGGCGCCTCAAGTCCATCATCAGCAAGTACTCCGACCACATCTCGCTGCCCATCCTGATGCGCAAGGAGGAGTGGGATGCCGAGAAGAGCGAGCAGGTGCTGAAGGACGAATGGGAATGCGTCAACAAGGCGTCGGCGCTGTGGTCGCGCAGCAAGAGCGAGGTCACGCAGGAACAGTACGAAGAGTTCTACAAGCAGATCAGCTATGACAGCGAAGCGCCGCTGGCCTACACGCACAACCGCGTCGAGGGCCGCAGCGAATACACGCAGCTGCTCTACATCCCCAAGAAGGCGCCGTTCGATCTGTGGAACCGCGACAAGCGTGGCGGCGTCAAGCTCTATGTGAAGCGCGTCTTCATCATGGACGATGCCGACGCCCTGATGCCTGTCTATCTGCGCTTCGTCAAGGGCGTGATCGACTCGGCCGATCTGCCGCTGAATGTCTCTAGAGAACTGCTGCAGGAAAGCCGCGATGTGAAGGCCATCCGCGAAGGCTCGACGAAGCGCGTGCTGTCCATGCTGGAGTCTCTGGCCGACAGCGAGGACCAGGCCGACAAGGACAAGTACGCCGCTTTCTGGAAGGACTTCGGCTCGGTGCTGAAGGAGGGTGTCGGCGAGGACCACCAGAACCAGGAGCGCCTGACCAAGCTCTTGCGCTTTGCTTCGACACATGCGGACGAAGGTGTGTCCTTCGTCGACTATGTGGCGCGCATGAAGGAAGGCCAGGAGGCGATCTACTACATCACCGCTGACTCGCTGGCCGCAGCCAAGAACAGCCCGCAGATCGAGATCTTCCGCAAAAAGGGCATCGAGGTGTTGCTGCTGGTGGACCGCGTCGATGAATGGATGTTGTCGAATTTCTACGAGTTCGAAGGCAAGCCGCTGCAGTCGGTCGCCAAGGGTGCGGTCGATCTGGGCAAGCTGCAGGATGAGGACGAGAAGAAGAAGGCTGAGGAAGCCGCCGAGGCCTTCAAGCCGCTGCTGGACCGCTTGAAGGAGACACTGAAGTCACGCGTCAAGGATGTGCGCGTGACGACGCGCCTGGTGGATTCGCCGGCCTGCATCGTGGTCGAGGAAGGCGATATGAGCGGCCACCTGGCGCGCATGCTGAAGCAGGCCGGCCAGCAGGCTCCGGCATCACTGCCGACGCTGGAGATCAATGCCGAGCATGCCCTGGTGAAAAAGCTTGAGGGCAGTGCGCATTTCGACGATCTCGCCCATGTGCTGCTCGATCAGGCAGTGCTGGCGGAAGGTGGCCATCTCGAGGATCCCGCTGCCTATGTGCGGCGCGTCAACGCGGTGCTGCTGGCCTGATGGCGTGCCTTGGGCAGTAGTTGGCCCAAGGCGCTCTCCGAGCCTTCATGCCCGATCTTGATCCCAGAAGACGTACTCGTCATCCGGTGACGCGTTGGGGCTGAGTGGCTCGGGCCGCATGGCTTCCAATTGTTCGCGCAGCTTGGTGACTTGGTCGTTCCAATAGTTCGGCGTGCCGAACCAGGGGAAGGCCAGCGGAAACGCCGGATCGCCCCAGCGTTTGGCGAGCCAGGCGCTGTGGTGAATCATGCGCAATGTGCGTAGCGGCTCGATCAACGCCAGTTCGCGCCGGTCAAAGTCGAGCACGCTCTCATAACCCTCCAGCACGCAGGCCAGCTGCTGGCGCATGCTGAGATCGTCGCCCGAAAGCAGCATCCACAGGTCCTGTACCGCGGGGCCCATGCAGGCATCGTCCAGATCCACGAAATGCGGTCCGGCATCGGGCGTCCACAGGATGTTGCCGGGATGGCAATCGCCGTGCAGACGCTGAAGGTGTAGATCGGGCAGGGCGTCGAAGGCTTGCGTGATGGCCTCAAGACAGCTTTCCACCACTTCGAGCCAGGCGGGCTGGATCTCCTGGGGCAGGCTGCCATGCGTACGCAGCCAGTCGCGAGCCTCAATGCCGGGCGCTGCACTGGCCCAGGTGATGCGATGTTCGAATCTGCGTGCTCGCCCGACGATATGCAGTCGCGCCAGAAAGCGACCGATCCAGGTCAGGACTTCAGGGTCATCGAGCTCGGGGGCGCGGCCGCCTTGCCGCGCAGCGACCGCGAAACGCTGAAGTCCGATGCTGGCGAGGGTCGGCGGTTTGCCGGACAAGTTCAGGGCTGCGTCAACGCTGTGCAGCACCCAGGGTGCCGCAATTGGTACTTCGGCTTCGGTCAGGTCTGCAGCGAAGGTGTGCTCTTCGAGAATCTGCGCATCGCTCCAGCGCCCGGGGCGGTAGAACTTGGCCACGGCGATGCGGCCGTCCTCCAGATGCAGTTGCAGCACCCGATTTTCGTAGGAGTTGAGCTGCAACATGCGGCCGTCGCCGTAGAGGCCGGCGGCATCCAGCGCATCGAGCATGAACTCTGGCGTGAGGTCGCCAAAGCTTGTATCGGAAGGAATTGTCATGCCAGCGAGTATGCGCTGCCCCAGCGTATGGCCGGACGCAGCGCAATTCTGCCGTCAGCAGCGCTAGCGTCCCGTGTTGCTGCCGCCGTAACGGGGTGAGTCAACTACCACGCCGACGATGTCGTTGGGCGCTTCGTCGGGGAACTGCGAATCGGCCCCGAGTGGCTCGCCAAAGCTGCGGCTGTTCTGGAACGCTCCAGTTTGGCGAACGCGACCTGAATCAACGCGGCCGCTGTGATCGTATCGGCTATCGGGCGCGAAGAAGGAGTCCTGAAACACGGCCGAGTCCTGCCACAAGCTGTGGCGAGCGCCACGCCGCACTGGCTTTGGCTCGGCACTGGAGCGAGTGGGTGGCATGCTGCTCGGCCCAGGGGCGGGCTGCGGACCGCGCGACTGTGAATTGCTGAAAGGCACAAGCAACTGCAACTCGGCGGCGCTTGGCAAACTATCGATCGGGCATCTTAGATAGCGCACGCGGCAGGCGGCCAGAACCGATTGCTTGATCTGCAGTTGTCGACCGGAAATGCTGCGCTCATTGTCGAGATCGATGGCGGCCAACACACGGCCATTCGGGCTGCAGATGGCAAAGGTCACATGGGTGGAGCCCAGCAGGTCAAACCAGTAGCGGACTTCCTTGGCCTCGGTGGGCTGGCAAAAACGCACCAGCGGCAGCTTGGACAGGATGACGTGGTGGGGCAGCGCTTCTCTCAGCAGCCGGTAGACACGGCGCTCGTCGGTGCTGAACACAGGCCGCGCGGTAAGCGACCACTCCGAGGGCAATGCTCTGGGTGCAGGCTCTTGGCGACGAAACGTCCACAGCAGGGCTGTCGCCAAAAGGCCAAGGCCCGAGGCGATCGCGATGATCCACGGAATGGTGGTTTGCATTTCCCCTCGTCGGCATTCAGATGAACGGTGCACTCTTGTACCAGAGCACTTGAGGGAGAAATGTAGCTGATATTGACTTCCGTTTTCTTGGTGGCTACCCCTGAGTCAGGGGGCCATCGCGGCGCAGTCCACCCAATAAATCACTGCTTCGCGGCCTTGCCGGTTTCATCGAACTGAGACTTCACTTCTCCGACGCCATCAATGATGTCGCCAAGCACGCGAACATGGCGCTTGAACTGAAAATCCAGCTCGGCCATATGCCGCTCGATCGCTTCGCCCACATGCGAGGAGACGGTATCAGGCGGCAGGCGCAGCCATGCTTCGGACTCCGAGCCATCTCGCTCGACCAGCGCCCCTGCGTTGCGCGCTATGCGCAGCATGGGGGCGTTCTCACTCAGCGCATGTATGAACAGCGTATCGATGTTGCGATTGCGCGCGTGCAGCGCAGCATGCTCAAACAGTCTCGCACCAAAGCCTCGGCCTCGGGTCTTGGTCAGGACGGAAACGCCAAACTCCGCCATGCTTGGCTTGCCGGGGCGCTGCGGTGCGGGGTCGTAGGCCAAGTGTGCCATCGCCACCAGTTCCAGGCGCCGATTGAAGATGCCCAGCACCTCGTCGCGCTCGAAATCCAGTGAACTTGCGTACTTGATGATTTGCTCGTCCGTCGCTGGGTAGCCAAAGCGCAGATAGCGGTCGCGGTCTTCCAGGCTGAGCAGATGTTGCGTGATGCGCTTGCGATGGCGTCGCGCCAGTGAGCGAATCGGAACCCACGAAGCCCAGCGCCGCAAGGCGGCTGCGGGAGTCCAATGGCTTGTTTCCGCAGTGGCAGCGCCATGCCCGGACTGGCTGGGCGAGGCTTCGGCGTCTTGGGCGAGTAGGTGCTTTGTCATCTTGGTTCAATCATACGTAATAACCCTGACCTTGGCGGTAATTTCGCCATACACCATGGCGCCGATCGGCGCTGTCTTCGTTCGCTAGTTGGAATAACCACA
>Ga0302290_10000163_pt1 | contig 13853 bp, 7 predicted proteins | sample III_Fen_N1_3_FD_194547 | JGI IMG/M metagenome (GOLD analysis project Ga0302290, IMG submission 194547) | Peat permafrost microbial communities from Stordalen Mire near Abisko, Sweden - III_Fen_N1_3 | ecosystem: Environmental > Terrestrial > Soil > Wetlands > Permafrost | place: Sweden: Abisko... | reverse complement strand
CGTTCAGCAGGGCGATTAGCGATGCTTTGATCTCGGATTCCATGTGAGTTATTATGCTAATTTATCGATTTACCATCAGTGTCTTAACTTTCCTGCAATCGCGGCGGCAAGGCCTCAGATTGACCGTAATCAGCTTGAACCAAAATCCGGTCAGCATTCACTAAAACTTACGCCCCATATAACGCCGCTTAATGACACAATTCTCCGAGCCTGCTGCGCGTGTCGATTTCAAATTTCCAAAATCCTATGAATTCCATGACTCTTCCCACGCGAGCCAACGCCGACCTTCTGGAATCGACGTACCGGTCGTGGCTCAACAGCCCCGAGTCCGTCGACGCGACGTGGCAGGCATTCTTTCAAGGTTTCACCCTCGGTACCAACGGCGGACTCCCGGGGACAAATGGCCAGCCCCCGGCCGACTCAGGCACCGCTGTCGCCTCCCTGCCCCACAGCCTGAAACAGTCACACGTCCTCAGCCTCATCTATCACTACCGCTCCATCGGTCACTTGCAGGCTCACCTCGATCCGCTCAGCGACCCGCCCCCTCCTTCCTCCAAGCTTCAACTCAGCGAATTCAAACTGTCGGAGGAAGACCTCGATGACTGGTTTGAAACGGGTCACTACTTGGGTGGCGGCCAGATGAAGTTGCGCGACCTCATCGAGGGTTTGCGCGAAACCTACTGCGGCCATGTCGGCGTTGAGTATATCCACATTCAGGATACGGGAGTTCGCCGCTGGTTGCAGGAGCGGATCGAACCCAGCCGGCTTCGTCCAAAGTTCAATCCGGCGCAGAAAACCCGCATCCTCCGCCGCCTGCACAAAGCTGAGCTTTTCGAAAAGTTTCTCCACACGAAATACGTCGGTCAAAAACGTTTCTCACTCGAAGGCGGCGAAACGATGATCGCCGCACTCGACGCCATCATCGAACACTGCCCCGAGGTCGGCGTGGAGGAAATTGTACTCGGCATGGCCCACCGCGGCCGCCTCAGCGTGTTGACGAACATCCTGCGCAAGCCGTTCGACGTGCTCTTTGAGCAATTCTCCGAGAACTACATTCCAAACGCCGTGGGCGGCGACGGCGACGTGAAGTATCATCTCGGTTATGAAGCCGTGCTCGACACCGCCTCCGGAAAAAAAGTCGAGGTCCGCCTCGCCGCCAATCCGTCGCACCTGGAAATCGTCAACCCCGTGGTCGAAGGCAAGGCCCGCGCCCGACAACGCATCCGCGGCGACACCATCGAACGCCGCAAAGTATTGCCTTTCCTCATACACGGCGATGCCGCTTTTGCCGGTCAGGGCGTGGTTGCGGAAACGCTCAATTTCTCCCAGCTGCCCGGTTACAAAACCGGAGGTACCGTACATTTTGTCATCAACAACCAGATCGGCTTCACCACGCTGCCCGTTGACGCGCGCTCGACCCGCTATTGCACCGACGTCGCCAAGCTCATTGAAGCGCCGGTCTTCCATGTCAACGGCGACGACGCCGAAGCGGTCTGCCACGTCACCCTGCTTGCGCTTGAGTTTCGCCTGAAGTTCCAACGCGACGTCGTGATCGACATGTATTGCTACCGCAAGCACGGCCACAACGAGGCCGATGAACCTGCGTTTACCCAACCAACGCTCTACCGGCAAATCGCCTCTCACCCGCAAATTTCTTCTCTCTACACGGAGAAGCTCGTGGCCGAAGGCTCGCTCACTCAGGCCGACTCCGATGCGATCAAAACCGAGTACACCGCCGCGATGGAGGCTTCTTTCACCAAGGCCAAGGCAAGCGAAGCCGAGAAGGCACGTCGCGACCCCACGGAACAGTTCCGCGGTTCCACCGCGATTTTCCAGCCCGTCTACCAACACACGCCGGTACCAACCGGCGTTGCACCCGCGTTGCTCGAAAAATGTGTGACCGGGCTGACCAAAGTCCCCGCCGATTTTAAGCTCAATCCCAAGATCAAACGCCTGCTCGAAAACCGCGTGCATGCCTTCAAGGAAGGCGGCCCGGTCGACTGGGGATTTGGCGAAGCCCTGGCCTTCGGCACGCTCCTGCTCGAAAGCATCCCCGTGCGCCTGAGCGGACAAGACTGCGAACGGGGAACCTTTAGCCATCGCCACGCCGTGCTCTACGATTTCGAGACGCGTGAAAAATACGTGCCGCTGCAGCATCTCGACGAAAGCCAGGAGCGTTTCTGCGTGTACAATTCGCTGCTTTCCGAGGCCGCCGTGCTGGGCTTCGACTACGGCTATTCGCTCGATTATCCCCGGATGCTTTGTCTTTGGGAGGCGCAGTTCGGCGACTTCGTCAACGGAGCCCAAGTCGTGATCGATCAGTTCATTGTCAGCTCCGAATCGAAATGGCAGCGCAACACCGGCATCGTCTTACTGCTTCCGCATGGTTATGAAGGCCAGGGCCCCGAACACTCCTCGGCCCGCCCCGAGCGGTTTCTTCAAGCCTGTGCCGAGAACAACATCCAGGTCGCCAATCTCACCACGCCCGCGCAACTCTTCCACGCGCTGCGCCGCCAGATGCATCGCGACTTCAGGAAGCCGCTCATCATCATGTCACCCAAGTCGCTGTTGCGCCATCCCTCCGCCGTCTCACGCATCGACGATTTCACCTCAGGATCCTTCCAGGAAATCCTGGACGATCCTGCCGCACCCGCCAAACCCGGTCGTATCGTACTCTGCACCGGCAAGGTCTATTATGACCTCCTCGAGTATCGCGAAAAAAACAAGAGCAACATCACCGATGCTGCGATCGTTCGCATCGAGCAGCTTTATCCGCTCCATCGCAACCGCCTCGCGGAACTCTTCGACAAATATGGTCACAGCGCGCGTCTGATCTGGTGCCAGGAAGAGCCGCAAAACATGGGCGCGTGGTCCTGGATCGCGCCACAGCTCGAGGAGATCTTCGGCCACAAAGCCATCTATGCTGGTCGCGATGCCGCCGCCTCGCCCGCCGTCGGCGCCCTCGCAATTCACAAAATGGAGCGTGCAGCGCTGCTTCAAGACGCGTTTAATCTTTAACAACCCCTTACTCCTATGGCTCTGCTCGACGTCAAAATCCCGCCCATGGGCGAATCGATCACCTCAGGCGTGCTGGCCAAGTGGCACGTCAAAGACGGCGATATCGTCAAAAAAGAACAGCCGCTATTCGAACTGGAGACCGACAAAATCACCTCCGAAGCCACAGCCGAGTCAGCCGGCAAAATCTCTCTGAAAGTCGCCGCCGGAGCAGAGGTCAAGATCGGTCAGTCGGTGGCGACCATCGATCCAGACGCTGCCAACCAGCAGCCAGAGGCTAAATCAGCTCCGGCCGGCCCGACTGCTAGCCTCCCACCTCCAACTTCTTCCGAGCCTTCCCCCGCTGTCCGCCGCCTCGCATCCGAAACCGGCATCGATTCCGCCAAAATCTCCGGTTCTGGAAAAGCTGGCCGTGTCACCAAGGGAGACATGCTTGCCGCCGCTGAGACAAAATCTTCTGCGTCTACACCTCCACCGGCAATAGCACTTCCGGCGCCCGCTCCTGCTGCCGTGCTCGCCCCAGCGGGCGCGCGTCAGACTCGCCGCAAACTCACTCCCTTGCGCCAGCGCATTGCCCAGCGTCTCGTCACCGCCCAGCACGAAGCCGCCATGCTCACGACGTTCAACGAGGTCGACATGTCCGCTGTCATGGCCCTGCGCGCAAAATACCAAGACGATTTCGTGAAGAAAAACGGTCTCAAACTCGGCTTCATGTCGTTTTTCACCAAGGCCGTCGTTAACGCCTTGAAAGAAGTCCCAGCCATCAACGCCCAGATCGAAGGCGATACCATCATCCAGAACCATTACTTTGACGTCGGCGTAGCCGTCTCGACCGAGAAAGGCCTCATGGTCCCGGTCATCCGCAACTGCGAGACGCTCGGTATGGCAGAGATTGAGAAGAGCATCGCCGACGCCGCCAAGCGGGCCCGCGAAGGCAAGATTACACTCGCAGATCTCGAAGGCGGCGTCTTCACCATCACCAACGGCGGAATCTTCGGCTCGATGCTTTCGACACCGATCATCAACTCGCCCCAGAGCGCGATTCTCGGCCTTCATGCCATCAATGATCGCCCGATGGCGGTCAATGGTCAGGTCGTCATCCGCCCGATGATGTACCTGGCGCTTAGTTATGACCACCGCCTCGTCGATGGCAAAGAAGCCGTCACCTTCCTCGTGAAAGTGAAACAGGCCATCGAAGATCCCGCCCGATTGCTCCTGAGCATTTAACATGAAGTAGCGAGTAGCGGGAATCGAGTAGTGAGCATTTAAAATCCGCCGCGATTCATCCCGAATTTTCGCAGGAATCATACTCGCTCCTCGCTACCCACTACTCTCTTCTCCCTATGGATTCGTTCGATCTCGTCGTCATCGGTGCCGGTCCAGGCGGCTACGTCTGCGCGTTTCGCGCCGCGCAACTCGGCCTCAAGGTCGCCCTCATCGACAAACGCGCCGCGCTCGGCGGCACCTGTCTCAATGTCGGCTGCATACCCAGCAAGGCGCTGCTTCACTCGACCGAACAGTTTGTTTTCGCCAAAGACCATGCCGCTGCGCACGGAATCAAACTCGGTGCAGTCAGCATTGATCTGCCTGTCTTGTTGCAGAAAAAAGATTCCGTCGTAACCAAGCTCACGGGCGGCGTCGCAGCACTCGCCAAAGCCCGCAAAATCACGGTTCTCACCGGCGCAGCGTCTTTCATTTCCGCCAACACCGTCGAGGTGAAGGGCGAAAAAGAAACCACTCAACTCACCGCAAAGAACATTGTGATAGCTACGGGCTCCGCCCCGGTCGAACTCCCGTTCCTGAAGTTCGATGGGCAAACCGTCGTCTCCAGCGACGAAGCAATTGCCTTCACCGCCGTGCCCCAAAAACTCGTCGTCGTCGGAGGAGGTGCGATAGGCCTTGAACTTGGTTCGGTCTGGTCGCGCCTCGGTGCCGATGTCACCGTGGTCGAGTTTTTGCCCAAAATCATCGCCGCCTATGACGACGACATCGTGCGCAACTTTGCGCGTCTGCTCACGAAACAGGGCATCAAAATCGAAACCGGTGCCAAAGTCACTGGAGTGAAAAAGAACGGTGCCAAAACAATCCTCACCGCCGAACGCGACGGCACGCCGCTCGAATTTCCGGCAGACAAAATTTTGGTGGCCGTGGGCCGCCGACCTTTCACCGATGGGCTCGGCCTCGAAAAAACGGGAATCACCCTTGATGAAAAGAAGCGGATCAAAGTTGACGATCACCTGCGCACCAGCGTGCCGGGCGTCTGGGCGATTGGCGATGTCGTCGCCGGCCCCATGCTCGCGCACAAGGCCGAGGAAGATGGCGTCGCCGTGGCAGAGTGGATCGCCGGAAAGGCCGGCCACATCAACTGGAACCTTGTGCCCGCCATCGTCTACACCAATCCCGAGGTCGCCAGCGTCGGCCTCGGCGAAGACGGCGCTAAAACCAGGGGCATCCCGGTCAATGTCGGCAAATTCAATTTCGCCGCCAACGGACGCGCCATCGCAGCCGACGCCACCGACGGCTACGTGAAGATCATCGCCGACGCCAAAACCGACAGAATTATCGGTGCTCAGATTCTCGGACACGGTGCGGGCGAGCTCATCAGCGAAGTCGTCACGCACATGGAATACGGCGGTAGTGCCGAGGACCTGGGCCGAACCATTCACGCCCACCCAACAATGAGCGAAGCCGTCAAGGAAGCTGGCCTCGCCGTAAGCAAAAGTGCCCTGCACGCGTTGTGAGCATGGGGCACTTTGCAGAAACGACCAAAGCTTTCTACTTCGCGCTCGCTACATTCGGACTAAAATCGAAGCGCTGACAGGCACGGGTTGTGACTGGCTGTCCGCGGCGGGTCGGCGGTGTGAAGCGCCACTGTTCGATTGCCTGCAGGCAGGCCGACGTCATTTCCGCATTTTCCTGGACATCCGCTGCCGCCATCCGCGGGCGCCCGGTTTCATCAATATAGAAATCAACGAGTACATTCGTTGTCTGCCCGTTAGTATCAGCAGATCGAACATGGTTTGGAGAGACGACAACCGTTGGCTTAGGAATCGAGTCCAGTTCGCGGGAGGGGCACACCGCCATAATCTGCGGATCGCCAATTATCTTTCTGGAAAACGACTCCGGTAGATCAATGCCGGTCATGGAAACCACCTGACCGCGTGACTCAAAATTGAACACCAATTCGGCACGGACGCCGATCGCTTCACCGTGGTAGATAGCGGGTTTGTACTGCCATTTCTTCACCGCCTCCACCGCAGCGTCGACATAACGCTGATAGGAATACTCGAGGACCAGCCAGTCCTCCAGCTTGCCATTTTGGTCGATATTAACGACCAAGCGAACTGATCCAAATGCTGGTAGTGCTTCGCCCACCCTAGGCACCACATTGGGTTCATAGGTCTGAATGATCGTCAATTTCTGATCCAGAGACCCGTCCGTCAGAGCCGACAGCGGCACATTCAAAACTGTCGCGAATCCCGCCACTAACACGAAAAGCCGGTAAAGCGTTTTCATAGGAAGAATGGGTTAAATTCAGTTGAGGTACACTACAGCATAACCCCGGAGCAGACCTTCCCCCTCCAAAATTCCACCATTTCCAAAATACTGTTCGCGTGCTGGAAGCGTTGTTCTTTTACCGGGAGTGCATTTTCAGAACAGTTGTTAAGGAAATGCTTCCCCGCAATTTAGCCAGCCGGCAAAATCGCCCGGGAAGCTGCCCCCTGTCATTGAGGCCTAAAAAAGTTCGAGCGCAAAGCCCGAGCTTTTATGAAGCGTAATGCGATGACGACTTGCCGTCATTCGCTTAGTAGCTATCGGCCAAACTCTGGTTACCGATTTTTAGTGATATGGCTAAAAACCGACCAGCAGCCGACGCCATCGCGCAGGTTCGAATCAACCAGCTGCATCGCGTTCGAGCAGCGCCTTGGCCTGTTCGAAGACCTGCTTGCGGCGTTTCTCAAACTGAGCCGTGGCATCCACGAATTTCTTTTTCTCGTCCTGAAATCCGGTGACCTCGGCCTCCCACAGGCTGCGTTCCTGGGCAAACTTAGCCGATTCCTTTTTGAGACGTGATTCCTCAACCTGAAGACGGCTTTCGATTTCAGCGATCTCAGCCTCGCGCTTGGCCAGGGTCTTGTTGGCGGCATCGACTTTGGCGAGATCTGCTTTGAGTTTGGCTTGCGATGATTCGACTTCGGCGCCGATGCGCTCGATCTCGTCTTGCTCGGCTTTGACCTTGGATTCCATCGCCTTGACCTTCGCTTCGGTGGCGGCAATCCGTTCGAGATCGGCTTTCAATTTCTTCTCGGTCTGGGCAACTGAAGCGCGCGCCATCTCGGTTTCCTCCTCGGCGGCGGCACGTTCCTTGGCAAACTGGGCTTTGTCTTTTGCAATCGCGTCACGCCCGCTGCGGAGTTCCTGCTCAACCCGTGCCTTGACTTCATCCACCGCTTTTTTCGCGGCAGCTTGTTCGCTCGTGAGTTTTGTTTTCTCGGCGGCGAGCGCCGCCATATTTTCTTCGAGGTCAGCCCGCTCTGTGAGAAGTTTCTGTTCGTTCTTCTTTAGTGCCGCTCGCTCCGAAACAACTGCCATCTCTAGTTGAGCCAGTTTGGCCTGTTCCTTTTCAGCTTCCTGTTTGGCCTTGGCGACAAGTGCAGCTGCCTCGGTCTTGGCCTTGTCCATCGCAGCCTGAACCTGTGCTTCCTGTTGCTTGATCTTGGCCTCACGGGCGTAAAAATCGGCTTCACGCGTGGCGAGGACATCCGTCAGCTTCTGAATTTCAATGCGCTCGTTGGCGTAGTGTTGCTCAGCCTTCTTGAGCGTCTCGCGTTCAGTGGTGAGCGAAGCTTCCATCTCGGCGAGCGCTTGCTGCTCCTTATCCGCTTCGGCTCTCGCCTTGGCCAGAATCGAAGTCGCTTCGGCACCAGCCTTCTCCAATGTGGATTTGGCTCTGGCCTCCTGTTCGCGCAGCGCGGCTTCGCGAGTGGCAAACTCGGCCGTCTGCTTTTTCAGCGCGGCCTGCTCGGTCGTGAGGCGTTGCTCGGTCTGCTTGAGCACGGTGCGCTCGGTGAGCAAGGACTCTTCAAGTTCGGCAAGCTTGAGCTGTTCCTTCTCGGAATCGGCTTTGGCCTTTTTCATCAAGGCGTCGGCCTCAGCCTGTGCCTTTTCGAGCGAAGTCTTGGCTTTTGCCTCTTGCTGCTTGATGAGGACTTCACGCTCGGAAAGTGACCCCTCAAGCGATTCAAGCTCAGCCCGCTGCGTCGCGATCTGCTGCTCCGATTTCTTCAACGTCGCCTTGGCGGAGGCCAGTGCTGCTTCGCCTTCGGTGATTCGACGCTGTTCCTGATCGGCCTCGGCATGAGCTTTCTTCAGAATTGAATCGGCCTCGGCCTTCGCGGTTTCGTATTCGATCTTAGCCTTCGCATCGCGTTCGCGGATCGCTTTTTCCCGCTCTGCAAGTGCAGCTTCTCGTTCAACGTAGGTGGCGGAATTCTTTCTGTACGTCGCCTGCTCGACCAGCAGCTTCTGCTCACCCTGTTTCAACGCAGCGCGCTCAGCAGCGAGTGTGGCTTCGGCATCGTCAAAGCGGGAACGTTCCTTCTCTGCTTCGGTTCGGGCTTTGGCGATCAGAGAGGCGGCTTCAGCCTGGGCCTTGGAAAGCTGGGCCTTGATCTGATGTTCCTGCTCGCGAAGCGCGGCTTCGCGCTCGGCGATCGCCGCAGATTGTTGCTCAGCCTCGGCACTCTCGACCGCGATCCGTTGCTCGACCTTCCGAAGTTTGGCGCGCTCAGCAGCAACTGTGCTTTCCGCGTCGGCCATCTCGGCTCGTTCACGGGCAACTTCCTCGCGCACACTGGCAACCAGGGCCTCGGCATCAGCCTTGGCTTTTTCTACAGCAGCACGGGCCTGCGCTTCTTTTTCGCGCAAGGTCGCTTCTTGCTTCGCGACGGCACTGATCTGCGTCTGCAATTCCGTCCGCTCAGCAGCGAGACGCTGTTCGTTTTTCCTAAAAGCTGCCTGATCGGTGGTCAGCGACGCCTCCATATCTGCCAAACGTTGCTGCTCCTGCTCGATCTCTTTCTGACGCACTTCGCCCAACTTGCGTTTCTGATCCAACTCCTTGAGCGCGCTGGCCAAGTTGCTTTGCTCCTGAGCAAGTTTTTTTTGCTCCGCGGCGAGCGCATCGCGTTCCTGCTTGAGCGCTGCGACAGCGGCATCTTGCTGTTTTTGCAGAGCACGCAATTCCTCTAATTTCTTCTCCCCTGACTGAATTTCGGTGCGGGCTTGAGCAAGCGAAGCGCTCTCGGCAGCAAGCCGCTCTTTTTCTGTCTCCAAACGCTGACGTTCGGCCGAATCGGCGGCACTCACATCGGCTTTCTTTTTGGCCGAGCTTTGCTTAATCATCGCCTGCTCTGTATCCAGTTTTTCCTGATCCATCAGGAGTCGCTCTTGAGAAGCGACGAGCGCAGCTTCGCGCTGCTTCAACTTGGTTTCGGCCGATTCAAGATTCGCCAGACGAGCAACTCCCTCAGCCGCTTTGGCGCGCTCCGCTTCGAGCACGACCACACGCTGCTCCAGCTTTTTCGCTTCTTCAGAAAGACGGGTTCGCTCCGCGGCGAGCGAGGCGCGCTCTTTGGCCAGTTCCTCACGGATCGCGTCACCCTCGATCAGGTTTGGCTTGGCGCGTTCTTTTCGCGGCGGACCGGACTTGGTCGAAGCTTCGGGAACTGCCGTGGCATCAGCCGCCCCGCCTTGGAAGAATTCCTCCAATGAACTCCAATCGGCATTGCGCAACGCTTCGCCGGTGCCATCGACCTTGCCAACAAAATCAACGATGCGCTTGGTCATCGCCTCAATATCAAGCGGAGGCTGGAACACATCTTTCACACCCAGACGTATGCCACGCACAACCGTGGGCAGATCCAACCCATCCGCCACAAGAATGACTTTTGCCCTCGGTTGAGCCTTGCGTAATGACTCAACAAAATCCAAACCACTTGCGTCAGAACCACGACAATCCGCCAGTATCACGTCCACCGATTCACGCGCCAAATAATCCCTCACCTGCGATGCTTCGCGTAATGAAAGCGCATGAAAAAACGCCCCGCCAAAAATCAGGGATTTGGCCTGGCGAAGTACGTCACTATGCTGAACTAGCAGTATTTTGGCGGTCACAATATTTTTCAGTGAAAGCATTCTGTCGCAGGAGGGGAACTAGACAACGTCAATCTATCGTAAATCTGGTGAGTTTACCTTATAGGACTTTCAAGCCTATACTTAAAAAAATAACAACGGCACAACGACTTTCACCTTTACAGCAGCATCTTAGGGATTACGCCTCAGGCGAGCGTCTTCCTCAATTTTTCGATTTCCACGTATCCCCAACATAATGAGCGCTTCAGACTCTAACGGTTATTTTGTCGAACTAGGTGAGTATAATTTAATTATAGCTCGCACCACCCTGGGACCACGTCCCCGGACAATTGAAGCCGTACAAGAACTATGGCTCGGTGATGCAGCCGCCCTCGATGCAACCTTGGGCAAATTACGACCGGCCAGTGGCACCGCCAAAACCATCGCCCTGCTCAGACTCAAAAACCAGCAGTCATTTCTGGCTGATGCCGCTCAGGGCAAAAGTATAACCAGTGCAGACGCTGTTGAAAATTTCCTCACTAGCGAACTCGGTGCCGAAAACCTTCCGGCCAGCTGGGCTTGGGTCAACGCAAACAACGGCCAGGCACCGCAAGGCGGCGCACGTTGGGCGCTCGATGCCTCCTCTGCCGCCAGCGCCGAGGAGTCGTTGGGCAAGCTGCGCGGATGGTCCTTTGAATTAGTTCGTTGCCAGTCTGCCTCGCTCACACTCGCCGGTGCGCTCTCCTCTGCCGCCCAGGGCAACCAGGTACTTTTACTCGAAATTTCGGAAGCCAAAACAACCCTTATCGCCATCTCCAACCAGGGTATCACCGCTCTGGCCACTGTTCCGGTTGGTTTTGATGCGCTGGCCGGAGCGACCCAGACTGCGTTGGGCCTGAAATTCCGCGGATCCGCCGCCCGCCTGATGTTCAACGAATCCTATGATTTTGGCGAGACTGCCTCCAGCATCGTAGAACCTCTGGCTAACGCAGTGAAAAACGCTCTGCCTGGTCTCAGCGCCCTGGCCCCAAGTCAGCTGGTCTGCAGTGGAACGCTTGCCCGCCAAACCTGGATCACCCAGTCACTAGCCAAAGCACTAAATCTCGCGCCATTTACACTCGATGCCAATGCATGGGCAGGCACCAAAGGCTTGAGCTTCGGTCCCGAAATCAAGGCGAGCGACGTATCATCATCCTGGCTGGGCGTGCTCAGTGCTGCAGCCGCTTATGAGCCCGCCTCCCCGGGTGCGGCTAAAACATGGAACCCTTTGCTATCGGGAACACCCGTGGCCAGCGCCCCGATCGTTCCTGCGATCGTCATGGACGCCCCAAAAGCGGCCACTCCTCCGCCTGCGGCGAAACCAGCCGTCATCCCCGCGATTATTCAGGAGCCGGCAAAACCGGCCGCGGCGGTCCCAACCAAGCCGGCGATCATTCCCGCGATTCTTCAGGAACCCGCTAAACCAGTGGTACCCGCCAAACCGCCTACACCGGCGGTCCCACCCAAACCAGCGGTCATTATCACGCCGCCATCAAAACCAGTGGAACCGCCCAAGGCTGCGGTTATTCCTGCCAAGCCCGCCACAGTTGTGACGCCGCCTCAGGCCAAGCCTGCCGAGGTAAAACCGTCGACTCCACCAGCGAAACCAGCACAAACGACGTCCGCGAAGCCCTCCCCTGTTCCCCCTTCAGCCGCTAAACCGCCGGGCAAAACGGAGCCGTCAAAACCAGCTCCGACGGCCAAACCCGCTCCTGCTCCAGTCATGGCCGCCAAGGCGGCCACCGCGGCACCTTTTCCGCCAAAGAAAAACAAAATGATGCCGCTTATCATCGCGGCCGTGGTGCTGATCGTCGGCCTCGTGGCCTTCTTTGTCATCAGCGGAAACAACAAGGCGAAGGCCGAACAGGCGGAGAAAGATCGTATCCGGGTTGAAGCCGAAGCAAAAATCAAAGCCGAGGCCCGCGCCCGCGCGGAAGCCGAAGAAACAGCCAAAAAGGAACGCGAAGCTCGTCAGAACGAACTCCAGCAAGCTGAACTTCGCCTCAAAAACGCAGAAGAAGAAGCTAAGAAACAACAGGAAGCCGCTCGCAATAGCCTGCTCTTTGGCCGCGGAAATCTCACTGTGGCTACCGAACCTGCTGGCGCCACCGTTACCGTCGGCGAGCTCAGCCCCAAAACTTCGCCCGTAAGCATGAAGGATCTGCGCCTCGGTACGTATACAGTTACAATTGCACAGGCGGGCTATGACACCGAACACCGCGATATCGAAATCAAGGAGAAGGAAACCACCGACCTCGGCACAATAGCACTAAAACGCCAGGTCGGAACGATCGAGTTGACCAGCGAGCCATCCAGCCTGTCCTTCGAGGTAAAACCGGCTGGCGCGTTATTCGTGAATCCGAGTGACATCCACACCGGTCAGACACCTGCAACATTAAGCGGAATTCCAGCAGGTACATATCAAGTATCAATTAGCCGGCCAAATTGGACTACCTACACCTCCACAATTACGGTCGAGCGCAACGGTACGGCTAAAGTAAACGGCGACTTCCCGGGTGGCACCATTGTTATCAACAGCTCTCCCACCGGAGCCATCGTCACGCGCGACAATAATCCAACGTCGATTGGCACAACACCCCTGACGCTCAACGGTATTCCGCCAGGCACCGTCAATTTCACGGTCAATCAGCGCGGCTACGATCCCGTGGTCGTTACCGGCAAACTTGAAGGAGGCAAAACTCTGACGCTCAACGCCACTCTGCTCGATTCCGATCGTGTTATGAAGCTCAGCGAGCTCGACGAACGTCCTTCTCCCATTGCACAAGCCGACCCTGATCTGAGCGCTTCACAACGCACGGACGGCGGCACGGCGGCCATCTCGTTTGTGGTAGGTAAAGATGGTATACCCACCGAGCTTAAGATCGATCAGGCTTCAAACCCTGTTTTTGGTAAAGCCTGCCTACAAGCCGCCGCCAAATGGCGTTTCAAGCCCGGTGTTGTTCGCGGCAAAACGGTTCGCTGCCGGGTCTCAATCCCTTTCAAAATCCAGCCGGAGTAACCGGCTCCTGCCCTTTAATGACCCAAGCGGCTGCGATATCACGCAGCCGCTTTTTTTTCGAAATGCCAGGTTTACTTGTATCCAAAGAAAACCGAAAATTCTAAGTCTGGCGCTCAACTAGCGATACACGGCCATCTGTAAATACCACCTTGAGATATTCCCTCGAACGGCGGCCGGAATAACTCGCGTAATAGGGATAAAACGAGGGATCACCCCAGCGGCGGTGATAATACCCGCGGTAGAGCAAAACCCCGTCATCAGTCTCGTAGGTCGTGTATGCCCACGCCTCGCTAACTCCATTTGTGTCGGTTCGGGTATAGACACGGTCGGGATCGCCGAGGGCAAGTTTCACCATTTCTGGAGTGAATCCAACCGCCACCTTGCCTTCGCGGATTAGCTGTTGGTCGGTGGTGCTCAGCTTGCCGAACGCCTCGGGTTCTTTGTTGATTCGTGCCTGCGGCGTAGAGCAGCCGGCGACAAGTGCCAGAGCTACGCATGAAATCATAAAAGGGAATAGCTTCATGAACATACTTTATGAAAGCACCTTGGGCTCGCAAGCCGCGGCTGGACGTCGAACCTAAGCACTTACCGTGAAAACGCTTCTTCTCTGGGATATTGACGGCACGCTGATCGATTCGGGTGGCGC